>JRYD01004551.1_pt1 | contig 12718 bp, 10 predicted proteins | sample 235311 | NCBI WGS metagenome assembly JRYD01 (sample SAMN03074213, study PRJNA261472) | activated sludge metagenome | biome: Common Effluent Treatment Plant; feature: Wastewater; material: Activated sludge; isolation source: activated biomass in a lab-scale reactor treating industrial wastewater at... | reverse complement strand
GCTCGGCGTCCAGGATCAGCCCGACATCGAGCTGCCGGCCGTCATCGTGACCGTGCCCTATCCCGGCGTGCCGCCTTCGCAACTCGAATCCGAGGTGACGCGCAAGATCGAAGATGCGGTGTCGGCGGTGGTCGGCATCGAGCACATCACCTCGACGGTCAACGAAGGCGCATCGACGACGGTCATTTCGTTTCAGTTCGAACGCAATATCACCGAAGCCGTCGATGACGTACGCGATGCGGTGACGCGCATCCGCGCCGATCTGCCGGCCGATGCGCGCGAGCCGATCATTTCGCGGGTGACGACTGCGGGCCGGCCCGTGGTCACGTTCAGCGTCGAGGCGTCGAACATGAGCGACACCGAGCTGTCGTGGTTCGTCGATCTCACCGTCATGCGCGAGATCACGGCAGCCAAGGGCGTCGGCAGCGTGCGCCGGGTCGGCGGCGTCACGCGCGAGATCCGGGTCGATCTCGATCCAGATCGCATGGCCTCGCTCGGCGCGACCGCAAGCGACATCTCCCGTCAGTTGCGCCGCATTCAAGCCGAGTATCCCGGCGGCCAGGGCCGCGTCGGCGGCCTCGAGCAAAGCGTACGCACGACCGGCACGATCGCCTCGGCCCAGGAGCTTGCCGCGCTGCCGATCGTGCTGAGCGACGGACGTACCGTCCGCCTCGACACCATCGCGGACATCAAGGATCAGGCGGCCGAACGCCGTCAGCTCGCNNGCCGCCGCGCTGCCGCTCGCGATCATTCCGACGTTCTTGGTGATGCACTTGTTCGGCTTCTCGCTGAACGTGCTTACGATGCTCGCGTTGTCGCTGGTCGTCGGCATGCTCGTCGACGATGCGATCGTCGAGGTCGAGAACATCGTGCGGCATCTGCGCCAGGGCAAGAAGCCGTTCAATGCCGCGATGGATGCCGCGATCGAGATCGGCCTGGCCGTCGTCGCGACGACGCTCACGCTGTGCGCCGTGTTCGTGCCGGTCGCGTTCATGGGCGGCATTCCCGGCGAATTCTTCCGGCCGTTCGCCTTCACCGCGGCCGTCGCCGTGCTGTTCTCGCTGCTCGTCGCACGCATGCTGACGCCGATGATGGCGGCGTACATGTTGAAGGCGCACCCGGAACACGACGACTCGGGCCGCATCAAGCGCTGGTACCTGGGCGTCATCGAGTGGTGCCTGCAACATCGAGCCAAAACACTCGGTATCGCCACCGCGCTGTTGCTTGGCTGCTTTGCGTTGACGCCCTTCATTCCGACCGGCTTCGCGCCAGCGGGCGACGTGGGCTACGCAGTGTTGTCCGTCGAGCTGCCGCCCGGCGCGACGCTGGCAGAGACACGGTCCGTCGCAGAGACGATTCGCGGCCGCGTAGCGAAAATGCCCGATGTGGTGAGCGTCTACAGCATCATCGGCACTTCCTCGGGCGGTGGACCCGGCTCGAGCGACTCCACCAGCGACGTGCGGCGCGCGAACCTCACCATTCTGCTTACGCCGGCCGACGAGCGCGATATCACGCAACAGGAATTCCAGATGCGGGCCTCGCGCGAGCTGAGCAACATTCCGGGAGTGCGTCTGTCGTTCGGCGCACAGACCGGCAGCAAGCTGCAGATCACGCTCGCGGGCGACGATACGAATCAACTGAATCTCGCCGCATCCGCCGTCGAGAGCGACCTGCGCACGCTGCCCGGCATCGGCAACGTGACATCGAGCGCCAGTCTCATGAAGCCCGAGATCGTCATCCGTCCGCTGCCGGATCGCGCCGCGGAGCTCGGCGTCACAACCGATACGCTGAGCGCAGTGACACGCATCGCGACTTCCGGTGACGTCGAAAACAATCTCGCGAAACTGAATCTCGCGAGCCGCCAGATCCCGATCCGCGTCCAGCTTCCGGACGACGTGCGCGGCGATCTCGAGCGCATTCGATTACTGCCGGTACCGAGCCGCACCGGCACGGTGCCGTTGATGAGCGTCGCGGACGTGTCGCTCGGCGCGGGACCTGCGCGCATCACGCGCTACGACCGCAGCCGCAACGTGACGATCGAGGCCGATCTCAATGGCATGGCCCTCGGCGACACATTGCAGAAGGCGCGCCAGTTGCCAGCCATCAAGAATCTGCCGGCGGGCGTGCGCCAGATCGCTTCCGGCGAAGCGGAGTTCATGATCCAGCTGTTCCGCGGCTTCGGCCAGGCGATGATCGTCGGCGTCTTGTGCGTGTACTTGCTGCTCGTCTTGCTGTTCCGCGAATTTCTGCAGCCGCTCACGATCCTATCCGCGCTGCCGCCCTCCGCCGGCGGTGCGCTGCTGGCCCTGTTCCTCATGAACTATCAGATGTCCATTCCATCGCTGATCGGCATGCTGATGCTGATGGGCATCGTCACCAAGAACTCGATTCTGCTCGTGGAATACGCAGTGCGCGCGATGCACGAAGGCATGCCGCGCATCGAAGCGATCATGGACGCATGCAAGAAACGCGCGCGGCCAATCGTCATGACGACGATTGCGATGGGCGCCGGCATGTTGCCGATCGCGACGGGCTGGTCGGGCGATCCGAGCTTCCGAGCGCCGATGGGTGTCGCCGTGATCGGCGGCCTGCTCGCATCGACGGCGCTGAGTCTGTTCGTCGTGCCCGTCCTGTTCACCTTGACGGACGATCTGCAGAAGAAGCTTCAGCGGATCTGGAGCCGCCGCGACAAGACGACCACGGAGGCGCAGGGCGTGAGCGTTGGGTAGCCTTACCTACACTGCCCTCAACGCCGTCGCGACCGGCAGTCGCGCGGCGCGGATTGCTGGGAACAGCCCGCCGATCAGGCCGATCGCGCATGCCCATACGATGCCTACGATGACGAGCCCGGGGCTGACGGCCAGATCGAACACCAGGTGGCCGAACACACCGGTGGTCGTGCTTACGGTATAGCCGTTGAAAAACAGCCAGGCGAGCGTGGCGCCGAGCGCGCCGCCGATGAGCGCGAGCACGACGGCTTCGACGAGCACCGAGATCACCATCGCTGCCGCGCCGAAACCGAGCGCGCGCAGAGTCGCAATCTCCCGTACGCGTGCACTCACTGCCGAGTACATCGTGTTCAATGCGCTGAACAGCGCGCCGACCGCCATGATGCCGCCGACCACATAGGCGACGATCGTGATGATGTCGCCCATGGTCTTCGACTGCTGCTCGTAATATTCGCGCTCCCGCCACACATCGACGCTGAGCGCCGGATTCGTCGTAAGCGAATCCTTGAACGCATTGAAGGCGCCCGCCGACTGCAACTGCACCGTGACGCTCTGGTACCCGCCGCGACGCTCCATGGCATTGAGCGCCTCGACGTCGGTCATCAGCTCCGACTCGTGCGCATCGCCCGTCTTGAAGATACCCACGACGACCCAGCTCGCGCCGCGAGTCACGATCTTGTCGCCGACATCGAGCCCGCGGAATTGCTTGTTCGCCGCCTCGCCGACGATGACCTCCGACAGTGCGGGCTCGAACATGCGGCCTCGCACGATCTCCAGCTCGGGCCGCAGCGCCCGCGATTTCGACCCGACGCCGCGGATCGTGATGTTCACCTCCGCGCCGTCTTCCTTTTTGTAGACGGTAAGCGCGCGCATCGATTCGGCGGACAGGATGGGCCTGCCGTCGGTGTCTCGCTTGATGCCCGATGCATCGCTGATCAGGCGCGCGGCATCGAGCCCGAGCGCGCTCGATCCCTCCGCCGCCGAGCCGTTGCGCAGCACGATGGCACGATCGTCACGGCCTGCGTTCTGCATAGTGCGCAGCATGCCGGTGGACATGGCCAGCACCGACACCAGCACGCCGACGACGCCGGCGATTCCGATCACGATGACCAGCGAGGTTCCCACGCGGTGGGACATGCTGCGCAGGTTCATCAGCGTGACCGAAACGACTTGTCTGAGCATTTTCATTGGAGCACTTTCCTCACATCCTCTCCCCCGCTTGCGGGGGAAGGAGCACTAACGTCCCGCCAACGCATCGACGATGTTCAATCGCTGCGCGCGCACGGCGGGCGGCAGTCCACTGACCAGCGCCAACAGCGCCGCGATCCCCACGCCCAGTCTGATGACGCTGCCCGGCAATGGCAGATCGCCCACCAGCGCCCGCAAGGACGGGAAGGCCATGGCGGCGAGCAGCAATCCCAGGAGCGCGGCCAGAATGCAGAGAATGAACGCCTCGGCCAGCACCAGGCCGAGCACCTTGCCGTCGGAGAACCCGAGCGTCTTGAGCACCGCCAGCTCGGGAATCCTTTCGCGCACGGACTGCATCATGGTGTTCGCCGTCAGGAACAGCAGCGTGAACAGCACCGCCCCGACGATGGCGTTGACGATGAAATTGATGTCGCCGATCTGCTTGAGGTTCGCCTGCGCCAACGCCGACTCGGTCTGCGTGCGGGTCTCGTTCATCGAATTCTCGAACTGGGTGTCGATGGTCTTGGCGACGCGCGTCGCCTGCCGCGGGTCCGCGATGCTCACCAGGTAGTAGTGAACGACACCGTTCCCGAACGCCTTCGCTTCGTCGTAGTAGTCGTAGTTGATGTAGAACGATGGGAAGCCGACGCCGTAGGCGGATACGTCGAACGTGCCGACGATGTCGAAATACCAGGTGCTACTGCCTTCCTTGGTGGTCCAGATCGACGTGCCCAGAGGAATGCGATCGCCGACCTTCCAGCCGTACTGCTTGGCCAGCTGCTCGCTCACCAGCGCGCCGGTGCGCGTGCGCTTCATCGCATCCAGATACTCCGGCTTGATCTTGATCTCTTTGTAGATCGCGAACAGCGGCTCGGGATCGGTCGCGAATGCCGGGATCGCATTCTTCGCCTCGCGGTAGTAACCGCCGAAATACGTCCAGTGGGAAACGTGCTCGACGTCCGGCACCGCCTTGATCCGCCCCAGATAGGAGATCGGCAGCCCATCGACCATGTTGGTCTTGGCCGAGGTGTACAGGCGGTTGACGTTGAGATTCTCCACGACTTCATTGAAGCCGTGATTGACCCCCTGCAGCAGCCCGAACAGCAGGAACGCGACGATGATCGACAGCATCGTGAGAATCGTGCGGGCCTTCTTGCGCCACAGCCCGGCCCAGACCAGACCTGCGTATTTCATGTGGCCGCCGTTGTGTTTGCGAGTTGCCCCTTATCGAGGTGCAGCTCGTGCGAAGCGAATCCGGCCGCACGCGGATCGTGCGTGACCATGACGATCGTCTTGCCTTGCGAGCGATTCAGCGCCTGCAGAAGGTTCATGATTTCCTCGGCGTTCTGGCGATCCAGATCGCCAGTGGGTTCGTCGCAGACCAGGAGCGTGGGATCGGCAACGATGGCGCGCGCGATCGCGACGCGTTGTTGCTGACCGCCGGACAACTCGTTCGGCTTGTGCTTGCCGCGATCGGCGAGGCCCACGAGCTGCAACGCAGTCTGCACTCGTTGGCGGCGCTGCGAGCGCGACAGCGTCGTCAGCAACAGCGGTACTTCGACATTCGCCTCCGCGGTCAGCACCGGCAGCAAGTTATAGAACTGGAAGATGAAACCGATGTGCCTGGCGCGCCAATCGGTCAGAGCACCGCGGGAGAGCTTGTCGATGCGCTGGCCGCTCACGACGATTTCCCCGCTTGTCGGTTGATCGAGGCCCGCAACCAGATTCAGCAGCGTCGTCTTGCCGGATCCGGACGGACCCATGAGAGCGAGGAATTCCCCCGCCTCGATGTCGAGGTCGACACCGTGGAGCACCTCGACCCTCTGCTTGCCACGAACGTAGCTTTTCGTGACATTGCGCAACGAGACGATGGCAGGCATGGATGCTCTCGCTTTGGAGTTGTTGTGAGGATAGGCAGTCTAGGCGGCGACGGCACCCGTTAGAACAGGTGCCCGGTGAATTGCCGGAGACCACCGGTGGACGCGGACCCGTCCTTCCGAGGGTGCGAACTGGCGATTCGACTACAAAACTTTGCCATAGCAGAAGGTCCCTCATTGCACGCCAGCTTGAAGACGCCTGCTCAACGACTATTCTGTCTCCCGGCGTCCCGGTCGCGCCGCACATGCATCAGTAGTCACGGTACGAGGTTTTCATGTCCCGCAAGCTACTCGCAGGCGCCGTCGTTGCGTTCTCGACATCGGTATTGATGAGCGCATCCCAGGCGACCATGCCGGGGGAAGTCGTCGCGGACTTCAAGCTCACCGACCAGACGGGCAAGGCGCACACGCTATATGAAGCGGGCTCGACCAAGCCGATCGTGTTGATGATTCAAGGCAACGGCTGCCCGATCGTGCGCCACCAGATGGTCTCGCTACGGCAGATCAGCGAGAAATACGCGCCGCAGGGCGTGCGATTCCTGCTGCTGAACCCGAACCTGCAAGACAACGCGCAGACCATCGCGAAGGAAGTCGAGGAGTTCGGCTACACGATGCCCGTGCTGATCGACGGCACGCAAAGGATTGGCGAGACCCTGCATGTACAGCGCACCTCCGAGGTCTATGTGATCGATCCGCAAACGCGCAAGCTCGCGTATCGTGGGCCGCTCGACGATCGCGTCGGGTATGAGCGCCAGCGGCCGGCCTCGAAGCACTATCTCATCGATGCGCTCGATGCGATGCTCGCAGGCCAACCCGTGAAGACGCCGTATGCGGACGGCGTCGGCTGTATCGTCAACTTCCCGAATCGCAAGGCGTCGCATCCACAGATGAACCACTCGAAAATGGATCATTCGCAAATGAATCATTCGAAGATGGCTCATTGACGGTAACCACGGCTCCCGCCCCCACTCCCTCTCCTCTTCGACTCTCGGCTCTGAAGAACGCACGTCGCCCCCAGAGCTGTCGCCAAAGGCGAACACCGCATCATCGCGCTCGCGAACCGTCTCGCGTGCAACTTCGCTATAGTCCGCATCCGACGCGGGCACCTCGCTCGCGCATATCGAGAATTCGCGAGATGCACAAAGTCGTGATCGTGCTGTTGGCTGTGTTGAGTGTCGCGTCCGTCGAAGCTGCGACGATGTACATATCGGACGAGCTCGCCGTACCGATGCGCCGCGGCCCATCGACGAGCCACAGAATTCTCCATGCAGGCTTGCCGGCTGGAACGCCGTTGGAAGTGCTCGGCGAAGACAAGGCGGCAGGATTCACCCAAGTGCGCATGGCGAACGGCACCGAGGGCTGGGTACCGACGCAATACCTCACCGCCGAGCCGATCGCTCGCGATCGCCTGGTCGCCGCGAATCGACGCGTCCAGGCGCTGGAGGCGGAAATCAAGTCGCTGCGCGAGAGCTATCAGGAAACTCGCGGTGCGCGCACCAGCGCCGAATCACGCAGCACGGATCTCGAGAAGCAGAACAAGCAGCTGCAGGCGGAGCTCGCGGAGATTCGCCGCGTATCGGCGACTGCAATCGCACAACACGAAGAGAACAATGCCTTGAAGGCGGAAAGCGCGGAGCTGAGAACCAAGGCAACCGAGCTGACCGCACGCGTGCAGCGTCTGGAGCGCAGCGAAACGCTGCGATTCTTCCTGTTCGGCGGCGCTCTGGTGATCGCCGGCCTCATCATCGGCGCAATCATCAAATCGCGACCGAAGCGCAGCAGCTGGGCGTGAGCGCCCCCTCAGAACAGACTCGAGAGCAGATTCGCATACGCCCACGGAGCGACGAGCGCAACGAAGGCAAGGCCGGTGAGCGCTCCGCCCAGATGAGCGTCGTGATTGATACGCCCACGTTGCTGCTTGGCCGCCCAGTAGGTGTAGGCGAGATAGCCGATCGCAAATAGCGGCGCGGGAATCGGCACCGGAATCGGGATGATGAACAACGATTGATAGGGGAAGAAGACGATCGAAGCGAACAGCACCGCCGAGATCGCGCCGGAAGCCCCGAGGCAAGCGTAGTCAGGCTCGCGCCTGTGCTTGAAGTACGTGCCGGCATGGCTCACGAGCAGACCCGCGGTGTACAGGATCACGAACCATCCCGTACCGATGTACCGCTCGAGACTGAACGCGAAAAAATAGAACGTCACCATGTTGAACAAAAGGTGCATGAGATCGCCATGCACCAGGCCGCTCGTCACGATCGTGTGATATTCCTTACGGCGCAGAAACCAGTACGGCCGAAACAAACAGGCATCGACCACTTTCGGCGAGCCGTACAGGCCCACCAGGCTCGTTGCTATCGTCACGACAAGAATGACCAGAGCCGCCGAGATCTGCAGATTCACGTTCGCGCATTCCTGAACTGTTTTCGTGAGCGCGCAGTATGCCTGAACTTGGTTGGCAGCTAAGCTTGCGTGCGTGAAACCCCCGAATCTGCATCGCTGGTACAGCACGGCCATTCGACGATTGCCGGCTCACGTCGCGCGACGCGAATCCCACGCGATCGACACTTCGGCGGGCCATCTCGCGAAGTCCATCGCGGCACGCGTTCGTTCCCGCCCCGATCGATCCGGCATCGTCGAGCTGCGCAATGGCCGCGATGCGTTCGCGGCGCGCGCCCATCTCGCCGATGCGGCCCAATACACCCTCGACATCCAGTACTACATCTGGCGCAGCGACATGTCGGGCACGCTGCTTTACGAGGCGATCCGGCGCGCTGCGAACCGCGGCGTGCGTGTGCGCCTGCTGCTCGACGACAACAACACGGTCGGTTTGGACAACCTGCTTGCCGCGCTCGCTTCGCACCCCAACATCGAGATCCGCTTGTTCAATCCGTTCATGTTCCGGCGCATTCGCACGCTGAACATCTACGACTTCTCGCGACTGAACCGGCGCATGCACAACAAGACCTTCACCGCCGACAACCAGGTCACGATCGTAGGGGGCCGCAACATCGGCGATGAATATTTCGCCGCACATCAGGAGATCGATTTCGTCGATCTGGACGTCATGGCGATCGGCCCGGTCGTCACCGACGTCTCGAAGGATTTCGAGCGCTACTGGCGCTGTGAATCCTCGTATCCGGTGCAATCGATCCTGCGCAAACCCACGCGCGAATCGATCGATGCCGTCGCCACGGCCGCGGAACGAGTGACGCGCGATCCCGCCGCGCTCGCCTACGTGCGCGCGCTTCAGCATTCGCGCTTCGTCCAGGACCTGATCGTGGGCACGCTGCAATACGAATGGGCGGTCACACGAACATTGAGCGACGATCCGTCGAAGGCGCTGGGCCGCGCACGGCCGCACCAATTGCTGGCACAGCGCCTGAGCGAAGCGCTGGGCGATCCGACGCGCGAAATGCAGCTGATCACCGCCTACCTGGTGCCGACGAAAGCCGGCGCCGATGCGCTCGTGGATCTTGCGCGCTCCGGCATCAAGATCACGATACTCACGAACTCATTCGAGGCGACCGACGTCGGCGTCGTGCATGCCGGTTACGCAAAACGCCGCAAGCAACTGCTCCGTGCAGGCATAGAGATCTACGAGCTCAAGCGCACGGCGGACACGATCTCAGGACGCGATCGTTCGCTGACCGGCAGCTCCGGTTCGAGCCTGCACGCGAAGACATTCGCCGTGGACGGAGAACGTCTGTTCGTCGGTTCGTTCAACTTCGATCCGCGGTCCGCGCGCTTGAACACCGAAATGGGTTTCGTGATCGCAAGCCCGGAGCTCGCACGCCGCGTCGCCGAGGCTTTCCGCAACGACATCCCGCGCACCAGCTACAAGGTCGAGCTCACACGCCACGGCCACTTGTGCTGGATCGAGCGGCGCGACGGCGGAACCATCGTGCACAAGCGCGAACCCGGCACAGGTCCGCTGCATTCGTTCATGTTGTACGTGCTGTCGAAGCTGCCGATCGAATGGATGCTCTGAAGCGAGAAAAGCGGTGAGCGGTCAGGGAATGTCCGCAGTCCTTCGCGCGGCCGCGAGTCCCAGCAATCCGAGCAACGACCACAGTCCGAAAGCTCCGCCGCCGCCTTCGCGCGAGTGCGAGATGCCTCCGCCGCCGGGCGCAGGGATATCGATCGCCTTGTCGCGCGATCGATCTTCGAGCGGAATCTGCGCGAGCGCGGGGCGCTCGCTGCCCACGGACGCGATCAGCAGCCCGGTCGCCGCATCGTACAAATCGATCTGCACGTCGTAGTACGAGGTGGGATAGCCGCTGATCCAATCGATGTCGAGCGCGTACGCATCCGAGCCTCCATTCGTCTCCACCCACCAATCCTCGGATACGAATTCCTCGATCCATTCTCCGCCGCGAGCACGCACCCAGACTCGCGCGAACGCCAGGCGACGCTGAAAATCCGCATCGGGATCGAAGGTGATGCGGAAGCGCGAATAGTGGCCATCGCGATCATCATCGGCGATCAAGTCGGTGAATACCTCGCCGATGCTGTAGCCGGGCATCTCGATCGGCACATCCAGCCCGATTTCTTCGAGCGGCAGATAGCCGAGCGCCCCGCTTTCGAGCGGCCCGAGCGTCGCCACGATGCCCGGATAGCCGGACTCGTACAGGTCGATCAGCACATCGTATTCGCCGGTTGCATAACCAGCATCGAGCCTCGTCGTGACGTAGTAGTCGTCATCGCCGGATTGGCCGTAGATCCGGAAATCGTCCGTCTCGCGATACAGATACCACTCGCTTTCACCCAAACGCCGCAGATACATCCGCGCGTACACGAGCGCATCGCCGACTTGCACATCCGCATCGAAACGAATCCGGAATTCGCTGTGATAGCCGTCGCCGTCGCGATCCTGCCGCAGCGTGCTGACAGCGTCGTAGATGTAGAAGTAGCTGGTGCGCGAGGACATGATCGCCGGGCCGCGTTTGGATCTGGCATCGAGCACAGTCGCCTTGGCGCTAACGTATCGCTTCGCGGTCTTTGTCGACGCATCCTTCGTCGCTGGAGCAGCGCGTGAATACGTCGAGATACGCTGCGCTTCGGGCGATGACACGGGCGCTGCCGCTCTGCCCTCCTCTGCCAATGCGAAGGCTGGGCCGAACGATCCCAAGCTTGCGATCAGACTCCACGTTGCGAAGCGATTCATGAGCGCTCTCCCAATGACGGGCTCATGACATCGCAGAGGGGCTTAATCGACTATGAATGAGGGGATGGGCCTGCTGGCCTGCTGGCCTGCTGGCCTGCTGGCCAGAAAGATGTGGCTGGCTGTTCACATCGTTTATCGCAGCGCTTTGAGGAGAAACGGCAGCGATACGTCCAGTCGATAGTCGATATCGGAATGCGTGTCGTCGAATTCCTCGTAGCGGTGTTTCACGCCGGTGGCTTGCAGACGCTTCGACAGAATCCGCGTGCCGTAGTGGATGTGGTACTGATCGCGCCAGCCGCAGTCGATGAAAATGCCGCGCAGTGTCTGAAGATTCCTTGCGTAGCGTTGCACGAGATTGATGGGATCGTGCTCGCGCCATCGCTTCCAGCGCTGCACGAGCAACTCGCCGGTCTCGAGATCGTACGGCAGGCGAAAGCCGTTCGGTGCGCGTGGATCGGGATCGTAAGACGCGGCCATGCACAGATCCATGATTGCATGCCCTTCGGCGCTCGAGAGCCGATGCTTGCGCCACACCGCTTCGAGGAAACGGCGCACACGCCCGTCATCCAGGCCGCGACCCGTCCGACGGCTCATCTTCACCGCGTCGTAACGTCCCGGCGACGGCGCCACAGCGCGATATTTCGCCAGCTCGGTCAGCGTGCTCGGCCAACCGTGCGCATAGACGAACTCGAAATAGGCATCGCCCGAGTGATTCGCAATGGCACCCCAGGTTTGCGGATATTTCATGCCATGAATGATCGCGCCATAGCCGCCCGATGATTTGCCGAAGCAGCCACGATGATCGCGCGATGCGAGCGTGCGGAATTCGCGGTCGACGAACGGAACGAGCTCACGCGTCAGGTAATCCGCGTAGCGCCCGATCGCGGACGAGTTGATGTACTGGTTGCCGCCGAGCGCGGTGAAGCAATCCGGAAACGCGACGATCGCCGGCGGCATCCTGCGCTCGTGCACGAGCCTGGCGAGCCGTTCGGGAATGTTCTCGCTGAAATTCTTCCAGGCGACATGCTTCAATCCCGACCCGGTGAACCCCGCGAGATCAAACAGCACCGGGAAGCGCCTACCCGGCTTCGAGTCGTATTGCGGCGGCAGCCACACGGCCAGGCGCCGGGCGTGCGGATCGCCGAGCGGATTGCCCTCGAGCACCTTCGATACGTGTTCGAGCGTGACGACGGTTCCGGAGGACCAGCGAGGACGTTTGAGCATGGTTGTGGTGATCGGGTGATCTAGTGATCAGGGGAGCTCGGATGCGTTCGCGCATTCTGAGCTGGACACCTGACACGCTCAACTCTACCCGGCTGCAATCCGCACCTGATCACCGGCTCACCCGATCACCTGATCACCTCATCTCAAGCAACCTGATTCCTCCCCGCCCGCTTCGCCCGATAAAGCTGCGTGTCCGCCGCTTCGAGGAATTCCACCACTTCGCAGGTGCCGTCCCATTGGGCGAGGCCGATGCTGATCGTGACGGCGAGATCGGGATGGAAGCGACGCCATTCGTGCGATTCGATGGCGTTGCGAATGCGGTTGCAGAACTCGATGGCGCCCTCGCGCGTCATCGCCGGCAGCACCAGCGCGAACTCCTCGCCGCCGATGCGCGCGACGAGATCGGTCTCGCGACAGAGCTGCTGCATGAGCAGCGCGCTTTCGCGCAAGGCCATGTCGCCGATCGCATGACCCAGACGATCGTTCACGACTTTGAAATGATCGAGATCCGCGACCGCGAGCGTGAGCGGCTG
>JRYD01004562.1_pt1 | contig 12778 bp, 9 predicted proteins | sample 235311 | NCBI WGS metagenome assembly JRYD01 (sample SAMN03074213, study PRJNA261472) | activated sludge metagenome | biome: Common Effluent Treatment Plant; feature: Wastewater; material: Activated sludge; isolation source: activated biomass in a lab-scale reactor treating industrial wastewater at... | reverse complement strand
TAAAACCCCGGTTTGGGATTGTACAGTGTTTGATTACCTACTAAAGCAGAATCACCATCAAAATGGCCATTGATAATATAATTATCCTGCGAATCCATGGAATAAAGAAAAGTGCCCGTAGAAAAATCAGCACTGGGCGTAAATAACGATTCCATAATACCCGAAGTATCAAAACGTGATATGTAGGGGGCAAGGTTAGGCTCTGTTGTATTCCATCCCGGAAATAATTGACCTGGATAAGCACCAAAAAGAACATTTGGATTCCCTGCGTTGTCAAGTACAACATTAAAGCCTCTTGATAACCCAGTACCTATACCTGAACGTGCAAATTTCCCCCACAGGTAATTGCCGCTGGTATCCAACTTGGCCAAAAACATATCATCACGATTGGTTGTAAAAGTGGTATCAAAAAAGGTACAGGGTAAGTTGGTTGTTGAACAAAATTGCCCTGTAAAGTAAATATGTCCAAACTGGTCAAGTGCTAATGCATAAGCAATATCATCAAACCCACCTCCGGCAGTTTTAACCCACACCAGGTTACCATGGCAATCGTATTTGCAGATAAACAAATCGTAAAAGCCGTATGTAGTCACAGGCACACCGTCAAAATTGGCTATGGAGCGTATGCGTCCGCAGGCATAAACGTTGCCATCGGCATCTACCTCAATGTCGCGCACCCATTCATCGGGGCCAAAGTTGGGGTCAGGGTCAGGCCCGCCCATGCGTGTCAGCCATTGAAAGGTTTGTGCCTGCGATACATTCAGTAGCCCTGTAGCAAAAAAATATATACTGAGTAATAAAATTGCTTTTTTCATGATAAATTGTTTTATAATATAATCATATTATTTTTTACACTATTGATGGAAGTACTCCTTTATGCCGCTGCCCTAATGCAGCGGCATAAGGAGTAAGCTGCTTATTTAATAACACTGAACTTTTGTGTCAATACGGTTTTGCCGCCAGTGCTGAGGGTAAGGTAATACATTCCTTTCGGAAGCATGGAGGTATTGTACCTGACATAGCCGGTGTTTGCCATGATGTGCCTGATGTTGATAACTTCACCATGGGCATTGTTCAATGTCAAAACACTGTTTAGGTCTTTGCCTGATGCAGCAGGCAAAACAAACTGTACCAAGGCTTGGCTGCTTGCCGGATTGGGCATGATGGTTAGCTGCGGCTCATCAGGATGCTGCATCGGAAGTGCTGCTGCCTGCCGCGTGTTGCCGGTGCCACCACCACAATCAGGTAAATTAAAACATTTATAAACAAAGCAATAGTCACCTGTCATCACATCATAAAAGTTTACATACAGGCACATCTGTCCATTGGTGGGCGGCAAATCGGTAAAGATACCCTGCAAAGGAGTGATGCCGCCTCCGGTAATGCTTGCAGGAAAGCCGGTGAGGGTGCCGCTGCTAAGGCTGTACATAGCACTCCAGTTGCCCGGTGGCAGACTCACATTAAGGCTAACGGCATAGGTCTGATTGCCATTGGCGTCAAGGTTGATGCAGTAGATATCGTCCATTTCCATTTCCCATTCGCATTGTGGCGTAGTGCAGTCCGGAGGCTTCACACAAAAAGTGTAGGTGCAGCTCAATGACGGGTCAGGGTCGGTATAGGTAAGGGTAAAACAAGGCAATATATCATCTATCTGATAAAAGCCCAAAATACCCTCAATCACCACATCGTTGCCATTTACCTGATAGGTCCAAGGGGTGATGTTGGTATTGCCTCCCGGAGGGTTGGGAGCCAGCGTAAAAGTGCCCGCAGGAATCAGGTTGTTGAAATGCACGGTAAACTGAAAGTGGTAAAACGACTGCCCGTTTAAGTCGGTGCCAAGGCATTGATACCAGTCTTCGCGCACCTCAGTTATCTTACATGGGCAGGTACGAACAGTAACATAAATAGGGTCGGTAGTTATTTTGCACCCCATGTCGTTCACCAATTCCAACTGCACAATGTAGGAGCCCGGTGGCAAGGCGCCACCACCTGCAAGGGCATTGTTGATGTCCAAGTCGCCCACAGGGCTTGCATTGCCGGAATAAGGAGCATTCAGATATTGTGTGTTTATTATCCATGTCCAGCGGGCGTAGGATATGCCGTAGCTGCCGGGTATGACAATGTGGTTTTGGTCATTGTCGCAGCGATCCAGACATCCGCTGACGAGCCAGCTTACATCAGGGTTGGCATTAACCCGAACAATGGCGCTTTGGCTGGTGCAGCCTGATGCCGGGTCGGTAAATATTGCATTGTAATTGCCTGTGTTAGGCACTGTGATGGGATTGGTATTGCCGCCCTGACTCCAGTTCAGCACCCATGGTGCTGTCCAGTTAGTTGCCGTAAGGGTTACGGCATTGTTTTCGCAGCCTGGTGTGGGCTGCACAGCTACTAAGGGCACAGGCGGAGGGGCAAGTACGTTAAATGTTTTAGACACCAAGGTGCTGCAGCCGTCAGCCGTAGTCAGCATCAGGGTAACGGTGTAAGTGCCTATGGCCGGTGGTGCTATGTTAATGTCTGAGGCCTGAAGGGTGGTGCTGGGTGGGGCAAGCATTAATCCACCGGGCAGTGGCTGCCATTCATAGCTGCCATTGCCGCTGTAGCCGTCAAAAAACACCGCTTCGCCCTGGCAGTAATCACTCTTGCCGCGAACTATCAGATTAGGCACATTATATACCGATACATCGGCAAACTTGGGTGATACATATTTGCAGCCGCTGGCAGCATCAAATACCGTAACATAATACTGCCCCGTTGAATACACAGGCAGCGTAGGTGTTACAGCACCGGTGCTCCATAAATAACCTGTTGGAGTTATAGAGGGAATTGAGCCTGGTAAAATATCTTTAAAATATGTTACCAAACCTGTAGCCCCCGGGCAAAAACTTTGTGTAGCTGGATCTGGTCTTCCGAGCAATTTATTTTGATAAACAGTAACATAATCATCATCGGTATAGGTGCAGCCGTAATTGTCATATACAGTTAGAATTGTGTGCTTGATTAATGGGTTTAAATAACTATCATACACCCTTTGCGCATCAATGTGTTGCACAGTAGTGGGGAAAAGCGGTGCATAGGAGGCACCGTCACCAAAATCCCAAAGGGCATGGTGTATCCGCGTAACAGAGCCGGTGAAATTAAAATTCACCACTGTTTGTTTTTCGCAAAAGGGTGGGTTGGGGGCAAGGGTAAAGGCTGCACCGGGTGGTGTGGGTATCAACAACTGGTTGAGGGTGTTATTTTGGGAGCAGGTGAAGCCCGATGAGGTAGTTACGGTAAGACTAATGGTATGATTGACGGTTGGGCTTACCGGAATAGTATTGCTGTTTGGGCCGTTGCCTATGTTGTTACCGTCAAACAACCATTGGTAGCTGTTTATGGAGCTTGTACTGAAGATACTGGAGTTGAAAGTAAAATTATAAGAACCGGGTGTTGCGGCCGAAGGGCATGATAAATAGGAATAGATAAATGCCTTCACCGGTATGGTTAGCGGTAAACAGTCGTGGTAGCAATGCACCACACCATTGATGGTATTATACACCGTTATACAGATATTGTAATTGCCTTGGTAGTTATAAGTATGCGTAATATTACTAAATGAGGTATTGGTGGTGGTAACAGAAAGTGGCGTTGTATTGTCGCCCCAATCTATAACATAACCGGTAATGGGACCTCCTGTAATATTGCCGCTTATGGTTACCGATCCGCAGGAGGTATTAAACACCGGTGGGTTAAATTGTATGCCGTAGCCTATCAGATCAGGACAATTTGTAGGGCAATTGGCTACTATTCCAGATGCCCTGTCCTTACAGCCATTGGCACCGGTAATCGTTACAGTATAATATCCCGATGAATTGATGATGATGCTGGGAGTAGTAGCCCCTGTTGACCATTGGTAGCTGCTTTGCCCTGCAGGCATTGCCGTTAAGGTGATAGGTACCGTACTCAAACATTCCAGCGAAGAGCCAATTTGTGCCCCCGGACCGGGGTTTACCGTAACGGAACTACTGGCCGAAGAAAGGCAGCCATCCACATCTAACAATACGGTGATAGGGAAGGTGCTGATGCCGGAGCCATCAATGCTGTAAATGTGGCTGATGCCTGATGGGTCGTATGGAAAATTTTGACCGGAACCTCCCCCCCAGTTCCAGGTATAATTGGCGTTGTTATAGGTGCCTGCTGCGGGCTGTGGCGTAATGTTAAAAGTTGCCGGCACATTGTCGCAGGCAGGATTAGGCCCTGTGATAGTGAAAGGTCCACCTCCCTTTACATCTAATCTAAAGGTAAAATAGGGGTTAATACCGCCACAGGTATAGGTGTCGAACTTGATGATGGTATTCAAATGCAGGGTGTTGTTCCACTGTATTTCTAAAACCATTTCATCATTAGCATTTACGGTAGTACTCACCACAGAACCTACATCCGAAGGGATGATACTTATTTCGTACATATCAACATTATAACTGCTCCAGTTGGCAATTTTATAGGTTTTGTGGGTGTTGAGGCAGGCTTTGCCAACGGGCGTTGGGGAGGTACAGTCCAGCGACAGTGGTACGGCTGTTCCTGCAATATCTTCAGTTAAAGCACAGGCATCGGGCATGATAAAAACTTTTCTTACAGGCGATAAAGAAATGGGCAACGAAACACAACCGGTATTGGGGTCATACTCTGTAACGGAGATGTTATAGGGCGTTGTAGTACTCCATGATATGGATAGTGTGCTGCCATTGCCGGTGGCAGGTGTGCCGCCCGTCACCGTCCAGTTAAGAACATTGGTGGGGTTAAATGGCGTGCAGGTATAGAGGTAGGAGGCACCGGCACAGGGTTTCATTTCGCCAGATAACGCTGTGGGTGATGGTGTGTTACCGTTTTGGCTATTTGCTAACATAGTCAAAATACAAAGTGATAGTACTAATATGAGTCTGTATAAGAAATTGGTAATAAACGTTTTTTTCATTTTCACATGGCTCTGTTTCTGCAATAACTTCAACAAGACAAACAGCTTTTGCATTTTCATTGGCTTGTGCTTTCATGGCTAATGCTTTTTACCTGACGGTAAAGGTATAGGCAATAAAATTAAAAAACAAAAATTAAGTCAATAAATTTACTAACTATTTTTATAGCAACTGCTTTAAAATGAGAATTTGAAATAAAAGTGTAACGTATAAAGTTTGGACTAATCCCTTGTGAGGTTTATCGTTAAGAGTTTAATATCCCAATATTTTCATCATTGACTTAGAACTTTGTTCTTTGGCAAAAAGCCACATACGCAATTCGCCTTCTTCAGTTTTATCAATCAACACATGCTTGGGCGCAGGAAGCAAACAATGTTGAATACCGCCATAGCCTCCTAAAGAATCCTGATAGGCACCGGTATGAAAAAAGCCCAGATACAAAGGGTCGTCAGCTGTTGACTGAGGCATAAAAACTCTGTTTTTGACAGACTCCATGATGTAGTAATCTTCACCATCACAAGTAATACCGCCAAGGTTAACACGTTGTTGTTCTTTATCCCAGTGATTGATGGCAAGCATAATAAATTTTTGTTTAATACCCCAGGTGTCGGGTAGCGTAGTGATGAAACTGCTGTCTATCATATACCAAAGCTCCTTATCGTTTTGTTGTTTCACACCTGTAACTGAATATAAAATTGCACCACTCTCGCCAACAGTAAAACTACCGAATTCAGTAAACAAATGCGGCACCGGAACTTTGCGTTGATCGCATGCCGATTTTATCTGCATCACAATTTCATCAGCCATATACTGATAGTCGAAGTTGAATTCTAATTTTGTTTTAATAGGAAATCCACCACCAATATCCAATGCTGTTAATTCCGGACAGATCTTTTTTAAGTCTGCATAAAAACTGATGTTACGTTGCAATTCGTTCCAATAATATGCCGTATCGCGAATTCCTGTATTGATAAAGAAATGGAGTAATTTCAACTCTACATTGGGGTTTTTACGGATGGTGTTTTTGTAAAAATCCATGATATCACGCGACCTGATACCTAATCGTGATGTGTAAAACTCTGCATTAGGTTCTTCTTCAGAAGCTATTCGGATACCAATTTTAAATTTTTTACCCGGCAAGGCTTTTTCATACTCCTGCAATTCGTTTACATTATCTAAAATAGGAATAACATTGGTAAAACCGTCTTTAATCAGATCAACAATGCCTTGAATGTAGCCTTCGCGTTTAAATCCATTACAAAGAATATATATGTCTTTATTTATTTTCTCTGACTCATAGAGTGACCTGATAATAGGAATATCAAAAGCTGAACTTGTCTCTATGTGAATATCGTTTTTCAGTGCCTCTTCCATTACAAACTGAAAATGAGAACTCTTTGTGCAATAACAATAGTAATAGCTTCCTTTATAGTCAACCTTAGCCATGGCAACTTTAAAAAGTCGTTTGGCTTTTTGAATCTGCGAGCTGATTTTTGGGAGATAGGTTATTTTTAAAGGTGTACCATATTGCTTTATCACATCCATCAGGTTTATACCATTAAAATGGAGTGAGTTGTCAATAACTTCAAAACCTTCTTGCGGAAAGTCGTAACTTTGTTGAATCAGGTCAATATAACGGTTCTTCATTTAGCAATGCCAAAGGCTTATTTTTGTGCCTTGCGAATGTAAAAATAACATGAATAAAAAATAATAATGTTAAAAAATTTATGTCAGGTAAAATAAAATTCATTGAAGTAAAGTCTGAAATTGGAGCAGGTACCAGAGGTGCAAGCCTTGGTGTTGATGCAATTAAAATTGCAGCCTTAGACTATGGCAGCTCACTTTTCAACAGGATTGAAAGCGTAGAAATCAAGACTGAAAACCAGATGCTTTTCGAGACAGCAGGTACCCCTTATGCAAAAAGAATAAAAGGCATTGTTGCTATTTATGATAGAGTGGCAAAAGCCGTTTCAGAGACATTAAAGAATAAAGATTTTCCGATTGTACTTGCCGGTGACCACAGTACAGCAGGCGGTACCGTTGCAGGAATAAAAATGACTTACCCAAAGTCGAAGCTTGGGGTAATCTGGATTGATGCCCATGCCGATATACACTCTCCATATACTACACCAACAGGGAATGTTCACGGCATGCCTATGGCAGCAAATCTTGGTGAAGATAATCTTGCAAACAAAATAAACAAACCCGATAAAGAGACAGTTGACCTTTGGACAAAGTTGAAGAAGATAGGAGGAATGTCACCTAAGATTACCTATAAAGATATAGTTTATATTGCCGTTAGAGATATTGAACCTCAGGAAGCTTATCTTTTGAAGAAACACAATGTAAAAATGATTTCTGCTACTGAAGTTAAGCGTATTGCAGTGGAGAAAATTGTGCGGAATGCATTGGCACATCTCTCACATTGCACACACATCTATGTTTCGTTTGATGTGGATAGCATGGATAGCTCAATCTCGAAAGGCACAGGTACTCCGGTAAGAAATGGAATTACTGAACGTGATGCAGGAAAACTTTGTGTAAGGTTGGTGCAAAATGAAAAAGTTTGTTGTTTCGAAATTTGCGAAGTCAATCCAACGCTTGATAAAGAAAATCTGATGGCTGAAAATACTTTTGAGATTTTACAGCGCGTAGTCAATCAGATTAATCATTGATTATTTTCTATGCAACAAGTCGTGACTGATAATTATAAAAAGAATATTCTTGACACGCTTCCTGAAGGGTATTATCCTGTAATGGAAAAATTTTACACTATTCAGGGTGAAGGATACCATACCGGAAAACCTGCTTTTTTTATCAGACTTGCCGGCTGTGATGTTGGTTGTGTGTGGTGTGATGTTAAAGAATCATGGGAGGCTTCAGCGTCAGACCTTATTTCTGTAGGTGACCTCTTGAAGGATGTGGCAGAGAGTAAAACTCCTAATGTTGTTATTACGGGAGGAGAGCCTGCAGCATATAATTTAACTGTACTTACAAATGCATTGTCTGAAAAGAAATACAAAGTGTGGCTTGAAACATCCGGTGCTTATCCAATTCAAGGAAACTTTGACTGGATTTGTGTTTCACCTAAAAAATTTAAGCCTCCTGTTGATGCTGCTCTGCAAAAAGCAAATGAACTGAAGGTTGTTATTTTTAATGAGTCGGATTTTAAATGGGCAGAAGAAAATGCATGTAAAGTTTCAAATGTTGCAAAACTTTTTCTGCAACCGGAATACAGTAGATTCGACAGAGTGATGCCAGGTATTATTGATTATGTAAAGAGAAATCCCCAATGGGCAATATCGCTGCAGACTCATAAATATTTAAATATTCCATGACAGACTTCTTATGGCAAAAAGAATTGTAATTATCAATGGTCCTAACCTGAATCTGCTTGGCAAACGTGAGCCTGAAATTTATGGTCATCAGACATTTGATGATTTTGCAGTGATGTTAAAAAAAGAATTTCCTGAACATACTATTGAAATATTTCAGAGTAATGTCGAAGGTGAAATTATTAACCTGTTGCACGACCAGGGTTTTAAAGCTGATGGCATAATCATCAATGCCGGAGGCTATACCCATACCAGTGTTGCCATAGCAGATGCTATTGCGGCAATAGCGTCACCGGTGGTTGAAGTGCACATTTCAAATATTCATTCACGCGAACCGTACCGACATAATAGCCTGCTTGCTGCAAATTGCAAAGGTGTAATTACCGGCTTTGGATTAAATTCCTACCGTCTTGCACTGATTGCTTTGATAAATTCCTGACAAGAAAAGGAGGATGGAAATGGAACAGCTTTCTAATCAGAATTTTCATCAGCGCGACTTAATTGAACAAACAGTTGTGCAGTTAAACAAAGATTTATTGCCTTGTGGATTTACTGTAGCATGGAATGGCAATACTTTTTCAGCTTATCAGGATATTGTAATGCAATTAGTAATAATTATTCGTCATTTGGCAAAGTCGGGATTTTCAACTTTAAATGCATGGCTATATAGAGTAGATATCCCTGAAAAGGCATTAAAGATAGTTTTGAGTAAACATGATAACCAACAAGCACTTGCACAAGCCATACTTGAAAGGACGTTTATAAAAATTATGTTCAGGAATAGCTATCGGTAAGTCATAATGTATAAAAGTTATAAAATTTGAATGTTTGTTTAATTAGATAATATAATGATTTGCCGATTTTAATATTTGATGAATAGATTAGAAGGTTGAAAAGTTGGAACCTTGCTGATTAACTTCAAAAAGTATTTTTAGTGCCTGAAGAACGACCTTTTGGTAGCGTATTGAAAAACAAAATTTTTTGAGTGCCATAGGTATGCGAAAGTTTTTTCTATATGCCCTTTTCGCACTATATTCTTTAAGGTCTTTGCGGGATTTATTTCTTCAAGTTTGATTCAATACGCTTTCATAAGAGATTTGAAACATATATTTCGATTTATCGTATTAATAGCTCACAAAATGATGTGTCAACTTCTTACATCTCAAGTATGAATAAAGTATTTAAGCTTAACTTATGAAGTCTGTTTTATTCACGTTACTCAGTCTTGTTTTTACAACAACTGTTTATGCACAGCCTGCCGGCACCCGAACTATAACAATTAACGATTGTAATTATCCTATATTAGGTATTGAAACCAATCACGCCTCTGATAAGATAGTTTTAACGGCCTCACAAGGACGGGTCTTTTTTGTTAATGTAAGCGATGTTGAAGCTAACACTGAAGTAAACCCCGTTTGGAAAAATTTAAACCTTTCCGGATTAAACAATGGAGGCAAGCCTCAATTTAGTGAGAACGATCAATATATATTGTTACAGGAATCATCTGCATTGAAAACTGCAATTACATCAAGAAAAGTAAAAGATGTTAAATACTATATTTTAAATGCCGCTGATGGAAAAGTTGTTGCTGAAGGAAACAATGTAAACTCAGTACAGTTTTTAAACAATAGTACACAAATCTTAATATCATCAAATGATGGTATTGTGGTTAAAGATTTTTTGACAAATAAAATAATAGCTCAATTGAAAGTAGAAGACTGCGAAATGGCTGCTATTAGCCACGACAGTAAATTAATTGCACTTTCTTTTGACCCTGACAAAGCTGATTTTAAAGAAGTAGAATCTATTGGCAAGAATAAAAGTGAGCTAAAATCTGCCAGAAAGAACAAGCGGCTAATTGGCTTTTACAGTTATCCCGATTTAAAGAAACTTTATAATTCAAAAGAAGAAATAGATGTTGTTTATTCAATAAAATTCTCTAAAGATGATAAACATACCTATTTGCTATCACATAATGTCATAGCAGAGCGAATTGGAACAGGTGCTTTAAATGGCCTGTCAATGGCGGCTGCTGATAATCGGAGACAAACTAATATACAGGTGTTAGATGCAAGCAATGGCAACTTAGTTAAAGAAATTTATCATGCCACGGCAGAGCCTGATGCAGATTATAAGTTTAGTGCTTACTCTAACTATTTCGGCTATTCAGACAATGATGGATTTATAGGATGGAAACGAAAGCTCGTACTAATAGATAATAACGATCATAAAAGCAAAGTTGGGCAATACCGTTATCAGGGCAGGAGAGGAAGTTCAAATATTTTTCCGATATATTTTTCTTTTAACAAAACAAAGCCCGTTGCCTACTTATCAAATGGTACCAAGCTTATAGAATGGAATTATGAAACTTTAAAAGAATATACAGATTATATTGAAGGACAAGATAACGACTCCCTCCAATCAAAGGCAATTAGTCAGCTCAATGCAGACTTAGAAAATCCTGAGAGCGATTTAGCAAAAAACATTATAAAGCAGAACATAAAGGGCATTTACTTATTTGATTTAACCATACAAAAAAAGGGAGTGATTGTTACCATCTTTGCTGAGTCGGACGACAAAACCGACATCCCTAAACAAAATGCTCTGAAGGACTTGTTGTTGAAATATAAATTTAAAGACATTGTTGTTTCACCGAATCAGCGTTTGAAATTCAGATACACATTTAATATTGATAATAGCATTTAACAAACAGATAAATTAATAATAATTAAACAAACAATAAAAAAATGAAAAATCTAATTTTAACCGGCCTGACTTTAGGCCTGACATGTATGATGAGCTACGCTCAGAAGTACGATGAAATGAAGACTACGTGGGAAATAGAGGCCACGCATCCATTTTCAGAAACCGGATTGAGTGAAGAAAAAGCAATAGTACATGGTAGTAACGAAAAAATGTTTACCATGGTGTCCACTGTTGACGGCAAAGTAAAATGGAGTAAAAAGTTTAAAGAAATTGATGAGCAAATTGGAAAAGTAGATTTACAAATCCCAATGTACGAATCAAACGCAGTGTTTTTATTTGATAAAAAAGCAGGTAAAGACCAAATGGTAGTTGTTGATTTGGAAACAGGTGCAAAACTGTGGAGCACCAATAAATATCAAGGTATTGATGATCCTGATGAGGTTATTTACATTGCAGAATTGAATGCTTATGCCATCGTAACCAAAACTAATTTAACAATGGTAAAAGCCAGAACTGGAGAAGAGTTGTGGTCAACAGTTAAGTTTAGCACACCGGTTGGTAAGTACTTTTATGATGAGAAAGAGAATGCAATTGTAATCATTAGTATGCCAAGAAATGCATGGCAGGCAATGTTTAAAGGATTTAGAAATCAGATACTAAAAATCAATGCTAAGAATGGCGATATTTTATGGGAGCAAACTTTTGTTGGAATTGTAGAAAGAAAAATAGTTACCCGCGAATCGGTTGCCAAGATATTTTTAAGAGGCGATAAGTTGTTTTTACAATTGAATGGCTTGCAAGTTTATGAATATAAAACAGGAAGTCCGATTTGGGCAGCAGCTTACGATGTAACTTTTGCAAGAGAATTAGTTAGACCAAAAGTTTACGGACAAGTTGTACGATATGGAGTGTATGAGGCAATAGCACAGCCATTATATGACGGAGAAAACGTTTATATTTTAGATGTAAAGAGCAGAAAAAGCCAATATTTAAAAAAATATGAAATCAACTCTGGCAAACTGATTTGGACCTCTCCTGAAATAAAGGATGCAAGAGTCATCCCCGGTCTATATAAAATTGATGATAAAATTATTCTGCAAATTGGCGGTGCTGTAGAAGTACAAGCCATATCAAAACAAACTTATGGTAATGGGTATGTACAATGGACACAATATTTCAGAACGGTAAAATATCAAAATGTAAAACCTTACGAAGTGCAGGCTTTTAGTACAACTGACGGCACGAAGTCGTGGGACTCTGAGCGTTTTAGAAAAGGAATTACAAATATTTTTCCAAGCGGTAATAATATTGTAGTGTCAAGTGGTAAGGCATTGTACTCTTTAGATTACAAAACAGGTAAGGAGGCTTACGAAATTCCTTTAGGTGATGATGATATTGGATTGGCAGAAAAAATTATTAACCCTTCTGAGTTAGGTGACAATATAAGTAAAGACAATGTAATTGTTTTAGGAGAGAAGGGTGTTTCTTCTCACAACATTGCCACAGGTGCAAAAGTGTGGGCAGTGAAAACTAAAAAAGGAGAGTTTTCCGGAATTTTTGGAGAAAACATTTTCTTTGATACAGAAAAAGGCGATTACTTTTCTGTTGATGCCAATTCAGGTAAAGCTAAATTTTTCGACTCACGTAAAAATTCAAAATCAATTGTTTCTTTAGACGGAAAAAGCATTTATGTATTTGAAGGAAAGAAAATATTGAAGGTATCTACCGAATAAGAATTTATTTCCAAAATAGATTTAATAAAAGGAGGCTGTCTCAAAAGTAGGC
>JRYD01000075.1_pt1 | contig 12860 bp, 9 predicted proteins | sample 235311 | NCBI WGS metagenome assembly JRYD01 (sample SAMN03074213, study PRJNA261472) | activated sludge metagenome | biome: Common Effluent Treatment Plant; feature: Wastewater; material: Activated sludge; isolation source: activated biomass in a lab-scale reactor treating industrial wastewater at... | reverse complement strand
CTTCGGAATCGGGACACTAGCCCGCCGTCAGCCGCTCGATCCTGGCGCCGCACCGCGAGAGCTTTTCTTCGAGACGCTCGAAGCCGCGGTCGAGGTGGTAGACGCGGTTGATCATCGTCTCGCCCTCGGCCATGAGGCCGGCGATGACGAGCGACACCGACGCGCGCAGGTCGGTCGCCATGACGGGGGCGCCGGTCAGGCTCTTGACGCCCCGGATCGTCGCCGTGTCGCCGTGCAGCTTGATGTCGGCCCCGAGGCGCGCCAGCTCCTGCACGTGCATGAAGCGGTTCTCGAAGATCGTTTCGCGGATCACGCTGGTGCCGTGCGCGCGCGTCATGAGCGCCATGAGCTGGGCCTGCAGATCCGTCGGGAAGCCCGGGAACGGCTGCGTTTCCACATCCACCGGCTCGAGCCCGTTGCCGTTGCGCGTGATGCGCACGCCGTTGGCGGTGTCGGTGATCGATGCGCCGGTCTGGGCGAGCGTCTCGAACGCCGTCTTGAGGAGATCGCGCCGCGTGCCTTCGAGCACCACGTCGCCGCCCGTCGCCGCCACCGCGAACGCGAACGTCCCCGTCTCGATGCGGTCCGGCAGCACCGTGTGCACCGCGCCTTCGAGCTGCGACCTGCCCTGGATGCGGAGCGTCGAGGTGCCGATGCCCTCGATCTCGGCGCCCATCTTGACGAGGCACGATGCGACGTCGCCGACCTCGGGCTCGCGCGCCGCGTTCTCGATCAGGGTCTCGCCCTTCGCAAGCGCCGCCGCCAGGAGCGCATTGTGCGTCGCGCCGACCGAGACCTTCGGGAAGACGATGTGCCCGCCGGAAAGCCCCTTGGGCGCGCGCGCGATGACGTAGCCGCCATCGATCTCGATCTCCGCCCCGAGGTCGCGCAGGGCGGCGAGGTGGAGGTCGACGGGCCGCGTGCCGATGGCGCAGCCGCCGGGCAGCGAGACTTTCGCCTGCCCCATGCGGGCCAGCAGCGGCCCCAGCACCCAGAAGCTCGCCCGCATGCGCGAGACGAGCTCATAAGGAGCGGTCGTGTCGGAGATGTCGCGCGCGGTGAGGTGGAATGTCTCGCCGAGATGAGGCGTGCCGCCGGAGCGTTTGCCGTCGACGGCGAGATCGACGCCGTGATTGCGCAGGATGCGCGCGAGCAGGTTCACGTCGGCGAGGTTCGGCACGTTCTTGAGCGTCAGCCGGTCTTCCGTGAGCAGCGACGCGATCATGAGCGGAAGCGCGGCGTTCTTGGCGCCGGAGATCGGGATCGAGCCGTTGAGCCGCTCGCCGCCGACGATCTTGATGCGATCCATGGATGGTCGAAGCCTTTGCGAGAGGTGGCGGGGTACGGAAAGCCCCGGGGCGGGCGAGGGGCGAATCCGCTGCCCGACGCGTGAGGGAGATCCTTAAGCGCTTCCCTGCGGGAAGTGCAATTTGAAGTTCATGACGCCGTCTCGTCGCGCGCCTGCCTCTCCGCCGGAGGGACGGCAGCCGGGGCGTCGTCGGCGCTTGCGCGGGCCCGCTTGGCCCGGACCAGCGCCTTGCGCCGCGCGAGGTTCTCGCGCAGCGCCTTGGCGAGGCGGTCTTCCCTGTTTGGCGGCGGTGGCTTGGCGCTCATGGCGATCGGTCTCGGCGTTGGGATGGGAATGGCCTCACACCAAGCGTGCGGTCGCTTCGGCGCTACGGCGGCGCAAGTGAATCAATCGAGAATGGATATTCACATATCGGAGCAACCTGAAATGGAGCGAACGAAGTTCATTATACGTCGTTATTGACAGGATGACGGTTAACCATTTCGCTTGATGCCTGCACAACCTGCGTGTGGGCGTGCGTCATGGCGAAGGTATGGCGTCTTGTTGGGGGCGAGGGGCGCCGGCGCAGCAGCGCGTGGCACGCGTCCGCTGCAGCCCTGGCCGCCGTCGCGGGGCACGGCTCCGTAGCGACGGCGAACGCGGGGGACGAGCCGGCAAGCGGACGGGAGATATGGGCGGGCGCCGATGTCTCGGAGAACGTCTGGCTCGTTTATTCGGGCGTCACGCTCGCGCCGTGGAGCGGCATTCACGACGATGGCTGGCGGTTTCGCGCGGCCGGCGGATACGGCGCCTACAAGTACGATTCGACGATCTGGGATACGACCCTTCATGACACGCGCCAGCAACGCTTCGAGGCGCGCACCTATAATGCGGACATCCTGGTCGGCTATCTGAAGCGCTTCGGCCCGCTCACCGCCAAGGGCTTTGTCGGCGCCTCCATGATCAGCCACGACATCGAGCCGTTGGACGAGCAGGCCGTGGCCTTTGGCGACGAGGTCGGCGTCAAGGGCGTCGTCGAACTGTGGCTCAACATCGGCGAACGCGCCTGGGGCTCGCTCGATCTGTCGTGGGCCTCCGCACACGAGACGCGCGCCGCCCATGCGCGTCTCGGCTACCGCGTCTGGCCCGCGCTCTCGCTCGGCGTGGAAGGCGCGGTCAATATCGATGCCCAGGCCGAATGTCGCGTGAACGGCACCCATACGTCGCGCTGCAACCTGTTGTCCGAGGAGATCGACCGGGCCGAGCTTCTCGACTATGCCCGCGGCGGCGTTTTCGCGCGCTACGAATGGGGCACGGGCGAAGTGTCCCTCTCTGCCGGCGTGCTTGGCGGGTCCTTCGGGAGCGGACGTCACGACGACACCGAAGTCGCGCCCTACGTGACGTTCAACTGGCTGACCCAGTTCTAAGTCCTGGCCATATTAGATTAATACATTGTTATTATTCGGAATATTCCGAATGGCGGAGGTTGTTGCGCCGCCGTCGGCGGCGCATCGACTTGACGCGACCACAATTCATCGCCACAAAAAGAACGATTGTTCGTTTTGTTTCCTGGGTGACAGCGTCGTACGTCTGACGGCGCCACCCTGGCACCGGTCCGGAACGCCACGATGCCGAAGCTCAAGCCCGAAACACAGCAGGCCCGCCGCGAGCGCATCCTCGATGCGGCCGAGCTTTGCTTCGCGCGCGCAGGCTTCCATCGCTGCACCATGCAGGACATCTGCAGGGAGGCGGGCATCAGCCCCGGTGCGCTCTATGTCTACTTCGCCTCCAAGGAAGATCTGATCGCCGGCATCGTCGAGCGCGATCGCGCCAAGCTCGCCTCCGAGCTGGCGGAGCTTTCGAGCGCACCCGATCTCCTCGACGCGCTGGCCAAGCTCGGTGAGCACTACGCGGTGGAGCGGCCTCATTACAAGAGCGTGCTCGGCATCGAGATCGGCGGCGAGGCGACCCGCAATCCCGCGGTCGGCGCAACGTTCCGCTCGGTTGACGTGTTCTGCCGTCAAAGCTTCGAGCAGGTCTTTGCCCGCGCCCGCCACGACGGAAAGATCACGCCCGAGGAGGATCCCAAGACGCTCGCCGAGGTCGTCTCCCTGATCGGCGACGGGCTGTTCTGGCGGCGCGCCGTCGATCCCGATTTCGATGTCCATAAAATGATGCCGATTCTCGTACGCATCGTCAGCATGCTTTTGAACCCCGTCGGGCCGGCAGCTCTCAGCGCCGATCCCGCTCCGGATCGAGCCGCCGCCAGGCCGAAGACCGAGGCGTCTCCATGAAAAAGCGTGCGCTCATCGTTCTTGTGGGCCTCGCCGGGCTCGGGATCGCCGCCTACCAGTCGGGCGTCGTCGCGCCTTATCTCGCATCCTTCGCCGCGCGGCACGCCGAGGAGGCCGAAGCGGCGGCGCGGGCCGGTCCCCCGGCCCCCGCGGTGACGGTCATGGAGGCGGCGCGGTCCGATTTCGTCGAGACCGTGCTCGTGACGGGCTCGTTCGTCCCGCGCGAGGAGATCCTCGTCGCGCCCGAGGTCGACGGACTGCGCGTGCTCGAGATCAAGGCCGAGGAGGGCGACCATGTGAAGAAGGGCGACCTTCTCGCCGTGCTCGTCACCGAGCAGATCGAGACTCAGCTCGCGGCCAACGAAGCCGCCCTCGGCAGCGCCACGGCCGCGATCGAGCGTGCGACGAGCGCCATCGCCGAGATGGAGGCGCGCCTCGTGGAGGCGAAGGCCCAGCTCGATCGGGCGCGTCCGCTGGTGGCGTCGAAGTACCTCTCCGAGAGCGTGTTCGATCAGCGCGCGGCGGCCGAGAAGACCGCTGAAGCCCAGCTCCGTTCCGCTCAAGGCGCCCTCGCCCAGGCCGAAGCGGACAAGCGGCAGATCGAGGCGCAGCGGCGCGAGCTTCTGTGGCGCCGCGGCCGTGCCGAGGTCCGCGCCCCGGCCGACGGCATCGTCAGCAAGCGCGCAGGGCGCATCGGCGGCATTGCGACCGCGAGCACGCTGACCGGCGGCGACACCATGTTCCGCTTGATCGAGAACGGTGAGATCGAGCTCGATGCCGAGGTGACGGAGACGAGCCTCTGGAAGGTGAAGCCCGGTCAGCCGGCCCGCGTCACCGCGCCCGGAGGCTTGGAGGTTACGGGCCGCGTGCGCCTTGTGGCGCCCGAGGTCGACAAGACGACGCGCCTCGGACGTGTCCGCATCTTTCTCGGCGCCAACCCTGAGCTCAAGGTCGGCTCCTTCGGCCGCGGGACCATCGAGACCGGCCGCGCCCGCGCCGTCGCCGTGCCTCTCTCGGCCGTCCTCTACACGGACGAGGGCCCGAGCGTGCAGGTCGTCGCCGACGGCAAGGTCGAGACACGCCGCGTCAGGACCGGCCTCGAGACCGCAGGGCGGATCGCGATCGAGAGCGGCCTCGCCGAGGGCGATCTCGTCGTGGCCAAGGCCGGCACGTTCCTGCGCGACGGCGACGCCGTCCGGCCGGTCGTCCCCGACGCGCGCCTGAGCGAGAAGAGCGACGGGGACACCCGATGAACATCTCGGCCTGGTCGATCCGCCACCCGGTGCCGTCGCTGGTGCTCTTCATGGTCCTCCTGGTGCTGGGCGTGACGAGCTTCCAGACCCTGCCGGTCACGCGCTTCCCGAACATCGACCTGCCCGTCATCCAGGCGCGCATCTATCAGTCGGGCGCGGCGCCCTCCGAGCTCGAGACCCAGGTCACCAAGCGCGTCGAGGACGCCATCGCCGGCGTCAACGGCGTGAAGCACATCACCTCGACGGTGACCGAAGGGTCGTCCGTCACCACGGTCGAGTTCCGTCTCGAGATCGATGCCGACCGCGCCCTGAACGACGTCAAGGACGCCGTGCAGCGCATCCGCACGGATCTGCCGCGCACCATCGAGGAGCCGGTCGTCACCCGGATCGAGATCGAAGGCCTGCCCGTCGTGACCTACGCGGCGCGTGCGCCCGCCATGACGCCCGAGGAGCTCTCCTGGTTCGTGGACGATACGCTGGTGCGGCTGCTGCAGGGCGTGCGGGGCGTGTCCGAGGTCCGCCGCATGGGCGGCGTGACGCGCGAGATCCGCATCAACCTCGATCCCGACCGCCTGTTGGCCTACGGCGTGACGGCGGGCGACGTCAACCGGCAGGTCCGCGCCTCGAACGTCAACCTCGCCGGCGGGCGCGGCGAGATCGCGGGGCGCGAGCAGGCGATTCGCACGCTTGCGAGCAAGCAGACGGTGGCGGAGCTGGCCGAGACGATGATCGCGCTGCCGGGCGGGCGCAAGGTCCGCCTCGATCAGTTGGGCACGGTGAGCGACGAGGTGGAGGAGCCGCGGACGTTCGCCAAGCTCGGCGGCGAGGGCGTCGTCGCCTTCGCCATCTCGCGCGCCAAGGGCGAAAGCGACACCGTCGTCGCGGATGCCGCCGCACGCAAGATCGAGGAGATCCGCGCGCTCTATCCGGACGTCACGCTCGAGCGCATCGACAACACGGTCGACTATACCTACGGCGTCTATCAATCGACGATGAAGACGCTGCTCGAAGGCGCGATCCTCGCCATCATCGTCGTGTTCCTGTTCCTGCGCGACCTGCGCGCCACCATCATCGCCGCCATCGCGCTTCCGCTCTCGATCATTCCGGCGTTCTGGGCCATGTCGGCGATGGGCTTCTCGCTCAATCTGGTGAGCCTCCTCGCCATCACCATCGTGACCGGCATTCTGGTCGACGACGCGATCGTCGAGATCGAGAACATCGTGCGCCACATGCAGATGGGCAAGTCGCCGTACCGCGCGGCGCTCGAGGCCGCCGACGAGATCGGCCTCGCCGTCATCGCCATCACCACCACCATCATCGCCGTGTTCACGCCGGTGTCGTTCATGGGCGGCATCGCCGGGCAGTACTTCAAGCAGTTCGGCCTCGTCGTGGCGGCGGCCGTATTCTTCTCGCTCCTGGTGGCGCGGCTGATCACGCCGCTGCTCGCCGCCTACTTCCTCCGCCCCCACGAGCACGTGCCCGAGGAAGGCCGCCTGATGCGGACCTATACGCGTCTCGTCGGCTGGTCGGTGCACCATCGCGTGGCGACCGTGGTGCTCGGCCTCCTGATCTTCATGGGCTCGGTCGGCAGCTTCTATCTGCTGCCGTCGGGCTTCCTGCCGCAGGAGGACTCGGGCCGCATGCTGCTCGGCGTCGAGCTTCCGCCGGGCACCCGGATCGCCGACACGGAGCGTGCGACCGACGAGGTGACGCGGCACATCAAGGACCGTCCCGACGTGGAAAGCGTCTTCGTGCTCGGCGGCACGCTGCTCGGCAGCGGCGAGGAGGTCCGCAAGGCGACCCTGATCGTCACCCTGAAGCCGCGCGAAGAGCGCGCGCTCTCCCAGAGCCGCATCCGGGAGGAGATCGGTCGCACCTTGGCTGCCATCCCCGACATCCGCTATTTCTTCATGCAGGACGATGGCCAGCGCGAGCTACAGCTCGTCGTGACCGGCCGCGACGGAGAGGCCGTCGACAAGGTCGCCGCCCAGCTGACGAGCGAGGCCAAGCGCATTCCGGCGCTGGAGAATGTCGTCTCGACGGCGGAACTCGACCGGCCGGAGCTGCGCGTCTATCCCCGCTCCGAGGTCGCCGCCGAGCTCGGCATCAACACCGAATCCATATCGGAGGCCGTGCGCATCGCCACCATCGGCGACATCGGCGCCAACCTCGCCAAGTTCGACGTCGGCGAGCGCCAGGTTCCGATCCGCGTCCAGCTCGAGACCCGCGCCCGCGAAAGCCGCCAGCTCCTCGAGGAGCTCAAGGTCATGACCGCCTCGAATGGCGCCGTGCCGCTGTCCGCGGTCGCGACGTTCGACTACGGCCAGGGCCCGACCGCCATCGACCGCTACGACCGCACGCGCCGCGTCGTGCTTGGCGCCGATCTCGTCACCGGGACCCCGCTCGGCGACGCCGTCGGTGCCGTGATGGCGTTGCCTGCGGCCACGAGCCTCCCGCCCGGCGTCGAGATCAAGCAGTTCGGTGCCGCCGAGATCATGGGCGAGGTGTTCGAAAGCTTTGGCCAGGCCATGGGCGCGGGCCTGATGATGGTCTACGCCGTGCTCGTGCTGCTTTTTGCGAGCTTCCTGCAGCCGATCACCATCCTCTTCTCGCTCCCGCTCTCCATCGGCGGCGCCATCACGGCGCTCGCGCTCACCGGCAACTCGATCAGCCTGCCCGTGGTGATCGGCATCCTCATGCTGATGGGCATCGTCACCAAGAACGCCATCATGCTGGTCGACTTCGCCGTCGAGGAGATGCGCCGCGGCGTGCCGCGGACCGAGGCGATCATCGACGCCGGCCGCAAGCGCGCCCGCCCCATCATCATGACCACCATCGCCATGGTGGGCGGCATGCTGCCCTCGGCGCTGGCGCTCGATTCGGGCGGCGAGTTCCGCGCGCCCATGGCCATCGCCGTCATCGGCGGGCTCATCTCGTCGACGGTGCTGAGCCTCTTGTTCGTGCCGGCCGTCTTCGCGCTGATGGACGATGTCTCGGGTTGGCTCTGGAGGCTGTTCGGCCGCCATATCGGCAAGGCCGACGAGCCCGAGGACGGTCCGTCCCGGCTCCTGCCGCGCCCCGGCCCGCACGCCGCCCCACGATAGGGAGCGGCGCGCGTGACTGGATCACGTCCGGATCAGATCGTCTTCGCAGCCCATTCGGCGGCGCGCGTGCCGACGAGTTCCCGGATCGAGGTCAGCCGCCGCTCGCGGCAGACCTGCGCGAGATGGCTCTTGATGCGCCCGATCAGCCCAGGCCCCTCGTAGATGAGCCCCGTGTAGAGCTGCATCAGAGTGGCGCCCGCCTCCATCTTGGCCAGCGCCGCCTCGGGACTGTCGATGCCGCCGATGCCGATCAGCGGCACGGTGCCCCCGCTTGCCTGGTAGACGCGCGCCAGCATCACCGTCGCGCGGTGGAAGAGCGGCCGGCCCGAGAGACCGCCCGCCTCCTGGGCGACCGGGTCGGTGAGGCCCGCCCGGTCGAGCGTTGTGTTCGACACCGCGATGCCGTCCACGCCCTGCCGGACGAGGGTCTCGACCGTCGCCTCGAGGGCCGCGTCGGAAAGGTCCGGCGCGAGCTTGACGACGATGGGGCGCGGCGCTGCGCCGGCCGCGACCCGGGCCGCCCGCGCCGCCATGAGGCGTCCGAGCAGCGCGCCGAGCGCCTCCGGCGCCTGCAGGTCGCGCAGTCCGGGCGTGTTGGGCGAGGAGATGTTGACGGTGAAATAGCGCGCCACATCGTAGAAGGCTTCGAGGCCCGCCACGTAGTCGGCGATCCGGTCGGGGCTCTCCTTGTTGGCGCCGATGTTGACCCCGACGATGCCCTTCGTCGTCCGCCGGGCGAGCCGCGCGCGCGCCGCGTCATGGCCGCCGTTGTTGAAGCCGAGCCGGTTGATCACCGCGCCATGCCGCGCGAGGCGGAACACGCGCGGCGCGGGGTTGCCGGCCTGCGGCCGGGGCGTTGTGGTCCCGACCTCGGCGAAGCCGCAACCGAGCCCCAGCACGGCATCCACGACGCGCGCGTCTTTGTCGAACCCGGCCGCGACGCCGACCGGGTTGGGAAAGGTCTCGCCCCAGAGCGAGATCTCGAGCGCCCGCTCGCGGGGGCCCCGTTCGTGCGGGTAGACGCCGAGCTCGAGCGCCCGCAGCGTGAGCGCGTGGGCGGTCTCGGGTTCGAGCGCGAGCAGCAGAGGCTGCGAGAGGCGCGTCAGCACGCTCAGCATGGGGCCTCCGGGATGAGGCCGACGTCCTCCGGAATGACGGGCACGCCCTCGCCGTCGAGGGGGAGCGGCCTCGTCCAGAGCGCGTGTGCGGTCGTGAGGGGACCGTAGAGATGCGGGAAGAGATCGCCGCCGCGCGAGGCCTCCCAGGCGAGCTTCTCGCCGAGCGCCGTCTCGTCGAAGGCGACGAGCAGCAGGTCCGCGATGCCTTTGAAGTGCCTGGCGGCCGTCCCGCGCACCTGATGGGCGGCGGAGAGGTGGATGAACCCGTCCCGGATGTCGTCCGCCGAGCCGCGATAGGCCCCCTCCTGGCATGCGGCATCCCAGGCCGCCCGGTCGACGATCTTGAAGATCATGGGTGACGTGTGTCCGGTTTCACGCAATGGTCCTGAACTTGTCTCGCGGGGGAGAGCACGAGGTTCTCGTGCGCGCTGCTCCGCGGTAGAGTTTGGCTAGGCTCATAGCACGGGGGCGGGAGGCGATGCGCGGCCCAAAAACGATAGGTCCGACGGCGGTCCGTTTCGGGTCGCGCCGGAGCCTCCGGCTGCGAGCAGGAGTAAAAGACAAGGACGTTGTGCGTGCGCGAGCTTGTTTCGGTTAGCGTCATACCTCTCAAAGAATTGTTTTCTGACGCATTTCATTTCCACCTCCCCTATTTCCAGCGCGCTTACGCGTGGCAGGCGGAGCAGATAGGGCGGCTCCTGTCGGACATCGCCGGCGCCATGCGGGCGAGCGCGGGCGAGCGCGGCTATTTCCTCGGCAAGCTCATGATCGCCCAGAAGAAGGGGGAGGCCGACGCGGGGCTCGTCGACGGCCATCAGCGGGTCATGTCGCTCACCATCCTGTTTGCCGTGCTGCGTGACATCGAGAGCGACCCGCGCCTGCAGGTCAAGCTCAGCGGCTTCGTCCGCGGCCGCGAGGTGCGCCTCAGCCCGCAGGAGGTCGTCGCCCGGTCGTGCGAGCGCTTCGTGCAGGCCCCGGGCGCCACCTCCGTCGAGCCCGACGAGGACATCGATGTCCTGTCCGAGTCGGAGCGCAACATGATCGAGAACCGCAACTACCTGCGTAGAGAGCTGACCGGTTCCGAGTTCGGTCCCGCCGTGAGGCATGCTCTCGTCGACTATCTCGCCGAGCGCTGCTGCGTGATCGTCGCCTCGGTCGAGGATGAGGACGAGGCATGGGCGTTCCTGAGAGCCGAGGAGGAGACGCGCGTCGACTTCTCGAAGTCCGACCGCGCCAAGTTCAACCTGCTGTCGATCGTGCCGGCCGGTGAGCGCCCCGAATGCCAGAAGATCTGGGAAGCCTGCGAGACCCTGTTGGGGGCGGCCGACATGCATGCGCTGCTCGGGCACCTGCGCACGTTGAAGCGGCGCAGGCAGAGCGCCAAGCCGGTCGAGGTCGAGATCGCCGAGATCTACGCGTTCGATGTCGCCGGCGCCGGTTCGTCCTTCTTGAGCGGGCAATTGCGGCCGGCGGCCGAGCGGCTGGCGTTCCTGCGCCGGCGCCGCGGCGATGCCGGAGGGATCGGGACCTACGCCGAGCGGCTCGAATGGATCGACCGGCAGCTCTGGGTTCCGGCGTCCTTGCTTTGGCTCGAGCGCCGGCGCGATCCGGAGGAGAGCCTCCTGTTCTTCAAGCGCCTCGAGCGCCTGGTCTGGATGATGAAGATCGCCGGCTTCGATCCGACCAGCCAGCAGAGCCGCATCGTCCAGCTTCTGGCCGAGATCGACCGGGGTGCGGCGGTGGCGCGGATGCGCGAGCTCGAGATCACGGCGGACATGCGCGACAAGGCGCTCGGCAACCTCAGGAGTCCGTCGTTCGACGCCAAGCATTTCTGCGCCCGCGTGCTCAGGCGCATCAGCATCGCCCTCGGCCAGGACCCCGGGCCGGTCGAGCGCGACCGGCTCACCATCGAGCACGTGCTCCCGCGCGCCTTGAACCCGAGGAGCGGCTGGCGCACGCATTTCCCGTCGCAGCGTTCCGTCAAGCAGCACGCCCACCGGCTCGGGAACCTCACGTTCCTCTCGCCCGAGGAGAACCAGCAGGCCGACACGCTCGCCTGGACGGCCAAGCGTCCCATCCTGGCCGCCTCGCAGTTCCTGCTGTCGACGAGCCTCGCGGAGGCGGACGAATGGACGCCCTCCCGGATCCTCGGCCGCACCGAGGAGCTGATCGGCGCCCTGTTCAAGGACTGGGAGCTCAGGCTCTGAGGTGCCGCCCTCCGCGAGGGCCGACTCCTATGCCTCCTCGGCGTCCTTCGCGAGCAATTCGCCGTTGAGGGCCTGGGCGATCAGGGCTCGCGTTTCCGGGACGCCGTAGAGCGCGATGAAGGAGCCGAAGCGCGGCCCTTTGCTCTCGCCGAGCAGGATCTCGTAGATGCTGTTGAACCACGCGTTCGAGACACCCGGCTTCTCGGGCGTCGCGCCCTTGGCGGTGAGGTCCTGGTAGCGCGGCACGGAGCGGCCCACGTCGTAGAGGATCGTCTGCAGCTCTTCGGCGCTGGCGCCCTCCGGCGCCGCTGCGAGCGCGTCCGACAGTGCCGCGAGCGCGCCGCGCTCCACCTCGTCCGGCGCGCGATGGCGCTTCTTCGGCTTCACGAAGTCCGTGTAGTAGCGCACCGCGTAACCGGCGAGCTGATCCAGCAGCGGATGCGTCTCCGGGCTGACGCCGGGGACGTGGCGGCGGATGAAGCCCCACAGCACGCCCGTATCGTGGGCGTTGGACGCGGCCACGAGGTTGAGCAGCAGCGCGAACGTGAGCGGCGTCTCGGTCGCGGGCGGCGCGCCGCCGTGGATGTGCCAGACGGCATTGTCGAGCTTCGCCTTGTCGTCCTGGCGCGGGTAGGCGGCGAGGAGTTGCAGGTATTCGTCGACGGCGCGCGGGATGACGTCGAAATAGAGCCGCTTGGCGCTGCGCGGCTTCTGGAACATGAACAGCGCCAGGCTCTCGGGCGAGGCATAGGTCAGCCACTCGTCGATGGTGAGGCCGTTGCCCTTCGACTTCGAGATCTTCTCGCCGTTCTCGTCGAGGAACAGCTCGTAGACGTAGTGCTCGGGCGCCACCCCGCCGAGGATCTGGCAGATCTTGTCGTAGAGCGGCGCGTTGGTCTGGTGGTCCTTGCCGAACATCTCGAAATCGACGCCGAGCGCGGCCCACCGCATGCCGAAGTCGGGCTTCCACTGCAGCTTGACGTGCCCGCCCGTCACCGGAAGCGTGACGTCGCGGCCATCCTCGTCCGCGAACGTGATCGTGCCGTCCCTGGCATTGATCTCCTTCATCGGCACGTAGAGAACGCGCCCGCTCGAAGGCGATATGGGAAGGAACGGGCTGTAGGTCGCCTGACGCTCCGCGCCGAGCGTCGGCAGCATCACCTTCATGATGTCGTCGTAGCGCTCGACGGCGCGCAGCAGCACGGCATCGAAGCGGCCGGACTTGTAGTACTCGGTCGCGCTCGCGAACTCGTAGTCGAAGCCGAACGTGTCGAGGAACCGGCGCAGCATGGCGTTGTTGTGGTCGCCGAAGCTCGCGTAATCGCCGCCGAACGGATTGGGCACGGAGGTGAGCGGCATCTGCAGGTAGGGCTCGAGCGACGCTGGATCCGGCACGGTGTCGGGAATCTTGCGCATCCCGTCCATGTCGTCGGAGAAGCAGAGGAGCCGCGTCTTGATCTTTCCCTCGGTCAGTGCCTCGAAGGCGTGCCGCACCATGGTCGTGCGCGCGACCTCGCCGAAGGTGCCGATATGCGGCAGGCCGGACGGGCCGTAGCCGGTCTCGAACAGCACCGTCCCCTCGCCGCCCTTCCTCTT
>JRYD01012127.1_pt1 | contig 13041 bp, 9 predicted proteins | sample 235311 | NCBI WGS metagenome assembly JRYD01 (sample SAMN03074213, study PRJNA261472) | activated sludge metagenome | biome: Common Effluent Treatment Plant; feature: Wastewater; material: Activated sludge; isolation source: activated biomass in a lab-scale reactor treating industrial wastewater at... | reverse complement strand
GAGCCGGGACCTCGAACCGCCGAATCGGATTGGGCAGCAGAGACATCAGATCAGCATAGCAGCGCGTGACTTCAAGTCCCCCGGCATGGGGGGAGGCCTGTCGTGGCGCCGGAAAAACGCCGCCTCCCATACCCCGCGCGGCTGTCCTACGCGTCCGTGACCTTCTCCAGGCTGTCGATCAGCTCCTGCCGCGAGACCTTCTTCTCCGCGGGCTTCGCCACCTCGAGCACGAAATCGATCACCTTGTCCTCGAAGATCGGCGCCCTGAGCTCCTGCAGCGCGCCCGGTGTCTTTTCGAAGTACTCGTAGACATTCTTCNNNNCGGCCTTGGCCTCGTCCTCGGTCTTGCCCTCGTCCGCGAACGACTTGCCCTCGCGCGTGAGACCCTCCGTCACCTGCCGCCAGATGGCATCGAACTCGCGCTCGACCAGCGTCGGCGGCAGCTCGAAGGAATGCGTCTGCTCGAGCACGTCGAGAAGCTCGCGCTTGAGCTTCATGCGCGACGCCTGATCGAGCTCCTGCTTGATCTGCGCCGAGATGAGGCCCTTCAGGCTGTCGAGCCCTTCCGTGCCGAGCGACTTGGCGAACTCGTCGTTGATCTCGGCCTTGACCGGCTTCTCGACCTCCTTGACGGTGATCGCGAACACGGCGTCCTTGCCGGCGAGGTCCGCGACCGGGTACTCGGCCGGGAACGTCGCCTTGACGTCGCGGCTCTCGCCTTTCTTCGCGCCCTTGATCCCCTCCTCGAAGCCGGGAATGAAACCGGCGTTGCCGATCACGAGCTGCAGGTTCTCACCCGAGCCGCGCTCGAACGCCACGCCGTCGATGGTCCCCTTGAAGTCGATCGTGACGCGGTCGCCCTCCTCCGCCGCACGGCCGTCCTCGGCGGTGAACACCTGGTTGCGCTCGGCGAGCTCGGCCAGCGCCTTGTTGAGCTGCTCGTCGTCCACGTCGGCGATGAGTTTCTCGAGCTTGAGCGACGCGAAGTCCGCGAGCGTCACCTCGGGCAGCACCTCGAAGCTCATCTCGTAGGCGAGGTCGGCCTTGCCGGCGACCACGTTCTCGATCTCGGCCGCGTTCTCGGTGAGCGCGATGTCCGGCATCATCGCCGGGCGCTCCTTGCGGTCGGAGATGGCCTTGCTCGACGTCTCGCGGATCGTCTCCTGGAGCACGTCGGTCATGACCGAGCGGCCGAACACCTTCTTGATGTGCGCGACCGGCACCTTGCCCTTGCGGAAGCCCTTGAGCTGCACCTGATCCTTGATGCGGTCGAGGTGCTGCGAGAAGCGTTCGCTGAGCTCGTCCGCTCCGACCACGACTTTGAGCTTGCGCTTCAAGCCTTCCGAACTCGTTTCCGTAACCTGCATGACGTGCTGCCTTCGCTTCGCTCTGAATGCTCATCGCCCCGCCAGGGGCAAGAAAACCTTATCCGATCCCTCAGGTAGGCCCTGGTGCGGGCGGAGGGACTCGAACCCCCACGACTTTCGCCACTGGAACCTAAATCCAGCGCGTCTACCAATTCCGCCACGCCCGCGATCAGGGCCTGGGCACATCGGCCGTGCGCCGGGAACCTTGCGTCCCAGCCCCGTTGGACCAGCAGAATCAGGGAAGCCGGCCCACTCGGAGCCGGAAGGCCGCGCCAGGACGGGCACATATACTAGCGCCTGCCCCCGAAGATCAATCGAAGATGTGCGCTTCACTAACGCGCCATGGGCGCCTCTCGCTCCCCGCCGGCCCGAGTATTCGCCCGAGGTGCCGGGGACCGGCGACGGAGCCGGCACGGTCCCGGCCGGCGGCCGGCGCGGGAGGCCCTTGCACTATGCGCGGTACGGCACACATGAGGCATGCCGCCGGCGTGCGCCAAGCGTACCCAGGCACCCGGCGCCTGGACCGTAGCCCTCCTCATGCCCTTCTCCCATGCCTCTTTTCCGATCCGGCGGACCCGCCCGTCACGGCGGGCGGCTGGCCAGACCCGATGATCTGCGCTAGGGGACAGGGCGAAAACACGCCACAACGACAGAAGAAAGAACGATTGTGACGGGCTCTCATCTCGACCGCCGGCAGATCCTGACCGGAGCGGCCGCCGGGCTGGCGGCAACATGGAACGGCATCGGCTCCGTGACCGCCGGCACATCCGACGGCCACACCTTCGCTCCGCCCGGCGCCGCGTTGGGCCCGGCCGAGCCGTTCACGTTCGACCTCCTGGCCGAGCGCGCCGCCACGGCCGCCGGGCACCCCTGGGAGCCCGCCCCCCCGGTCGCTCCCGACGTTCTCGACCGCATCGATTACGATGCCTACCAGAAGATCCGCTACCGCCCCGAGATGAGCCTGATGCTGGACTCGCGCCGCCAGCTCCCGGTCCAGCTCTTCCACCTCGGGAAATTCTCCCGCGAGCCCATCAAGATCCATCTCGTGAAAGCGGACGTGGCCCACGAGGTGCTTTACGACACCGGCCTGTTCGAGATCCCGGACGACCACCCGGCCCGCGAATTGCCGCAAGGCGTGGGCTTCGCCGGCTTCCGCGTCATGGCGCCGGACCTCAAGACCGACTGGCTGGCCTTTCTCGGCGCCTCCTACTTCCGCACCTCCGGCCCCTACAATCAGTACGGATTGTCGGCGCGGGGGCTCGCCATCGACACCGGTGCGCCGACCCCGGAGGAGTTTCCGCGCTTCACGGAGTTCTGGCTCGACAGCGACCGGACGAAGGGCGACACCGTCGTCATCTACGCCCTCCTCGACAGCCAGAGCGCAACCGGCGCCTACCGCATGACGGCCCGGCGCGTGGTGGATGCCCGCAACGTGGCGCGCATCGACATGGAGATCGAGGCCCGCCTGTTCGCGCGCCGCGACATCACCCGTCTCGGCATCGCGCCGTTCTCGAGCATGTATTGGTATGGCGAGACGAGCCGCCGCCAGATCGTCGACTGGCGCCCCGAGATCCACGACTCCGACGGCCTCGCCATGTGGACGGGCTCCGGCGAGCGCATCTGGCGCCCGCTCAACAACCCGCCCCGCGTCATGAGCAACGCCTTCGTGGACAACGACATCCGCGGCTTCGGCCTGCTCCAGCGCGACCGCGACTTCGTCCACTACCTGGACGACAGCGTCTTCTACGAGCGTCGCGCATCGGTCTGGGTCGAGCCCCTCGACCCCTTCGGCGAGGGCGAGGTGCATCTGCTCGAGATCCCGACGGACGACGAGATCCACGACAACGTCGCCGCCTACTGGTGGCCGAAGGAGCCGTTCAAGGCCGGCACCAGCCGGACCTACCGCTACCGGCTGCGCTGGCTCGACGACATCCCGTTCCCGAGCTCGCTCGCAAGAACCATCGGCACGTGGACCGGCGTCGGCGGACGGCCCGGCCACAAGCGGCCCGAAGGCGTTCGCAAGTTCGTAGTCGACTTCCAGGGCAAGGTGCTGGCCGACCTCGGGCGCGACGACGGCGTCGAGATCATGGTCACGCCGTCCCGCGGCATCCTGAGCAACGACTATTGCCACCCCGTCGTCGATCAGCGCGGCCGCTGGCGCGCGCTCTTCGACCTCGAGGCCACGGGCCCCGAGCCCGTCGACATCCGCATGTACCTGCGCAAGGGCGACCGCGCGCTCACCGAGACCTGGGTCTTCCAGTATTTCCCGGAAACCTGACCCCGACCTTCGAGCGGCCCGTTACTTGGGGGGGCCGGTCTCGACCGGCGTATCGAGGCTCTCCTGCCCCCACTCGGCCCACGACCCATCGTAGACGGCCGCGTTGGTCTGCCCGATCACGCTGAGCGCGAGCGACAGCATCGAGGCGGTGACGCCCGATCCGCACGTGGTGACGACGGGCTTCTGCGGGTCGATGCCGGCCTCGCGGAAGATCCGCTCGAGCTCGTCCTTGGACTTGAGCGTCCCGTCGGCGTTGACGATGGTGGCCGACGGCACGCTCCTCGAGCCCGGGATATGCCCGGCGCGCAGGCCCGGACGCGGCTCGGCCTCGGTGCCTTCGAAGCGGACTTTCGGCCGGGCATCGACGATCTGCATGTCGCCGCGCGCCACATAGCCCTTCATGTCGTCGATGTCGCGCACCAGCGAGTTGTTGAGCAGCGGCGTGAAATGGCGCGCCGTCCGCGTCACCGGCTGTTGCGACCAGGCATGGCTTTCCTCCAGCCGGCGCCGGCGCACGTCGCGCAGGATCGCGTCCTCGTAGAACAGCGAAGCATGGTTGAGCGGGTCCTGCTGGTCGTGGCGGAGCGGCACCCAGTACATGCCGTCCTCGGCGAACAGCGCGTCCCATTCCTCCCACCGCCGGCCGTCGAGAAGCTCGGCCTCGCGATAGAGATATTCGGCGGCGGCGTGGGTCTGGTGGCGTGCGCGGACATCGCGATTGCGGCATCGACGGCGAAATTCGCGCTGACGGAAGTACGCCTGGGCATCGTGCCTTCGGCGATCTCGCCGTACGTCGTGGCGGCGATCGGCCCGAGACAGGCGCGCCGCCTGTTCTTGACCGGCGCAGCGTTCGATGGCGTCGAAGCTCATGCGCTCGGTCTCGTGCACTTCGTCTGCGATGCCGCCGATCTGGACGCCGCGGTCGAACGGCAGGCCGATCTCGTATTGCAGGGCGGCCCGGCGGCGTTGAGCGCCGCGAAAAAGCTGATTCGCGACGTGCTGCCGCCACAGGATCACGCGCAGCTCGCCGAAGAGACCGCGCGCCTGCTGGCTTCGCTGCGCATCAGCCCCGAAGGCCAGGAAGGTCTTTCCGCGTTTCTCGATCGACGCATGCCGAGCTGGGCGCCGAAAAAGACGGGAAACTGAGCCCTCGCCATGCCGCGCCCGGATTGCAGAACACTCGAAAAAGCCTCGTTCGGCCCTTTGTGCGGCGCAAAAGAAGCGGCTAACATCCGGCGCCCTTCACGAACACGGGATCGACAATGCAGCTCAATGGCAAGCTCGCCGTCATCACAGGCGGTGCACGGGGGATCGGCCGCGCGATGGCGCTGGCATTCGCAGCGAAAGGCGCGAACGTCGCTGCGCTCGACCTCAACCTCGCCGATCTCGAAACGACGCTGCAAGGCTGTACCGCACTGGGTGTGCGCGCACGCGCTTACGCCTGCAACGTCACACAGGAAAACGACGTCATCGCGGCGCTCGACAGCGTCGTCGCCGATTTCGGCCGGCTCGACATCATGGCCAACAACGCCGGCATCACCAAGGATGCGTTGCTCGTCAAGGTGCAGGACGGCAAAGTCGTCAACAAGATGTCGATGCAGCAATGGCAGGCCGTCATCGACGTCAACCTCACGGGCGTCTTCCTCGGCGCCCGCGAAGCCGCGGCCCGCATGATTGCGCTCGGCAACGGCGGCGTCATCATCAACACCTCGAGCATCTCGCGCGCCGGCAACATGGGCCAGTCGAACTACTCGGCAACGAAAGCCGGTGTGGTCGCGATGACGACGGTATGGGCCAAGGAGCTGGCGCGATACGGCATACGCGTCGGTGCGATCGCGCCCGGTTTCACGCGCACGGAAATCCTCGATGCCATGAAACCGGAGATGGTGGACAAAATGATCGCCGCCGTACCGTTGAAGCGCATGGCGGAACCGGCCGAAATGGCGCACGCAGCAATGTTCATCGCCGAGAACGATTATTTCTCCGGCCGCGTCATCGAAGTCGACGGTGCGCAAAGAATCTAATACATCAACACCAGATCGAAAGTCCGGACAAGGGGGAAATCGATGCGACTGGATCAGATACGCGCCGTCATCACGGGCGGCGCTTCGGGACTCGGCCACGCCGTCGCCGCCAAGCTCATCGCGGCTGGCGCGAAAGTCACGCTCATCGACGTGAACGCCGCGGCCGGCGAAGCCGCGGCGAACGCGCTCGGCGCCGCTGCGCGATTCAGGCAAGTCGACGTCACCAACGAGGCGGCCGTCGTCGCGGCCATCGACGCCGCGAAAGCCGATATGGGCGGATTGAACCTCGCCGTGAACTGCGCAGGCACGCTGCACCCTCGCCGCCTGCTCAATAGAGAAGGGCCGATGCCGATCGAGATGTTCCGCAAGACGATCGAAGTGAATCTCATCGGCTCGCTGATCGTGTCGAAGGCCGCAGCAGCCGCCATGCAAGCGAACACGCCGAACGAGGAAGGCGAGCGCGGCGTCATCGTTCTCACCGCGTCCGTCGCCGCCTACGACGGACAGATCGGCCAGGTCGCTTATTCCGCCTCGAAGGGTGGCATCGCAGCGATGACCTTGCCCATGGCGCGCGATCTGTCCGGCCTCGGCATTCGCGTGATGACGATCGCGCCCGGCGTGTTCAAGACGCCGATGGTCGCGTCGCTGCCACAGGAGGCGCAGGATTCGCTCGGACGGCAGGTGCCGTTTCCGCCGCGCCTCGGACGGCCGGACGAATACGCCGCGTTGGTCGCGCACATCTGCGAGAACGTGATGTTGAACGGCGAGTGCATTCGCCTGGATGGCGCGATCCGCATGGCGCCGAAGTAAATAGGTTTACGGTTCCAGCTCTGCCTTCCGCCATCGCTCCAGGGTTGAGCCTCATGAGTCGAATCCGTTCGTTGTCGATACTGCTCGTCACGACCGCGGTTACCGCATGCGCCGGACCGCGCGCGACGGCACCTGCCGAGGCCATTTCTACGGTCGCGACGAAGATGCCCCTCGCGGAGCTGAAGGTGCCGGTGGAGTACTACACGCTATCCAACGGCCTGCGCGTGGTGTTGAGCGAAGATCACTCCGTACCGGTCGCGACGCTCGGCGTGTACTACAACATCGGGTTTCGCATCGAGCCGAAGGATCGGACGGGGTTCGCGCACCTTTTCGAGCACTTGATGTTTCAAGGCTCCAAGAATCTGCCGAAAGGCGCCTTCTTCAAGACCGTCGAAGGCCTTGGCGGCCAACTGAACGGCTCGACGCGCTTCGATTTTACGAATTACTTCGAAGCCTTTCCCTCGAACGCGCTGGAGACCATGCTGTGGGCCGAGGCCGATCGCATGCACAGCCTCGACATCACGCAGGACAACCTCGTCAACCAGCAAGGCGTCGTCAAGGAAGAAGTCAAAGTCAACGTCCTGAACCGTCCGTACGGCGGCTTTCCATGGCTGCAGTTGCCGCAAGTGGCCAACGAGAACTGGTACAACGCCCATAACTTCTACGGCGACTTGCAGCACATCGACGCCGCGACGCTGGAAGAAGCGCGCGCGTTCTTCGACACCTACTATGCGCCGAACAATGCCGTGCTCGTCGTCGCCGGGGATTTCGATCCTCAGATCGCGAAACGCTGGATCGAACGATACTTCGGGCCCATTGCCGCCCGCCCCGTGCCCGCGCTGCCCGACATCTCCGAGCCCAGGCAAACCGCGGAAAAGCAAGCCACGCAGACCGATCCGCTCGCACCGCAGCCGGCGCTGGCGATCGCGTACCACGTGCCGCAACGCTGGACGCCTGAGCATTTCGCCTTCGGTCTGATCGACGAAATCCTGCTGCAAGGCGAAGCATCGCGCCTGCACCGCGATCTCGTGCAGCGCCGCGGTTACACGGATCAGGTATCGGGCGGCATCAACCTGCTCGGCAACATGTTCAACTACAGCGGCCCGATGCTGTGGTCCGCCGCGCTGTTGCACGATCCGACGACGGATCGCGAACGCATCATGGCGGCACTCGACGAGAACATCGAACGCATGCGCACCGAGCTGGTGACTCAGGAAGAGCTGGATCGCGCGCGTCGCAAGATTCGCGCCGAGCTCTACGACCTCGTCGGCTCGAGCACCAAGCTCGGCCTCGTCGACCTGCTCGCGTCCTTCGCGCTGTTCGACGACGACCCAGGCCGCATCAATCGCATCGAGGCGGAGTTCGCGAAGGTCACGCCCGAGCTGATTCGTCGGACCGCGCAGGAGTATCTGCGCCGCGGCAATCGCACGGTTCTGATAATCGAGCCTGGCGCCGCGGCATCGACGGGAACGAACGCACCATGAAAAAGCTCTCGCTTCGAGCGCTCGCGTGCTTGTCCGTTGCGGTCGTGCTGAGCGCAGCGCATGCGCAACAGACGCCGCCGCCACCGGGCCCTCCCCGGCCGTTCACGGTGCCAACGCCCGCGACCGTCACGCTTGCGAACGGACTGAAGGCGACCTTCATCGACTTCGGCTCCGTACCGAAAGTGACGATCGCGATCTGCGTTCGTGTCGGCGCGTTGAACGATGGCGAGCGCACGTGGCTGTCCGATCTCACGGCCGAGCTGATGAAAGAAGGCACCGAGAGCAAGACGGCCGAACAACTCGCGGATGCTGCAGCGGCGATGGGCGGAGAAGTGTCGATCGGCGTCGGCGCCGATGAAACGATGCTATCGCTCGACGTGCTCTCTGAATTCGGACCCGAGGCCGTTGCCCTATTGTCCGAGATTCTCACGCATCCGCGGCTCCCCGAGTCCGAGCTGCCGCGCATCCAGGCGAACTTCGTTCGCAACCTGAGCGTGCAGCTCGCGACACCGCAGGCTCAGGCGGCGGCCGCGTTCTCGGCTCTGCTCTTTCCGAATCATCCTTACGGCAGAGTCTTCCCGACACCTCAACAGCTGCAGTCCTATTCGATCGAAGACGTACGCGATTTCCATGCGCGCAATTTTGGCGCGCAGCGCACACGCATCTACGTCGCCGGCAAATTCGATCGTGCGAGCGTCGAGAACGCCGTTCGCCGCCATCTCGGCGGCTGGCATGAAGGGCCCGGCCCCTTGCAGCTGTCGTCGCCCGCGCCCGGCGAACCCGTCACGACATTGATCGACCGGCCGGACGCGCCGCAATCGACGCTGCGCATCGGCGCGCGCGTGATCGATCCGACACATCCGCAATTCATGGCACTGTCAGTGACGAACACTTTGCTCGGCGGCGTGCTCACCTCGCGTATCACGATGAATCTGCGCGAAGACAAGGGCTGGGCCTATTCGCCGAACAGCAGTCTGGGCGCGTACTATCGGCATGCCGTATGGGCCGAGCAGGCGGACGTGAAAGCCGAATCGACTGGTCCTGCATTGCAGGAAATTTACGCCGAGATCGGGCGCTTGCAGCGCGAACCGCCGAGCGGCGAGGAGCTGACTGCGATCAAGAACTATCGCAACGGCATCTTCGTCATGTCGAATGCATCGCGCAGCGGCCTGATCGGACAGCTCGCATTCATGGATCTGCACGGGCTGCCGGCCGATTGGCTGACGACGTTCGTCGAACGTCTCTACGCCGTGATGCCCGAGCAGATTTCGCAAGCGGCTCGCGAACACCTCGATCCGAAGCAGCTTTCGGTCGTCGTGGTCGGCGACATGTCGACAGTGCGCCCGCAGCTCAGCGGCGTCTCGCAGCTGCCGGGCATCGGGCCATAATTTCGATCGAAGCTGGCGATCGAAGCTGGACACGCACATTTCGTACCGAAGAGCATCCTCATGTCAGAACGCGAAATCATGGAGTACGACATCGTCATCGTCGGCGCCGGCCCTGCCGGGCTCGCGACGGCGATCAGACTCAAGCAGCTCGAGCCCGAGACCAATATTTGCGTTCTCGAAAAAGCCTCCGCGGTCGGCGCTCATTCGTTGTCCGGTGCCGTGCTCGAGCCAGGCCCGCTGGAAACACTCTGTCCCAACTGGCGCACCGAATACACCGGCACGAAAGTGCCGGCGGCGAACGACGATGTCCGGCTCATGACGAAGACCGGATCGATCAAGATTCCGGAATGGGCCGTGCGCATGACGCCGATGCACAACCACGGCAACTTCATCGTCTCGCTCGGGCAGCTGACGTCCTGGCTTGCGCAACAAGCCGAAGCGCTCGGCGTGGAAATCTTTCCCGGCTTCGCCGCCGCGGCAATGGTTTACGACGAGAACGGCGCCGTCAAAGGCATCCAGGTCGGCGACATGGGCATCGAAAAGAATGGCGAGCCCGGCCCGAACTACACGCCGGGCGTCGAGATCCATGCCAAAACGACGGTGCTGGCCGAGGGCTCGCGCGGCTCGCTCGCAAAGCAAGTCATCGCAAAATTCAATTTGCGCGAAGGCATCGATCCGCCGGCATTCGGCCTCGGCTTCAAGGAGCTGTGGCAATTGCCGGAAGGACGCGTACAACCCGGACGCATCGAGCATGCCTTCGGCTGGCCGCTCGATTACAAAACCTACGGCGGCAGCTTCCTGTATCACCTCGATCAGAACCGGGTGTACGTCGGCTACGTCGTCGGCCTGAGCTACGAAGATCCGCGCCTGAAGCCGTTCGAAGCATTCCAGCAATTCAAGAATCATCCGCGCACCAAAGCGCTGCTCGAAGGCGGCGAAATCCTCGCGGCGGGCGCGCGCACGATCGCGGCCGGCGGCTATCAATCGCTGCCCAAGCTCGACATGCCCGGCGCAATGCTGGTCGGAGACGACGCGGGCAAGCTCAACGTGTTCAAGATCAAGGGCATCCACCAGGCGATTCGCTCCGGCATGCTCGCCGCGGAGCATCTGGCCGAAGCCGGTTCGAGCAAGGGCTTCGACGCACGCTGGCGTGCGTCGGAAGGCCACAAGGAGCTGCGCAGCGTTCGCAACTTCAAACCCGGATTCAAATCGGGCCTTTATCTCGGATTCGTCAATGCCGGCATCGAGGCGGTGCTGCGCGGCAAGACGCCCTGGACGCTGCGCAACAAGGCCGACTGGTCGGCGCTCAAGAAGCTCGATGAATATGTGTCGCCCGATCGTGGCTGGGTGGATCGTTCGCTGCCGCCGCGCGATCGCCTCGCCTCGGTGTTCTTCGCCGGCAACGTGCACGACGAATCGCAGCCGGCGCATTTGAAGGTGCACGACACCTCGATCTGCGTCGAGCGCTGCACCAAGGAATACGGCAACCCCTGCGAAAACTTCTGCCCTGCCGGCGTATACGAAATGGTCAGCGACGATCAGGGCGGCCGCCGCCTGCAGATCAACGCCGCGAACTGCGTTCACTGCAAGGCATGCGACATCAAGGACCCATACGAAATCATCACGTGGACGACGCCGGAAGGCGGGTCGGGGCCGAATTATCAGAATTTGTGATTTTAGGAAGGTGATCTGGTGATCAAGTGATCAGGTGATCTCGGTCAGAAGCGCTGAGCTTCTCTTGCCGCGATCACCTGATCACTTGATCACCAGATCACCTCAACCCATGACGCCCTCCTCCACCGACACCGCTTCCTCGGTTCTCTCGCTCTACGAACGCGAATGCGTCCGGCTCGGCTACGTACCCGATCCGGCGCAGCAGCGCGTCGTCGCCGCGCTCGACGACTTGCGTTCCCGGCTGATGACGCCCCCGCCGCGAAGTCTGCTGCAGGGATTGTTGAGCCGGCGCAAACGCGCGTTCGAACGCGGCTTGTATGTGTGGGGCAGCGTCGGGCGCGGCAAGACCTGGCTCATGGATTTGTTCTTCCAAAGCCTGCCGTTCAAGGACAAGCAGCGCAGCCACTTTCATCGCTTCATGCAATTCGTGCACGACGAGCTGAAGAGGTACCAGGATCGCACCGATCCGCTCGAGCTCGTCGCCGAGAAGATCGCGAAGAAAACCCGCGTGCTGTGCTTCGACGAGCTGTTCGTCGCCGATATCGCGGATGCAATGCTGCTGGGCACTCTGTTTCGCGGCCTGTTCGAGCGCGGCGTCACGCTGGTCGCCACATCGAACGTTCCGCCCGACGATCTCTACAAGGAAGGGCTGCAGCGCGCCCGCTTCCTGCCGGCCATCCGATTATTGAAGGAACATACGCGAGTTCTGCACATGGATGGCGGTGCGGACTATCGCTTGCGGATGCTCGAAAAGGCGGCGACATGGTTCGATGCGAGCCAACCGGACACCACCGCGAAGATCGACGCATTGTTCGAGGCGATCGCGGGCGAACCCGGTGCGCTGAACGCAACGCTCACATTGAATCATCGCCGTCTGCACGCGCATCGACTGGCGCAGGACGTCGTCTGGTTCGGTTTCAAGGAATTATGTGACGGCCCGCGCGGCCAGGCCGATTACATCGAAATCGCGCGCTGCTATCACACGGTCTTTCTGACGGACATCCCGATCCTGGGCGTCGAGCAGGACAATCAAACCCGCCGCCTCATCACGCTCGTCGACGAGTTCTACGACCGCGCGGTGAAACTGATCATCTCTTCCGCGGTGCCCATCCAGCAGCTCTATCGCGGCTCGAAGCTCGCCTTCGAATTCGAGCGCACAAAAAGCCGCCTGATCGAGATGCAGTCGCAGGAATACCTGGCGCGCGAGCACAAAGCCTGAAGAGGTCAGCGGGACTGCTGGCAAGCTCGTGGGAGGGGATTCTCAGAGCTGCACGATCTGCCGCACCGTCTTACCCTCGGCGAGGCGATCGAACGCGGCGTTGATGTCATCGAGTCTGATGCGTTCGCTGAGCAAGTGATCCACCGGCAGTTTGCCGGCGCGATACCACTCGATATAGCGCGGGATGTCTCTTGCGGGATCGCAGCTGCCGAGGTAGCTGCCTTTGATCGTCCGCTCTTCGGCGACGATGCTCACGTGAGGAATCGAGAACATGTGTTGCGGATTCGACAGCCCCGCCGTCACTGTCGCGCCGCCGCGGCGCGTGATCTTGTAGCTCAGATCCATCGCCTTCACCGAGCCCGCCATTTCGAACGCAAAGTCCACGCCGCCGCGCGTGAGCTCCTTCACGCGTTCGGCCGCCTGCGGATCGGCGGCGTTCACGGTGTGCGTCGCACCGAGCTTGCGCGCGAGCGCGAGCTTCTCATCGCTCAAATCGCACGCGACGACGATTGCGGCATCGACGATGCGCGCTGCGAGCAAGGCGGCAAGACCGACGCCGCCCAGCCCGACGACGGCCATCGATGCGCCGGGCGCGGGATTCACCGTGTTGGTCACGGCGCCGACGCCGGTCATGACCGCACAGCCGAACACCGCGGCGAGGTCGTACGGCAGGCTCGCATCGACCCGCACCAGCGATTCGCGCGCCATGGTCGCGTACTGCGCGAAGGCGGACACACCGAGGTGATGATGGATTTCGCTGCCGCCGCGGTGCAGGCGCCGGCCGCCGCGCAGCAGCG
>JRYD01012719.1_pt1 | contig 13065 bp, 12 predicted proteins | sample 235311 | NCBI WGS metagenome assembly JRYD01 (sample SAMN03074213, study PRJNA261472) | activated sludge metagenome | biome: Common Effluent Treatment Plant; feature: Wastewater; material: Activated sludge; isolation source: activated biomass in a lab-scale reactor treating industrial wastewater at... | reverse complement strand
CAGGTCGAGCAGATGGTCGGCAGCCTGGTCGCCCGCCTCGAGAACGAGCCGGACAACGTCGAGGGCTGGAGCATCCTCGCGCGCACCTACACGATGCTGCAGGACTACCCGAAGGCGGCCGCCGCCTACGAGCACCTGGCCGGGCTGCTGCCCGACAACGCCGACGTGATCACCGAATGGGCGGACGTCACCGCCGCCAGCGAGGGCAGCGTGCTCGGCAAGGCGGCGCCGCTGGTCGAGCGTGCGCTGGCGCTCGACCCCGGCCATCCGAAGGCGCTCGCGATCGCCGGCACGGTGGCCTACCAGCGCGGCGACTATGCCGGGGCGGCGGCGCACTGGGAGAAGATCCTCGCGCGCATCCCGCCCGGCGCCGAGATGGCGGGCGGGGTCATCGAGAGCATCAACGAGGCGCGCCAGAAGGCGGGCATGGCGCCGCTGGCGCCGCCCGAGCCGGCCGCCGCCGCGCCCGGCCCGATCAAGCTCAGCGGCCGCCTCGAGATTGCCCCCGCGCTGCGCGACCGGCTCGCGGCCGACGACACCGTGTTCGTGTTCGCCCGCAGCGCGCAGGGCGGCCCGCCGGTGGCCGCGCTGCGCTTTCGCGGCGGCGACCTGCCGCTGTCGTTCAGCTTCGAGCAGGCGACCTTGATGGGTGGCGCGATCCCGCCGACGGTCACCCTCGGCGCCCGGGTCGCCAAGGGCGGCACCGCCACGGCCGGCGCCGGCGACCTCGAAGGCGCGCTGGAGAACGTCGCGATCGACGCCAGCGGCGTCAGCCTCGTCATCGACCGCGTGCGCGATTGAGCCGCCGGCCGCCGGCTCAATCGGGCCGATCGACGTAGTCGAAGCGCACCCGCTTGACGTTGCACAGCAGCTCGTAGGCGATGGTGCCGGCCGCCTCGGCGATGTGGTTCACGCTCACCTGGCTTCCCCACAGCTCGACCTGCGCCCCCGGCCCTGCCCCGGGCAGGTCGGTCAGATCGACAGTGAGCATGTCCATGGCCACGCGCCCGATGATGCGGGTCAGGCGGCCATCGACCGCCACCGGCGTGCCCGAGGGCACGACGCGCGGGTAGCCGTCGGCATAGCCCATCGCCACCAGGCCGACCCGGGTCGGGCGTTCGGCGACGAAGCGTGCGCCATAGCCGAGCGCATCGCCCGCCTCGATGTGCCGCTCGGCGAACACCTCGCTCCGCAGGGTCATCACCGCGTGCAGGTCGTTGCCGCCCTGAGGCATCGGATCCGCGCCGTACAGCAGGATGCCGGGCCGCGCCCAGTCGCGGCGGGACTGCGGCCAGCCGAGCACGCCGGCCGAATTGGCCAGGCTGTGCGCCCCCTCGAGGCCGCTGGTGAGGGCGTCGAAGCGCGCGATCTGCTCGGCGGTGGCGATCACCTGCGGCTCGTCGGCGCGCGCGAGGTGGGTCATCAGCGTGATCCCGGCGACCTTGCCGCTGGCCTGCAGGCGGTGCCAGGCCGCCGCCACCGCCGCGCCGACGAAGCCGGCGCGGTTCATGCCGCTGTTGACCTTCAGCCATACCTGGAGCGGGCGCGCGATCGGGGTGGCCTCGATCATGCGAAGCTGGGCCGCGTCGTGCACCACGATCCACAAGCCGTGATGGACCACCTCGGCCAGCTCGGCCGCCTCGAACACGCCCTCGAGCAGCAGGATCGGCGCGGTGACGCCCGCCGCGCGCAGCTCGAGCGCCTCCTCCAGGAAGGCCACCGCGAAGCCGTCGGCCTCGGCGCCGAGCGCCCGGGCGCAGCGCACTGCTGCGAGCATGGTCGCGCCCGTCGCGGAGCCGTCATCGATGAGGATTGCCGTGCGGTTCTTGAGATCGAGCGCGGGCCGGTCTCGACGAAATAACGTTTCCCGGAGCGCGACTTCCGCGCGCTCGTGCTCGACGTGACTGCGCAGCCGCTGCGGCTCGATCTCGCCGAGCAGATCGATGAGCTCGGTGTTGAACACCGTCGTGCCGCCGCCGGCGACTGCGCCCAACGCAAGCTCGGGTTGGCCGAACATGCCGATCTTGCGCACGACCAGCACGTCCAGCTCCGCCGCGAGCGCGCGCGCCACTTCGGCCGCGACGGGAACGCCGCCGCGGGGCAGGCCGAGCACGATGACGTCGCCGCGTCCGCGATACTCCGACAGTAGCTGCGCCAGTGCGCGGCCGGCGGCACTTCGATCGGCGTAGGTACTCATCGCAGCGTGTTCGGGTTCATGGCCGCTTTGCGGGCTCAACGGCCGGATGCGCATGGGTGTGCGGCCCGCGGCTGCGCTCGAACAGTGTGGCGCCGGCTTCGAGCATGCGCTGCAGGGCGCGCGACTCATCGCCGGGCTCGCGCTCGACGCCGCGGATGGCATCCAGCAGCACCACGATGTCGAGCCCGTGCTTGCGCGCGTCGAGCACCGTGGCAAGAACGCAGTAATCCGTGGCGACCCCCGCGACGAAGACCCGATCCACGTGCTGAGTCCTCAACAGATCGCGCAGCGGCGTTGCCTCGAAGGCCGAGTAGGCGTCGGCGCTCTGGTCGGTCGCTTTCGAGATGACGCGTGCGGATGGCGACACCAGAAGGCCGTGCGCCCACTGCGCGCCCTCGGTGCCTTGCACACAGTGCGGTGGCCAGATGCCGCCCGCGTCCTTGAACGAGCAGTGACCCGCCGGATGCCAATCGCGCGACAAGTAGATCGGCAGCTTGCGCGCGTCGAACGCGGCCGAATAGGCGTTGATGGGCTCCACGACCTCATCCCCGCCAGGCACGGCGAGGCTGCCGCCCGGCAGGAAGTCGCGCTGCATGTCGACGACGAGCAAAGCATCGCCGTGCTTTAGACCGAGTCGATGGCCGAGAGAGCGGCGCCGTGCCGCTTCCGGCTGTGGAGTGGGCGAGGTGTGTTGCATTGCAAGCTCTCCGATCGCGGCAGAAGCGTAGAGCGGAACGGATCGAAGTCGCAGCCGGAGTATCACTACTTTCTTAAGGTGGAATACGGGCCTTGAGATGCAACACGGTAGCTCGACACGAGAGCGGGGCTCGCCCCACCGGCATCCGCTTCGTTCTATGGAAAGCCGCTTAGCCCGTAAGGGAGGCTGCGAGTGTGAGCACTCGCGCACTCGGGTTATGTTCGGCGTTATTGCTGTCGACCTTGTGGATGTTCGCCGTGTACGAGGCCAAACACACGTGGGCACTGGTGCTGGCGGCAGGCGACGGTAGTCGGCTGCACAGTCTCACGACGACGACGGCAGGCGTGGCCGTGCCCAAGCAGTTTTGCTCGTTGCGCGGTGGACCCTCGCTGCTGCATGAGGCGCTGTGGCGCGCAAGAGCTGTGGCGACACCGCAGCATACGTGCGTGATCGTCGCGCGGCAGCACGGCGCCTGGTGGAAGCGGCCGCTCGGTCATCTTCCCGAAGCCAACGTGATCGTGCAGTGGAAGAATCGCGGCACCGGCAACGGCATTCTGTTGCCGCTGCTGCATATCGCGAAGCGCGACCCCGAGGCCGTCGTGCTGCTGCTGCCCTCGGATCATCATGTCGAGGACGAGCGCACGCTGCGCCGCTCCTTGCGCGAGTCGATCGCCCAGGTGAGGCTGCGTCCCGATTCCGTTCTGTTGCTCGGCCTGGAGCCTGACGAGCTCGACTGCGAGCTCGGCTACATCGTTCCGGGCGGGGCGGATGGCGAGGTGCGATGCGTGGAGCGATTCGTCGAGAAGCCCTCCGTCGAGCTGGCTCGCACGCTGTTGAAACGGGACGCGCTTTGGAATGCGTTCATCGTCGTGGCGCATGCACGCACGTTGATCGACCTGTTCGCGGCGAGCCACCCGCAGGTGACCGCGGACATGCAGCGCGCCGTCGACAGCGACATGGCCGGTGCAACGGGCGCGAGCGAGACGCAAAAGTTGTACGATCGCCTGCCGACGATCGATTTTTCGCGCGATGTGCTGCAGGAGTTTCCGGAGCGGCTGCGGGTGTTGAGCGTCCCCGCCTGCGGATGGAGCGATCTGGGCACGCCGGCGCGCGTGGCGCGCACGCTGAGCTGCGCTCCGGCCGAAGGGTGCCGGGCGATGGAAGGGTTGACGGGAGATGAGGGTGACGAGACATTCGCCCCGTTTGCCGGTGTGCTCAATCTGGCCGAGCGGCATACGGCGCTGCGAGCGAGCGGATGACAGGTCGATCAGATTCTTCAGACATTCTTCAAAGGACGGCATATGAGCGAAAAAAAATCGAACATCATGGTTGCCATTGCGAACCCCGATCAATCGGCACTGCCGCTCTTGAAGAAGGCGGCTGGCATCGCCCGGCAGCGCAACGCCGCATTGCATCTTTTGCACGTGATCGCGCTTCCCTATGGGCCGGTCACCCGTGCGGGAGCGCCGGTTCAAGACGCATTCAAAGGAACGATTCGCGACGGCGAGTCGCGTCTGGCGGAGCTTGTGCGGACCTCGCAATTGCGCGGCCTCGACGTGAAGACGACGGTCGTGTGGGATTATCCGGCCTCCGATGCCATCGTGCGCCAGGTGATGAAGCACCGCCCCGCTCTGCTCGTCGTCGAGTCGCAACGACACGGGCGACTCTCACGGATGGTGCTGACGAACACGGATTGGGATCTGATCCGGCTGTGCCCGTGCCCGCTGTTGTTGAGCAAGCGTCCGAGTCTGCCCGCCCGCCCGAAGGTCGTCGCCGCGCTCGATCCATTCCATGCACATGCCAAGCCGGCCGGGCTCGACGACGTGATCCTCGATCGGGCCGTGCAACTGGCCGGCACGGTCAAGCGCGTGACCGCATTCCATTCGCATGCCTCACCGGAGCCGTTGTTCGTCGTAGGCCTGCACGAGCCCTACGTGCCGATGATGACCCCGGAGGAGCTCGCGGCGTACGAGGGCAAGATCGACAAGAAGCTGCGCGGGACCGCGGCGAGGTTCGACATTCCGGCGGCGAACGTTATCCGCATGAGCGGCGATCCAGCGCAGACGCTGCCGGCATTCGTGAAGCGCACTCGCGCCGATCTGGTCGTGATGGGTGCGGTGTCGCGTTCGGGGGTCAAGCGATTGTTCATCGGCAATACGGCCGAGCGGCTGGTCGACAAGCTCGACTGCGACATCCTCGTCGTCAAGCCGAAGCGGTTCGCCAGCCCCGTCTCGCGCCGTCCGGTGGCGCTCTTGCCGTATCCGCCCTATCCCCTGTAATTGCCCCTGCAATTGCTCTGTGATCGCTGGTGATTGCATCCAATACATCGCACGATGATTTCCCTCCCCCGCTTGCGGGGGAGGGCTAGGGAGGGGGATCACAATAGCGTTGCTCCCATCCCAACCGAATCGGCATAAGCCATGTCCAATGTCGATGCCAATTTGCTGGAGGCGAAGGTCCGGGCCCTGAGCGCGCCGGACGCATACATCGAAAGGCCCGCAACCGTCGAGATCGTGGAAACGCACTTTGCGTGGGTGTTTCTCGGTGAAGCGTATGCGTACAAGCTGAAGAAGCCGGTGCGCATCGGCGGGCTGGATCTGCGCTCGCTCGCCGCGCGAGCGTTCAATTGCCGCGAGGAGGTTCGCCTGAACCGCAGGTTGGCGCCGACGGTGTACCTGGGGGTCGTGCCGCTGGTTGCGGACGAGCATGGCGTGTTGCGGGTCGAGGGGGTGGGCGACACCGTCGATTGGCTCGTCAAGATGCGCAGGCTTCCCAGCGCATCGATGCTCGATCGCGCCATCGCGGCAGGGGATGCGCCGCTCGATCGCATTCGCGCGCTCGCTGCGCGGCTCGCGCAGTTCTATCGCTCGCAGCCGCCGATACGCTTCACGGCCTGCGGGTACGTCGAGCGCCTTCGGCAACGAATCGCCGAAGACGAGCGCGATCTACTTGATCCGGCGCTTGGGATGCCGGACGCCGCGGTGCGGCGCCTCGCGGCCGAGCAAGCCGCTGCGCTCGATCGGCTGCATGGCGCGCTCGGCGAGCGCGCGACCCAAGGCCGCATCGTCGAAGCGCACGGCGACCTGCGGCCCGAGCACGTATGCCTGTCGGATCCGCCATGCGTCATCGACTCGCTGGAGTTTTCCTTGGATCTGCGGGTGCTGGATCCCCTCGAAGAGATGGCCTTCTTTCACCTGGAATGCCAGCAGCTGGGTGCATGCGCCGTCGGGGATGCGATGGTGAGCAGCTACCGTGAGCATGCTGCGGATTCCTACGCACCGGCAGTGTTCGATTTCTATCGCAGCCGCCGCGCCGCCATACGGGCGAAAATCGTTGCGTGGCATCTGCTCGATCCGGCTCTGCGCGGCCTGGCGCCGTGGGCCGTGCGTGCCGAGCGCTATCTGCACTGTGCACATCACGATGCACTGCAGGCGCAGACGGCAATCGCGATTCCGTAAACGTTCTCTTCGGTCAGGGCTGGTCTCGAGCGCGTACGGCCTACGTACCCGCTACGAGCATCTCCCCATTTCAGCTCGTGCCGTGCTCGCGGAGACTCTTGCGCAGGTCACATGCACGCGAGCCATCGCGAAGGAGTCCTGGCAATGACGAAGCGCAAATCGAGCGTAGCCGCGACGACCAAGTCGAAACGGACGAAACCAGCGGTGGTGGAGAAGGTCGCGGCGATGCCGGCCACGCCGGAGGCGGAGGTATCGTCCGCCGCAGTGTCCCAGCAAGAAATCGTTGATGGCCCAACAGAGCAAATGATCGCAGAGGCCGCCTACTTCATCGCCGAAAGACGCGGTTTCGCGCCGGGCAACGAATTGGACGACTGGCTTGCCGCGGAGCTGGAGATCACGAGCGTCAGGCTGCAGCAACGATCCGTACAGCCGCAGTGGCATTGATCGAGCGGGAGTTGCAAGTGACGAGCTGGATGGGGAGCTGAGAGGGTGGAGAGCGAAGCGTTGAAGGGTCCCCTCCAATTCGGACCGATCGACAAGGTCGACTTGGGGTCGCGCCCGCCGAATTTGCGGGACTATGCCGCCCAGTGCCGGCATTTCTCGTGGGAGCGCTTGCGCGGCGAGCTGTTCGAGCGTGCGGACGACAAGCTGAACATGGCGACGCTCGCCATCGATCGGCAGGCGGACCTTACGCCTGACAAGGTCGCGCTGCGCTTCGTCGATGCACGTTTTCGATACACGCACATCAGCTATGCCGACTTGCAGCAGATGGCCAATCGGTTTGCAAGCGTGCTGCAGCGCTTCGAGCTATCGCGCGGGACCGTGGTCGCTTCGCTGCTCGGACGCTGCCCCGAGCTATTCGCGACCGTGCTGGGCACCTTGAAGGCCGGGTGCGTGTACACGCCGCTGTTCTCGGCCTTCGGGCCCGAACCCATTCGCGCGCGTCTCGAGATCGCGGCCGCGCGCGTGCTGGTGACGACGCGCGGCTTGTACGAGCGCAAAGTAGCCCAGATCCGTGCACAGCTCCCGCAGCTGCAGTACGTGTTGCTCGTCGATGATTCGACGAGCGCCGCACTGCCCGAGGCGACGCAGGACTTCTCCAGCCTGATGGCCCAGGCCGCGGAGGTCTTCGCCACCATACCGCTGAGCCCGGATGATGCTGCATTGCTGCATTTCACGAGCGGTACGACGGGCAAGCCGAAGGGCGTGGTGCATGCGCATCGCGCCGTGATCGCGCATTACGCAAGCGCGCGTCTCGCGCTCGACCTGCGCCCGGACGATGTCTACTGGTGCACGGCCGATCCCGGGTGGGTCACGGGCATTTCATACGGTGTGATTGCGCCGCTCGCCTGCGGCGTCACGCTGCTCGTCGATCGCGAAGAGCTCGATGTCGAGCGGTGGTATCGGCTCCTGAGCGAAAACGCGGTGAACGTCTGGTACACCGCGCCCACGGCGATCCGTATGTTGATGAAGGCCGGGCTCGATGTCGTCCGGCAGCATCGATATCCCGCGCTGCGCTTGATCGCAAGCGTCGGCGAGCCGTTGAATCCCGAGGCCGTCATGTGGGGCATCGAGGCATTCGGTCTGCCCGTGCACGACACGTGGTGGCAGACTGAAACCGGCGCGATCATGATCGCGAATTTTCTTGCCGAGACGGTCTGGCCCGGCTCGATGGGCCGCGCGATGCCCGGTATCGACATCGAGATCGCGAAGCGTCGCGACGACGGTTCCGTCGAGCTGCTCGGTACCAACGAGGTCGGCGAGATCGTGCTTCGCTCGGGCTGGCCGTCGATGTTTACCACCTACCTGAACAACGAGCAGCGCTATCGCGACAGTTTCGCCGACGGTTGGTATTTCTCCGGCGATCAGGCGCGCCGTGACGCCAACGGCTACCTCTGGTTCGTCGGCCGCAGCGACGACATCATCAAGTCGTCCGGCCATCTCATCAGTCCGTTCGAAGTCGAGTGTGTCGTGAACCAGCATCCGGCGGTGATGCAGACCGCCGTCATCGGGCTGCCCGATCCGGTCGCCGGGCAGGTCGTGCGCGCCATCGTCGAGCTGAAGCCCGGACAAACCGGCGACGCGGAACAGCGCCGTTCCATTCTCGCGCATGCGCGCCGCCTGCTCGGCGCCGCCATCGCGCCGCGCGAGATCGATTTCATCGCATCGCTGCCGCGCACTCGCAGCGGCAAGATCATGCGTCGCTTGTTGCGGGCGCGCCTGCTCGGTCTGCCCGAGGGCGACCTGTCAACGCTGGAGCCGTCCGCGTGAGCGCGTTGCCGACACGAGAGCATGGGCTGCACCTGCTGCGCGAAATGCTGCGCATTCGCTGCTTCGAGGATCGCTGCGCCGAGCTTTACAGCGCCGGCCATATCCGCGGCTTTCTGCATCTGTACAACGGCGAAGAGGCGGTTGCCGTCGGGACGATGCAGGCGCTGCGTTCGGAGGATGCGATCGCCGGCACCTATCGCGAGCACGGTCATGCGATCGCGCGCGGCATGGCCATGCGGCCGATCATGGCGGAGCTGTTCGGCAAGGTGGATGGATGCTGCCGCGGTCGCGGCGGTTCGATGCATATTTTCGACGCATCGACGCGTTTCTACGGCGGCAATGCGATCGTAGCCGGCTGTCTGCCGCTGGCCGTGGGCCTGGCGCTCGCCGAGAAGCTCAAGGGCGGGCCGGGGATCGCCGTTTGTTTCTTCGGCGAAGGCGCCGTCGCGGAAGGCGAGTTCCACGAATCCATGAATCTCGCCTCGCTGTGGGATCTGCCCGTGTTATTCGTCTGCGAAAACAATCTCTACGCGATGGGAACCGCGCTCGAGCGCTCGGAGGCCGAGCCCGATCTCGTATCGAAGCTCGCCGGCTATCGCATGCGGGCACAGGTCGTCGACGGCATGGATGTTCTTGCGGTGGAGGCCACCGCGCGCGAGCTCGTCGATTTCGTGCGCGGACAGAGCAAGCCCGCGTTTCTCGAAGCGAAGACTTACCGGTTCCGCGCGCATTCGATGTACGACCCGCAGCTGTACCGCAGCAAGAGCGAGGTGAAGGAGTGGGAGAAGAAGGGCCCGCTCATTCGTCTCACGACACGCCTCAAGGCGGCGGGCCTGATGACGGAGGACGATTTTCAGCGCCTGCAGCACGCCGCGAACGAAGAAGTGGATGACGCCGTCGCTTTTGCCCACCAGTCGCCGCTCGAGCCCGTCGAGGAGCTCATGCGGTTCGTGTACGCGGAGCCCGCGGCATGAGCGCGGTGAGCTCCGAAGTGCGCCGGATGACATACCGCGAAGCCGTGCGCGATGGATTGCGGGCGGCATTGCTCGCTCATCCGGAGGTGTTCTTGATGGGCGAGGACATCGGTCGCTACGGCGGATGCTTCGCGGTCACGAAGGGATTGCTGGAGGAGTTCGGCGAAGCGCGTATTCGCGACACGCCGCTGTCGGAGTCGGCGTTCGTCGGCGCCGGCATCGGCGCGGCGCTCGGCGGTCTGCGGCCCATCGTCGAGATCATGACGGTGAATTTCAGCCTGCTCGCGCTGGATCAGATTCTGAACACCGCCGCGACGCTCAACCACATGTCGGGCGGCCAATGGGACGTCCCGCTGATCATTCGCATGGCCACCGGCGCGGGCCGCCAGGTCGCCGCCCAGCATTCGCACAGCCTCGAAGGCTGGTATAGCCACATTCCCGGCTTGCGCATCGTGACGCCAGCGACCATCGACGATGCGGCAGGCATGCTGCGCGCGGCGCTTGCCTGTCGGGATCCCGTGCTCGTGTTCGAGCACATGAATCTCTACAACATGCAAGGCGAGCGCACGCCGGCGGCGGGTGCCGTGGACATCGAGCGGGCGGCGGTGCGACGCACCGGGCGCCACATCTCGCTCATCACGTATGGGGCCTCGCTGCACAAGTGCCTCGCCGCCGCCGAGCAGCTCGCGGCGAAAGATATCGATGCCGAAGTCATCGACCTGCGCACGCTGCGTCCGCTGGACGAGGCGACCTTCATCGCATCGGTGCGCAAGACGCACCGCGCGCTCATCGTCGATGAAGGCTGGCGCAGCGTGGGCCTGGCGGCCGAGATCGGCATGCGTCTCATGGAATCCGCCTTCTACGAGCTCGATGCGCCGGTGCAGCGGATCTGCGGCGTCGAGGTGCCGATTCCGTATGCGAAACACATGGAAGAGGCGGCGCTGCCGCAGGTCGAGCAGATCGTCGCGGCAGCCAGCTCGATGGTGGCGCATGTCCAATGACTTTCGCATGCCCTCGCTCGGTCCCGACATGGAGTCGGGAACGCTCGTCGAATGGCGCATCAAGCCCGGCGATGCGGTGAAGCGCGGCGACATCGTGGCGCTCGTCGAAACCGACAAGGGCGTGATCGATGTCGAGATCTTCGCGGATGGCACGGTCGAGCGCCTGCTCGTCGAGCCAGGCACGCACGTGCCGGTCGGTACGGTGCTCGCACGCCTGAGCGGCGAGGCGGCAGCGCCGGCCTCGACCGAGGTGATCGCATCGGTATCCACTCCAGCGTCCGCGCCCGTATCCGCGCCGCCACCATCGCCCAGCACGACGCCGGCATCGCCGCGCCACGACGAGCATCGCCGCAAGGCGTCGCCGGCCGCGCGTGCTCGGGCGCGCGAGCTGGGTGTCGATCTGGAGAGCGTGGCCGGCACCGGCATGGGCGATGCCATTACGATCGACGATGTCGTGCGCGCCGCGGCGGCGGCTCGTGCATCGGAGCCGGCGCGCGACATGAGGCAGGTCATCGCGCGTGCGATGTCGCGCTCGAAGCGTGAGATTCCTCACTACTATCTTTCGCTCACGTGCAGCTTCGCCAATGCACGTGCATTCCTGGATGCGCACAATGCGACGGCGCCGATCGAGTCGCGACTGCTGCCGTCGGCCGTGTTGCTGAAGGCGGTGGTGCGAGCCGCCGAGGCGATGCCCGATTTCAACGGTTTCTACAAGGACGATCGTTTCGAACCCTCGCGCGAGGTGCACGTCGGCATGGCGATCGCGATGCGCGGCGGGCGCCTGGTTGCCCCCGCCATCTTGAACGCGAGCCAAAAATCGCTCGCGACCGTCATGAGCGAGCTGCGCGATCTGGCCACGCGCGTGCGCGCCGGCCACATGCGCTCATCGGAGCTTGCGATGCCCACGATCACGGTGACGGCGCTCGCCGAGGAGGGCGTCGATAGCGTCATCCCCGTGATCTATCCGCCGCAGGTCGCGATCGTCGGCATCGGCTCGATCGTCGAGCGGGCGTGGGTCGTCGATGGCGGCGTACGGCCGGTGCCGGTCGTCACGATCACCGTCGCCGCGGATCATCGGGTGACCGACGGCCGCGCCGGTGCGCGGTTTCTCGCCTGCATTCGCGATGCATTGCAAAGCCCGGAGAAGCTATGAGTTCTGCGGAAATCGAACAGCGCGTCCTGGAGGTGTTTCTCGACGTCGCGCCGGATGTCGATCCGCAGCGCTTGCAGCGCGAGGTGCCGTTTCGCGACCAGTTCGATTTCGATTCGATGGACACCTTGAATTTCGCCATCGGCCTGCACAAGGCGTTCGCGATTGATATCCCCGAGACTCAGTATCGCGAGCTTGCGAGCCTGGGCCAGACGGTGGCGTTCGTCGCACGGCGGATCGAGGCGAGGCGCGATTCCTGAGCGCAGGCCGGCGCTGTCAGCGTCGGCCTCGCGATTCGCGCACCTGTGCGTTGCTCACGACCTGCGCGAGGGCTGCGGCTTGTTCCGCATGAAGGCGCAGCAGATCGTCGAGCGCCACGATACCCATGACGAACCCGCCTTCGTCGACCACGGGCAGGCGGCGCACGCCTTGTGATCGCATCCGTTCCAATGCGGTGGTGGCATCTTCGTCCGCGGAGGCGATCACCACGTGCGTCGTCATGACTTCGCGCACCTTCACGGTGTTCGGATCGCGACCGAGCGCGATCACTTCCAGGACGATGTCCCGGTCCGTGATCATGCCGATGGGCTCGCGCTCCTCGTCGGCATCGTCGATGACGATCAGGTCTCCCACGTGATTCTGGCGCATCGCGCGTGCGGCGGCCGCGATGGTGATGTCGGGAAGGCAGCACACTGCGTCGAGTACGCAAAGATCTTTGAGTTTCATGCGGATGGATCCTTCGTTCGTCCGGCTTCAATACGCCAGAGAGTTTGCAATTTCGAGAAGGGCCAGGTCGAGCGGCTTGGTCTTGCCGGCGACTTCCGCCAGTGGCGTGCGGCAGACCGCGCCGTGACGCCATCCGATCAGTACGCCGCTCTCGCCGGCCGTGATGGCGTCGATGGCCGCGACGCCGAGTTGCGTGGCCAGGATTCGATCGAACGCACCCGGCGTGCCGCCTCGTTGGGTATGACCGAGCTGTGTCGTTCGCAGATCGAAGCCAAGGCGTTCGGCGTGTGTCCGGAAATATGCAGCGAGCGCTTGCGCGTCGAGCCGCGCCCCTTCGGCCACGACGATGATTGCATGGCTCTTGCCACGCTGGCGGGCCGCCCGAAGCTGCTGCGCCACATCTTCCGGCGCCACGTCCATCTCGGGCACCACGACGGCTTCGGCGCCGCCGGCGATCGCGACGTTCGCGGCGAGATAGCCGCAGTGACGCCCCATCACTTCGACCAGAAATGCGCGCTCGTGAGACGCGGCCGTCACCCGCAGCCGATCGATCGCTTCGAGCGCGATGTCGATCGCGGTCGTGGCGCCGAT
>JRYD01010972.1_pt1 | contig 13065 bp, 11 predicted proteins | sample 235311 | NCBI WGS metagenome assembly JRYD01 (sample SAMN03074213, study PRJNA261472) | activated sludge metagenome | biome: Common Effluent Treatment Plant; feature: Wastewater; material: Activated sludge; isolation source: activated biomass in a lab-scale reactor treating industrial wastewater at... | reverse complement strand
AATGTTAAATATGTCATAGATTTAGATGATTGTGTTAATGTAGGAGATAGACATATCCTGAAGTATGTTTTTGATATGGAAGAACCTTTGTTAATTAGACATCTTATTTTAGCAGATTTAGTTATTGTATCTGATGGGTATTTAATTCCTCAAGTGTTACCTTATAATGATGTAATTAGTTTAATTCCTAATAGAATTCCTTTTGAAGAAGGTCAATTTAAATTAGAGGATAAAGTAGAAGATGAAAAAATAAGATTTGGTATTATAGGTAGTATTAGTCATTATTATGATTATTTAAGTCTTAGAAATGTTATGAAAAAAGTATTAGGAGATGCAGAATTTCAACAAAAGGCTAAAATTGTAATAGCTGCTAATCCTAGTCATAAATATTGGAAAGATGTTATTAATATCTTTATACATAAAAATGTAGAGCTTGAAATATTAGATTTAAGAGGTGTAGATGATTATATGGAATTGTATAATCATGTAGATGTTGTATTAGCCCCTTTAGAAGAAGAACATTTTAATAAAGCCAGAACTAATTTAAAAATTTATGAAGCTGCTTGTAAAGAAATTCCTGTTATTGGTAGTCATTTATATTTAGATAAAGGCGTAAATTGTTTTGTCCCTATTTATAAATCAGGAGATTGGTATGAAGCCATTAAATATTTTATCAAAAATAGAAACTACAGACAATTTGGTAAAGAAGTGAGGGAGTTCTTGATGAAAGAAACTCCTTATAGTTTTGTAGTAGAAAAAAGAGAAGGTTTAGTAGATATTTTAATGGGTTTAAAGAAAGAAGAAGTAAAAGATGTAAAAATTCATTCTATTATTTATGACCAAAACCAAAAAGCTGATTTTGAAGTTTATGATAACAGTCATATAAAGACTGTAGAACAAAGGAGTTATCTTTTTGAGTGGAATGCCATATTAGATATTAGCAGTAAATTAACAAATTTAGAAGGTTATATAGGTGTATTTAGTCATAAATTCCCTCAAAAAACAGGATTAAGTCCTAAGATTTTAAATAGATTACTACTTAAAAACAATTATCAGCATTACGATTTTATTAATCTTAGTCCTCAACATTGGAAAACAGGTAGAGAATATTTACAATTTAGTGAAGAGCAACATCCAGGATTGATAGAGAGACTAGAAGAAATCTGTAAAGCTGTGGGATTAAAATATTGGCATAACCTTAAATATGTAAACTTCTCTAATTTCTATATAACAAAAATAGAAGTGTTTAATGATTATGTAAATAATTATATCACTCCTGCTATAGCTTATATGGAAAATAATAAAGATAGGTTTATGATTGATGCACAATATAAAGGAGGTCTTAATTCTGAAGAACTTAAAAAAGTTTCAGGTTTGGATTTTTATAGTTTCCACGCATTTATATTAGAGAGATTGATTTTAATGTATCTTGAAAATAAGAATTTAAAAGTACTGAATTTAATATGAAATTAAAACAAATAAATGGAAACTATTTAGACTTAACACAATTTCCTTTCTTAATAGAATTTAGTAAAAAGCCTTACAGTTTTACCTAAATATAGAAAAGGTAAAAATGAGTTGTCTAATGTGCAATGGGTAACAAGTAGAGCAAATTGGTTTAAAAGAGCTTATACACAAGAAGAATTGTTGGAAATTTGTACCAAAATAGTAAACACATTAACTACAAAAGTTTAAACTATTTAATAATATATGCTTAAAGGATTAAAATATAGATTATACCCAAATAACTCACAAAAAGAGCTTATTGCCAAACATATTGGCAGCAGTCGTTTTCTATATAACCTTGCTTTGGAGACAAAAAAAACCGCATATACAAGCACTAAGCATAATTATTCTTCTTTTGATTTAGCTAAACAATTACCTGAACTTAAAAAAGAACTTCCTTGGCTTAAAGAAGTGAACTCACAAAGCCTACAACAAGCCATCCAAAACATGGATATTGCTTTTAAGAAATTCTTTAAAGGAGCAGGCTTCCCGAAGTTTAAATCAAAAAACAAAGGAAAACAGTCTTTTTCTATTCCGCAAAATGTAATTGTAGAGAACGGCAAATTATTTATCCCTAAATTTAATAAGGGGATTAATATTGTTTTGCATAGAGAAATTAAAGGAACAATTAAAAGTGCAACCGTATCAAGAACACCTACTGGTAAATATTTTGTATCTATACTTTGTGATACAAAAGAAGAATTACCAACTAAAGCACCAATAACCGAAAACACAACTATTGGAATAGACTTGGGAATTAAAGACTTTGCTATAACCTCTGATGGAGAAGTGTTTAAAAACCCTAAATACTTACGCAAAGCACAAAGTAAATTAAAATATGTACAACGTAAATACTCAAAACACAAAGGTAAAAGAACCAAAAAGAAACTCTCTAAGCTACATGAAGATGTAGCAAACAAACGAAGGGATTTTTTGCATAAAGTTTCTACAAAGATAATTCGTGAGAACCAAACGATAGCTTTAGAGACTTTGGCAGTAAAAAACATGGTCAAGAACCACAAATTAGCACAAGCAATCCAAGATGTAAGTTGGTCAACTTTTGTTTCTATGTTGGAATATAAAGCTGATTGGTATGGTAAAAACATCTTACGCATAGGACAGTTTGAACCTTCATCAAAGACTTGCTCTAATTGTGGAAATATCAATAAAGAACTACAACTAAAAGACAGAAAATGGACTTGCAGTGGTTGTTATAAAACATTAGACCGTGATGTTAATGCTGCCATAAATATTAAATCATTTGCTTTAAAAAATAATTTGTCTGAGGAACACAGACTTAAAAATCAGGACGAACTGCCGAGATTGCTCGGAGTGTTGACTCCTGAAGCCCAACCCATCAGCTCTGCTGTGGGTGGGTAGTTCACTGAATGTCATACACCTCCTTGGGGAAATGTAAATGAAAATGATGTGATTAATAAAATGAAATCTTTTGGTTTTAAACACAAGAAAGGAACAAGAAATTTAAGTCATTATTTTATAAATACTAAATGAATATAGAAATATTTACAATTTGTTGGAATGAGAAATTACTATTACCACAATTTCATAAATGGTATAAAGATAGGTTTCCTAATGCTAATTTTACTGTTTATGATAACATGAGTGATGATGGTAGTGCAGAATTAGCTAAAAACTTAGGAATGAGAGTTATTCCTTATAATACAGAAGGTCAATTAAAAGATAGTAAGTATTTAGAAATTAAGAATAACTGTTGGAAAGGTAGTGAAAATTGGGTGATAGTATGTGATGTAGATGAATGGTTAGATATAAATGAACATAATCTTAGTGTAGAAGATAAAAGATATGTAAGTTTAATTAAATCTTGTGGATATAATATGTGTAATGTAAACAATGAAACTGATTTTAGTAAAATAAAACATGGAGTAAGAAGTGTACATTATGATAAATTTGTTTGTTTTAACAGTAATAAAATCAAAGAAATTAATTATACTCCAGGCGCACATAGTATAAAACCTGTAGGAGAACTTAAATATTCAGATTTAAGATATAATCTATTACACATGAAATTTTTAAATGAAGATTATATGGTAGAAAGATATAAAAACTTTAAAAATAGAATGAGTATAGAAAATAGAAACAATAATTGGGGAGTGCAATATTTAAAGGAAGAAGAAGGAATTAGAACAGATTATAAAAATCATTTAAAAGCTAGTCATAATATCTATGAACAATAAAGAAATATATTCATTATGGATTAATGGTAATCTTTGGGATGTTCATAAATTGTGTATAAGGAGTGTTCAGAGTTTTGGGCACTCCTTAATTATTTACAGTTTTGATAAAAATATCACTACTGAATGTGAAGTGAGAGATGCCAGAGAAATAATGGATGAAAAAGAAATCTATTATTATAAAAATATGATGGGAGGTAATCCTAATTTTAAATTTGGAGGTATAGCTGAAAAACTAAAAGCTAAAATGTTAGGAGTATTAGGAGGTGTACATATAGATTTAGATGTAGTTTTTCTTAAAGAGTTTGATTATACATCAGAATATGTATTTAGACCTCATAATTTAGGTGTAGTGGCTAATGTAATTAAAGCTCCTAAAGAAAGCAAATTAAGTCAAATATATTATAATTGGGCTTCTAAAATAGATGAAAATAATACAGATTGGGAGAAATCATTTAGAGGATTAAATCAATTTGTTAAACAATTAGATTTACAAAATTATATAGCTCCTGTAAAAGAGTTAGGAAAAGATACAAAAGAATATTGGCGGGATTTTATACATACAGATAGAATACCTGATGAAGATTTAAAACTTATTCATTTTTGTGGGGCTATGAATGAATTTAATAACGCCAAAGAAAACAGTTTTTATAAACAATTAACAAGAAAATATAATATATGAAATGTGTAGAAAAATGCAATATAGTAAGAAAATAGCTCTTACTATTCTTAATGAAAGAAAAAGAAAAGGTAAAAAATGGGCTAAAGAAATTAGAACATATCAATGCCCTATATGTGAGGGAAATGTTTGGCATTTAACTTCTATGGAAGAATATGCACCAATAGAAGAAATAGATTTAATTTATAAAGATGAATGGGAGAAATTAAAAAAGGGATAGTTTTTACGCTATCCCTTTGTTCTCTACATCAAGTTCTGAAAACATCACTCAGCAACCTTTTCAGTAGGAGACCAAAACTCTTGTGGATTTTTTAGAAATCCTTGTTCATTAATATTTTCTTTATATACAGGTTTTGCTTTGCCTGATTGTACAAGTCTATTCATTACATTAGATACCACTGATACAACATTCATCATTTTATCTGCTTCTCTTTTAAGAGTGATAAATTCATAACCTTTTAGAGTAATATCTGCATCTGGATGCACCAAGAAATCAATAGGAATTTCTGGTTGTTTTTCTGTTGTTGTATATTCTACTTGTTGTTCCATATTAAATTTTTACTAATTTACGCGATATTACTTTTGCACCAATTTCCATTGCTGAAAACTCCTCTTGAATTTTAACTCCTGGGACAAATGTAAGAGCTTCTGCTACATTATTTCCTTGTTGTGTAGTTACTTGTACTACACATCCAACTCCTTCTATTTCCATAGCTTTTGTAGATTTCATCCAGCCCTCTGCTACTGAAGATGCTTTGCTAATAAGTTTGAAAGTATCTCCGTTCCCCCAAAATACAATGTCTTTTACATTTTTGGATGCGCCATTTGCATCTGTGTTTACTAATGTTTTTTCCATATTATTCTTTTACTTGTTTTTCGTTATAGGATAATGTTGTATTTGGATAATGCCAAACTCCATTAGAATCCGTATAAGATGATGATTTACTATCAAAAATCTCTTTTCTCACTTCTACATTTCTAACTAATCCATGTGTAAAACTTGTTACTAATTCAGCTCTTTTATTAGCTTCCTCAAGCTTGTGTTCAAGAATAATGTTATTAAGTTTTAGTTCTTTTTGATTTAGTTCTGCCTCTTTTTGAGAAATTTGTGATAGTTTTTTATCTAAATCTATGTGTCTATTTAATTCTTCAATCTTTTCTTTTTCACTAATTTCAAGATTGGATACTTTCTTTTTTAAGACTTCTAATTCTTTTTCCTTATTTTCAAGTTCGGAAAGTCTTTTTTGTAAAACTTCTCCTACTTGTTTAGGCAGTTGTTTTTCAATAATTTCACTTATTTCTTTTTCCATATTTTAATATTTATTGGTGAGAAACTTTACACTGTACATTTGAGCATCAAGAATGCGCCTTACAGCACCACCATAAAATGTAGAAGATAAATAAGTACTTTCTTGTTTGTTATTTACTTCTGTAATTAAGTCTGCCATTTCAGCAGCTAATTCTTTAATTCTGTTTACTTTTTCGTCTCCAGAAGGATTAAAAGTAAGCCCTACAAGTTTTTGTCCAAAAGATAATTCTTGATTTTTAAATTCCGATGTTGTGTTAGGTACATCAAACCCTGTAATTTGTGTTGAATCCATATATTTTATTTATACTGCAATAGTAAAGAAAAGAAATAACAATAGCAAATAATTTAACAAATTTTATTGTTTTATTCTTTCTGCTGCTGTTGTATAGTTTACAATAGCGTTAGCAGGGTCTACAATAGCATCATCATAAGGTGTTGATAGTTTTATAGCATTTATATATAATTTTCTATCTGTACCAAATGTCTCTTGGTATCTTTTACTATATTGGTCTTCATATCTAAGTTTAACAGGTTTTGGTCTAATGTCTTCATTATCAAATATATCTGCTAAAAGGTCTAAAGTTTCATATAAAACAGATTCTCCTAATTTATATCCTTTTCTTAAAGGAGATAGGATTACACCAAAAGGCTCTCTAAGGTTTCTCATAATTTCATTATATCCTCCAAATGGTGTAAGGGATTCAATTTCTGAAACAAATCTATACATAAGAAGGTATAAATACTGTACTTGCCAAGGGAGTAAGGAGACTAATTTATATCTTTTTAGGTCATCTTCATCATCTCCTCCTACAGATTGCATAATAAAACTACCTATAACATGATTTAATATGGATAAGGATGTTATTAGAGTAGCTTGATATAAATTTACTTTTTCTTCTATAGTGATTGGAGTTATGGAGTTTTCTTTATTATAAAGAGATGTAAATACATCTTTAAAAAATCTAAAGAATTGCTTTAAAGCACTTCTGTAATATCCTTCATCTCTAATTCCTGTAGATATATCTCTGCTTCTATCTCCCCAAGTTCTTATATATAAAGGTATGAGGTATTTTTTCATAAAGAAAGCTATTCTACCTAAGGTATATCTTTCTGAGTGGGTTTTATCTATTTTAGCATAATTACCTTGTGCTATTTGAAGAGCTGTTCTAACTCTATTCTTAAAATTAGAAAGTTGTTGGTCTGTTAAAAGAACATCATCTTTAAGAGAAAGTAGTCCGTTTTTTAGTTCATAAGCTTGAGAAAGTGGAATTAAAGAGTCGTCTTTAGTTTTTACCATTTCATTATTCATCATAGTAACTAAAGTAGAATACGTTATTTCTTTTTCTCCATATTCTCGTATAGACATCATAAACCTCCTTAATCCATAAGCTAATACTCCTTTTTTATCAAATCTATCTAAAGTGTGATAATCTTGTTGAGGGTCAAAATTTAATATTAGTTGTGTTTGTAATGAATATTCTCCTAACTTATTATCGTATAAGTCTTTTAACATTGTGGGAAAATAATTCTTTAGAAAATCATGATTTCCTTGTACAAACTGAGGAATAGAATAATAAACCCCTTCTAAACCTAAAAAAGCTTGGTTAAATTTACCTGTAAACCAGTTTACAATACCTCCTGTGGGTTTTACAAGAGGGAGAGAAGCTAAATTAAATCCAAACTCCATAAATTTATCAAATCTATCCCACTGTATTACATTTGTTTGACCTTTTAAGTCATTATCTATTATGGATTGTATTTGAGCTAATCTCGTATTAGATTCAGATTTAACACTTACAGGTTTTTTTATAAATCCCCCTAATTTCCTTGAATATGTTTTAATATAAGATGCTTTACCTTTTTCTACAGGTTTATTTTGTTCTAAAATTTGTTTAAGAAATTCTGCTGTTGGTATTAAAGAAGAAAGATTTCTATTAAGGTTTAATGAATAAGCATAATAAACTACATTAGAAGGTAGAGAAAGGGATATATTTTCTACAGGTATAGAAGTTCCTATAAATCTTATAGGTACAGTGATTAATTGATTTCCATAATAATCTGTTTTTACAGATTTAGTTATAGTGTTAGCGTTTAATGTGCCATCATTTATATCTGTTTCATTTATTTTAAAGCTGTCTTTAAGTTTTGTCCAGATAAATGAAGGTAGTTCCTTTAGTTTTTTTGCAGCATCTTGAGAGAATAAGGATTGTAAAAAAGATTGGGTTTTTCTTTCTACAGAAGGTACTCTTAGCCATATTTTATTACCATCAGGTTGCTCTTTTTGAATTTCAAGTTGCTTGTTCTTAATTAATTCAAGTATTTTAAATTTTGTAGCTTCTAATTCATTTGTAGCATTTTTTAGACGATAGTATTCAGAATTTAAGTATTTATCATCTTTTGCTATTAATTCGTTTCTTTTATTATATCCTTTAGGAAGCCAATTACCTTTATTATCTACTGTAAAACCTTCTACTTTTTTAATAATATATTCAGGTTTTAATTCCCTTTTAGTGTAAGCTCTTGATGGTTTGTTTTCAATAAATTCCTCTACAGAAGGAATAGTTGCAGTCCAAAAGTTTAATCTTTCCCATTTTTCCTCATATTCTTTAGTATTAAGGTTAAATTTAGATACTTTTATGTGATTATCTCTAAACCATTTTTCAAATATATCATTCTCTAAAAGTGTATTAAGTGTAGGAGAATTAATTACTTCATCAGCATTTTCCTCTGTTATTTTAACATCTACAGAAAGCTGATTAAAAGCATCAAGATAATAAGAAGTAGGTATTTTAGTTTGTAAAGCATTTATTTCTTGAATAAGTTCTACAATCTTATCTTTTGTTTTACTATCTATGCCTAATTGACTTTTTTTATCTTTTAATTCATCAAACCTATCTTGTTGAGAAGGATTTAATTTGATTTTGGATTTAATTTGTTTATAGTAATCAGAAAGTTCTTTTTGTTCTGATTGTGTTAATCCTGATAGTTTTTCTAAAGCTGATTTAGTAGATTCAATTTTTAATTGAACATCTTTAATTACTTGTGCTTTTTCTTGAGAAATAAGATTTCCAACTACTTCATTACTTTCATCTTTTAAACCTTCTGTTTGTTTTCTTAATTCTTGATAAAGTTCTGAAAGATTTAAGAGATTATCAAATGATGTTTTTAATTGAGAATAGAGCTTAGGATTTTCTTTTAGTTTTTCTAAAGCCTGTTCTCTTTTCTTTTTTACATCATTTAAATAATTATTAAGCTCTATAGTTTTTTGGTTAATTAAGTCCCAATATTCTTTTGTAGCTTCTCTTTTAGTATTTTGTTTATCCCATTCAGCTAAAAGTGTAGCAATTTCTTCTTCTGTTTTTTGTTCAAATTCTAGTTGTTCAATAAACTTTTGTCTGGCTTTATCAAATGCTTTTTGGTCTGTGGTATATTGATAAAACTTTCTTGTTTCTTCTTTATATTGTTTAGCTCTTTGGGCAATTAATAATTCAACACCTATTTTATGTGTACCATCCATATTTCTTTCAGAGGAAAGAAGATTATATTGTCTCCAAAGATTGTCTAATTGTATTCTTTCTTCTGCTGTAGGGTCAATTATAGATTGGTCATTTATTGTATATTGTAAATCTTGAATATCTTCAAAAATATCATCTATCCTTTCTTTTAATGCTTGACCTACTTCATCATCGAATAGTTTATACCTTTCATTTACTTGAGGGGCAGCTTCTTGAAACCAATAATCATTTAAATGTGTAGATAGTTTTCTTTTAGCTTCTTTTAATTTCTTTTTGGTTTCTTTTACATTTTCATCTTTTTGTAAAGCTTCTCTATATTCTTTTTGGGCTAATATTACATCTTTTTCTAAGTTATCCCTATCTGTATATATTTGAGATGTAAATTCATGTAAATACCATAATTCACTATAATCTTCATTTTCATCCTTTCTTTCTACTACTTGAGTAAGTTCTTTAAAGAAAGATTCAGGATTTCTTCTGAAGTCTATTCCATATTTCTGTAATGTTTTTTCATATACAGCTAATTCTTGTTGAAATGGTATAGCAAACTGTTTTGTTTCATTATTAGATTTATCATATTCATCTATAATGTTCTTTTTAAAAGAAGATACAATTGGGTCTGAAGATAAAATAGCTGCCCTTGATAACATTTCTATTAAAGAACTATCACCTTTTTCACCCCTTAACCAATTAATTAGTTCATTAGAATTTAATTGATATTTCTCCCTTTCAGCTTTTATTTCTTTTATTCTTTTTTCATAACCTTTTCTATTAGCATCGCTCTTAGTATTTTTCTTTTTAGTTTCTAATTCCTGTAGCTTATTTTCATAATATTCGTCTATTTTCTCTTTAAAACTATTAAATTCAGGAGATAATGCTGCTACAACACCTGCTTCTTTAAGAGAATAAATAATAGAAGCTGATTTATTAAGGTCAGAATTTATGTCTGTTAAAAACTCAGCAGTAAGTCCATCTTCTGTAAGTCTCTTAGTAAGAGACGAAAATTCATTTACAATATTAAAATATTGCCATATTCTTTTAAGTTCTTCTTCTGTAATTTGTGTTTTTTCAACTTTTATAGCTTTTAAGTCTTCATACATAACTCCTGTTATGTATTTCATAGATTGTAAACCTTTTGCAAAAGATTGTAAACCTTTTTTAAATTTTTGTTCATCTTCAAGTTGTTCTATTACCCTATTTAACCTACTTCTTATGGCTTTAAAATCTTCTAAGCCATTTTGAGCTACAAATTGATTTCTAAGTCTTTGTAATAAAGGATTATTTTCAAGATTTAATGTTTCTTTTCTATATACTTCTACAAAATTATCTACTAAATCTTGAGTTTTAACACCTAATTCATCAAAATTTTCTCTAATTTGGTCTATTAAATTTTTTTGTAATAATGTAGGTTTATATATTTGAGCTACATTTTCAGGAAATTCATCTGTATTATTAGCTTCTTGCCATAAAGCTACTCTATTATCAATATCTATTTTATCAATAACATTTGTAGCTCCTGCTTCTCTATATAACTTATTAAGTTGTTCCCTTACTTCTGGGAGGGATGTATTTAAACACTTTTTAGCCATAACATTCTCTTAAATATTCTTGTTGTTCCAAAGATAATGAATTCCAATCATCAATAGTTATTTTTTCTCCATATTTTTGTGACATTTTATATAAAATATCTTCTACTTCATCAAATTCTTCCTGAATTTCTGGTTCTTCTATAACAATATCACCTTCTTCTATGTCTTCTGTTTTGGATTCTTCATTTATGAATTCTGTATCTTCTATTTGAACTTCTTGAAATAAATTTTTTCTCAAATACTCATTTTCAGGATAAAAAACACCTTTAGCTGCATCTATTTTATGAAAAGCTTGTATATTAAATACAGCTTTCATAGAATTATATTCCTTATAGAACAAAGGTTCTTCTATACCAAATCTTTCTTTAGCATCTTTAGACCAATTTGTATTAGCTTGTATAAATTTATTATAGTCTAATATATCAAGATATGTATTTATAATACCTTTTGTCCTCAAAGCAGATTTTGTAGCTGCTTGTGAGGTTTTGAATTTCTTTTTATCTGAGCAATTATCTGGTTTCATTAGAATGGTATATTACAGTTATTATCTTCTTTTGTCCAATCTCTATCTTCTTCTGTTATTTCAGGTTTTACTTCTACATCTTTAGGTTTAAGTTCTTGTCCAAATAAGTCTAATTGATAAGTATCAATTAATTTAACATTTTTATCTAACAATGCTTGTGCATATTCTTTTATTGTTTTTCCTTCTCCTAATTCAGATTCTAAATAATCATCAATAAAACTTTTAGCTGTTTTTTCACCTAAAGATTTTAACCAATTTCCTTCAGTTTTTGCAATTTCTGAATTTGCATCACTTACATATCTACTTGCAGCTCCACCATAAAGATTGTAAACAGTATCAGAATAATTTTCTCCTTTTTTAATATCAACATAGTCTGTTTCATTAAATATAGAATTTGTTATCTCTTGTAGTTTTATAGAAGGAATAGTTCCAACAACAGTTTCTAATTCTATATTAGTAGGATATTCTTTTTTTATTCTTTCTTTACTTTGTTCTACATCTTTAGTTTCTGATTGTTTAACTACATTTTTATATGCTTTAATAAGACTATTCATAAACATATTTTTAGGATTTTTACTACTCCATCTACCTGTACCCATTGTATGAGTAGATTTTTGTAAAAATGCTAAACCTCCTTTTTCATTTATTTCTTGAACAAGATTTGGATATTGATTAAGTTTATCTGTAATTAAACCCGCCATTAAATCAAAATCGTATTTATCTCCTTTCTCTCCTTCAGGAATACCTTTAGTTTGAGCATTATTTGATTTATACCATGCTTCTACAGATTCTCCCCACTTAGATTTAGCAGCTTGTGTAAGTTTTAAATCTTTATTTGTTGGAACAATAGGATATTTAGATTTAGGATATTGACTATTTGCATAATGAACATTAGTTAAATCATTTCCTAAACCTGTTTGATAAGAGTTAATCTCTATACCTTTTACATTTTGTTCTACGGTATTAGGTTGTTGTTTATTCCAATCATACTGATTAATTAAATAATCTAAAGCTGTAGCGTGAGAGGGTCTTCCTAATTCTTTATAATATAATATTGTATTTCCTTTCCATTTACCAGATTTAAAATCACTGATTAATTGATTTCTAAATTCTGGTGTTGCATTAGGTTCATTATAATTATTTCCTGTAATAATCCAATTAATAAACATTTTTGTAGCTTCTATTTCTCCATATTTTTGCCAATCAAAAGGATTACCTAATGTATTATTTTTATAATTTTCTAAAAATGATTTAGATTTATTTCCTCTAAAAGCAATAAGAATTGGGTGAGCTGCATTTTCCCAATATGCCTTTGCTTCTGTAACAATTTCATTCCAAAAGTTTTTTCCATCATATTTTAAACCTAATTCTTCTGGTAAAGCAACATATTGAGATTGGGTTTTATCCCCTAATTGAGAATATATTTGTTCTACTGTATTTACTTCTGATTGTTGAGAAGTTAATTCTGTTGTAGGAGTGGGGAGGGAAATAACTTGTTTTTCTTTTGTAATTCTTTGATAATCCTCCTCCATATTAGGAACAAATATAGAAGGTTTTGAAGCGTCTATATAATTTTTAAGTCTTGTAGGTTCAGAATTAGAACTTTTTAAGTTTAGGAAAAAAGAAGGATTGTTAAATATGAATTTTTGTGTATAATTCTTTAAGAATACAGGAGCTTCTTTTGTTTTTAAGAATTTAGTAAATTGAGAAATAGCATCTGAGATTAGAGAT
>JRYD01000905.1_pt1 | contig 13098 bp, 6 predicted proteins | sample 235311 | NCBI WGS metagenome assembly JRYD01 (sample SAMN03074213, study PRJNA261472) | activated sludge metagenome | biome: Common Effluent Treatment Plant; feature: Wastewater; material: Activated sludge; isolation source: activated biomass in a lab-scale reactor treating industrial wastewater at... | reverse complement strand
GCGCTTGCGCCCCTCGAAAAGAGCTCGGGACTGCCTATGTAGGCGGCCCGGCCCGGCTTTTCCGTGGGTCGGTTCAGGTTTTCCTGGCTCATAATGTCTCCGGGGCCATAAGTATATGTTCAATATACGGCGTTGACTAATAGACGGGGATTTATATAACAATTTGCCACCGGGATTAGAAAGGGGGCCCCGGTCTGTATATACTTAAGTCCCTCCGCCGAAACGACAACCGCGCGGAAAGCCGTTATATTAAAAGGGAATATCATGGAAACGAGAACACCCAGGGGATTTCACGACGTACTGCCGGACGAAATAAGAAGATGGCAGTTCATCGAGGATAACGCCCGGCGCATATTCGACCTTTACGGATTTTCGGAAATAAGGATCCCCGTGCTGGAATTCACGGAGGTATTCGCCCGGAGCCTCGGAACGACGACGGACATAGTCGAAAAGGAGATGTACACATTCACCGACAGGGACGGCTCGTCCATAACCCTCCGCCCGGAGGGAACCGCCGGCGTCGTGAGGGCCTTTGTCGAAAACTCGATGCACGCCAAGTCCCCAGTCAGCAAGCTCTGGTACAGCGGGATGATGTTCAGGCACGAGAGGCCGCAGAAGGGCCGCTACAGGGGCTTTTACCAGATAGGGGCGGAGCTCCTCGGCCCCGAAGACCCGGCATCGGACGCGGACCTCATTACGATGGTCTGGAAATTCCTCGAAAGCGTCGGGCTTTCGGACAGGCTCACCCTGGAGATAAGCTCGCTCGGGGACCGGAACTGCAGGCCGCAGTATAAAGAAAGGCTCGTCGCTTATTTCAGGCCCGAGGTAGACAAGCTCTGCCCCGACTGCAGGCGGAGGCTCGAGACGAATCCCCTGCGCATACTCGACTGCAAGGAAGAGGGCTGCCGGAAGATAGCGGCCGGCGCGCCGAAGATGATAGACAACCTGTGTGGTGAGTGCTCAGCCCACTTGGAGGCCGTTAGGGAATACCTCGGAAGCGCGGGCGTGCCTTACACCATAAACCCGAAGATCGTGCGGGGGCTCGACTATTACACGAGGACTGTGTTCGAGGTGACCACGAACGAGCTCGGCTCGCAGAACGCCGTTGCCGCTGGGGGGAGATACGACGGGCTCGTGGAAGAGCTCGGCGGGCCTAGGACCCCGGCCGTCGGATTCGCGACGGGCATGGAGAGGCTGGTGCTTCTCCACGAAAAGGCGTATCCGGATGGATTCCAGAGGGAGATAAAGGTGTTCGTCGCCTACGTCGGCCAGGGGACGCGGGCGGCTGCTTTCAGGTTGACGTCAGCCCTCAGGGAAAGGGGCGTCTCGGCCGAGATGGAATACGGGGGCAAGAGCCTTAAGAGCCAGCTCAAGCGCGCCGACAAGTCCGGGGCCGGATATACGTTCATAATAGGCGAGGACGAGCTTTCGCGCGGTAAGGTGAAGCTCAGGCGGATGGAGACGAGCTCCGAAGAGGAAGTCGATATCGAGGTAGCTCCCACGCTTTCGTTCTGATTTTTCCGGGCACTGGACGCAGGAATTATTTTGCGTTCTTCGCCGAATTCACTTCGATATAATCCTTTATGAACATGTCGGTGAGCTCGCCGACGCTGGTTTCGACGCAGGTTTTAATCCCGTCGGCCGGGCACGAAAGGAGCTTTCCCGTAGACCACGTGGGGGCGGCGGTGGTTATATTCTGCCCCAGCTTCTTCCCGAAAAGAACGACCGTCTGATGAAGCTCGAGGTCGATGAAGACGGCGTAAGATGCGCCCGATTCATATTTGCTCGCTATAACCTCCACGAGAAGATACGCCCCGCCGAAGACGCTGTACCATTCCCTGTCTTCGAGGAGGGTTATGTTCGCCTTTTCGAGCTTCGATATGACTAGTGCTTTAATGTCCGATTCGAGGAGGCCGTCGGCCCTGGCTGTAGCGGAGACTTCGTCCACCATGACGGCGACGCCGGAAATATCGACGAGGGTCTCCTTTCCTCCGGCGAGACCCGGCTCCGGAGAGAGAAGGAGAAACAGCAGAATCAGAAGAAGAGGAACGAGCTTCAATATCGTTAATATATTCCGAAGCGGGCGGAATGTAAAAATTTGCGGATAGGGGCTGCCGCCCTGCCCTTCCCCATCCTAGTGCGCGGGAAGGTCCTTCCCGTAAAACTCGAACAGTCGTTTGAGGTTGGTTTTGACGATCTCGTGGGGGCCGGGGAAGCGGTCACGCGTGAAGACCTTGAGGGCTTCCTGATAGGATTCGGCGGCCTTGTCGTAGTTGGCGATAGCGTCTTCTTCCTCGGCCAGCGTGGAATACGCCCCGCCTATGTTGTTGCGCGTGGTCGCGTATTCGAGCGGGAACTTGTCGGCAGAGTAAACGATGAGCGCAGTTTCGTAGGCGTCGATCGCTCTCTTGCAGTTCCGCGCCCTGTCCTCTATCTCGGACAGCATCCTGTAGACTATGCCGAGGTTGTTCTGAGTCGCCGCGAACTGCATCGGGCTGCTTTGAATCGTCCTGACCCTGAGCGCGTCTTCGAAGGCCTTTAAAGCTTCCTTACAGTTGGACTCTCTGTTTCTGACGTCGGCGAGGGTCATGTAAGCGAGACCGACGTTGTTTTTCGTCGAGCCGTACTGTACCGGGTAATCGTTTTCGGTGTAAACCTTTAGCGCACGTGCATAGCATCCGAGGGCCCGGGTGCAATTCTCGACCTTGCCTTCGTGCGCGGCAAGCATCCTGTAGACGACGCCCAGGTTGTTGAGCGCGGCGGCGTATTCCTCGGGATGATCTTCGAGGTTGTAGGTGGACAGAATCATGTCGTAGCATTCTATCGCCTTCCTGCAGTTGGCCGCCCTGTCGACGCTTTCGGCGAGGAGCTGATATATCGGCCCCAGGCTTACGAGTATCTCTGTATGTTCTTCGGGGAACCGCTCGTACGTGTAGCACCTGAGCGCCTCCTCGTAGGCCGCGGCGGCCGGCCCGGAATTCGCTATCTTGTCGGACACGGCGGAGAGCCCTTCGTACGCCGAGCCCAGGTTTCTTTTTATGAAACCGTACGCCTCGGGGCTGCGCTCGAATGTATAGAACTTGAGCGCTTCGCGAAACGCCCTTACGGCGCGGACGTAATAATCCGGGTCGCCGTTCGCCCTCGCAAGGCCGGAGTAGGCAAAGCCCATCTGTTTTCTTATCTCGGCGTACTCGGCAGGGTTGCCGTTGACGTCGTACACCCTGAGCGATTGTGTGAACGAGTCTATCGCCTTGATGTAGCTATCGAGACGGCCCTCGGGAGCCGCGAGTTTCAGGTACTCCTTTCCCAGCGTGTAGAGAAGTGATGCGAAGACCTTCGGACAATCAGTTTGGGAAACCTCTTCGAGTCTCTTCCTGCAGTGCTTGACAGCTTCGGCAGGGTTACCGGGAATGTCCTCTTCGTAAAAGACCGGATGCGCCTTGTGCACACAGTCCGTCTCGGCTTCCCGCCCGGGCGCGCTCCAATATCCGGCGGAAGCACTTTGACCGGCGGATGATTCCTTGGGAGGCATCCAGGGATTGGATTCTGCGGGATCGGTGTTTCCGAGTGCGGCTTCGTTCGCGGAAATGTCGAGCGCTTTAATTTTCTCCGATATTTCCTCGTGCTCCGAGGGGTGCATATCCCGGGGGAACGCTTCGAGCGCGGCCGTCAGCGCAACACGCGCACGCGCCGAGAACTCGGCGTCGCCGGTCTCGCCGGCGATGCACTCGAAGGCGGCTCCGAGCGAAGCCATGACACGGCCGTATTCGGGCGAGCCCGGAGTGAAGCCGTCCGAATTTATCGCCTTTTGGAAGCAGTCGGCCGCCTTCCGGAAATTGCCGGCGGCGTCCTTTTCGCCGGCCGCCGACATATACGCCATTCCCAGAGATTCGTAGACGGAAGGAGACGTATCGCCGTGCGATATCGCCTCCCGGTAATATCCGGTCCTCATGTCGGGCTCCGTGTCGGGAGAGTCCCCGAGCGCGCGGTATAGGGCCGATATCCACCCCGCCGTCTCATGCCGCATGGCCTCTGTCCCGGATTCGGCATAATAAGAAAGCGCCTCTTTATAGGACGCTATGGCGAGCCCGAGGTTAACGGACCTGTCTTCGGTCTCGGCGAGCCTCGCGTAGAATCCCGCGACACGGCACTGGGCCTCGGCATATTCCGAGGGGAACTCGTCCGGATCGTAAAGAGACAGCAGCTCGGCGTAGCATTCGAGGGCTTCGCCCGTCCGGCCTTCTTTCTCTTCGGATTCCGCAAGCGAGGTATAAAGCCCTGCGAGTATGAGTGCGGTTTCGCTGTACCCTTCGGCGCCGCCTGACGACTCGTCGTACCTGAGCGCTTCCCAGAATGCGGCGATCGCCTTCCTGCAGTCGTCCGCGCCGCCCCCCGCCTCGTAAAGACGCCGGAACGAATTGCCAAGCGTCCTCCCCGCGGCGGCATATTCCGCCTCGGCCGCGTCCTCCGGGAAATATACGAACGCCTCGTCGTAATACTCGGCTGCCGCACCCGGATTGCCGTCCGCGGCCTCCAACTCCGCCAGCGTTCTGTACGCGTTCCCCGCTTTCAGGGAAAGCCTCTCGAACCCACCCGAAGAGGGGTCCTGATGGATGAGTCCGAGGGCTTCCTTATAAGACTCGGCTGTTTTTTTATAGTTGTCTTTATTCATCACTTCCCACGCCGACCCGGTCGTGCAGTCGCCGAGCTTTTCGAGAACCCCGGCGCGGAGAGACGGGCTTGCCCACTCGCCGAGAATGGCGAGGTATTTCCCGCATATGGATGCGGCATTCTCCGGCTCTCTCTCGCAAACACCTTCGAGGAGAGGATAGAGCGCGCAAATGTTGTCGCGGGTTTTGGAATCCGCTTCACTCCCGCCGAGCGTACGGTACACGCCGAGGGCGTCTTCGTAGGCATCTATGGCGCCGACGAAGAAATTCCCACCTCCTTCGAGGACGGTGAGTGCGCTGCACGCCTCGCCGATGTCCGACATAAGCTCGCCGTAGACTTCGGGGACCGATTCGGCCGTGTAAACCCTGAGAGCCTGGCGGCAGGAGTATATAGACTTGTTATAGAGGCCGGGCTCTTCGAGGAGCTCGGCGAGCTCCCTGTAAATCCCGGCCAGCCGGATCTTCATCGCGGCGAACTCTTCGGGCCTGTTTTCGAGGTTGTAATAAGCAAGGGAATTGAAGTAGGACTCTATCGCCTTCTCGCGGTTGTAGATCCTGTCTTCCTCGGCCGCGAGGGCCTCGTAGATGCCGCCGAGCTTGACCATGGCGCGGGCGTAGACAGCCGGGGACGCGCCGTCGTTGCAGGCCTCCGCTATTTCGGCATACGAGCTCAGGGCCTGCCCGGGCGTCGGCGCTTCGTAGCTGCCGAGAAAGTCGTAGAGCGTGGAGAGGGCATCCCGCACGAGCCCGTGCTCTTCGGTGTGTCCGCTCTCCGAGTAGTAACCCGACGCATCTTTATAGCATTCTATCGCCCGGATGGCGCGCGAGCAGTCGTTGTTATCGAAGGCAAGCTCCGCAAACACGCGCCCTTCACTTGCCCTTACGTGTGCGTATTCGCCCGTAAGGGACCTGGTGCGGTAGGCGAATGCGGCGCGCCCGAGATATCCCGCGGCTCCTTCCATGTCGCCGGCATCGAGACACTCGTCCGCGAGCGCCGAATAAGCCGCGCCGAGTGAGCGTCTCACCGCTGCGTTTTCCGCTGGATATTCGTATTCGTTATAAAACTCGAGAGCCGGTGCCAGGCGTTCGGCAGACAGGCCGTATTCACCGAGTACAGAATAGGCTGCTCCGAGATTTAGATTGACGATAGCTTTTTCGTGCGCGGAGAACCCCGGCCCGCCCTCGGAAAGAGAGGCGGCAAATGAATCGGCCGCGGCCTTTAGGTAATCATCGGAGCCGATGGAGATGCCCAGCCCGGCCAGTGCAAGTCCGAGATTGTTCAGAGTGGAGGACCTTTCGCGGGAATGTACGCCGGGCTCTGTCATGCCGAGCGCTTCCCTGTAGAGCGATTCGGCCCGCTCGATGTTTTCCGCGCCGCCGCCCGAATCGGCCGGATAAAGGAGGAGGATATCTCCCAGCTTTTTCCGGGCGAGCGCCCCGGGCAGCCCCGCACAGCCGCGCGCGATCATCGATTCGTATATGGTGAGCGCCCTTTCGCGGCATTCGGGGAGTGCGTCGGCATCGGGACCGATTTCGAGAGCCCGGGTGTATAGAAAGGCGAGTCTGAAGAGTATTTCAGGCGGGACGGAAATCCCCGAGCTTTGCGCCCATTCCGAGAATTCCCTGTCGATGGAAAAAAGCTCTTCGTGTGAGAAGCCCTCGCCGGAAGGAAGGCATGCGAGCCTTTCCGAAAGCCGGGCTACGTCTCCCGCCGGGCGTCCTTCGGCATCCCTGAGAGCGCACGCCGTCATGTAACGGGCGAGAGCGCCGGGGACGGATTTGAGTATCAGGCTTAGCACCCGCTCGGAAAGCCTTTCTTCCACGTGGCCGGAGAAGAACCCGTCCGGGAGCGGAGGGCCGGATTTATCATGCCCGCCACGTCCCGACCCCTTGCCTGTGGATAATGCGAGCACCGTTTTGCCCGAGCCTTTCAAATAACCGTATTTGTAGAACGACGCTTCACGGTCATCATCCTCGAAGAGGACGACGCCCATGAAGGACGCTTCCGCGATTATTTCGAAGCCGTTTAGCGAGTCGGGGGCGAGGTGAAGCGCGGGTGTGACGCCGAGGCGGAAAAGAAAAGGCTCGAGCGCCGCCTCGATCTCCGGGGCCAGAGCGCCGGAGCCCGCGATGAGGCATTTAAATCCGCTCTCTCCGGAGAGATATTTCTTCCATTCTTCGGCCGCAAGAAGGCCTGTAAAGCCGGAGCCAGACATATCCCGTCCTCAAACCGTATTCAGGGCCTGCGAACGGAAATTAGACAATTCCCGAGCCGGCCCGGTATTAAAAAAGACCGGGGATGATTCCCGGATATCCAAAGAGGGACATGCCGGACACCGTCACCGCGCGCCCCCTGACGGTTAAAGGACGTTGTCTTGTCCCCACTTCGGCAGCCCGGCCGCCAGGGCGGCTTTCAGCGCACGCCCAGGCCCGAAGCTTTGCGTCCCACCCTTTCGGATGGTTTGCCTTTATCGGTTAAGGGGTCAAAACCCTAACTAAACCAAATCTAAAGCCGGTTGGTTCCGATGTCAATATTCCAATAATATTTGAATGTTAGAGACGGCTTCCAGCAGCGTGGGCAGCCGCCGGCTCACTCTGTTTTGGTCTCTTCGGGGCCGTTATCCGGGCGGGAAAGCGCCTTGAGGCTGCCCAGGGCCTTTTGCGCATTCGAGTGTATAAGATCGAGTTCCTCTTCGCAGGAGACGATCTCGGCGTCTATTCTTTCGATAGCCTCGCATTTTTCACGCGCGACGTCTACGCTTATCTGCCCCTTATGCTTGTATGACCTGTAGATGGAATTCCCCATGTCGAGCACCGCATTCCGGCGCCTGGTATTGAGCTCTCTGATTTTATTTTTTATTTTGAGCGTATCATAGGCTTCCTTGGACCTTATGTTCACGATCCTGAGCCCCTTTGATATACCGCCCCTGACTACATCGAACATGCCTTTTGTATCGGAAGCATCCAATGGTGCAAGACCTCCATTTGCTGATCTCTTGTGGAACCCCACCCCTGTCCCGACAAACATAATACTCGAATATCGGGCCGGGTTAAACGGAATAAATGGAGGAAATTACCGTACGGCGGCGAAGCAGCCGGCTGGCCTGATTAAATCGTTTGACTGGAGGAAGAGATAGGATACCCTTTTCTGGATGGACTTTTTACGGTCCGTCGTCAGGTGGCGAAGGAGTTTAGGGGATAAAAATCATCCTTAAAGACATTAAAAACATCCGCGAAAATTCGGATCACTATTATTCCCATCTGCCCGCTTTTAATCACGCATTGTCCAGATGGAGGAGAGAGATGAGCGTTCCAGAGTGTAATTTCAGCCAAAGAAGCGTCGCGTCCGCCGGGCCGGAGCGGCTTCCGACGCTTTTACTCGTATGCATGACTATAATGTTATTCCTTGGCCCCGTCACCGCTGGAGCAGCGGAAAAAATTCTTTCCATGGGGAACGAAAAGAAACCGCTTTCGGAATGGGAGATAGAGGGGCTGAAAAGAGCCCTTTCGGACCCTGACGAGAGAGTAAGGGAGAAAGCCGTTTCCGAGCTTGCGGAAACGGGCGACCCGGACAACATCCCCGGCCTCGGCGCGCTTCTCACGGACAAGAACCCGGCGATGAGGAAAGCCGCCCTGGGGGCAGTCAATAACATGGGTGCTTCATCGGCGAAATACGCCCCCGAGGTCATAGAGAACCTTAAGGGACAGGACAAGTTCCTCAAGTATCCGGCGGTCACTGCACTGGCCGGAATGGGCAAGCTCCAGCGGGACCAGATACCCGTAGTAATAAAGCTCCTCGGCGACAAGGACGGGCTCGTAAGGGCCAAGGCCGTCCAGATACTTTACCGGAATCGTGAGTATGCGGACCTGATCGTTCCCGCCGTCCTCGACATGATGCGGAATGGAAGCCCGGTAGAAAAAGTTACAGGCATGAGCGTTCTCGGAAAGATGGGCCCCGAGGGCGTTAAACACTCGGCCGAGATGGCGAAAATGCTTGGCAGCGGGGACCCGTCCGTAAGGGCGGGCGCAGCGGCGGCTCTCGGCGAGCTCGGTTCATCGTCAAAGCCCTATGCGGGGGACTTGGTAAAGCTCTTAAGAGACAATAACCCGAATACGGTTCTCCAGGCGATAAAGGCGCTCGGCAGGATCGGCGACATTACCGATGAGCAGACGATGCAGGTCGCCGGGTTCCTCGAATCCAGAAACTCGAAATTGAGCGGATCCGCCGTCAAAGCGCTCGGGTCGATAGGAAAGGCAAAGAGCGGCACTGCGGGTCTTATAGTCAGATACCTTCGGAGCGCAAACCCGAAGACCAGAGCCGCCACTATAACGGCTCTAGGCGAGATAGGCGGGAACGCCCGGGAGTACGTGCCTAATATAGCAGAGCTCCTTGAGGACGGCCCCCCGCTGGTCAGAATTACCGCCATCAAGACCCTGGGGGATATGGGTGATGCGGGAAAGAGCGAGGCAGGGCGGATAAAGAAGCTTATCACGGATAAAAACGCGGCTGTAAGCAGAGAAGCGTTGTCCACACTCAGCCAGATGGGCGTGCCCCTCGGTGATTCGGCGGGAGTTATAGTAGGCATGCTGCAGAGCCCGGACAGAAAATCGCAGGCGGCCGCAGCCACTGTGCTCGCCGGGATGGGCGACGAGATCGGCGGGCAGGTGCCCGGGCTTATAACTCTCCTAAGGAATAATAACCCCAAGCTGAGAAGCACGGTTCTATATATCTTCAGCAAAATGGGCGCGCCGTCCAGGAAATACGCCCCTCAGGTGGCGGAGCTTTTGGACGACCCGAACCCGGCCATACGGATTGTCGGCCTGAAGGCTCTGGGCGGAATGGGGAAGTTCGCGGACGGCGAAACCGGGAAGATGCTCGAATGTCTTAAAGACAAAGACGTAGATGTCAGGGCCGAGGCCGCGAGCGCCCTCGGAAAAACGGGCTCAGGCTCGAAAGAACTCCTGGACACGCTTTCTGCGCTGCTGAAAGACGAATCGGCGAAGATCAGGCTCTCCTCCGTTGGAGCGATAGCACGTCTGAGCGGTCATCCGAAGATAAGGGCCGAAAGAATAGCGTCGATGCTGGAAGATGAAAAACCGGAAGTTCGCAATCTGGCGGCCGTGGCACTCGGCGAGATAGGCCCGGATGCCGTTTCGGAGGCCCCGCGCCTCGCGTCCTATATAGAAAGCCTCGACGACGCCAACCGCACCGAGATAACGCCTCTGACCATCGCCCTCGAATCCCTGGGCAGCATGGGCCACGCAGCCTCCGGAGAGGCCGGTGCGGCAGCCCGTGCGCTCTATGCGAACAAGGATTACGTGAGAATGACGACGAGAAGAACCCTTCGCGAGATAGGGCCGTTCCCGCCCGATCTCATCCCTCTGGTGCTCGGGGCGACTTATGCGGAGCCCAAGGCGGCAACGGATACGAGGCTCCTCGTTTATTTCGCCGAACCCCCGTCGGGTTCCGGGCAGGCCGCCATAAAATGGGTAGGCATCGGGGGCGAGAAGATACCCGCCGATATGGACAGAACCGATGCGGGCGAGGTGCTCGGCATTTATCTCGCAAACTGGGACCTCACTTCGGGGAACCAGAAGGCGCGCGAAGCCTACGTCGAGCAGATCGCGGCCGTGGTGGAAGCGGGCGCATGGACGAAGGAAGACCTCCCGCTCCTGAAAAAGGCACAAGAAGTCCTTGCCTCGGGGCAGTTCGAGAGCCAGGCCAGCGCCGTCAACGAAAAAATAGGCAAGGTGCAGGGGTAGAAACCGCCGCCGCGTAAACCAACCGAAACGGGCGGCGGGCTCTCAATTAATACTGTTTTCAGGTATCCTTACCCGACCCTGCGGCCTCGGCAGGCACAGAGGCCGGAAGAACCACTCAGCGACGAAGCAGGAGAAGCCCCTTCCCGGGTTAACGGTAGTTCTTATGTTCGGTAAAAAGATATTTTACGGCTGGTATATAGTCGCGGCCTCTCTCCTGATAATCATTCTAGACGGGATGCTGCTTTACTCTTTCGGGGTTTTCCTTCCCTATCTGAACGACGACTTCGGACTCTCGCGCGCCACGGGCTCGTCTCTCTTCTCTTTCAGATCCCTCGTGCAGGCCCCGGCGTTCATCCTCGCCGGAAGGCTCATAGACAAATTCGACCCGAGGGCGGTCGTGCTCGGCGGGGGGTCGATAGCCGCGCTCGGAATGATCTTCGCCGGGCTGTCGGTCACGAGCTGGCAGCTCTATTTATCTTACGGGCTCATGGTAGGCGTCGGGGACGCCGTGCTGTATATAACCTGCGTCGCGCTCGTAAGCAGGTGGTTCGTCAGCAAGCGCCCGCTGGCTATCGGAATCATAACGACCGGTGTGCCGCTGAGCGGGCTCATAACGAACCCCCTTACCGCATGGCTGATAAACGATTTCGGGGTGAGAAACGCCCTGTTCGCCCTGGGCGGGCTGATGTTCACCGTGCTGATGGCGAGCTTCGTATTGAGGTCGCGCCCTGAAGACAAGAACCTCCTCCCCTACGGTATGAAGCCCGGGAATTCGGTGGAGGGCCTCGAAAAAGGCGCCGGCGCGGGCTCGCCGAAAAAGGACTGGAGGGTGAGGGAAGCGCTGTCCACGCCGTCCTACTGGGTAATGTATTCGATGTATTTCCTCGGCTTCACGACGTTCCTCATAATCGTGACGCAGTTCTACAATTACATGATAGACATAGGCGTCCCAGCCATAGCCGCCGCGGGGCCGCCGGCGGCGATAGGGCTCGGCAGCATCATCGGGAGGACCGTGCTGTCGTCGCTTCTGGCCGAAGTGCTCGAATTCAGGAAGGTGATACTCATATGCTTCATCGCGCAGGGGAGCTCTATAATCCTGCTCCTGACGGTCGACCACATTTGGGCGTACTATCTCTTCGGATTCATATTCGGATTCTTCTACAGCGCGTGGGTGCCGATATTCCCGACCCTCCTCGGGAGATTCTACGGGCTCGGCGCGCTCGGGACAATATACGGCATATTCGGAACGTCTTATTCCATCGCCGCCATAGGCGGGCCGATACTCGCGGGCTACATCCACGACGTCCTCGGGAGCTACCACTACCCATTCATATTCACGATATTCTGCTGCTACCTCGCGGCGGCCGGAGGGTTTATAATCAAAACGCCGCGTCATAAAACGGAGGCCGCGTAGCGGCGCGGCGGAGGGAACGGCCGGATGAGCGGACACCTCGAACGTATTACGGGAAATTCCGGGGAAAAACTTCTGAAGCAGCTTTCGGAACGGCTTTTCAGGGAATCTTCCGGCAGGGGAAAACCGGACGACGGGCTCGCCGCGATCATGCGGAGCTGCCCGGACTTCGGCGAGAGGGAGCTATTCCAGTCGGTTTGGGGCCGGGAGCCCGCGGATGAAGAAGAGGCGGCCGGAAGGAGGCTCGCTGCTTCGTTCCTCGCACGCGCTTTCNNACGGCGTCGCGGGAGTAACGTCGGAGACGTTCTCGTCCGGCGGGAAGACGCTTTCGCTGAAATCACTCCGTGGGGGGCTCATCCGGCAGCCGAAGCGCGGCGAAAGGGAGCTCGCAGTGAAGGCCGCAAAGCCCTCCCTCGAAAAGCTGAACCCCCTTCTCAGAAAGAAGCTCGACGCGATTACGGAAGCTGCTCAGGCCCTCGGATTCGGGGATTACGGAGAGCTCGCCGAGAAGGCGTCCGACCCCGGAGCGAGCGACGCCGCCGCGGCGGCGAGGGGGTTTCTCTCCGACACCGAGTACGCTTCGAAGGACCTTCTGACGTGGTTCCTGTCCAGGAGGATGGATATAAAACCTTCCCGGGCGGAGGAGCACGATCTCGCGTACTTTTTTAATTCCGGCGAGCTTAAGGGATACTTCACCACGCGTGACATGCTTTCTTTTTCGCGGCCGATACCGGAGGCCATGGGGCTCGTGCCGGAAGGCGGAATCACGTACGACGGCGATAGGAAGCCGGGCAAAATATCGGACGGCTTTTCCGTGCCGCTCGACCCCCCCTTGAAAACAGGGTTATCCATATATACCGTCGGCTCTGTAAGGGACTACGAGCATTTCCAGGGATCGCTGGGACGGGCGCTATCCTATATGTTTACGGAGCGCGAGGATTACGCGGAATTCAGATGGCTCAGGGATTCTTGTGTGGAGTCCGTCTTCGATTCGCTCTTTCGTAATCTGGTTCACGAACCGAAGTGGCTCGCGAAATATCCGAGAGTAGACGAGGGAGGGGATTTCATGAGGCTCCTTGGACTGAGACGCCTTATGTCGGCGAGGTATACGGCGGGGCTCTCGATCTACGAAGCCGACCTCCTCAAGAACACCGAAATCACGGCCATGCCGGAACACTATGTTCGAGTGATGGGCGCGGCGCTTCATTGCAGGATAGATGCCGAGGGCTATCTCGGGCCGCTGGCCGGGCTCTC
>JRYD01003578.1_pt1 | contig 13140 bp, 12 predicted proteins | sample 235311 | NCBI WGS metagenome assembly JRYD01 (sample SAMN03074213, study PRJNA261472) | activated sludge metagenome | biome: Common Effluent Treatment Plant; feature: Wastewater; material: Activated sludge; isolation source: activated biomass in a lab-scale reactor treating industrial wastewater at... | reverse complement strand
CGGCACCGGCCTTGTGGTCGTGCCCGATCAGCGGCATGGTGGACCGACGGGGCTTCACCTCGTCGAACCCGATCTGCACGGCGGAATAGCCGTCGTTCTCGGTGGTGCGGACCTGCGTCACGACGCAAGGCCCGAGTTGGATCACGGTGACGGGAATCGACACGCCCTTGTCGCTATAGACGCGGGTCATGCCGACCTTCTTGCCCAGAAGCAAAAGACTCATCGCCAACCTTCCTTGGGAATCCGGTGGATCGGCCGAAACTGGCCGCCCCTGATCGTCCCGTGCGAGTATGAAAAAGGCCCGGAATCCCGGACCCTTGAGAACAACGCAGAACTACGCCTTGATCTTCACGAACACGCCCGCGGGCACAACCAGGCGGTTGAGCGCCTCGACCGTGCGCGCGTTCGGCTCGATGATGTCGATGATCCGCTTGTGCGTCCGGATCTCGAACTGCTCGCGGCTCTTCTTGTCGATGAACGGCGAACGCAGCACCGTGTACCGCTCCACGCGCGTCGGCAGTGGCACCGGGCCGGCGACCTTCGCGTTGGTCCGCTTCGCGTGCTCGACGATCTCCTTGGCGGACGCGTCCAAGGCGATGTGGTCGTAGGCCTCCATTCGAATTCTGATCTTGCCGCCGGTCATGTGTATTGAGCCTGCCTTCGAGCGAATCGTTCGAGCGTCACGAATATCCCACGCACGTGCCACCGGCTCATGCGTACACGCTCTTCAACCCGACCGGGCTGAGAGCAAGGAGAGAACAGTACGCTTTGCCGTCCGGATGTCAACCAAACATACGACCCCAGGCACGGCCTCATCCCGAAGCCCCAAGGAGGCGTTTTCTGATGCGAAAAGGGGGGACATGCGTCCTTTCTCCCGTGTGATGGAGCCGTTGGACTTGGTTGGTCGATGTTTGCCTCTAGGAATGAGCCCCGTGCACAAGATCGTCGCCCGGACGCGCAAGAATGATACAGACTCGGCCCCTCGGTAAGGCCGGTCCATCGAGATGGAGAATACGAGTGACACAGAGACATGGATGGTGGACACTGACGCTGGTCCTGGCCGCTTGGGCATCGCTCACGGTCCCGACCCAAGCCCAAGGCACCCCGGAATCCAAACTCCCCGCGGGCACCAAGCCGAGTGTTGTTGAGTTCAGCGCCGGCGAGCCGGCCAAGTTCTCCGAGATCGGGATGTCCATTCCCGTCCCTCTCGGCGCCCTCGCCCTCCAGGCAGCGGACGGCCCGAGCCAGAAACTCGAGATCATCGCCGAAGACCAGTCGTGGAAGATCACGATCCGTGCCCCGCGGCTTGCCAGTGGCAAGGAGTTCACGATCGAGCAGTACGCCGACAAAGCCGAGGACGCCATCCGCGCCAGCATGAAGATCCCGCTCCTGAAACGCGACGCGAGCGGCAACATCAGCGAGGTTGATCCCAGCACCGACGCGGCGACGGCGAAGGATTCGGACCGTCGCCTGAAGTTCTTCGGCCGAATGCCTGACGCCGAGGGACACAACCTCTACATCGACAACGCCGGCAAGCCCCTCGCCATCGCGCGTTTCTACGCCCGAAAGGATCCCGACGGCACGATCCCGCCCATTATCCACGGCTTCACGGTCGGACGCCTCAGCGCGAGCCAATATGTCACCTTCGAGCTCTTCGTCGCTGCCGAGAAGTTCGACCACGCCCGGGCGGTCTACGAGGCCACGACCGCCGCCGCCACCTTCGGCGACTTTGTGGGCGTGAACATGGACCGCGGCGCCTCGGTCGAAGCCGGCAAAGCGCTCTTCGCGACCCTCGACGATGCCGCCTATCGCGAGGTCCTCGCCGCACGCCCCGAGCAGTGGTTCCGCATGTATCGCCCCGCCCCCACCGGGCTCGATTCCGACGCCACCGAGGTTGGATACACGCGCGTGATCACCCGCACCGGGCAGCGTGGCGAGGTGGACACAACAAAGAATAAAGCCTCCTGGTCGGCGATCGATCGCCAGGAGGGTTACATGGTCGAGATTGCTGGCCGCCTCCTCCAGAAGCCCCAGGTCATCGACACCGCCGCCACCTATTTTGTGACCACCAATCACGAATCCGAGATGTGGCTCGCGAGGACCACCGTCCGCGCCACCGACGAGAAAGGCCGAGAGTCCAATCGCACCGCCCAGGAACTCGGCGTGCGTGAGGGGTCCAGCATGACCGTCACCGTCTCCGCCCAGGCGATGACCGATACCACCACGCGCCCCGTCATCCAGGACGATTCCTACCTCAGCATGGTCGACGCGCTCCTTGCCCCCCAGGTCATCATCCGCTCCAAGGCCGTCGCGGATTATGGCTATTACGCCTGGAACTCCAGCGCCGGCCGGATCCGCCTCCGCCGAGACCGCGTCGAACGCCCCAGCGACATGCCCAACACCTGGCGCATCACCACGACCCATGGCGATTCAGAGGTCGGCCAGGTCTCTCTCTACAAAGACGACGGCACGCTCATCCGGACCACCATGCCCGACGGCATCATCATCGAGCCGATCTCCTCCGACAAACTGAAGCGCATGTGGAAGGCCAAGGGACTCCCCGGCGCCTAGAACCCTCGCACGCACATCAACGGGCCTCAAACGGAGGCGCCAACGCTCGGAGCATTCCATGGCGGTCGATCGAATCATCTCCCCCACCGCCGATAGCCCGCCGGAAGAGCGCGCCGGCTGGGCTCTGCGCCCAACGTCGATCGCCGAGTACATAGGCCAGCCCGACCTCGTCGAGAAGATCCGCATCGCGGTCCGAGCCGCGAAGATGCGCCAGGACCCGCTCGAGCACATGCTCCTCCACGGCCCGCCGGGCCTCGGCAAGACCACCCTCGCGCACGTCCTCGCCCAGGAGATGGGCACGACCCTCCACTGCACCAGCGGGCCCGTCCTCGCCAAGGGCACCGACCTTGTCGCCCAACTCACTCGCATCGCTCCCGGCGACATCCTCTTCATCGACGAGATCCATCGCCTCCCCATCAGCGTCGAGGAGTTCATCTATCCCGCGATGGAGGACTTCCGCATCGAGATCACCGTCGACAGCGGCATCAACGCACGCACCGTCCAGATCAAGTGCAAGCCCTTCACCCTCGTCGGCGCGACCACCCGAGCGGGCCTCCTCAGTTCGCCCCTCCGCTCGCGATTCGGCATGGTCCACCATCTGCGCTTCTACGACGATGTCGAACTGCTGACGATTCTTCGCCGAAGCGCCAGACTCCTCGGGCTCGAGCGATGCCCCGACGAGGCGCTCACCTCCCTCGCCGCCCGATCCCGGGGCACCCCCCGAATCGCCAACCGTCTGCTCCGGCGCGTTCGCGACTTCTCCCAGGTCAAGGAGAACGGCACGATGTCCCGGCTCGTCGTCGATCGCGCCCTGGGCCTCGAGGGCATCGACGAACTCGGGCTCGACGGGCTCGATCGTGCCTATCTCCGAACAATCGGCACGGTCTACGCCGGCGGTCCCGTTGGGCTCGAGACCGTTGCGGCCACCATGAGCGAAGACGCCGGCACGCTCGAGGACGTCGTCGAGCCGTACCTCCTCCAGATCGGGTTCCTTGCACGGACTCGAAAAGGCCGGACGCTCACCCGCCGCGCGTGCGACCATCTGGGTCTCGAGTTCAACGCCTCCGAAGACGCGACCACAGAGGCCGATCGCTCGGGCCTGCTCCCCGGAATCTCATAACCTCAGTGTTGGCCGCGGGTGTGACCGTGACGAGGTCCCGCGTGCGCTCACGACCTGGCCGAAGCCTTCGCGCCCTTCTTCGCCGGCGGCGCGAGCGCTTCCTTCGCGACGTCGTCGATGTACAGCACGCACTGGCACGACGCGCACAAGGTCAATCGACCGCTCGACATGAGCCCCGCCACCGCCTCGATCGGGAGCGCCATCATGCACGACCCGCAGTTGTACTCGTGGCGTTTCGCGTCGTGGACCTCGATCGTCGCCATCGCGTCGTCGCCTCGCTGCTCCAGCAACTTCAAGAGCGTCCCCAGCGCGTCGTGGGGCACGTCCTTGGTCGCGGTCCCACGCTCCTTCTTGAGTTCCTCGAGCCGCTCGCGGATCTCGGCATGGCGCTGATCCCGATCCGTCGTCGCGACCTGCTTCACGCTCGACCGCTGGCTCTTCGCCGCTTCGATCTCCTCGATCTGTTTTCGGACCTCGTCGACTTTCGCCATGTGCTCGAGGGCCGCGGTCTCCATCGCGTCGCGCTCTGTCTTGAAGGTGTTCGCCTCGACGAGGAAGGCCTGGTATTCCTTGTTCGTCCGTGCCGTGTTCATCTGCTCGCGGACCGTGCGGATCTTCTCGTCGAGGCGTTTCATCTCGCCCTCGTTGTCCGCGGCCTTCGCCTGCAGTTTCTTCAGTTGAGTGGTGAGATCCGAGTGCTTCGACTCGATCTTGCTCAACTGCCCGTCCTGTTCGTTCAGGAACTTCTCCGCGGCCTTGAGCCTGGTCTGAAGTCCGCGAATCTGTTTCTCGACCAGGTACACCTTCAGCAGTTGCGACGTCACGTCCATCAGGTACTCCACCGGCGACAACTCATGATACACACCCCACGCCAACGCGTCACGCTAGATCGCCCCGGCATGGGCTTTCAGCCACCAGAACGCGATCGGCGCCACCAGGAGGGGCGAATCCAGCACGTCCAGAATCCCCCCAAACCCCGGGAGCGATTGCCCCGAGTCCTTGACCCCGGCGTCCCGCTTGAAGAGGCTCATCACCAGGTCGCCCAGTTGCCCCACCGCCGCGCACGCCGCGCCGACGACAAGCCCATGCCAGATTGCCAGAGTGGCCCCGTCATACTCGCGCAAGAGCCACAATCCCGCCGCGCCCACACCCGCCGCGAGCGTGATCCCCCCGCCCAGTCCCTCCCACGTCTTCCCCGGACTGAGCCACGGGATGAGTTTGTGCCGGCCGATCGCCTTCCCGGTGAAGTATGCCCCGATGTCGCACGCCTTGGTTGTCGCGAGGATCCACAGAAGCACCCAGGGGGAGTGCCCGCGCCGGATCGCGAGCACAAACCCAAAGAGAAGGCCGAGATACACGAACCCGAGCATCACACCCCCCGCCGCGGTGATGATCCCCCGCGGATCTCGGTCCTTCGAGTAGTAGAGGAGCGAGATCGCGAGCACGAGCGCCGCCACCGTGCTGACGCACGCCGCCGCCACATCGCCCGGAAGCACCGCCGGCACGATCGACGACGCGAGCATCCCGCTTGCCGCCGCCAGCCCCAACACGCGCCGCGACGCGACCACGCCCTCGTCCTTGAGGATCGCCGCCAGTTCACGCGCCCCCCAGATCGAGAGCACGAGCATGATCGGGAGCACGATCGTCCCCGCGGGCCAGTGGCCGACACCGTCCGCATGCCCAAACAGCCGCGCCACACCCTCGGGCATCCCCCGCCCCGCGAGCCAGCCGTCGAGCCAGAGCAGCCCGACCAGCATCGCGATCAGCACGGGTCCAAAGAGCAGTCGTTGACGCACGGGTTCGATTCTCCGCGAACGGATCGTTGACGATCGACGCGGATCATTGGTCGCCCGCGGCACGGACGCGTTGTGACTAATCGACAACCGCCGAACTCACTCGCGCGAAGACTCGACCCCCGACGGGTCAAGCCCGCCGAATCGCCTCGATCGCCCCGCATACGCGCGGATCGCCTCGTGAAGGTGCGTCGCCCCAAAGTCAGGCCAGAGCACGTCCGTCACGAACAACTCGGCATAACTGATCTGCCACAGCAGGTAGTTGCTCACCCGCATCTCCCCGGCCGTGCGTATCAGAAGATCCGGATCAGGGAGGCCCGCCGTGGTGAGCCTCGACTCGAAGACCGACTCATCGACCGACTCGGGATCCACCCGCCCCGCCGCCGCGTCCCGCGCGATCGCCCGCGCCGCGTCGGCGATCTCGGCCCGCGACCCGTAGTTGATCGCCAGGCACAAGGTTGATCCCGTGCAGTGCGCCGTCTCCTCGGTCATCCGATCGATCGCCCCGAGCACCTCCGCGGGCAGGCCCTCACGCCGCCCGATCGTCCGGAACCGGATGTTCTCGCGGATCATCTCCTCGCGCTCGCCGTCGAGATACGCCTTGCAGAGTTCCATGAGCGCCCGCACCTCGTCCACGGGGCGCTTCCAGTTCTCGAGCGAGAACGAGTAGAGCGTGACGACCTCCACCCCAAGCGCGTTGCACTCGGTGAGCACCTCGCGCACCACGCGGACGCCGTTGCGATGCCCGAACTCACGCGGGAATCCGCGCTGCTGCGCCCACCGCCCGTTTCCATCCATGATGATCGCGATGTGCCGCGGAATGCGCGCGGGGCTCACTCCGGGCAGCCGCGACACGGGATCGGCCTCGGGCCGACGCCTCCGAATCGCCGCTAACGCCGCCCGCCCGTCGGCATCGAGAGCCGTCAGATCGAAGGCCTCACTTCCCGTTGGAGATGTCCCAGGATCCGTCCGTGTCATCGTCCCGCGTCCGCTCCGACGTGGATCGTCTGCGTGCGATCGGGCCCGACGCTCACCATGGAGATCGGCACGCCCACGAACGATTCCACGAGGTCGATGTACGCCCGAGCCCCGGGTGGAAGTTCGTCCACCGACCGCGCGTTCGACAAATCCTCGCCAAAGCCCGCCAGTTCCGTCCACACGGGCTCGACCTCCGACAACGCCCGAGCGTCCGCCGGGAACCGATCCGACACGCCCGACGGCGTCCGATACGACGTGCACACCCGGAGCGTCTCGAACCCCGATAGCACATCAAAGAGCGTCATCGCGATCTCGGTCACCCCTTGCACCATCACCGCGTACCGCACCGCGACCAGGTCCAGCCACCCCACGCGTCGAGGCCGACCCGTCGTCGTCCCAAACTCACGCCCACGCTCGCGGATCCGGTCTGCCGTCGCGTCAAAGAGTTCCGTCGGCATCGGCCCGCCGCCCACCCGCGACGAGTACGCCTTCATCACCCCGATCACCCGTCCCACCGCCGACATCGGCACGCCCGTCCCCGACGCGATCCCCGTGGTCCCCGTGCTCGAACTCGTCACGTACGGGAAGGTCCCATGGTCAACATCGAGAAGCGCCCCGTTCGCCCCCTCAAACAGCACCCGCTTCCCGCGTCGCAACAGATCGTGCAGCAGATACGTCGTGTCCTGGATCGAATCGCCGAGCACGCGTCCATGGTCCAGCGCCCGCTCCACGATCGAGTCCACATCAAACCCGGCGGCGATTTCGGCGTTGGGCCTTGTGTGCAGCCCCCGCGCCGCCGCCGACTTGATGCACGCCGACATTGCCACCCGCGTCCGCAGCACATCAGGCCGGCGCAGGTCCCCCACGCGCACCGCCGTCGCCCGATGCACCTTGTCGGCATAGGCCGGCCCGATCCCTCGGCGCGTCGTCCCGATCTTGCCTCCCCCGCCCGATCCCTCGCTCTCCGCGAGCAGGTCCTCCCGCAGCGCGTCCTCGGCCTTGTGATACTCAAGGACCACATGCGCCCGGTCCGACAGCACCAGACCCGACGTCTCCACGCCCCGGCCCCGCAACCCGTCGATCTCCGCGATCAACTTCTCCGGGTCTACCACGACACCATTCCCGATGATGGCGGGTTTTCCTGGATACAGAATCCCCGACGGCACCAGGTGCAACGCGAACCGCGTCCCGCCCACGACCACCGAGTGCCCCGCGTTCGCCCCGCCATTGAATCGCACGATGGCGTCATGGGTCGCCGCCAGCATGTCGACCAGTTTTCCCTTCCCCTCGTCGCCCCATTGCAGTCCCACCACCGCCGTGGCGGGCACTCGCGAACTTGTGACATTGCTCGTCGACAATCCCATGAGGACCTCGGTACTGACGCTGGACGCGCCGAAGAACGCCACGGCCGATCCACGTTTCAACGCGACAGGGTAGGGGATCCAATCGTTCTTGCAGGACCGATAGCCACGCCACGGCCGCGAATCTCCCGCCTCGGATCCCCCCATTCGTGAAGTGCCGGACGGTCGTGACCGATCAACCTGTGCCGGGCGGGCGTCGGGTTGGCCTCATCAGGGGAGGCTCCTCCGACGCATCGCCCGCCAACCAGGGCCATCGACATGTCGAATGATGAGAACTACGTCCGAATGATGTGCCCGAACCTTTCCTGTCGGAAGGTTCTCTCGGTTCCCGCCGAGGCACGCGGCAAGACCGTCAAGTGCAAGGCCTGCGGGAGCAGCATCCGCGTCCCCAGCGCGAGCAGTGCGCCCAAGCCCACACCGGGTGGTGCACCGCGCTAAAGCTTCGGCGCGTCCTTGTCGTCCAGAAAATCAAAGTCCATCACGCTGCTGTCATCCATCTCGAACTCGCGGTCGAGTTCCTTGTCCAACTCGTTCTCCACACCTTCGAGCAGGCTCGGCCTCGAAGGCGCAGGTGGCTGCTCCTTCGCGGGAGCCTTGGTCGTCTTCGAGGTGGACCTCGTCGGGCCGCTCGAGATCGGTTGGGCGTCCTCCAGCGCGTCCTCGGCGATGATCTCCTCGGGCCGCCCGTTGATCCGCACCACGAACACGAACTTCCCGATCAGGAGCGTGTCTCCGGCGTTTAACTCCACCAGTCCCTCGACGCGCTTCCCATTCACAAACGTCCCGTTGCTCGATCCCAGGTCACGGATCATCACCCCCGAGTCCGTCGCCGTGATCTCGCAATGCTGACGCGACACACTCGAATCCGGCACGCGGATCTTGCAATCCGAGTGTCGCCCGATCACCTCGGACTGATGCCGAACCGGCACGTCCTGCTGCCCGCCGTCCGGACGAATCAGAACCAGTGATACTGTCATGCACTTCCGCCTTTCGAACGGCGCGTCCGTGCCTCATCGAGCCTTCACGATCGGGCACGCGGACCATACCGCCGCCCAGACGAACCAACTTCACACACAACGCCCCGTCCACAATCCGAATCCACGTGCAACAGCCTATCTCCATCCCCATCCGCAATCAAACCCAGGGCACACCCCGGGGCATCATCGAGCACGCCCTCTCGCTGACGGACTCGACCCCGAGTCGGTCCCTCTACATCCACGTCCCTTTCTGTTTCCACAAGTGCCACTACTGCGATTTCTACAGCATCGTGGACCCGCGCGACCGCCAGGAGCCCTTCACCGAACGCCTCCTCCGCGAGCTCGCCGCCCTCGCGCCGCTCACCCGATCTCAACCACTGCACACCATCTTCATCGGCGGCGGCACCCCCACCCTCCTCCGCCCGCACCTCTGGTCGCGACTCCTCGCCACGCTCAACACCCATTTCGATCTCTCACGGATCCGCGCGGGCCACGGCGAGTTCACCGTCGAGTGCAACCCCGAGACCGCCACCCAAGAACTCTTCGACATCCTCCGCCACGGCGGCGTCGATCGCCTCAGCCTCGGCGCCCAATCCTTCAACCCCTCCCACCTCAAGACCCTCGAACGCTGGCACGACCCGGCCAACGTCGCCCGCGCGATCACCCTCGCGAAATCCACAGGCATCGCCCGCCAGTCCATCGATCTCATCTTCGCGATCCCAGGCCAGACTCTCGACGACTGGCGATCCGACCTCGACGCCGCCCTCGCCCTCGGCGTCGATCATCTCTCCTGCTACAGCCTCACCTACGAGCCCAACACCGCCATGACCGCGCGCCTCAAGCGTGGCGAGTTCGAGGCCGCCGATGAAGATCTCGAGGTTGAGATGCACCACGAGACCCTCCGCACCCTTCGAGCCGCCGGCCTCGACCGGTACGAGGTCAGCAACTACGCCAGACCCGGCCAGGAGTCCTGCCACAATCTCGCCTACTGGCGTCAGCATCAGTGGCTCGCCGCGGGCCCCAGCGCCAGCGCCCACGTCGCCGGACATCGCTGGAAGAACACCCCGCGTCTCGACAACTACCTCGACATCGACGACGCCGGCTTCGCCACCATCCAGGACCTCGAAACCCCCGACCCTCGTCGCGCGCTTGCCGAGAGGATCATGACCGGCCTGCGACTCCGCGAAGGTCTCGACCGCGCGCACACACTCGACGCCGCCGAACGCGTCACGCCCACGAGCCGAGCGAAGATCGCCCAGGTCCTCGATCGCCTCACACACACCGGCTGGCTCCAGCCCGACGAGGGCCGTCTCGCCCTTACCGACGAGGGGTTCCTCTTCGCCGATTCCGCCGCCGCCGAACTTATGCGTTGTCTGAAGCCGTAGCCCCGCCCTCTCCCGCCAGCCTCAGATCAGGGCGAGGGAGGTCCAACCGCCGCAGCAAGTTCCGAAGATCGCTCGGCCAGCCCGTCGTCACATCCAGCGTCTGCCCGGTCACGGGATGCTCGAACGTCAACCGATGCGCGTGCAGCCCCAGTCGCGACCCGGTCTGCGCCTTCCCGCCATACAACGGATCACCCACGATCGGGCACCCGATCGCCTCCAGATGGACCCGCACCTGGTGCAGGCGTCCTGTGACCGGGTGGCATTCCAGGAGCGCCCCCACCGTCGATTCCGCCAGCACTCGATAGGCCGTGATCGCCGCCTTCCCCGACGACGACACCCGCGCCAACTTCATCCGCGCCCCTTCACGAGTCCCCTCGAACTCCGCAATCGGCTTGCGGATCACGCCCTGCGCCTCTCGTGGCGTGCGAGCCGTCACCGCCCAGTAGAACTTCTTGACCTCTCGCCCCTCAAACTTCTCACGCATGGCGTCATAGGCGCTCGCCGTCAACGCGATCACGATCAATCCGCTCGTGTCGCGGTCGAGCCGATGCAGAAGCCCAAAGTCACGCGAACTCCCCAGGTTCTGGAGTGCCGCTCCCCACCGCGCGAACAGCCCATTGAGCAGCGTGTCGTCCTCGTGCCCCTTTCCGGGCTGCGTCACCAGCCGCGCCGGCTTCTCCACGACGACCACCGCCGAGTCCTCGTGCCGGATCCTGAACGTGACGTGCTCATTGGGTTTGACCGAGAGATTCATCCGCGTTCGACTCCATCCGCTCCCGCGTTGCCCTCGCTCGCCAGAGCCCGACAGAGCGACTCGTGCGCGTACCACCGCAACTCCCCCCCCACGGGCCGAAGCAATCGCGCCGGCGCCTCTCGCGATTCGATCGCCACCCGCGCCCCCGCGTCCCCGTCACGCTCTGGAAGGAGCACACAGATCAACCGTGCCGAGTTCACAAGGCGAGGCGTCATCGCCACGCGCCGCAGCCCCTCGCCATCGACCGAGACCGCGAGATCCCCGTCGTCGAGCGTGCCGCTGCCGTCGCTGTCGAGTGCCAGCCATTGCGCGCCGCTGCCCATGATCCAGATCAGGTCCTCGCCGCGGGCGAAATCCGTGATGGTGTCGACACCGGGCGAGCCCGTGGCCATCAGGTCGAAGCTGAAGATGTCCGAGCCGCGTCCGCCGGTGAGCCGGTCGTCGCCGCCGTCGCCGCCGACATCGTCGTCGCCGTCGCCGCCGTCGAGGACGTCGTTGCCGCCCTGGCCCAGCAGCATGTCGTCGCCGNNCCCGACCGGCTCCGCTCATCCGCCAGCCCAACCCCAATCTCGTTCACCACCCACACCCGCGTGCGCATCCATGGAAACCCACGCAAGGGCGGGTCATACATCAACCTCTGGATCGGCCTGACCATCGCCGACTCGGCGCTCACCGCCAGATGAAAATCTCCAAACTGCCGCACGCAGTTCGTCGCGTGCAAGAGCAGATCCGCCAGCATCGCATCGATCGAGTCATCCGCCGTGGGGCGCATCACAACCCCGCCAGGGAGCCGCGGCCGGGGAATCGGCGCGGATTGCTCCAGGGAAATCGGCCCCGACGCTCGTTCCTCGCCGCCGCCCCGCCGATCGACCGTGTTCTCCTCGCGTGAGTCGCTCACGCCCCATTGTTGGCCGAAACCCGTGAACGCCATGCCAACGCCGTACGCTTTTCCATGCGCCACGACGCCCTCGCCCGCATGATCGATTCGAGCTCCAACCGCGCCCGCGAGGGCCTCCGTGTCCTCGAAGACCTCGCCCGATTCGGGATGGACGACCGCGCCCTCGCCGAGTCCGCCAAGCACCTCCGCCACGCCCTCACCACCGCCCTCGACGCCCTCCCATTGAACACCTTCGATCTCCTCGCCTCCCGCGACACACCCAATGACGTCGGCACGACCGTGCAATCCCAGCACGAGTACGACCGCGCCGACCTCGCCGCACTCGCCGACGCCAACGCCGCCAGAGTCACCGAGGCCCTGCGATCCCTCGAAGAGTCCGCCAAGGCCCTCGCCGCCCCCGACGCCGCCCGGGAGTTCGAACGCGCGCGCTACACCGCGTACGAACTCCATCGCCGCCTTTCAGTGAGCCTCCACGCCGCTGATGCCGTCATCCAACCCCACGTCACTCTCCTCCTCTCCCAATCCCTCTGCACGACCCACTCGTGGGAGCACGTCCTCCGTGCCGCCCTCGACGCCGGCGCCGAAGAGGTCCAGATCCGAGAGAAGTCTCTCCCCGACGCCGAACTCCTCGCCCTGGCCCGGCGTGCTCGGGACATCACCCGCGAGCACCATGCTCGCCTCGTCATCAACGACCGCGTGGATATCGCCCTCGCCGCCCAGGCCGACGGCGTCCACCTCGGCCAAGACGACCTCCCCATCCGCGATGCCCGAGCCCTCGCGGGACGCCAACTCGAGATCGGTGCCACCACGCCCACGCTCGAACTCGCCCGGATCGCCATCCAATCCGGCGCGCGCGTCCTCGGCGTCGGCCCCATGTTCCACAGCACCACCCGCCCCGACAAGCCCGTCGCCGGCCCAGCCTACCTCGCCACCATCCTCGCCGATCCAACACTCGCCCGCGTCTCCCACCGCGCCATCGGCGGCATCACCCCCGCCAACGTCGCCCAACTCGCCGCCGTAGGCTGCAAGGGCGTCGCCGTCTCCGCCTGCGTCTGCTCGTCGCCCGATCCCGCATCCGTCGTGCGCTCGCTGCGACACGCCCTTGAATCCACCCGCTCTACACTCGCCCGATGAACTTCCAGAAAGCAGTCCTTGCCAACGGCCTGACCATCATCGCCGAGGTCGATCCCTCGGCCCACAGCGCCGCCGCCGGCTTCTTCGTCAAGACCGGCGCTCGCGACGAGGCCCCCGCCCTCATGGGTGTCAGCCACTACCTCGAACACATGATGTTCAAGGGCACCGA
>JRYD01002467.1_pt1 | contig 13179 bp, 11 predicted proteins | sample 235311 | NCBI WGS metagenome assembly JRYD01 (sample SAMN03074213, study PRJNA261472) | activated sludge metagenome | biome: Common Effluent Treatment Plant; feature: Wastewater; material: Activated sludge; isolation source: activated biomass in a lab-scale reactor treating industrial wastewater at... | reverse complement strand
CGCGCCCAGGAGGGTGATCAGGCGACATTCCGGCCGCATCAGCAACGCCGAGATTTCCGCCAACTCGGAGGCACGGCCGACGAACGGGGTGGGTTGCGGCGGCAGGTTGTGGCGCGAGTTCTCCCCGGAAGCCTTGATCCGCTGGTAGAGGGCCGTGGTCTCGGCCGAAGGGGAAACGCCCAATTCCTGGTCCAACAACCGGCGGCAGGTTTCGTATAGAGCCAGGGCGGCCACTCGCTGCCCGCTGTGGGACAAGGCCTGCATCAGTTGGCGGTAGGCGGTTTCGCGCCAGGGGTCGAGGGACAACAGGCGGGTGCCGCTGTCGATGGCTCGGCCGTATTCGCCTCGCTCCAGATGATGCCCGGTGACGACATGCAAGGCATGGAGAACCAGCTCGCGGTAACGGGTGCGCTGAGCCAGCATCCATTCCTCGAATTCGGGGGCGTCGCGTACGTAGAAACCGGCCAGAAAGTCGCCCTGATAGAGTGCCGCGGCCTGCTGCAGGGCGGCGATGCGCGTGGGTGGGGCGGCATCGCGGGCGCGGCGCAAGTGGTTCTCAAATTGGGCCACGTCGAGCGTGTGGGGCATAGCCGCGTTGAACTGCACCGTGTCGCGGGTGATGGACAGGTACGGTTCCAGTGATTTTCGCAGATTGGAGAGGGTTTGGCGCAGGTTGTTTTTGGCGTCGGCGTCGGCCATTTCGCCCCACAGCAGGGCGGCCAACGTGTCGCGGCTGTGCGGCCGCCCGGTGACGGCCAGATAGGCCAGCAGGGCGGGCGACTTGGCGGAGACAAACCCTCCGGTGGACGCGCCGTCCAAACGAACATCCGGACTACCGAATAAGCAGATTTCCAGAATAGGCGTCATCTTGTGGTGGAAACTCCGATGGCTTCGTGAAACTCCCGGAGTTCGGATTGTTCATGTCTCCTGTCGCCGGACCGGAAAGCGATATTTTCGGAATGGAAGCCTGCCCGGGAAATTGGGGCGGGCGTCCTGATCTCTTTTTTTGTCAATAAACGATCTCTAAATGATCGCCATTTAGGATGGGCACAGACTAACACAGTTTGAACCGATTAGCGAGGGATAAGGAATACAGAAATGGGCCAACAGCCGTATCGCCGCTACAGCTTTATCCTGACCCTGTGGGCCGAAGAGGACGCCGGATCCGGCGCGCCATCCGTCTGGCGCTACAGCCTGGAGGATCCGCATCGTTCGCAGCGGCATGGCTTCAAGGATCTGGCGGAGTTGATGCGTTTTTTGGAGCGATGGACGGACGCATCGCCGGAGGAACCGCCTATGGATCGATAGAACGAGGCTCCTCAGCCCGGTATTGAACGCCTGCAAAGAGATTAAACGTTTGAATAATTGAAAGTCACGGAGAATCGAGATGAAGAAATTAACATGGTGGTTTCGTTTTGTCGGCGTATGGTATTTGCTGCTGTTCCTGATGAACACCTGGATGATGTTCCTGGGCGATCCGGAAACCTTACGGAGCAACATTCCCTTCCCCGCCGATGAATGGGTGATTCGCGCCTTTGTAGACGGCTGGTCGCCTTTCTTTTTTGAGATGCTCGGCATCGCCACCTTTGCTTTTTGGGCCAGCCGCAATTCGGGCAAACATATCAGCGCGGCCCAGCTGATCATCTGGCTGGAGTTCATGCATGGCATTGTGGATGATATTTATCTGATTATCAGGGGGTATAGCGCCGGCGGTTATATCGCCTTCATCGTCATCCATCTGATCGTCATTGGAACCGGCTTGTGGGCTATCCGAAAAGCACGAGCGGAGGCGGCCACCCTGCCCCAGGGCGCATCAGCCTGATGAACGATTTTGGAGTAGATGATCGGTAATTCGGCCGATCATCTTCCTCCAATAAACGATCTCCAAATGATCGCCCTGTACGCTTGAGATAACAATTCACATTTCCGCGGTTCCGACAGTAATTTAACGAGGAGAATATCATGTTTATAAATCTGTTGGTGTTGTTATTGGTCATCGGTCTGGTTGTTCTGTTTGGCTGGCTGACCGTTCGCGCGGTGCGAGCCAAACGAGTGTGGGTGAAGATCGTGGGCGGGTTGGCGGCCGGTTTGATGACATTGCTGCTGGCCGGCATGGCCTTCTCCGGGGCCAAGGGATTGATGGGCATCTATTCGCCCGATGTGCCGCCCGCGCCGGAACTGACGGTGGCCGGCACGCCCGAACAGGTCGCGCGCGGTGAATACCTGGTCAATATGTCCTGCGCCGGCTGCCATGGCGCGGTCGGAGCGGACCAAATCCCCACCGGCGAGCATCCACTGAGCGGCGGCTGGAATATGTCCAAAGCTGAGGGGTTCGGGTTTATCGGCGATATGGTGACGGAGAACCTGACGCCGGGCGGCAAGTTGGCCGGCTACAGCGACGGCGAGTTGTTCCGCGTGTTGCGGTATGGCGTCAACCAGGAGGGGCATACTTTGGGCATGATGGCCAACCTGACCTATCGGGAATTGAGTGATGCGGACACGGAAGCGATCGTCGCCTATATGCGCACGCTGGAACCGGTGCCCACCACAGATTTCACGGGTGACAAGATGAATTTCCTGGGCATGATGATGTTTGGGGCGGGGATGTTCGGCACACCGCTGCCGTCGTCCGCCTCAGTCACCGCGCCGCCTGAAGGTGTGACGGCCGAATATGGTAAATACGTCGCCACATTCGGCGAATGCCGCGGTTGTCATGGGCCGGACCTGACCGGCGTGCCGGCTACCTCGGTCAGCGCGGCCATCCCCAACCCGCGGCCGCTCGTGGCTACCATAAGCCGGGATGAGTTTGTGGAGATGATGCGTTCCGGGGTTCGGCCGGGTAACAATCCCTTCCCGGAGACAATGCCCTGGCAAAGCGCCGCCAAGATGACCGACGATGATCTGACCGCGCTGTATGCTTACATGACGGCCGAGCCATAAGGGGGCAATGGGTGTGGAGACCGGGCTTCTGCGGGAGGCCCGGTTTCCGCTTCCCGATGAATCCCTGACGGCCGCCGGGCCGTTCGCCGTTTGACATGGTCGATCGTCTCTGCTAGAATTCCTGTCCGCTGGCCCCATTCGTCTAGTGGCCCAGGACGCGGCCCTCTCAAGGCCGAAACAGGGGTTCGAGTCCCCTATGGGGCATGATCCGCATACATCCGCTGTATGCGGATTTTGTTTTATTTCGCATGGTCAATCGCTGAATCCGACACAAAGAATGATTAAGGATTGCGACACATTGGGCGGTAATCTGCTACAATGAGGCATGGATTGAGGCTTGTCGTGAACGGGGACAGGGGAGTAATCAGCCCCTCGACGGCCGCTGAATCACAGAATGGATAGCCAGACCCAAATCGACCAGCATCGCTACCGGCGAATCCTGCGCTTCTTTTCCGGCGTCATCGCCAATATTATCTGGTGGGAACTGATGATGCGCCGGCTTCCCGTGGCGCGCCAGCGGGCGTTGGCCACCCGATCGGACCGCCTTCGCGAATCGGCTCGCGGCTTTCGCGTTATGGCCATCGAGATGGGCGGGGTGATGATCAAGCTCGGCCAGTTCCTTAGCTCGCGCGTCGACGTATTGCCGGCGGAGGTGACCTCGGAACTGAAGGGCTTGCAGGATGAAGTGCCCCCGGCCGATAACCGGGCGGTGATGGGACTATTGCGGGAGGAACTCGGCGACCTCGACCGCCGGTTCGAATCGATTGAACCGCAACCGCTGGCCGCGGCCTCGTTGGGCCAGGTCTACCGCGCCCGACTGAGGCCGCCGGTTGGCCGGAGCGGGCCGGGCGAGCCGGTCGTCATCAAGGTGCAACGGCCGCAGATCGAGTTTTTCGTGCGCACCGATCTGGCCGCCCTCCGCACTGTCGCTCGCTGGCTCATGCGTTACAAGCCCATTCGTAAGCGGGCCAACATCCCGGCTCTGGTGGAGGAGTTCGCCCACACGCTCTGGGGAGAACTGGACTATGTGTCCGAGGCGGATAATGCCGAGCAGTTCGCCCGGATTCATGCCGACAACCCGAACATCTATATCCCCAGGGTCTATCGCGAGCATTCCACGCGGCACGTCGTCGTGCTGGAGGATGTGGAAGCCCTGAAGATCGCCGATGTCGAGGGGCTGACCGGCGCGGGTATCGATCCCAGGGATGTGGCCAACCTGCTGCTGGAGGCCTACTTCAAGCAGGTGTTCGTGGCCGAGTTCTTCCACGCCGATCCTCATCCGGGCAACCTGTTCGTCAGGCCGCTGCCTGTTCCCTCCGCGGCTCCCGGCGCGGGCCAACCCCATTCCCCTGCGGGTGGCCGCGCGTTTCAACTCATCTTCGTCGATTTCGGCATGGCCATCCATCTGCCGAAGTCCGTCGGCGAGAACCTGCGCAAGGTGCTCATCGGCGTTACCCAACGCAATGCGGGCCAGCTCACCGAGGCGTACCGCAACATGGGCTTTTTCCTGCCGGATGCGGACATCGACCGGATCACCGAGGCTCAGGAAGTCATCCTCAATCAAATCTGGGGCCGCAATCTGCTCGATCTGACCCAACCCGACCCGCAAGAGATCGAAGCCATCGGTCGCGAATTTCGCGATCTCCTCTTCGCCTTCCCGTTCCAGATTCCGCAGGATTTCATCTATCTCGGCCGCGCGCTGGGGATGATCTCCGGTTTGGTCTCCCAACTCGATCCCCACATCAACCCGTGGCGGAAGATCGAGCAGTTCGGGCAACAGCTCATCCAGAACCAAAGCCTGGCCCATTTGCGCGAGCGGGGGCTGATCGGGCTGGTGGATATGCTGCGCCCCTATCTGGAGACGCCCCTCCGCATCCAGCGCTTGCTGGAGGAGGCGGAGAAGGGGCGGTTGCGCGTCCAGCTCAAGACGGATCGCGAAGAATTGCGTCGACAAGAACAGATGGAGAAGCGGGTGGGGCAGTTGGGTTGGAGCATCGTATCGGCCGCGGGGATTCTTTCGGCCACGATGCTCTATCTGGAGCGTCGGCGCGAGCGCGGCAATCGGCGCGATTAGTCTCGGCCGTCACCGGATAAGGTCATCGGACGCCTTGCCGCATCCCCCTTGGTTTACAGGATAGCCAGCACCGTCGACAGCTCCAGGCGCAGGTCCGCCCGGTCGAATTCGGCATAGCGAGCCGGCACCTCGGCCGTCAACTGGGCCAGGCGGGGGCGGAGAGAGTCGCTATAGACGGCCGCTTCTTCCCGATGTTCTTCCATTCCATCCATCAGGGCGATGGCCACATTCAGGTCGTTCAGATCGCCCAGAAACTCCTGCATCCGGCGACTGACGTCGATGAAATCGTGCGCCTGTTCCATCAGGATATCGCTGAAGAACGACAGCGTATAGCGCAACTCCTTGAACTGGATGCGCAACTGGTGCAGCTGATCCGCAGTCGCGTCGGGCAGCAGGTCGCCATAGGCGGCGACCGCTCCCAGCCTTTGGAGAAGGAGCGCCGGCAGGGCGTGACGCACCCGGATCGGCGCGTCCCGGTCGCTTGCCTCGGGCAGACCCGACCCGACGGTGGCCGTCAGGTGAGCGTAACGGTCGAGGATATCCGCGACGGATTGCCGGGCCAGATATTGGCGCAAAACGTCGTCGGCTTCGTTCTGCCTCGCAGCCCAGTAATCGGCCAATCCTGTCAACGGCCGTTCGGCGGTCTCATTGTAAGCGGCCATCCTCAGGCGGAAGACGGCCGCATCACGACAGGGAGCCAGCCGGCGCATGATCTTGCGCAACCCGCGCCGGTGTCGTTCCAGCTCGCCGGGGGCGAAGGAGGGGGTGAACAGCTTGAAGAGGGTGAACGTGCGCCGGATCGCCTTGCGGGTCTCGTGCACGGCCGTCACCTCGGCCGAGAGGCGAAGCTCCGGCCAATAGGCCTGCACCGTAGCCAGCTCGTCGGCCATGAGAAGCCGGCCGGCCTCGGCCATCAGCAAATCGGGAGTGATCGTCGGGCGCGTCATGGCATGGCCCATTTTACCACAAACCCGGCCGGTACGTTTGCCCCCCGGGGCGGCCAACCGTATAATCAGATCAGATCGGCGGCGAGTTAACAGGACTGCCGGATGACAGGAGCGCGCTGTGGCTATTGCAAGGGAAATGACGGTCGAGGAACGACGAGCGGAACAAAAGGCCGCCCTGGAGCGGATCCGAAATGGTTTGGCGACACGGGTACGGATCCTTGTCTCCGTCGACGCCTGCCCCGTGTGCCGGGCGCACGAGGGTGCTTATAATTTCGACGATGTTCCGGAGTTGCCGCTGGAAGGCTGCCCGCGACCGGAGGTTTGTAACGCCACCTACGCCCCAGTCCTCGACCTCTACGGGCCGTAACGGCCGCTGTGGGTGTCAATAGGCGTCGTCAGGAAAGTCGTCCTCTTCTTCGCCATCGTTAGACTGCCAGGGGCGCGGTTTGCGCGGCCGCCAGCCGCCGCCATTGCCGAACAGATCGCCTTCGTCCGCCTGCTCCAGACCGAGGTTATAGACGATGTCGGCCAGATCGGTGGCGTTCATCTCCACTCCTTCCCCGTCCAGCTCATCCAGCTGGGTTTCCAGCACATCCCGTTCAACCAGCTTCTCGGCGATACGGTGGCGCAGGTCGGCCGCCAGTTCGGCCAGCAGATCGCGTCCTTGCGCCTCGGCCTGTTCGGCCCGCCTCATCAGGCGCGCGCTGTGATGTTGTTCCAGCATCGCCAGCTCTTCGCCGATCTCGCGCAGGCGGAGACGACACCGCTCGACTTCATGCTCCAGCGCCGCCGCCAGTTCGTCCGGCGTTTGCGGGACGCTGGAGATGCTGTCCGGCTCGTTGGCCAGCCGCTCCAGCGCTTCCAGATTGCCGGCCGTATAGGCGGCATTGATGGCCATCATCAGGTCGGTGCGGTAGGCGCGATCAGCTTCGTTCAGGGCCAGATCGGGGTGAAACCGGCGGGCAAGTTGTCGATAGAGCTGCTTCAGCGAAACCAGACGCTTGCCTTCCGGCGCGGGGCGGGGCGTTTCCGCTCCGGCGCGATAGCGAAAGGAACCCTCCGAGGCGGTGTTTTCTTCAAAGCGCCATGCCTCTTCGGACGGCTCCTGCTCCGATTGCCCGAGACCCTGCTCCAGCCAATCGGCCGAACGGCGGCGCAATTGGCGGCGCAGGTCATCGATGTCGGCTTGCAGGGCGTCGAGCCGCCGGCTGAGGGACTCCAGGCGGGCGCGAACCCGGAATTCAAAGGCGCTGATAGCCGCCAACCGGTCGGCCAGTTGGGCCTCGGCGTCGATGAGTTGCGGGCGCAATTCATCGAGCAGGGCCTGTAGCCCGGCGATTCGCTCGCGCCAATTGTCTTTGGTTTGGGTCAGTTCACTGTTCATCCGTCGTTCCGGGCCGAAGTGGGGCATTGCGTCCCATGATAGCACAATCGGCGCGGATCGATGGCAATATATGAGGCGAGGAACCGGATCGTTCCAATACAAACGGCGCGCCATTATCTGACGCGCCGTTTGTCTGAGTGATGCTATTAAACTGCCGTCATTGGGTGTCGGCCAGCACTGTGTTGACCATGATATCGACTACCTTGGCAGCCTCATCGACCCACGGGCTGTGGCCGGAATGTTCGAACCAGATCAGCTCCTTGTGCGGGGCTTCTAGGCCCTCGAGATAGCTTTCCACCAGGGCCGGCGGCGCGTTGACGTCGTGGCGACCCTCCAGAAAGTAGATCGGCACCTGTAAACGCGGGGCCTGCTCGCGCAGGTCTACCTCCCACAGTTGGGGCCAGACCGCATTCATGGTAGCGATCAGACCTCGAAAGTAGTTGACCTTGTCAACCAGACCATATTCAGGCGAGGCGATATCACCCAGCGTGTCATAGCCCGGGCCGGTGATAGCCGGATTGCGCGTCATATGCTGGCTCAGATAGAGGACATATTCGGCAACCTTCCAGGCGACATCTTCTCCATAATACGGGGGCGGCCCCTGCCTCATCAGCTTGCCGACTTTGACGAAATCACCGCTTTCGAAGGCCAACCGTATGGCGAGGGTGTAATCGTAGCTGTCGGTCTCCAGGAAATCTACCATTTGGGCCGCGCCGATCATAGCCTGATAGTGCTCGGGGTAACGCTGCACCAACCAAACCCCGAGGATGCTGCCCCACGACTCGCCCAGGATGTAGATCTTCTCCTGACCAAAGCGCTCCCGCAGATGGAGCGTCAGGGCGTGCCCATCGGCGATGTACTGCTCGGGCGTGAGGGTGGCGAAGTCTGTGGCGCGGAATGATTTGCCTGCGCCAGGTTGATCCCAGTTGACTACGACGAAATGTTCCTCCAGTTCGCCGAGGAATTTACGGCTGGCGGCCAACTGGCTTCCGCCCGGACCGCCGGCCAGAAACAGGAGGACCGGCTTCGTCTGATCATGACCGCGAATGGTGATCCATTGATCGCGGCCGTTCAGTTCCACGGCTTCCAGCGCGGCGATGCTGCCCGGGATGGGGCGGCCGGCGGAATCACGAATCGGGGGCGTGGCGGCGAACCATTGCGACAAGGCGATTGCCAGAATCGAGATGCCGGTTATGGCCATGAGGACAAGCGATACGTGGGCCGGGGTCTGGGCGCGGGTGAAGAGCATGACCAGCAAGGCGATATCGACGATTCCCAGCGCCAGCCAGCCGAACCACGGCACCGCAGTCGTCCCCGGCAGCAGGATAACCGGCAGGGCAAGCAATAGCGCCAGCAGAGCGATGAGAAGCTTAACGATACCCTCTCCCACCCGGCGCGCTATCTGCCCGACAGTTGGGTGTTTGGCTTGGGTTGGTGATTCAACCTGCAAATTCGAACCGGATAATGTGTTCATGAGAAACTCCTGTGTTTGGCCGGTCTTTGTTNNGAGCGATAGCGCTGCCGGTCGTGGTTGAACCCTTCACTGATGACCAGTGTCGTCTCCTGTCCGCGAATCGAACAGGGGATGTGATAGACAACGACCAGTTCGGTCCATGAGTTCGTGTCGGCCATCTCGTGCAGTTGTTGCGCCAATGCGCCGGGATCGACTTCGATGGCTTCGGGGAACTGGATCAGATAGATATGGCCGGCCTGGTTCGTATTCCGATAGGCAACCAGCGAGAAGTCGGCCACTTGCATGGCGTATTCCCCCTGGTAGTGAGCGGGGACATCATAGCCGGCAATCGAACGGCCAACTTCGGCGACTGTGGTCGGTTCATCTTCGGTGATGCGGCTCAGGCCCCAATTGGCCAGGCGCAAGCTGATGAAGCCGGTGACGAAGATGCTCATCAAGGTGATGAATGCACCGACGGTCAGGATAAGGATTATTCTGTGTGAACGGGTCATGGCTCTCCTGTCATGCTTGAGGATGTGGGTGGCGGCTCTATCCGTTGTACCGAGATGAGCGGCACGCCCAGATCGCGTATTCGACTCAATAAGCTGTGCAATGCCGCCTGGTCGACCACCGGGCCGGCCAGAACGGTATCGCCCTCGGGCAGGGAGTGGATGCTCATGCCCGGGAACCAGTCGGCCCGCTGAGCGTCCAATATGCCCTGGATACGTATCTCATAAACGGCTTCAGTTGAAGACATACGATGCTCCATTATTCTGCCTTCTCGTGACGATCTATTGGCAGGATAACCGGGAGGGGATAGGGTTGTCGCCTATCGATCGATAGGTTCAAGGATAGGTTTTGTGGGTAAAGCGGCGGAAGTTAAAGACTAGAGCAGACCCCGCTCGCGGGCGCGAGCGACGGCCTGGGTTCGGCCGCGGGCGTCGAGCTTCTCGAAGATGTTATGGGCGTGCCATTTGGCCGTGCCGACGGAGATGACCAGTGTGGCGGCGATTTCCTGGTTCGACATGCCTGCGGCCAGCAATCGAAGCACGTCAAGCTCACGCGAGCTGAGAACCTGTCCCGGTAACAGGTCGGTCGATGGGCCAATGGGGAGGTCGCGGGTTGGGGAGTATGGCTGAGGATGGGTCAGTGAATCAACAAATGCCGGCGCGATGTGGCGTGTCCTGGCCAGCAGGGGCAGGAGAGAAGGACTTTCATCGATGAACAATTGCCGGAAGCCCTCATGGGCGGCGAGCGTGAGGGCTTCGCCGAGCGCAACGCAGGCCGCCGTGATGTCGCTCCCCGCCAACGCCTCGGCTTGCAGGATACTTGCTTCGATGACCGTCCGGTTGCGGCCCGCTTCGCGCGCGGAGGCTATCATCGGACGCAACCATCGCATGGCTTCGTCGGTTTTGCTCTCGGCAATTAGAACGCGAGCAAGGGTGAGGTCCTCATATTCGCGCAGATAACTGTCTGTCCGGGATACGCGCAACTGCTGGTAGTGACGCGCCCAATGCCCGGCTGGGGTGATATGTCCCTGTGCCAGATCGAGGTGGGCGCGACAGGCTGCCGACAGATCTGCCAGGCGAGGTATGTTGTAGGCTTGCAGAAGCGCGTCGACCTCGGTCCAGGCCGTTTGGGCGGCCGCCCAATCCCCTTGCTCTTGCCTAAGACGAACCAGAAACAGCAGGGCGTGTCGCAGATCGTCGACGATGCCTCCTTTTCGCGCCATCTCGATCCCGAGGGGGATAAGTTTTTCGGCGGTTGCCGGATCATTTCTCTCGCGGGCGATCTCGCCGAGGATGCTCCATGCCAGCCCCGTGGGGGGGAGAGCTTCTTCCTCGGCTGAGTCAAGCGCCAGCCGGCACATTTCTTCGGCCGAGGCGAGTCGCCCGCGCGTGATCTGCACGAGGGCACATTCGCAACGGGCATTGATCGCCAGATAGGCCACACCGGCCGCCTGAGCCAGGTGGGCCGCCCGGCGATAGGCTTGTTCGGCAGCGGCCACGTCACCGGTCAGCTCGCAGGCCAAACCCAGCGTATCGGCGGCACGGGCGGCGGTGTGGATGTTCATCGTTTCGGGACGGTCGAGCAAGCTGCGCATCATGGTTGCGGCCGCGGCCGGGTCTTCACCGTGCATGGCGTTCATGGCGGCGCGATAGACTGTCGCTATCGCGGCTAGTCCGCTCTCGTCAGGTTCCTGTAACGATCGTTCGGCCTGACGCAGCAAGACTTCGGCGCGCTCCATCTGCCCGGACAGATACAAGGCGCGAGAGGCGTGGAGGCTTAGGGCCGGTCTTGTGGCCAGAATGGAATCGGGCAGCATATCCAGCCAGCCGGCCAGCCGGGATACATCACCGCGCGACCACGTGGAGACCTCCTGAATAGCTCTCTGCAGCGTGTCGGCGGCCAGGATCGGATCGCCGGCGGCGAAGGCGTGGCGAACGGCTTCGGTGTACAGGCCACGGGCCTCGAACCATTGGGCTGCATTCCGGTGGGCGGTATCGCGCGTCTGTTGATCCAGCCCCGCTTGCAGAGAGTCAGCCATCAGATGATGGTAGCGATACCAATTTTGTTGGTCGTCCAGGGGAATCAGGAAGGCGTTCGCATGTTCCAGTTGGGTGAGTCGCTCGCGGCCGTCCTCGCGGCCGGTCACGGCATCGCATAAAGAGGGGCAGAGGCGCTCCAGAACCGAAGTGCGGCGCAAGAAATCCCGCATGGCAACGTCCTGACGACGCAATACTTCTTCCATCAGGTAATCGATGATGTAATGATGGGTGCCGCCGAAAGAGGTGATGAATGACTCAGTCGATGAGCTTGTCTCAGGCCGGGCTGATTTCAGCGCCAACGCTGCCAACTGCAAGCCCGCAACCCATCCCTCGGTGCGGTTTTCCAGTGTCGCTATTTGGTCGACCGGCAGATGCAAGGCCATCGTTTGGGCGAGAAAACCAGCCGCTTCCTGGGAGTTGAAGCGCAGGTCGGCCGCGCGGATCTCCGTCAATTGTGCCCGCGCTCGCCAGCGGGACAGCGTCAGCGGGGGGTCTTCACGAGTGATCAGGATGATGTGGAGATTCGGTGGCGCGTGATCCACGGCGAACTGGAGCGCCTCGTGGATCACGGGCGAGCGGATCCGGTGGTAATCATCAAGCACCAGAATCAACGATGCTTGCCCGGCGGAACTGTTCAATTCGTTTAACAGGGAGATGAGGATTGTCTCGACAGGCGGCGAGTCGGTAAACTCCCATACGAGATGATTGGGTAGCGTCCAGTTAACTCCCGATTCCTGGATGGCGGCCGTCAGGTAGGCAAAGAACCTGTTCGGGGTATTGTCGTCGTCATCCAGCGAGATCCAGGCCACGTGGAACCGAGGCCCGACGGACGACGCCTCGTGTTGTTGCAGCCAGGTGACGGCGAGGGTCGTCTTGCCATAGCCGGCGGGGGCAGAAATCAGCGTCAGGGGGCGCCTTTGCTGTAACCCTTCCTCAAGCTGCGCTTGTAGCCGCGGCCGCGCTACCAGATCGGCTCGCAAGGAAGGAGCAAAGAATTTCGTCCTCAGCAGGTCCCGTTTGATTGTCATTTGAGTTGAATCCGATTCATCCGGATTGTCGGGCGCTCATCCAGAGTATACCATTATCGTGGATCGAGGCGCGGCAGATCGTCGTTAAACGGCGATTTTTATCCTCCTGTCTGGCGCGGATTATCCTTGACGAGCCTGCCGCCCGGGGATAAAGTGACCCCATGACGCTGGAGCTACGTTATGATCCAAACAGATAATCTCACAAAGAAATTCGGCGACCAGCTTGCGGTCGACCGGCTGAATCTTGATATCGCCGAGGGCGAGGTGTTCGGCTTCCTGGGGCCGAATGGCGCGGGGAAGACGACCACCATTCGCATGTTGACCTGCCTCATCGCGCCGACGTCGGGCAGCGCGCGCGTCCTCGATTATGAAGTCGGCCGCGACGACCAGCAAATCCGGCGCAATGTCGGCATCCTGACCGAGACGCCCGGCATGTATGATCGGCTGACGGCCCGGCGCAACCTGACTATCTTCGCCAAACTTTATGAAGTCGAGCACGTGGACTATCAGGTGGAGAAGTATCTCAAGCTGCTCGGCCTTTGGGAGCGGCGGGACGATCCGGTGGGCGAGTTCAGCAAGGGCATGCGACAGAAGTTGGCCATCGGCCGCGCCCTGTTGCACGAGCCGCGGGTATTGTTCCTTGACGAGCCGACGTCCGCCCTCGACCCGGAAGCGGCCCGCCTGGTCCATGACTTCATCGGCGAGCTGAAGGGCAAGGGGCGCACCATCTTCCTGTGTACCCACAATCTGGATGAGGCGGATCGGCTTTGCGACCGCGTGGCCGTGTTCAAAACCCACCTGCGC
>JRYD01002198.1_pt1 | contig 13194 bp, 5 predicted proteins | sample 235311 | NCBI WGS metagenome assembly JRYD01 (sample SAMN03074213, study PRJNA261472) | activated sludge metagenome | biome: Common Effluent Treatment Plant; feature: Wastewater; material: Activated sludge; isolation source: activated biomass in a lab-scale reactor treating industrial wastewater at... | reverse complement strand
TCGCGCTTCACGCGCTCGATCGCCTCCGGATCGAGCCTGCCCAGATCGGACGCAGATTCCGGATCGAGCCAGCGCCGGCTCATGACGGCCTGTGTGCGGCGTTCTTCCAGCGGCGCATCGTCGAGGAACGCGTACGGTCTCGCCGACAGCACTTCGAGCGCGAGCGGCGAGGGCTCGGNNAGACAGTCGTGTACGGTTTGGCGCACCAGCGGATGATCGGGAACGACGATGTCGCCGACGATGTTTTCCCCACACGCAACCTGGTCGGGAAACACCGCGGCCAGCAAATCCTCCGCATTCATGCGCGCCAGCTGCGGCGGCACTTTCTTGCCGCCGCGAAAGCGCGGCAGCGCCAGCGCGATCGATGCGCTCCAGCGCCAGCGTGTCGTGAACATGGGCGCGGCGAGCATCGCTTGAATCAAGATCTCGCGCGCGCTGTTCGGATGCAGATAGTGCGCAACGTCCTTGAGCTCGAAGCTGTGCGCCGTCGTGAGCGAGAGAATGATGGTGTCTTCGGTCGCTGCGGCTTGCAGCTCGAAATTGAAGGTGCGGCAAAAACGCTTGCGCAGCGCCAGGCCCCAGGCGCGGTTGATGCGGCTGCCGTATGGAGAATGAATGACCAGCTGCATCCCGCCGGCTTCATCGAAGAAGCGCTCGAAGACGATGGTTTGCTGCGTCGGCAGACAGCCGAGCGCCGCGCGCGCCGCGGTCAGATAGGCGAGGAGTTGCGTGGCGGGCTCGCGGTCGAGGCCGACGGCGCTCTCCAGCCAATCCAGTGCGGCGTCGTTTTCTGATGCAGCGGGCGCCAGGCGCGCCTCGATCTGCGTGCGCAATTGCGACACCGCGGTCGACAATTCATCCGTTCGCCCCGGCGCTTCGCCCAGCCAGAACGGAATCGTCGGCGACTCGCCGTGCGCATCCTCGACACGCACGACACTGCGCTCGATGCGCAGAATTCGATACGACGCATTGCCGAGCTGGAACACATCGCCGGAGAGACTCTCGACGGCGAAATCCTCGTTCACCGTACCGACCAGCGTGCCGTCGGGCTCGAGCTTCACCTGGTAATCGGCGGTATCGGGAATCGCCCCGCCGGAGGTGATCGCCGTGAGCCGCGCGCCCTTGCGTCCGCGGATCAGTTGGTTGACGGCATCGTGATGGATCAGCGCCCCCTGGCGGCCACGACGTGTCGTGAAGCCTTCGGCGAGCATGGCGATCACTTCATCGAAGATTTCGCGCGTCAGGGCGCGGAATGGATGCGCCGCGCGCATGAGCTCGAACAGCGAGCGCTCGCTGTGTTCCTGTGCTGCTGCTTCCGCGACGATCTGCTGCGCCAGCACATCGATGGGCGATTGCGGAATCTTCAGCCGATCCAGTTCGCCGCGGCGCACGCTGTCGAGCAGCGCCGCGCACTCGACCAGATCGTCGCGCGACAGCGGAAACAGCCGGCCTTTCGGCGTCGCGCCCACGGCGTGACCCGAGCGGCCGACGCGCTGTAGAAAAGCGTTGATGGAGCGCGGCGAGCTGAGCTGGCACACGAGATCCACATCGCCGATGTCGATGCCGAGCTCGAGCGATGCGGTCGCGACCAGCGCTTTCAATTCGCCGCGCTTCAGCCGCTGCTCGGCATCGAAGCGCAGCTCTTTTGCAAGGCTGCCGTGGTGGGCCGCGACGGACGAAATGCGTCGCCCCTGCGGATTTCCTATTGGACTTCCCGGGGTATTTCCCTCGCCCGCGGAATTCGCAGTCTTGTCCCCGGACGAAGAGCTATCCAATCGCTCCGCCAGATGCCGACACACGCGCTCGGCGAGCCGCCGCGTGTTCACGAAAATCAACGTCGTGCGGTGCTCGCGAATCAATGCGGCGAGCCGGTCGTAGATCTGCGTCCACACCTCGTTCGACATCACGGCTTCGAGCGGCGAATCGGGCAGCTCGATCGCCAGATCGCGCCGGCGTACGTGACCGCTGTCGACGATGCGACACGCCGCGCTGCCGCTGGCGTCGAGGTACTTGGTGCCGACCAGGAAGCGCGCGACATCCTCGATCGGCTGCTGTGTCGCCGACAGGCCAATGCGCGTGAGGCGCCGGCCCGTCAGCGCTTCGAGCCGTTCCAGGGACACGGCCAGATGCGAACCGCGCTTGCTGCCGGCGATGGCATGGATTTCATCGACGATGACGGTGCGAGTCGTCGCCAGCATCTCGCGCCCGGACTGCGAGCCGAGCAGGATGTACAGCGACTCCGGCGTCGTGNNCGAATGGTGTGTTCGCGCAGACGCTCGCGAATGCCCGCGAGCGGCGCTTCGAGATTGCGATGAATGTCGTTGGACAGCGCCTTGAGCGGCGAGACGTACACGATGCGCGTTTCGTCCGGCAGCCCCCATTGCTCGCCCTCGCGCACCAACTCATCGATCGCCGCCAGAAAGGACGCGAGCGTTTTGCCCGAGCCTGTGGGTGCCGCGATCAGCACGTGCTGGCCTGATTGAATCGCCGGCCATGCGTCCACCTGCGCGGGCGTGGGCGCAGCGAACGTGTCCGCGAACCAGGCGGCGACGGCGGGGTGAAAGAGGGTTTGTATATCCATACAGGGGTCGGGCGAGCATACCGCTGCGTGTTGCGATGGCAAAGCGGGATTCTCCTGCCAGCCGCCATGCGCGATACTGCGCCTGCGCACGCCGAGGGCTCACACAACATCGACTCAAGAAGGACTCTGACGTCATGCTCCAGGGATACGCACGCATCCAGCTTTCTTGCTTTATCGTTCTGATCCTGTTCGGGTTGCCGGCGGCTCACGCCGACGATGCGTGGCTGCCCGTCTCGCCCGAAGAATTGCAAATGGAGAGCGAGCCGAAGGCGCCGGGCGCCTCCGCGATTTATCTTTATCGCCAGGTGGATCGCGACGACGACCTCGCCATCGAAACCGTCTATGCCCGCATCAAGGTGCTCACGGAGGAAGGCCGCAAGTTCGGCAATGTTGAGATCCCGTACGTAAAAGGTAGCGAAACCATCCGCTCCCTAAAGGCGCGCACCGTGCGACCTGACGGCGTCACCATCGAATTCGACGGTACTGTCTACGACACGCAGGTCGTGAAAGCAGGCAACTACCGGATGATGGCGAAGTCGTTCACGCTGCCGAACGTGGAAGTGGGCGGCATCGTCGAATATAGCTTTCGCCGGCAGATGTCTTACGGATGGGTGTACAACTCGCGCTGGCTTCTGAGCCAGGATCTCTTCACTCGACATGCAAAGTTCTCCCTGAAATCCTCGCGCGCCTTTGCCCTGCGCTGGAGCTGGCCGCTTGGCCTGCCGCCAAACACCGAGGCGCCCAAGGAGCGAAACGGGGTCATCCGTCTTGAGACACGTGACGTGACGGCGTTCGTCAGCGAAGACTACATGCCGCCGGAAGACCTGATGAAGTTCCGCGTCGAGTTCATCTACGAAGACGAGGACAGCAGGCAGAAGGAGCCGCAGAAGTACTGGCAGGCATTCGGCAAGCGCACCCATAAGAGAATAGAGAAATTCGTCGGCGGCCCGCGCGCATTGGAAAAAGAAGTTGCGGAGATCGTCCAGCCTGGCGATACGGACGAGACGAAGGTCCGCAAGATCTACGCGCGCACCATGCAGATCCGCAACCTGTCGTTCGAGCCGAGCAGGACGGAACAGGAGGTGAAACGAGAGCAGCTTGCGGATATCAGCAACGCGAAGGATGTCTGGAGGCACGGTTACGGCAGCGGCGCGCAGATCACATGGTTCTTCATGGCGCTGGTGCGCGCGGCGAACATCGAGGCTCATGCGGTGCTCGTGCCGACGCGCGATGACTACTTCTTCGATCCGCGCGAGATGAGGGCGCGCCAGCTCAATTCCAACGCCGTGCTCGTGAAGCTGAACGGGCGGGATGTCTATCTCGACCCCGGCACGCCGTTCACGCCGTTCGGCCTGCTGCCCTGGAACGAAACGGCCGTTTCTGCGCTGCGCCTCGACCAGAACGGCGGAACGTGGGTCGAGATACCGCTGCCCCCGCCGACGGATGCGCGCGTGGAGCGCAAGGCGTCCTTGACGCTGATCCCCGGAGGTACGCTCGAAGGCAAGCTGACGATGACCTATACCGGCCTTGAAGCATCGTGGCGCCGTTTCAACCAGCGCAACGAAGACGCGACGAATCGCATTGAATTCCTCGAGAACGATGTCCAGTCGGACGTGCCCTCGGGCATCGAAGTGAAGCTCACCAATACGCCGGACTGGGCCGGATTCGAGACGCCGCTCGTCGCGGAGTTCGATCTCAAAATCCCGGGATGGGCGGCGCGCGCCGGCCAGCGCGCTCTGCTTGCCGTGGGGCTTTTCGGTGGCAGCGAGAAGCGTAAGTTCGAGCATGCGGCACGGGTTCATCCGCTTTATTTCACCTTCCCGTACCAGCACCTGGACGATGTCACCATCGAGCTTCCCCCGGGCTGGCAGGTCAGCAGCGTTCCGAAAGCTCGTGCCAACGACATCACGGTAGCGAAGTACAACATGACGACCCAGGCCGACGGCGGCTCCCTGAAGATCAAGAGGGAGCTCACCTCCAGCATGCTGCTCGTGCAGACGAAGTTCTATGGCCAGGTGAGAGACTTCTTCCAGAACGTGCGGGCGGGCGATGAGGATCAGGCGGTGTTGCAGCCCGGTGCGCCCGTTGCGGTTTCATCTCGCTGACGGGGACGACATGTCACGCTCTTCGATGCTTCTTGGTGCATGCATGGCGCTTGGCGTGCTTGCTCCAGTTCATGCGGTATTCGCGGCCAGCGCGCCGGAGTGGATGCGTGCGCAGATCAGCGCGCCGCTGCCCGAGCACGATGCCGAAACCAACGCCGTCATGCTCTTCACCGAAACCGAGTTGACCGTACAGGCGCAGGGAAAGATGAAGCGCCTGGATCGGGTGGTTTACAAGATTCTCCGGCGCGATGGAGAGAGGTACGGCACCGTCCGCGCGGAATACGGCTCGCTGAATCGCATCACATCGATGCGCGGCTGGAGCATTCCGCTCGAAGGCAAGGGTTACGAAGTCGGGAAGAAGGAAATCGTCGAAACCAGCATCACCGACGTCGACGGCGGAGAGCTCGTGACAGACGTTCATCGCAAGTCGCTGCGCATTCCCGCCGCAATACCCGGAAGCATCGTCGGTTACGAAATCGAGCAGGAGCTACAGCCGTATGCGATGACGGACGAATGGGATTTCCAGGACACCGTGCCGGTTCGCGAAGCGAGCTATTCCGTGAAGTTACCGCCGGGTTGGTCGTACAAGGTGTTCTGGCTCAACCATCCCGAGACGCCGGCCGTTGAGCTGCCGAGCGGTCAATCGCGCTGGACCGTGAGCAACCTGAAGCCCGTGAAGCTGGAGGCGAACATGCCGCCCTGGCGGGGCATTGCCGGACGCATGGTGTTGTCATTGCAGCCGCCGGATGGCAAGCGCGGCGGCTTCCAGAGCTGGAATGAAGTCGGTACGTGGTATCTCGACCTCACAACCGGCCGGCGCGACGCCACGACTGAGATTCGGCAGAAGGTGCAGGAGCTGACGGCGTCTTCACCTGACGCGCTGGCGAAGATGCGGGCGCTGGCGGCGTTCGTGCAGCGGGACATCCGCTACGTCGCGATCGAACTGGGTGTGGGCGGAGTGCAGCCGCATTCCGCCGCGGAAGTGTTCGCGCATCGCTACGGGGACTGCAAAGACAAGGTCACTCTGCTCTCAGCGATGCTGAAGGAGGTGGGGATCGAGTCCCACTACGTCATCATCAACACACTGCGAGGTTCGGTCACGGCGGCCACTCCGCCCAATATCGGATTCAATCACGCGATTCTTGCCGTGCAGCTGCCGGCAGGCGTGGACACGGCAACACTGCCGGCGTTCATCGCTCACGAGCAGCTCGGGCAGGTGTTGTTCTTCGATCCCACGCATCCGCTCATTCCCTTCGGCCATCTGCCCGGAGGATTGCAGGCCAACTTCGGTTTGCTGGTAAAGCCCGGTGGCGGCGAGCTGGTGCAGCTTCCACAGATTGCTCGCGAGCTGAACGGCGTACAGCGCACGGCGAAGCTGACGCTCGATGAAAACGGCAAGCTTCGCGGCGACATCCAGGAGATCTGGATGGGCGATGGTGCGGCCGCGCAGCGCCATGCGTTACGCACTGCGCGGCAGGACATGGATCAGATCAAGCCCATCGAGTCGATGCTGAACCGCTCGCTGACTGGCTTTGCGATCGTGAAGGCTTCCGTGCGTAACCTGCGCGCGATGGAGCGTCCGTTCGAATGGCATTACACGTTGGAAGTGGATCGTTACGCGAGGACGGCGGGCGACCTGATTCTCGTGCGGCCGCGCGTGCTGGGCTCCTTCTCCACGGCGTTTCTGGAAACGAAGGAGCCGCGCCAGCATCCCATCGAATTCGACGCTCTGCTGCGCTACTCGGATGTCTTCGAGATCACGTTGCCCCCGGGCTACGTCATGGACGAGCTTCCTCCAGCGGTCACTCAGGATCTCGGCTTCGTTGCCTACCGCAGCTCCACGGAGATGAAAGGCAATGTGCTTCGCTACACGCGCATGGCAGAGATCAAGGAGCTGAGCGTGCCCGTGGAAAAGGCCGACGAGCTGAAGACATTCTTTCGTGTCATCGAAAACGACGAGCGGATGTCCACGGTGCTCAAGCGCGCTCAGTGAGGGAGCAGGCGCTCACGAATTATCCGCCAGCCGCTATCCGTTTCTTTCTTGCAAGTTCAACTCAGCATCGTCGGTGAGACGGCGAGCTCGACGGCGTGGCCGTCGTTGTCGACCGTCGCGACCGTCACGGGCCGACGCCACACGCGTGCGATGTATTCGAGCACTTTGCGGCCTCGTTCCGGATCGAGGCCGCGGCCGTCGGTGAGGTGATCGTGGACGAGCTCGAGCTTGCCGTCGACACGCACATGTGCGGCGCTGACGGTCGGCGCGCCGAAGCCGTATTTCGGTGCGAGCAATGCATCGTGCAGCAGGGGCAGCTCCATCTCCTGCACCGTGAGCGTGCCGTTCGCCGGGCCCTTGAAGCGGAACAGGTTCAGCTCGGTCGCGAGCTCATGGGTCAGATGATTGCGCACGAAGGCGAAATCGTCGTCTTCGCACATGATGCGACGGGCTTTCTCCAGTCCCTCTTTCTCGATGATGTCTTCCCAGATCGAAAAGCCCAGGTGATATGGGTTCGTCGACAGCGCGACGTTCTCGCCGCTCGCGGTCGGGCGCACGACGTCGGAGTGGCATTTGATCGCATCGACGTAGGCCGCCTGCGGAAGAAAATCCGCTTCGCGCAACAAGCGCGCATGCCAGTACGATGCCCAGCCCTCGTTCATGATCTGGCAGGCGAACACCGGGTAGAAATAGAACGACTCTTCGCGCACCGCGAGGAAGATGTCGCGCTCCCACGGTTCGAGCTCCGGGGCGTAATGCGCGATGAACCACAACAGGTCTTTCTCGGGGCGCGGCGGAATCGGTGCGCGCTTCGGCGGACCGCTCGCCTGAGGCCGTGCGGTGTCGGGACCCAGCGCCGCATAACGCTTGGCGAACTCGTCGTCGGCGATCGGCGCGCGCTCGGGCAGATAATGGGAATACCGAGGCCGGCGCAGCGCCTGATCGACGTCGATGTGCTGTTCGAGCGAGAGCGCCGCATCGAGCACGAGCTCGACGCGCTCGACGCCGTGCTCCTGAATCGCCATGCCGATCTGACGCGCATGCGCCGCGGCCTGCTCGACGATGTGCTCGCCGACCTGCTCCTGGCTGCGGCGGAACAGCAGGTTGTTCGTCGAGAAGTCAGCGTGGCCCAGCACATGCGCCGTCACCAGAACGTTTTCGGCCGCGCTGTTGGTCTTGGCGAGATACGCACGGCCCGGATTGCCCGGAAACACCACTTCGAACAGCCGCGACAATCCCATGCGATGCTGAATCAACTGGTAGATGTAGCGCACGCCGAACGACCAGTGCGGCATGCGCACCGGCAGCCCGTAGATCGCGATCTCCGTCATGAAGCTCTCGGGAACGACCTCGAACTCGACCGGGTGGTAGTGGAGTCCCTGGCTGCGTGCGAGCTGCTCGATGCGGGAAATGTGGGCGCGCCAGTCTTCGGTCGTGGCTGCGTTCATCCGCTCCCTCCGGCGGCTTCGCTGCTGAAAAAGTGGCGGACGGCATTCCAGATGTCTTCCGTGTCGTTCACGCGATACGCGCCGACGTTCTCGTCGCGTCGCGCGAGATCCAGGAACAGCTTGCCGATTTCGCTGTCGGGCAGCGTGCCCGCCAGCGGTGCGATCTCCAGAAAACCCGCGTAATTGCAGTCCTGAGCGAGATCTTCGAGCGCTTCGAGCGCCTGTGGCTGGTCGGACGGAAAGTTCTCGCCGTCGGAGGCATAGAACAGATAGATGTTGTACTGCGCCGGACTGAAACGCTCGTCGATGATCTCGCGCACCTTCTGCAAGCCGGCGGATGCGACGGTGCCGCCGGTGCCGCTGACGCGGATGAACTCCTCTTCCTGGAATTCCCACGCATCGGAGGTGTGCGCGACGAACACCAGCTCGAGGTCCCGGTACTGACGGCGCAGACCTTGAATCGCCCAGAAAAAGAACGTCTTCGAAATCTGCCGCTCACGTTCGCCCATGCTGCCGGAGACATCGAGCAACAGAATGACGACGGCTTGCGTCGCCGGTTGTTCGCGCTTGGCGAGCTGGCGATAACGCAAATCCTCGTCGGTGAAGGCGGGGGAGTCCTGGCCCGCGGTGGTTTGCACGCCACGGCGCTTGATCGATTCCTTCAGCGAGCGGCGTCGATCCAGGCGCGCGCGCGCGCCACGGCGGTCCCAGCCTTCGCGCGTCCAGTCGTCTTCGCGCGACTTGCCCGCTTTGGCCTCGAGATTGGGAAGCTGCATCTCCTCCCACAGCCAGTCGACGATGTCGTCGATGCGGAATTCGAGCGTGTACTGAATGCCGCCTTCCTCATTGCCGCCCTGTCCGCGTTGATTGTTCGCGTCCTGCTGCGGGCGCCCGATGCGATCGCCGGGCTTGGCCTGGCCCTGCCCGACGCCTTCCTGCTCGCTCGGCGGGCGCAGCTTGAAGCGATAATGCTCCAGCATCCGCACCGGCACGCGCACGGTGCTGGAACCTCCTGTCAGTACATCCGCTCCGGCGACGATCTGCGGCAAATGCTGTTTGACCGCGTCGCGTACCTTGTCGTTGTGTCGAAGCCAATCCCTTGCGCCTCGCGAGAAGAGGTCGTACCAGCCTGCATCGCCGGGTGCGGCCTCCGGGGTGTCGCTCATGGCTCTCTCGCAACCTCCCTCGGTTCAACTCGTTTCACTTCAGGTCTTCACACTCAGGTCTTTCACACTTCAGGTCTTCAAGCTCCTTAGGCTTCATTCCTGGGCGAGCAGCGTCGTGACATAGCTCAAGGCTTCCTTCGCGCTGTGCTCGTCGTAACCATACTCCGTGGTCAGGCGGTCTTGCACCGCCGAAATTTTCTTACGCGCTTCGTCGTCGGGGCGCGCGGCGGACGTTACGAGCCTGAGTACATCGCGACGTTCCTCGAACAAATACTGCTCGATCGCCTCGCGCATGCGCGAATGGCTGTTGAGCGTGAACTTCTCTCCCTGCTTGTAGGCCACCATCGCCTTGCGCACCACTTCCTGGCGGAAGGTGAGCTTGCCGGACTCCGAGACCTTGATCTTGTCCTCCACCGAACGCAGGAAGCGCTCGTCGGCCGGCCGCGATTCGCCGGTGATCGGATCGGTGACTTCGCGGTGATCGAGCGCGGCCTCGACTTCGTCCAGATACTTGTCCAGCAACTGCTGAGCCTCGTCTTCGAACGAGGCGAACAAGGCGCGGTGCACGTCTTCCTTCACCCAGCGGTTGTAGAAGTCCTTGCGTGCAACGACGAGGTAATCGATCCATAGCTTCTTCGCCTTCGCATCCATGCGAGCGTCGGTTTCGATGGAATCCTTGAGCGCGAGCAGCACTTCCATGCTCGTCAGGCTCTTCTTGTCCGAGCGCGTGATGGCGTTCGAGATCGAGTTGACGATGAAGCGTGGGCTCACGCCGGTCAGGCCTTCCTCCGGTGCTTCCTGGCGCAGGCGCTGCACTTCGTTCTCGGGAAAGCCCTCGACGGTCTCGCCGGCGTACAGGCGCAGCTTCTTCGACAGATCCAAGCCTTCGCGCTCGGGCTTCATGAGCCGCGTCAGTACGGCGAACACGGACGCGAGCCGCAGCGCATGCGGGTCGAGATGCACGTCGCGGAATGCCGGCGCAGCCGACACGAGCTTGGTATAGATGCGGGCCTCTTCCGTATAGGAGAGCGTGTAGGGCACCTTCACGATCACCATGCGATCGAGCAGCGCTTCGTTCTCCTTCTCCTGCAGGAACTTGTGAAATTCCGCCAGGTTGGTGTGCGCGAGAATCGTTTCGTCCAGATAAATGAGCGGGAAGCGCGAGACCTTGACGTTCTTTTCCTGCGTGAGCGTGAGCAACAGGTACAGGAACTCGCGCTTCACTTTCAGGATTTCGATCATCTCCAGCACGCCACGGCTCGCGGCATACACGGCACCCGACCACGACCAGGCGCGTGGATCGCCTTCATCGCCGAATTGCGCCACTTTCGATAAGTCGACGGAACCGACGAGATCCGCCAGATCCGCCGTCGTGGGATCGTGAGGCGCGTAGGTGCCGACGCCGACGCGCGAGGCTTCCGACAAAAAGATGCGCTCCACCGGCATGCGCAGGAAATCGCCTTCGAACTCGCGTTCGAGACGATCGCGCGCCCAGGGACTCAGCTCGCCACGGATCTCCACGCCGTAGGTATCGCGGAATTCCGCGCGCAGGCTCGCGGGGATGAGATTGAGCGGTGATTCGTGCATGGGCGAGCCTTGCAGGGAATACATCGCACCTTCGTCGGTGTGGCTGTACTCCTCCAGGCCGCGTTTGATGAGAATCGCCATCGTCGACTTGCCGCCGGAGGGCGGACCGAGCAGCAGCAACAGGCGGCGCCCGACATCCGAGCCCGCAGCCGCGGCTTTGAAATAGTCGACGATGCGTCCGAGCGGCTCGTCGATGCCATAGAGCTCGCGCTTGAAGAGCTCCTTGGGACCCGCGCTTTCGCCATTCGTGCCGTTGCGGCCGAACCAGCTCAGCATGTCCCAAAGATATTCGTGACTGGTGCGCGCCAACGGGCGGGCGTTGCCTGGAACGATGGTGCGCAGGAATTCGCCGAACGTGCCCGACCAGTGCTGGGCACGATGGAATCGGCTATAGGCGCTCAACGCCTCGACGAAGTTCTCGCTGCGCGGCGTAGTGCCGCCATTGCGCTGCGAGCTGGGGCTGTCTGACTGCATCGAACCGCCCTCCAAGTTTACAAGGCCAGTGTGACTCCATTTGTGACCGCATGATTGCGCACGCGTTCACGAATTCTCGATGTCATGTCAATGAATCGCATCGCCCTTCAATACGCTCCTTACGCTCCACGGTTACGACGAGCCAGTCGTGCATCGCTCATGGATGAGTAAGACAAAGACTGATCCATGAGGGAACATGTTCCATCGCTCGTTGCGCCACGTCGGTGCGGAACGAATTGAGATCGGATTGCGCAGTGAGGCACTGCGGAACACGATTGCCTGATTACTCCCTTCGCGCCCGTCTTGCAATGCGATTCATTGCTGAGGTGGCTGCACGCCTCATGCCAGCACATCGCGAGTGTGAATCACGTCCAGGATGCAGTGATTGGGCGAGATGATTGGCACTGCGGGAAGTTCAGTGCCAATTCATCAAGCGAAGAAAAAGGCGCGCCCGCAGGCGCGCCAGGAGGGGGATGGTTGTCGCGGTCTCAGGCCGCGGCGGTGACCGCCGTGTTGAACTCGATGCCCAGCGCCTCACGCGCCACATCGTCGACTCGCTCGCAGAATACGAACTTCATCTCGTCCCGTACGGTTTGCGGCACGTCTTCGAGATCCTTGCGGTTACGCGCCGGCAGCAACACTTTGCGTATGCCGGCGCGATGCGCGGCCACCGTCTTTTCCTTGATGCCGCCGACGGGCAACACGAGACCGCGCAAGCTGATCTCGCCCGTCATCGCCAGGTCGCTGCCGACGGTCTTGCCGGACATCAAAGACACGAGCGAAGTGAACATCGCGACGCCGGCGCTCGGGCCGTCCTTCGGGATTGCGCCCGCGGGCACGTGAATATGTACGTCGCTTTTCTCGAACAGCGCGGGGTCGATGCCGAGCCGGCCCGCCTGCGACTTCACCAGCGACAATGCGGCTTGGGCGCTCTCTTTCATTACCTCGCCCAGCTGGCCGGTGAGAATGAGCCTGCCGCTGCCCGGCACGCGCGTGGATTCGATGAACAAAATGTCGCCGCCGACGGGCGTCCAGGCCAGGCCGGTCGCCACGCCCGGCACGCTGGTGCGCATCGCGACTTCGTTCTCGAATCGCGGCGGGCCGAGGATGGGAGCGACGTCGGCGGTATCGATCGAGGCTTGCGCGATCGTGCCTTCGGCGATCCGTACCGCGACATTGCGCAGCACCGCGCCGATGGCGCGCTCCAGGTTGCGCACGCCGGCCTCGCGCGTGTAGTCGCGCGCGATCTGCTTGAGCGCATCATCGGTCATCGACGCCTGTTCCGCCTTCAGGCCATTCGCTTCCAATTGGCGGCGCACCAGGTAACGCTTTGCGATCTGCACCTTTTCATCTTCCGTGTAGCCGGTGAGCTCGATCACTTCCATGCGATCGCGCAGCGGGCCGGGAATCGTGTCGAGCATGTTCGCCGTCGCGATGAACATTACTTTCGACAGATCGAACGGCAGGCCGAGATAATTGTCGCGGAACGTATTGTTCTGTTCCGGATCCAGCACTTCGAGCAGCGCCGACGACGGATCGCCGTGAATGCCGGCGCCGAGCTTGTCGATCTCATCCAGCATGATCACCGGATTGCGAGTGCCGGCTTTGCGAATCGCCTGAACGATGTTGCCTGGCAGCGCACCGATATAGGTGCGGCGATGACCGCGAATCTCCGCCTCGTCGTGCACGCCGCCCAGGCTGACGCGTGCGAATTTGATGCCCAGCGCCCGTGCAATGCTTTGGCCGAGCGAGGTCTTGCCGACGCCGGGCGGGCCGACGAAGCACAGGATCGGGCTGCGGCCCTGCGGATTGAGCTTGCGCACGGCGAGGTACTCGACGA
>JRYD01003216.1_pt1 | contig 13197 bp, 12 predicted proteins | sample 235311 | NCBI WGS metagenome assembly JRYD01 (sample SAMN03074213, study PRJNA261472) | activated sludge metagenome | biome: Common Effluent Treatment Plant; feature: Wastewater; material: Activated sludge; isolation source: activated biomass in a lab-scale reactor treating industrial wastewater at... | reverse complement strand
ACCGCCGTCCCGGCTATCCTCTCGTAAAAACCCCCGAAACGGTCCTTGAGCCTCCTGTAGAGCCCCGGCGAATGGTAGGGCAGAGGCTCTGCGTTCGTCATAAGCTCCCTCACCCCGTGCGTGAGCGGGTCGTCCGGGTCGCTCCTGTCGAGGTAAAGTAGAACGGTCTTCTTCTCGTCCTCGTCCAGGTCCGAAAGCGCCGCCTCTTCGAGCCCCTTAAGTGCGTTTACGAGATATTCCCTCCTGGTGAACGTCCAGCCGAACCTTATCATGTGGAGCGCGAGGATTATGAGCACTATCACGACGTACATTATCGCGACCGAGGGCTCGAAGAAGTAGTCGTTGTCCTTCGTCACGAACTTCCCGACCTCGTCTATGAACGTGCCGAACCCCGCGCCGCCGAGTATCGCCGCCCATAGCTCTATCCGCTTGCCGATGAAAGAGAACAGCATCATCAGGGCCGCGAGCATGAGCAGCCCGCCCCACAGCATGTGCGCTATGTGGAGGGTGCCGTTCCCGACCTGCGGGTACCCGGTCATGTGGAGGAAAAGGCGTATGCCGAGAACCGCCGACACCGCGCAGACGAGGAATACCTCGGCGTAGTAGAAGGCGTCCAGGTTTCTTACAAAATTAGGATGGCTTTTCATAATTGACTCCGAGGATTATACTATGTTAATCTCAGTTGCAATTCTACCGCATTCTGCCATATTTGCAGGAATCGAAAACATAGCCACATCGGCTGCGCATATATGAACAATCCCGAAAGAGGTTCATCACCCCCTTCGTTCGAAACGGCAAAGGACGGGAAGGGCACACTCACACTGAAACCGGGCGGTCGTCTCGACGCATACACCACGTCCGGCCTCTGGGACAAAGCCGAAGACGCCCTGACCAAAGAAAAGCCTGAAAATGTCGTGGTTGACGCCTCGGGTATCGATTACATGGACGCCTCGGGGATGGCGCTTCTCATAGAGCTCAGGCTGATGCAGGAAAAAGCCGGCGGCGGCTTCGAGATAACGGGCCTCAGGGACGACCTCCGGAAGCTGTTCGCCCTTTTCGACCCAGAGAGCTTCGCCGGGCCTAAAGAAACTGCGCCGAAAGAGCGCATGGGGATTATTGAGAAGATCGGCCGCATGGCCTGGGACCTGCTCGGGGAGCTGAAGGTCCACATTTTCTTCACGGGGCAGGTGACCGTCGGGCTGATAAAGGCGCTACTTAACCCGTTCAGCATAAGATGGGGCGAGGTCTTCACAACCTGCGAGAAGTTCGGCGCCAACTCTTTTTTCATAATAGCCCTCGTCAACTTCCTGGTGGGGCTCGTCATAGCGTTCCAGTCGGCCATCCCCATGCAGCAGTACGGCGCACAGATATTCGTCGCAGACCTTATAGTCATAGCGTACTTCAAGGAGCTGGGCCCGCTGATGACCGCCTTCGTCGTAAACGGCCGGAGCGGGTCGGCCTTCGCGGCCGAGCTCGGGACGATGAAGGTGAACGAGGAGCTCGACGCCCTCGACACGATGGGGCTCGACCCGGTTAACTTCCTCGTCGTGCCTAAGGTGATAGCGGCCCTCCTGATGCTCCCCCTGCTTACGGTGTTCGGGAACCTCTTCGGCCTCCTGGGTGGGTTCGTCGTCATGCTGTCGCTCGGGTTTACATTCCAAACCTTCATGAATGAGATAACATTAGCCGGGACGTACGGCATGCTCCTGGCCGGGCTTTTCAAAACCCTCTTTTTCGCTGTGATAATAGCAGGGGTAGGGTGCCTTTCGGGCATGAGGGCTTCGCGCGGCCCGTCGGCTGTCGGCGACGCGGCTACAGAAGCCGTCGTCCTGGGCATAGTGCTTATGATACTGACGGACGGAATATTCGGGGTGATTTACTACGTTCTCGGGATCTGACATGAGCGGAAATAACGCCGAAAATCAAAGGGAAGTGATAATAAAGGTGAGGAACCTTACGGCGAAGTACGGCGACAACACCATACTCGACAATGTCACCTTCGACGTGTACAAGGGAGAGATTTTTGTCATTCTCGGCGGCTCGGGATGCGGTAAGAGCACGCTTCTAAAACACATGATCGGGCTCTACAAGCCGGCGGGCGGGAACGTCGTCATAGAAGGCCGCGACATTTCGACGGCCGAAGGGGACGAAAGAATAGAGATACTGAAGCGTATAGGGGTCGCCTACCAGCTCGGGGCGCTTTTCGGATCGATGACGGTCCTCCAGAACGTCATGCTCCCGCTCGAGGAATACACCGATCTCAACGGCGAGGCAAGGGACCTCATCGGCAGGATGAAGCTCGCGCTGGTCGGCCTTACGGGCTCCGAGCAAAAGATGCCTTCCGAGCTCAGCGGAGGCATGATAAAGCGCGCGGCGCTCGCCCGGGCCATGGCGCTCGACCCGAAGGTGCTGTTTTTGGACGAGCCTTCGGCGGGGCTCGACCCTATCACATCGGCCGAGCTCGACGAGCTCATAAAGCAGCTTTCGAGGTCGCTCGGCATCACGTTCGTCGTCGTGACTCACGAGCTCAACAGTATTTACAATATAGCGGACAGGGTTATCATGCTCGATAAGAGTGTTAAAGGTATAATTGCCGAAGGGAAGCCAGTATACCTGAGGGATCATTCGACCATCCCGGTCGTCCAGAAATTCTTCAGGCGTCAGACGGACACGGAGCTCGGCGGTGAAGAAAATAAAGGGGAGTCCCGAATATGAAAAAACCGAACTACTTCAAAATTGGGCTTTTCGTTATCGTCGCCACGCTGCTGCTTGCAGCGGCGATAATCATTTTCGGAGGCGGGAAGTTCTTCGAGAAAAAGACCACGATCGAGACCTATTTCGACCAGTCGGTTCAGGGCCTCAATGTCGGGGCCTCGCTCGAATTCCAGGGCGTCCAGATCGGCAACGTCAGCTACATCGGGTTCGTCTTCAATGAGTACCACACGAAAAAGACATACGTCCTGGTCCGGGCCGAGATATACCTCGACAAAGTAGCCGGGGAGGACAAGAAAAGGCTCTTCGAAACAGAGGAAGAAAGGATGCACGGCTATAAGCAAATGGTGCAAAAGGGCCTGAGGCTCCAGCTCGCCTCGCAAGGCGTCACCGGCATCGCTTTCCTTAACGCCGTCTATCTCGACCCCCAGCGTTATCCTCCACTCGAGATCGACTGGACCCCGGATTACGCGTACTTCCCCTCGGCGCCCGGCACCATAACGCAGATAACGCAAACAATAGAGAACCTCTCCAAGAGCATAGAGAACATCGACATACAGAAGATCACAGATGGCGTGGAAGACCTGGTCGCGTCTCTTAACAACGCGGTCGAGCAGGCCAAGGTGGGAGAGCTCAGCGCCGATCTCCGGAAGCTCGTCAATACGCTCGACACCACGACAACAGAGCTCGACAAGATACTCAAGAGCAAAGAGACCAAGGAGACTCTGGCAAACGTGGTGGCGATTACGAACGAGATAAACAGGACGCTTAAGCGCACCGACAGGCTGCTGTCCAACCGGGAACACGACATCAAGCTTACCCTTAATAATGTAGAACGCATCACGGAGGACATGAGGGATTTCATGGAGCTCGTGAAGAAGTACCCGTCGTGGGTGCTCTTCGGAAGTCCTCCGCCGCATATAGAGCCCGAGGGGGAGGAAAAACAATGAGAGCACAATTCCTTGTACTTATATCCGCTGCCTTATTCACGGCGCTCGGCGCGGCCGGGTGCGGAGGCATATCCAAGTCCTACCCGGAGCGGAGCTATTACATGTTCGAAGTTCCCCCTCCGGAGAAGGTCGCGGCGGCCCCTGTACAGGGCGCCGTTGCGCAGGTGTGGAAGTTCAGCGTATCCCCGGGCAGCGACGGGAAGGAATTCGTATACAGGACCGACGACATAAGCTACGAATCCGACTTTTACAACCAGTTCTTCAGAACCCCCGGCGCGCTCCTCACCGAAACGACCATACGCTGGCTCTCGGACACAGGGCTCTTCGAGGAGGTCATGAGCTCGCTCGGACAGGGCTTCGCCAGTTATTTCATACAGTCGAACGTGGTCGAGCTCTACGGCGACTACAGGGGCGAGCCGGCCGCTGTGATGACGATACAGTTTTTCCTTCTCGAATACACGCCCGAAAGCGAGTACGGCGACAGCACCGGGATAATTTTCAACAAGACCTACAGCTCTCACGTTCCGATTCCGACGGCTTCCGCGCCCGACCTCATGAGGGGCTGGAACACCGCGCTCGGCGAGATATACGGCGAGTTTCTCGAAGACCTCAAACTGTACGTGAAACCATTCCCGCAGGCGGCCGCCGTCAATTAACGCCCGGGCTCATGCCGCCTCGCTCCGGCCCGGTGCGGGATATGTTAAGGTTTATTCACGCCCCGCTATTGCATAAACCGCGGCGGGGGAAATATAATTATCCGTTGTCAGAAGCCAACAAGGGAGAGTGATATGAGGGTTGTATCCGTAATAATAATCGTTCTGGTCATAGCCGTCGTCGGGATGTCCTACAGGTTCGGTATGGACACGGAGTACGTCTATAACGACCTCATCGACCAGTACACCGAGGGCGGCTCCCTGAGCGTCGTAAGCAGAAGCTACGACAGGGGAATATTGAGCTCCGAGGCCAGGACGGTTTTCGCCGTCAAGAATATGGGCAAGGAAATAGTAAGGCTCGACGAGACTGATACGATCTACCACGGCCCGATCCCGGTCCTCGCCATATTCAAGGGAAAGGCCGGGCCCGCGCCCGTGCTTTCGGTGCTGGACTCCCGAATAAAGCTTGTCCCCGCCGAGGGGAACGCCAATGCGGAGCTCTTCGAGAAGATTCCTCCCGTAGACGTCCACACCGTTATTTCTTTCGACAACAAGGCGGTGGCCGACATGTCCATGCCGAGCTTCGACCTCGACCTCGAAGATGGCGACAAGCTCTACTGGAAGGGATTTACGGGACGGGTCGATTACGACACGAACGAGTTTCACAGCATAAGCGACCTCGAATCCCCCGGTCTCGAAATAGACGGGGAGGAGTCGACTCTCACGATCACGGAGATTAAGGTATGGTCGGAGCTTTCGCACCCCACGCCCGAAGCCGAATATCCGACGGGGGATGTGAACTTCACTATAAGCAATTTCGATTTTCTGGCGAAGCCCGGCGCGAAGCTCAAGAACCTTACGATTACCGGAATCGAGTTCAAGGGGCAAAACTCCGAGAGTGGAGGGCTTCTCGACAGCTCGCACAGTATGGTCTTCGACGAGCTCACCCTCGGGGGCGATAAATACGGCCCCGGCGGGTACGAGCTTTCGATAAGCAACATAGATTCGAAATCATGGAAGAAGCTCCAGGCGCTCATAAACGAAAACCGTGACGCCGAAAACACCGATGAATGGAAGGCCCGTTTCACGGGAGAGCTTGTGAATCTCCTGCCCGGGTTCGTAAGCAAATCGCCCAGAATCGAGCTCAGGAAGCTCTCGCTCGAAACGTCCGGCGGGAAGCTCGAAGGCCACCTCGGCATTTACGCCGACGGTGAGGGCCTCGGGAACGTAGACCTCGCACAGAACCCCGTCCTCATGCTGGCCGCCCTTACGGCCGACGCGGGGGTAACCGTTTCGAAGGAGTTATTCATGTCGGCCCTCATCGACTACAAGAAGGAAGAGGTGCTCGACAATATGAAAGCCGCGGGGGACGACCCTCCGACGGACGAAGAGCTCGAAGAGCTTGCCGGCGGGGCCGCCGAGGACGAAATAAAGATCCTCGTCTCGGGGGATATTCTGGTCGAAAAGGACGATTCCTATACCATTGAGGCCGCCTACAAGTCGGGGCAGGTTATTATAAACGGCCAGCCCATAGACCTGGGGGCGCTCCTTCAATAACCCGCACACATAGTGTGTTTCCCTGCGATTCAAATTTCTCGTCGCGCGAAGGCCGCTAACCGCGCCGCCGGAGCGAGGCAACGGCTTCGAGCCGCTACGTCGTGGAGACGGTGAACTTCTTTTCGAGGGCCTGGTATCCCGGCACGTCCACCACGGCCTCGAACTCCCTGAACGTAAGCATGTCCGAATAGCCGTAAGTCGAGCCGTTTTTCCTGAGGTAAGTGAGGCACCGCTCCATGGCCTTCGTGGCCGAAAAAAGCCCCGACAGGGGGAAGACGACTATCTTGAACCCGAGCTCGCCGAGCTCTGCCGCGCTCAAAAGCGGCGTCCTTCCGCCCTCGACCATGTTCGCAAAGAGGGGGGCGTCCGGAAACGCGGCGGCTATTTCCCGGAGCTCTTCGACAGACTGCGGGGCCTCGATGAAGACGACGTCCGCCCCGGACTCGTAGTAGATCCTTCCCCTGCGTATCGCGTCGTCGAGCCCGTTCACGGCCCGGGCGTCCGTCCGGCCTATGATGACGAGCTCGCTCGCCCCACGGGCCTCGGCGGCGGCCCTTATCTTCTCGGCATGCTCCTCGGCCGGGATGACGCGCTTCCCCTCGAAGTGCCCGCACTTCTTGGGCCATTCCTGATCTTCGAGGATGATGCCCGCAGCCCCGGCGGAGACAACATCTTCCACCGTCCGTATGACGTTTAACGGGTTGCCGTACCCGGTGTCTATGTCGGCTACGACGGGGATTTTGACGGAGGAAACGATGCGGCTAACGCTCGCCAGCATCTCGGTCGCCGTCAGGAACCCGAAGTCCGGACGCCCGAGCGTGGACGCCGAAATGCCGAAGCCGCTCGTGAACGCGGCCTCGAACCCGGCCGCCTCGGCGAGCCGCGCGCTTATGCAGTCGTGCACCCCCGGAAGGACGAGCACCCCGTCTCCCGAAAGCACCGCTCTCAGCTTCTCTCCGTTAGTCGTCATATAGTCACCCCCGTTTTTAAAAGAAAAATAATTGAGCCCGGGCGGGTGTCAAGCAGGATTGAACTCGCGCCGGTATTTGTGATATTCTGAGATTGTCGAATCATTTGTATGTGCATTTTTCTACGGGCCCCGGGCGTGAAAAATAAAGCGGCGAAAGAAAGGGACAAAAAGGAGCCCCAGGTCAGGGTCGAATCCGGGCTCAAGAGCAAGGACGTCATAAAGCTCATCGAGGCCCTCGAAGGGGTGAGCCTCGATTACGACCACCTTTACTACTACGAGCACACGGGGCTTATAGTCCCGAGCCTCAGGTCGGCGCAGGGGAGGGGGGTCCCGAAGCTCTATTCCACGGAAGATTTTATTATCCTCAGATGGCTCGTGTCGCTTCAGAAAAACGGCATACCCGTAAGCCGCTTTCGCGAGGTGCTGAATTTCCTTAAAGACAAGATGCCCGAAGTGCTGGCCGAGCCCCACAACTGGGTGCTCATAACGGACGGAAAGTCCGTACGGTTCTTCGACAAGGTCTCTTCGAGGGCGTTCGACGTGCTGCGCGATACGGGTCAATATCTATTTTTCTTCCCCATAGGCAAAGTAGCGGACGAGAGCAAGAAGGCCGTGAAGAAGCTCGGGGCCGGGAAGAAAAAGGGCAAGAAATAAACTCGGGGCTATTTCTTTTCGCCGGGCGTGCGGAGGGGTTTCTTCGGCTTTATAACGTCCGGTATGGACGTGAAGGAGATCCTCAGCGGGGCAGCATCCGGGGCCGCGTGCATCGACCCGTAATATATGCTGTTGGTTCCGAACTTGTCGTTTATGCTGTCGAGCGCGGCGGCGACGTTATCCCTCTTCCTTTCCCCGGGCAGGAGCGGCAGCGTGCTTTCGCCTGCCGGGACGAGGTCTACGAACGCTACCGACACCCTCAGCGGCTTGCGCCTCCGGGGCCTGTCGTTCCAAACGCTCATGAACGCCTCTATCATAGTCTGCGTGTCGTTCTTGAGGTCTATGCCTATGCTCTTTCTCCAGCTCTGATAATCCCCGAAATAATCTATCCCGACTGTCATCTTCCGCGTCAGGCAGCCGAGACGCCTCAGCCTGAAAGCCGCTTTGTGGATCAGGTTCACGAAGACGGCCCGTACGCCCTCGTCCGTCCTCTGCGCGGGGGGGAGAACGTGGGAATGGCTCACGCTCTTCCGTTCGGTTTCGGGCTCGGGGATATCCTCGCCCCTGAGGAGCGCATACCATCTCTTCCCGACGACGCTCTCCCATATGCGTCCCATCCTGCTTTCGGAGAGTCCGCAGAGCTCCTCTACGGTGCCTATTCCGTTGGCCCTGAGCCGCGCATACATGCGCCGCCCGATCCCTGGGAAGTCGGTCAGCGAAAGCGTGTAGAGCCTCTCGGGGAGCTCCTCCTTTTTTATGACGACGAAGCCGTCGGGCTTCTGCATGTCGCTCGCCACCTTGGCAAGGAAGCGGTTGGGCGCTATGCCGACCGAGCATTTCAGGTACTCGCCGGCCTGCTCCCTTATGGCGTCTTTCACCTTCCGGCCGAGGGCGGCTGCCCTGTCGTGCTCGGTCTGCCGTCCCGTAAGCCTGCACGACATCTCGTCTATGGAATCGACCCTGTGGACGGGGAGGACCGAATCCACGGCGGCGCGTATCTTTCCGTGCATCTCGATGTATTCGACCGGGCGCGATTCGACGAGTACGATGCCGGGGCACATNNGCGAAGTAGGAATTCATATCGACGAAGAGCCAGTTAAGGGGCAAGCTGTCCACAATTGAAAAGAATAACACAATATGAAACCCCGAAAGCCCCCGGTTTAATGTGCTAGAATATGGTTATGGAACGGAGTTTCGACTTCCTTTTCGCAGGGGCGGGCATACTGGGCTCGTCCGCCGCATACGCGCTTTCGATGGAGCTCGAACGAAGGGGCGAGAGGGCGAGCATCGGGGTGCTGGACCTGGACCTCGAAGGCGAGCACTCGTCCACACTCAAGAACGCGGGCGGCGTCAGGGCCACGTGGCGAAACAGGGCGAACATCGAGCTCTGCAAGTACTCGATAGACTTTTACGAGACGATCTCCGAGATCATACAGTTCCGCGAATTCGGATACTACTGGATGCACGGCGGCGCCTCCTGGAAAGAAGTAAACGAGAACCATCCGCTCTACGTCGAGTACGGCCTTCCGGTCGAGCTCCACAGCCCCGAAGACATTGGGCGCATAATCCCCCTCGTCACCAACACCGAGGGCATCGCCGGGCTTTCGATATCGCGTAAGGCCGGGATCATCGACCACTACTCCCTGAGGGAATATTACAGGGGCTCGGCTAAGGCGCGGGGGGTGAAGTTCATAAGCGGATTCTTCATCAACGGGGTAAAGGTCGAGGACGGACGGGCGAGTGCCGTAACGGCCTACGACCTCGGCGGGCTCGGCAAGGGCACGGACGGATACGGCGATGCGGCCAGGGAGATTCTGACGAAAGGCGCGCCCGACAAAGACCTTCCCGTCGTCGAACTCAAATGCGGGACGCTCATAAACACGGCCGGCGCATGGGCCCCTGTCGTATCGCGTCTCTACGGCTTCGAAGACGACGCCATAAAGCCCCGGAGGCGGCAGATGGTAGTCATCGACGCCCCGGACGTCGACCTCTCCGAGTACGGCATGGTCATAGACACCTCCGACGTCTACTTCCACCAGGAGGGGACGGGAATACTGGCCGGGTACTCGAACATGGACGAGCCGGCCGGATACAATTTCGACTTCAGCTTCGGCGGGATGAGCGAGGAGAGCCGGTTCGTAAAGTACATCTGGGAGCCGCTCTACAGCCGGATGAACGGGTTCGAAAAGGTCAGGCTCGTGAGGGGCTGGGCCGGAATTTACGCCGAGACGCCCGACAGGTCGGGGTATCTGGGGAAGGTGCCGGGATACGAGAATATTTATGAATGCGCCGGACACACGGGACGCGGGCTCATGATCTCCTACGGAGCAGGCGTCGCACTGACGGACATAATCCTCGACGGGAAACCCAGGGGCGAACTGAAACACGCTGTGGATTTATCGCGCGAACGAAGGTCCGGGCCTCTTTACGAAGGGCTTCATCTCTAGCCTCTCCCGGGCAGGGAATTCAGAAACGCCCCGGCTCAATCCTCTATCATGTCTATGGCTTCTTCGAACTCTTCGGCCATGCCGGGGTGCCCGTGCTTCGTCGCGGCCTCTATACCTTTATAGTAGGCCTCGCGGGCCATTTCGGGCTCGCCGACGTTTATATAGCATTCGGCGAGCATCCTGTAAACAGCCCCCTGGTCGTCCGCTATCTTCAAATATTCGTTTATCTCGGCTATCGCCTCGTGATAGAACCCGAGCTTGTAGCATTCGTTCGCAAGGCTATACCTTGCTAGCGGGTTGTCCGGATTCTTTTCCACAGCCGCCTTGAATTTATTTATCCTGCTTACTTCGTTCATTCGATTTCACCCGTTTCCATTCGCTCCGCCGGGCGAATCACCCGGAACAAGAATATTAACACAGCGGGGAACGGGAATACAAAGCCCTGCCTGAAGCCCGGAGTTGAATGTTTCCGGCTATACTGGATACTCTTTGACGGCAAAGGAGGCGGCCCGCAGATGTGCAGAATCATGAACTTTCTCTTTAACGCAATCGCCGTAAAGGAATTCCTCATTTTTTCGGGATGCTATTTCCTGCTTACGGCCATAGCAATCCATTACACGGACGAGCTCGTAAGGCCGGCGGGCTGCGCGGGTATTCTCTCGCTCGGGCTTGCGTTCACGAAAGGCGCATTCATGGATATCGTAAACAGCTGCGGCGAGAAAGGCGTCCGCTCACTGATCATACTCAGCTGGATAGACTTCCTCTTCATCATCGGATATATCGGATTTCTGGCGAACCTCCTTGGCGCTCTGGTGAAGGGGCTCGAAAGGGGAACGGCGCTCAAGCTGTTCAGCATTCCCATTATTGCAGGCGTGCTCGGCGTCCTGGAGAATTCGATCTTCCTCACCCAGCTCGCCAATCCCGAGGGCGCGTCGGGGGCGGCCGTTTTCCTCGGCTCCGCGGCGGCGACGGCGAAGCTCACCCTCACGGCGATAACCGTACTCCTGATCGTTTATTACTTGTACGGAGCCATCAATAAAAGAAGTCGTACGGCTTCGGCATAATTACGGCGGCTTTCGAGAGGGGCAGGAGAGGGCAGGGCCGGGTTTGCATTGACTTACGATATAAATTAAATTTATAATAAGTCCATGCGCCTTCTCCTGGAATTTAATTCCGACAAAGATTTTATAGTATCCAACGATTATAACTACCAGGTGCAGGGGTTTCTTTATAAGGCCATTTCTCCGAAACTCGCCCGCGCGCTCCACGACAGGGGTTTTCAAACAGGCAAGAGGAGTTTCAAGCTCTTCACATTCTCGCGGTTTCTCGGGGATTACAAAATAGACAAGGCAGCCGGCGGCATCAGGTTCTCATCGCCATTCCGCCTGGTCGTGAATTCCGTCCTGAGCGAATTTATAGAGGAGCTTGCCGAAGAGCTCCTCAGAAGGGAAGTCATAATAATCGCCGGGCAACGCATCTCACTGGCCTCGGCCGAAGTGGCCGGTTCCGATATAGAAGAAGACAAAATCAGGATCAGAATGCTGTCGCCGGTTACGATTTACAGCACCCTTTCTCACCCCGACGGCAGGAAGAAGACTTATTATTACTCCCCCTTCGAGAGCGAATTCAGCCGCCTCGTATCCGAGAACACAAGAAAGAAGTTCAAGGCTTATTACAGGAGCGACCCGCCGGGGGACATAGAACTCGCTCCCCTGAAGGTAAATCCCGGCAACCAGAAAATCGCTTCCTACAAGGGAACCATAATCAAGGGATGGACCGGGATATACGAGCTCTCCGGCAACCGCGAGCTCATGAAAATGGCATACGACGCCGGCCTCGGCGGCAAAAACTCCCAGGGCTTCGGGTGTTTTGAGGTGGTGCAATGACTTACATTAAAGGACCTACAGAATAATGCCTACTTACGAAAAACTGATGGGAAATCCTTTTGTTGATGCTGGAGTATGCGTCCTTTCTCAATGGATGGAAATGCAGCCCGAGGATATTACTGTCGAGGATTTAAAGCAGGCAGTAAATAAAATCGTTCCACAAATGGACAACCCGGCGCTTAAAAAGAATCTATATTCCATATTCCCAAATAGTACGTTGATTAATACTTCTATAAAGGAAAACAGAAGAGACAAACTTACGAGGGAGTTTTACCAATATATTTCAGAGATAAAAGAACTCGGGAGTAAAGGCGACTGCATTGGGTGCGGCCGGTGCGAGGCTAACCACAGGCTAACCAAAACCGACATTCCACTGACAGGCAGCGGGGGGCTCGTGAATTTTTTCCCGAACTTCGACAGCGGTGCCGGCTACTGCTCGGCTTGCCGCCTAGCGGTACAGTTTTCTCCATGGTCCTTTGTTGCGAGCGGCGGGAAATTCCTGGCAGCAAGCTCAAGCTCCTGGAAAGCGGTTAACTCGTGGACCAAAACATGCATATCCAATATCAAACAGAAAATACTCGGCGGAGAAGACGCCGGGTGCTACAATCCAGGATTTACAAATCCCAGAAACGGCCTTTTCTTTATGACCGGGAAGATGATCGAATTCGGTGAAATAAACGAAGATGCATCTATACAGGTATTTTGCTTTACCAATTTCAACCAAGGTCCGACTCTCGAAGTCTTCTACCTCCCCGCTCCGGTATTCAGGTTTCTACGTTACGCCAACCAGGTCCAGTTTAAATCCGCCTGGGACAGTATAGTAAAAAGCGGGTATCAGAAAGTGAATTGGGACAAGATAGAATCGGAAGACGATTATAAAAATAAATGGAACAGGGTTTATGAATTTCTTCTGGATGAGAAGTCGATTGTTGGATTCTTTATAGATTTAAAAAACAGGAGAGCCAGGGGCGACTGGGCGCTCCTCTCGCTTTATTTAAAGGAGGTCAGGAACATGAATCCGGACAAGGTAAATGCAATCAAGAAGGTAGCGGACGCCATCGCGGAAAGCATAGAAAAAACCGGCCGTGACCGAAGATTGAGACAGATGGAAATGGCAAAGAGTTACAGGGAATTTCAGAATGTCCTGCTATTCATCATAAAAGACAGACTGAAGCTCGGCGAGCCGGATCCGCTTTTCACTCTCGACGAGTACCTCGACTACCTGTTCCCCTCCTCGGAAGACGGAATATCCCCGTGGAATGAAACCAGATACCTGCTCCTCTTCCGAATTTACGAGCGGCTCCACGAATGGCTCAAGGACAGCGAGATAATAGAGGAAATTATTGAGGAAGAACTGAGTGAAGACAT
>JRYD01000050.1_pt1 | contig 13227 bp, 14 predicted proteins | sample 235311 | NCBI WGS metagenome assembly JRYD01 (sample SAMN03074213, study PRJNA261472) | activated sludge metagenome | biome: Common Effluent Treatment Plant; feature: Wastewater; material: Activated sludge; isolation source: activated biomass in a lab-scale reactor treating industrial wastewater at... | reverse complement strand
TCACTTCGGCATAGAGGCTGCCGGTGTCCGCCACCGTCATCAGGTCGGAGCCGGCAATGCTCATGGCGCTGGGCACCGCGGTTTCGCCCGCCTTGATGAAGATCGCCGTCACCTTGCCGGCAATCGGCGAACGGATCTCGGTCTTGGCCAGCTGCTCGCGTGCTTCCTTCATCTGCGCCTCGGTCTGACGCAGCATGGCGCGGCTGGTGTCCAGTTCCACTTTGGCAAGATCGTGCTGGGCGGCGATCTCCTCGTAGGTGTTCTGGTCGATGAGGTTGCGCTCGCGCAGCTGCTCGTAGCGCTTCCATTTCGCTTCCTGCGTGCGCAGGTTCACCTGCTGGCGCTCGATGTTGAGTTCGGACTGTCCGCGCGCTGCGTCGAGCCGCGCGATCGTCGCCAGCGAAGCGGCCGGATCGAGCCGCAGCAGCAGTTGCCCGGCCTTCACCTGATCGCCCTCGCGCACCAGCACTTCATCGACGCGGCCGATCACTTCGGAGACGAGCTTGCGTTCGCTTTCGTAGACCAGCGTGCCCGACGCCAGAATCGAGGGCGCCAGCACATGCGTCGTCACGCTTTCGGATTCGACCGTCTTGGCGTCATCGCTGCGCCACTGCTTCAAGACAACCGGCGCCGCGATCAGGGCAGCGATGACGGCAAAGGGCAGCCACTTCTTACGCATCGTCCAATCGCTTCCTTATTTGAATGCCCACAGGGCCCAGCCGCCGTACAGCAACACGATCGGGGTGAGAACAAAGAGGCTGGAAAACAGCCACGAGCGGCCGGTCCATGTGCGCACGCCGAGCACCGTCAGCCACCATATCCAGGGATGCAGCAGCGTCAGGCTCGACAGCAGCACGTAACCCTTGCCGCCGAACGGCACATGGAAAATCAGCTCATTGAGCGACAGCAGGTTCAGTTCTTCGTTGCTGATCTGGTTGTTGCCCGAGGTCAGCAGGAACACAGCCATCGAGAGCGTGCCGATCACGGCCGGCAGCGCGGTCCAGCAGCTCAGTGAAAACCATTGTTTGAAGCTGTAACGCACGTTCGTGACACTGCCCGCCAGCAGGTAGTACAGCGTCTCGACCACGCGCGCGATGACCAGAGCCGCGACGACGCCGATGAGCGAGGACCACATGATGACGCCGGGGGACATCATCTTCATGGCCGCCTCGCGTTCCTGCTCGCTCATCCTGCTCATCTGCGGATTGGCGGACAGCATCCGGTCGATGAGCCAGTCGAAATCGACAATGCGGTAGTACCAGAACATCACGGCGAGCGTGCTCAGGACGAGCACCAGCAATGGAAAGAGAAAGCGCGGCTTTTCCTTGAGATTCTCGAAAGCCTTGGTCGGCGCCGTGACGAGTGCGCTCGTCAGTTCCATGTTGTTCATGTCTGATCCCCCTTCTGCGCCGCTTTGGCTCGCTTGCTGCCAAAGATCAAGCCGAATGCGACGCCCAAGGCCATGCCAAGGCTGATGCCTAATGCCAAGTTGCCAAAGGCAACTCCGAGACCGGCGCCAAGCGCCAGGCCACATCCCGAACCCAGCGCGACCCCAATGCCAAGGTGGCGTTCACGAATTTCTCTTTGCTTGTTTTCCGCCTCGTGGGGGTTCATGCGCGCTTGCCATCCGGCGAGGTAGCGTTCACGGATCTCGCTTTGCTTATCGTCCACGATGATTCCCCCTTCTGATGTCCAACATTACATAGCAGCCGACGATTTGGCCCGCGGCTATGTATGGCGGATGCGGTCCAGCGACCAGGGCGCCAACACGCTGATGGTGAACGGCAGCAACAGCAGCCACTCGGCATCCATCGCGGATAGTCCGGTCAGCGATACACCCGTTGCCCGCATGAACATCAGTCCTGCGGCCGCAAAGACCGCCGACACGAGGATCGCGCCGCATACCGAACGCAGCGTCAGCAACCGCTCCACGAACGAGCGCCAGGTGAGATAGACCGTCGCGAACACTAGCGCTGCCGCGGCGATCCAGAGTGTCGCCCCGAGAATCACGTTCAGCAGGAACAGCGATGCGAGCCCGCGATGTACGGCCCATGCAAGCAGGACCAGCGCAAGACCGTGGAGCAACAGCAGCGATCCCGCGACGAGCAGGCGACGCGGGTAGCGCGCCCGCAGCGCCGTGAACGCCGCGCGCCCGGCGACGCTGGCAGCCACCGCAACAGCCGTGACGAATACCAGCGCAAGCAACTCGTATGCGCTCATCGCTGCGATGCCATCCCCGATCGCACGCATCCACCCGGACAAAGGCGAGCGGCTTTTTTCGATGAACGTGTCGTTGTCGTCGAGCACGTCGAATGGGATGACAGATGCGGATATCCAAATGCTCGTGCCGACCACCAGGAGCGCAACCCACAGGCAGATCGAGCGCACAAGCACCTTGAATCCGGCCATCCGCGCAGTTGCGCACGCCTGCGTTGCTTCGAATGCACTGGCGTACACCCGTCCCTGCCTGGCGCGAATGCCAAAGGCATTGCCTCCGAGGATCAGCAGCACGACGGGCAGCGAGAACAGGGCCACGGCTATCGCTATCGCGCGGGTGACCGGTCGGGCGTAGTACGCAGAGAGCGCGATATCGAGTTGGGTGGTCACCACGAACAACAGCGGAATCACGATCGCAAGCACCAATCCGATCTCCAGCACCGGCAGTCCGCTGGACTTCAGTTCGAACCACACCTGCGCCTTCGTCGCTGACGAAGTGGGGCACGGGAACCGAAACAGGGTGATCAGCCAGTCCGGGTAGCCGGTCGATCCCGACGTCCGTGGTGCGGTCGCGATGGCACTACCGCGGCGTTGCCGTGCCACGCCTGCAACCGTGAGTCCGAATGCAACGAGACCACTCGCCGCCATCAGTGCGTTCTCGGCGAGCGAGAACTCTACCTGCAGTGGTGATTTCGCACGATTCATGAACCAAAGGAAGAAGGGCACAGCGATGGCAAGCGATCCAACCCACTGAACGACTCTGTTGCACGTCGACCATTGGATGCAGGTACAAATCAGATGGAAGGCCACGATAAAAACGACTACGGAGAGCAATTGGAGTGGTTGGTCGAAGGCGAACCCCACGAGAGCCGCGGGGACAGGGCGTACAACACTGCACAAGAGGCGGCGTCGTACGCCATGGCGACACCGACGAGCGTGGCCGTCGGAACCGGACGTGTGTAGAGAAGATAGAGCGGAAATCCGGGCTTGTACCCGTCCAGGAGCCGGCCGCCGTTGAGCTTCGAAATCGACAGCCAGAACATGCCGTGCACCAGGAGAAGGATCAAGAGCGCAGCGGTCGCGCCGTCGTCAAGCAGGGCCAGAGCGGCTGAGGCCGCGACAATTCCCAGGCCCAGGCGCTGGGCGGCCTCGACGCGCGTCAGCCGCCAGTTCTCCCACAGCATTGCAACGATGGGCGAATGCATTTTCATGCCGCCTCCGCCTGCGGGCGGCTGCGGCCGGCACGCGCCAGGAAAATTTCTTCGAGCGTGGCGTCACGCGATTCGACGATCTCACCGCCGCGCGCGAGCACCGAGTGACGGAACTGCTCGATCGATCCATTGTGCACGACGCTCCAGGTGCGGCCGCTGCCTTCCATCACCAGCGCGGTATCGAGAGCGGGCGGTCGATCGAAGTGCTCGACGAAGCGCACGCGACTGCGTCGATAAGTGCTACGCACCTCGTCGAGCACCCCACTCAGCATCACGCGGCCCTGGTGCATAAATGTCACATGGTCCGACATCCGCTCCACCTCATCGAGCAGGTGCGAGGAGAAGATCACCGTGCGCCCGTCATCGGCCACGGCGCGAACGATGGCGTCGAGGATGTCGCGACGGACCACGGGGTCGAGACCAGACGAAGGCTCATCCAGAATCAGCAGCTGCGGACGATGGGCCACCGCCGCGATCAGACCGGCCTGGGCGCGCATGCCCTTCGAAAGCTCCTTGATCTTCTTGGACGGATCGAGCGCGAACGTCTCGATCAGTTCGCGCGCGTACGACGCATCCCAGGTGGGGTGGAAGGCATGCGTGTAGCGCATCAGCTCGTCGATGCGCATCCACTCCGGCAGCTCGCGCTCCTCGGACAGATAACCAACGCGACCGAGCACACCGACTGGATCGCGAACCGGGTCGAGACCGAAGACGCGCACCGAGCCGGTCGCGGCGCGCAATAAGCCAAGCAGATGCTTGAGGAGCGTGGTCTTGCCCGCGCCATTGGAGCCCACCAGCCCATAGACCTGGCCCGCGGTGGCGCGGAACGACACGCCGTCGAGGGCGATCTTGGGCCCGAACGATCGCGAAAGGTCGCGGACGTCGACGACTGACTGACTCATGGCTATCTCTCCCTTTCTCTCTTCGCTGCTGTCGGTTCGGCGCTGGCTTCGTCCATCGCCGCCTTTCGCTCCCCGACCATCCGGAGGATGTCGCTTGTGGTGAAGTTCAACTGGTGCGCCTCGGCCAGCAGCGCATCGATGCGTTGCTCGATCAACCGTCGCCGCTCCCGCAGCGCCAGTTGCGGGCGTCCTTCCGAGACGAACGTGCCAGCCCCGCGGCGTTTGTGAACGACACCCGAGATTTCCAGTTCGTGATACGCCTTCACGATGGTGTTCGGCGTCACCTTGAGTTGCAGCGCCAGCGTGCGGATGGGCGGCAGTTCTTCGCCCGGCCGCAGCAGCCCGGAGGCCACCAGGTATTTGACCTGGTTGACGATCTGGCGATAGATCGAGACGCCGTCGGTCAGGTTGATGGTGATGTCCACGGGCAGCGCGGCATTCGGCGGTGAAAACTCATTGTATGGGTATACTGATACAATTTTCGGCAGGCCGTCAAGGGCGCATCCCGCTTGCCGCCGACGAGCTTGCCCGTGAAGCCAGCGAACCGGCCCCACAAGGACAGGGTCAGGACAGGTCATCGCGTTTTACGAATTGGACCGCCAATCGCCGCGCCGGGCGGTCAAAATGGGCGGCGTGCCGCAGCCCGGAATCACCATGACGCCCGAAATCATCGAAAGAATCGAACTGAAGATTGCCTATCTCGAACAGGCGAATAACGAGCTCAGCGATACCGTCTTTCGCCAGCAGCAGGAAATCGAAGCGCTGAAGGAACGATTGGCGGCGCTGTTCGATCGGATCGAAGCGCTCAAGGAGGAGCCAACGCAGTACACGCCGCAAGACGAGCGACCGCCGCATTACTGAGTGCTGCGCGGTTGGCCGGTGAGCTTGCCCTCGAAGCCATGCCCCTCATCGCACCGCCAGCGGCGCGTCGAAACCGCTCGTCGTGCTGCCCTTGCGGCGGATGATGTCCTGGACAAGCTCGATGCCGCTGCGATGACAGGGCGGCAGTTCCAGATCGCAGGTGCCAAGCGGAGTGACACGTTCGCCCCAGCGGATGACGTGGGCGCACCAGGTGAGGCCGCCGCCGAAAGCCGGCGTCAGCAGCAGCGAGCCGGGTTTGACGCGGCCTGCTTCGATCGCCTCGACGAGCGCGACCGGCACCGTGGCCGAGGACATGTTGCCGTAGCGATCGACGGTGACGAACACTTTCTCCATCGGAATGCCGGCGCGCTTGGCGACGGCTTCGATGATGCGCAGATTGGCCTGATGCGGAATAGCGAGATCGACATCCGTGCGTGACAGGCCGGCTCGCTGCAGCGCGTTCTCCGCAGCGTCACTCATGCCGACCACGGCGCGTTTGAAGATTTCCTGGCCGTCGAAATCCCAGCGCGTGTCGCCGAGCTGCAGATCATGGTTGCACCACGCGGCTCCCATGCCGCGCACGCGCAGCGTGTGGCGTGCGTCTGCATAACAACCGAGCTTCTCGGCAATCACGCCTTCAGGACGATCCGTCGCCTGGATCACGACGGCTGCGGCACCATCGCCAAAGAGCACTGCGACATTGCGGTTCGACCAGTCCATGAAAGGGCTGATACCTTCCACGCCGATGACGATGGCGTTTCTGACGACGCCGGTGCGGACCATGGCAGTCGCGCTGGTCAGTCCGTAGAGAAAACTCGTGCACGCCGTGTTGATGTCCATCGCGGCGGCATTCTTCGCGCCCAGCAGCCATTGCACGGCGGACGCGGTGTTGGGAACGTGTTCGTCGGCGGAGACCGTGCCCAGCACGACCAGATCGACATCGGCAGCATCGAGTCCGGCGCAGGCAAGAGCGCGGGCCGCAGCGATATGCGACAACACCGTCATCGGCACATGCGATATGCGCCGTTCCCGGATGCCGGTACGGCTGGTGATCCATTCGTCCGTGGTGTCGAGGAAGGTTGCGAGCCCGGCGTTGTCGAGCACGGCCGGCGGCATGCACTTGCCCCAGCCGGTAATCGCTGCGTATGTCATAAGCGATACGCCACCACCGGCGGCCCCAACTGCGTGCGCAGTATTGCTTGAGAATCTTCGACGAAGTCGGCGAGCAATGATCGGGTATCGCGCGGGTCGATCAAATCCTGGCCCGTGGCTTCGGCGGTGAGAAAGGGCGACGACAGCGCCTTGAGCCGCGCTTCTATTTCCGCGAGCTTTGCTTGCGGATCTGGCGCCGCTTCAATCTCACGTCGATAGGCCGCGGATGCTCCGCCGGCGATATGCATCGATCCCCAAGTCGCTGAAGGCCAGCAGTATCGGCGAAACATGCCGCTGGGGCGGTGATGACATTGCCCGCCCACGCCATACAAGCGGCCAACCACAAAAGTGATCCATGGCACGCGGCTTTCGCAAACCGTTTGCACCAGGCGCGCACCGGCGCGTTCGATGCCGGCAAGCTCGGATTCCACGCCCACCATAAAACCGGGTTCGTCCGCAAAGCTCACAATGGGCAGGTGAAACACATCGCAGAGTTGAATGAGACGAATCACCTTGTTGCCGGCAGCCACGTCCGTCGAGCCGCCGAGATGCAGTGCGTTGTTCGCCATCACGCCCACGGGGTAGCCATTGATGCGTGCAAGCCCGGTGATGCGCGAAGGGCCATAAAGCGGCGAGATCTCGAAAAAACTGCCTCGATCGAATACGGCATCGATGATGCGGTGGCTGTCGAAACGCTGACGTCGATCGCGCGGAATCAAATTGAGAAGCGATTCTTCGCGACGGTCGACGGGATCCAGGCAATTGGCGCGCGGCGCCATCTCCCATACGTTGCTGGGCAGAAAAGCGAGAAAATCGCGAATCATGAGCAGCGCTTGATCTTCCGTCTCCGCAACGTTGTCGACGGCTCCGCTTACACGCGTATGGATCTGATCGCCGCCCAGCTCTTGCTTCGAGATTTTGTAGCCCAACGCCGCCTTTACCACCGGCGGCCCGCCTGGAAAAAGCTGGCTGGTGTCTTTGACCATTAGATTGAAGTGCGCGATGCAGGCGTTGATCGCCGGTAATCCAGCCACCGATCCCATAACGGCCGAAACGACGGGGCTGCGATTGAGCAATTTCACTTCCTGTGCGGACCAGTGATTTCCATCGGGCAAATAAGTGCGCCCCAATGTTTCGAAGGAACGCACACTGCCGCCGACGGCGTCCAGCAAACGCACGTATGGCAACCGCCACTCTATGGCTCGTTCAGTGGCGGAGAGCTCGCTCCCCAGACCGCCCATCTCGCCGGCGCCGCCGCCGCGCACCGTGAAATCGCCGCCGTTTACGACAACTTTGCGGCCGGCAATGCGCCCGAATCCATCCACCGAAGGTTTCGGCGTAAAGCTAGTCAATTGCTCTCCCTCGTACGTCGCGCGGCCCACCAGGGTGCGAAATTCCTGAAGCGTTCCAGGGTCGAGCAAACGCTCCAGCCTCTCGCGCACCGTCAGCTTGCCTTGAGAATGTTGTCGAGCGATCCCTTCCTCGCCTCCCATTCGCATTGCCAGCTGCCGGCGCCGCTCCAGCTCATCCAATTCAGATTTCCAGCTCATAGCGTAATGTCGAAACAGCTAAATAAACTATTTAAAGCGCCCCACGCCAATGTCATTGCCACCACTTCATGTCCCGCTTGCGTGGCTGGCGAACGTGACGCGGACTGCTTTATAAAACACCAGGTGCCGGTGCTATCTTTTTGGCCATTCTAGCGGAAACTGCCTCGACGGAATTACGACTCGGTGCGCGAGCCGTGGCGGATCCTGCACCACGGCGCCGACGGCCGTTATATTGCGCACGTGGATGCCGAGACGCTGCTCAAAGCGGTTTGAAATTCTGTTCGCTGGTCGGCCCGTGGGGCTACAGCGCCACCATCGGTGACTATCTTCCGAAGGGCTCGCCGTTGGTCTGCTTTTCTGTAACCATCAACTTTTCAACTCTCAACTTCGCTAACGAACTCCCATGGCACTACTGACCGATAAAGTTGCACTCGTCACCGGCGCCGGCGGCGGACTGGGCCGTGCACATGCTCTGCTGCTCGCGAAGGAAGGCGCGGCCGTGGTCGTCAACGATCTCGGCGGTGCGCGCGACGGTACCGGCGGCGGACATTCGATGGCTGATCAGGTTGTCGCGGAAATCCAGGCGGCCGGCGGACGCGCGGTTGCGGACTATGGATCAGTGACGCGTCCGGAAGATGCGCAGGCAATGGTGCAGCGGGCGGTCGATACGTTCGGCAAGCTCGACATCTGTATCTGCAACGCCGGCATCCTGCGCGACAAGACGTTCAAGAACATGACGGATGCGATGTGGGACGTGGTGATCGACGTGCATCTGCGCGGCACTTATCTCGTCGCCAAGGCAGCATACGACCGCATGATCGCTCAGGGCACGGGCGGGCGCATCGTCGTGACCAGTTCGACATCCGGGCTGTTCGGTAATTTCGGCCAGACGAACTACGGCGCGGCAAAGGCGGGCATCGCCGGTCTCATGCGCAGCCTCGCGCTCGAATCGCCGAAGGTCGGCATCACCGTGAATGCGCTCGCGCCGATGGCCTGGTCGCGCATGACCGAAGATCTCATGCCGCACGATCAGGGGCTCGAAAATCAGCTGGCGCCGGAAAAAGTCTCGCCAGCGGTCATCTGGCTTTGCAGCGACGAAGCGAAGGACGTCAACGGGCGCACGTTCCTGGTCGGCGGCAATTCCGTGCAGCTCATCTCCTGGCAATCGCATGAACTTGCCACCCGGCCGAACGACGAGCCCGCCTGGGATGCCGCGGAACTCGGCCGCGTCATGGCGGACTCGATGGCGAAGTGGCCGAAGACAGGTTGGCCGGTGCCGCAGAAGTTTTAGGGAGGCTCTGATTTACCTCTTGGCCGTCATTCCGGCGGAAGTCGGAATCTCCCCGAGATCATCGCCGCGATCGAGGCGCTACCTGTCGAAGAACTCCCGGGCCGCCGCGGCAAAACGCTGCGGCGCGGCGCTGAGGAAATCGCGGCCGTAGTCCGGCAGATCGACCAGGCTGCTGTTCGGCAGCGATGCGCGCACGCGTGGTGCGTAGTCGCCATATTCGTCGCGCAATCGCAGAACCATGCTCGGCTGCTTGAGCAGCGGCAGGCGTTCGGTCACGGGGTAATCCAGCGCAGCCGCGAGCGCTTTCGTACCTTGCGCGCCGGCGCGCAATCGATCGCTGAACGATTCGGCCAGCGCGCTCATCGGCACGCCCGGTCCGCGGCGTTCGATGAGTTGCCGCCATTCCTCCGCCACATCGCTGCCGTCTTCGCGGCTGCCCAGCACGTTCGCTTGCGTGCCGGCTTGCGCGAGCAGCGCCGCGCGCTCCTGGGGCGAATGCGCGGCGACGCCCCAGAGCATCACGCGGCGAACCTGCTGCGGACGCGCGATCGCGAGCTCCGCGGCCACGAGCGCACCAAGCTGGTAGCCGATGATGTCGACGCAGCGCAAGCGCAGGCTGTCGAGAAAGTCGCCGAGCGCACCGGCGATGTCCGCGACGGCGGCGCGCGAGGACGGCATGTCCGAGGAGCCGTGCCCCGGCAGATCCGGCGCGTAGATGCTGCGGTCATGCCCCAGATCGCGCAGCACGGGCGCGAACAGCCGGCCCGAGCCGCCGGCGTGATGCAGGCAAAGAATCGGCGTACGTTCATCGAAGCCGCCGCCCGAGGGGTAGGCCGTCCACACGTGAATCTGACCGTAGCGGCAATCGGCATAGGAGCGTCGAAGATGGACGACAGCAGGCTGGGGCAATGGCAGGCGGTTACGATGTTTGGCGTGGATCACTTAATTCACCTCGAATCTACGGTCCATTCGAACGCAAGAATGGCGAACGTGAAGGCGTTCGTCGGGCGACACTGCGCTTAAGCGTGTCGAGATGGACCGAAAACGACCCAGAAAACGACTCAATGTCATGCGGATACAGCTGAGTGCGCGCAGTCTAGTTTCAGGTGGCGCGAAAGAAATGGATGCAGGTCTCATGCTCGCCGATTCGACCGTGAAGAAGCTGCGCGAGCGGCGTTCGCTACACTATTCGCGTCAAGACTCAATCAATCCTTAAGGTGGCCGATGCATTTCACGATCGCACGTAGGGGCATGTCGCAATGGTCGCGCTTGACGATGCGTTGGGCGATGTGGACCTGGCTTTTCGTTTCAGTGTGGACCGCATCGCTCGCGTCCGCCGCAGATCTCACGGCCGACGCGATGTGGCGATTGAAGCGGCTTGGCGCTCCGGCGATCGCGCCCGACGGCAGGCTCGCCGTCGTTCCGGTCACGACTTATGACATCGAAAAAAATCTCGGGCTCACGGATNNCCGACGGGGAAATGATCGCGTTCGTATCCAAGCGCGGCGAAGACAAGGAGCCGCAGATTTATGTCATCCCCATCGCGGGCGGCGAAGCACGGCGCATCACCGACGTGCCCACCGGCGTCATGGCGCCGAAATGGTTTCCGGATTCACGCCGCATCGCCTTCCTGTCGCGTGTGTGGCCCGAGGCGAACACCTGGACCGAGCAAGCCGAACGAATGCAGAGGCATGCGGATCGCAAAATGACCGCGCAGGTCTGGGACAAGGCGCCGATCAGCCATTGGGATCATTATCTCGACGGCCGCGAAACCCACATCTATGCGGTATCGCTCGCAGGCGGCGAGCCGCAGGCGATCACGTTCGGCCGCAGTCTGCCGCTGGATGCCGCAGAGCCGGATGCGAGCTCCTATGACATAGCACCGGACGGCGCCGAGATCGCGTTCGCAGCGGACACCGACACATCGGGTGTCGATCCGAACTTCGACGTATTCGTGATGCCGATCGAAGGCGGCGAGCCGCGCAATCTCACCACCGACAATTCCGCGCACGACACCACGCCGCTCTATAGCCCGGACGGCCGGCTGCTCGCCTTTCGCCGCCAGATGTTGAAGGACTTCTACGCCGATCGCGCGCGCCTGATGCTGTTCGACCGCCGCAACTCACAGACGCGCGCGCTTACGGAGGAATGGGACCGTTCCGCAGACAGTCTCGTGTGGTCTCCGGATTCGTCGGCATTGTTCGGATCGATCGAAGATGCGGCGACGTTGCGCATCTATCGATTCAATATCGGCGGCGGCACACCGCAACCCGTCACGCGCGATCACAGCTTCAGCTCGCTCGCCGTCGCGGGCAGCGGGCCGGTGATCGTCGGATTGCGTCAAAGCTTCACGGAGCCGCCGACGCTGGTGAGCATCATTCCGCGCACGGGCACCGCGACGAAACTCTCCGACTTCAACGACGCCGCGCTGGCGAACCTCACGCAGGGTCGCGTCGAAAGCGTGTCCTATGAAGGCGCTGACGGCGCGAACATCCAGATGTGGGTCGCCTACCCGCCGAATTTCACGCCGGATCGCCGCTGGCCGCTGTTCCTGCTGCTTCACGGCGGACCTCATTCCGCGATCAACGACATCTGGCAATGGCGTTGGAACGCGCAGGTGTTCGCGAGCTGGGGCTATGTCACCGCCTGGCACAACTTCCATGGCTCGAGCGGCTTCGGGCAAGCGTTCACGGATTCGATCACCAAGGAGTGGGCCGAGCTGCCGTACCGGGACACGATCAAGGCTGCGCAGAGGTTCGCCTCACAACCCTGGATCGACCCAGAGCGGATGGCGGCCGGCGGCGGCAGCTTCGGCGGCTATCTCGCCAGCGTGCTGCTCGGCCGGGAGCATCCGTTCAAGACGTTGATCGCACATGCCGCCGTCTACAACCTGTACACGCAATACGCGACGGATGACGGCGCGATCAAGAAACGCCACGGCGAATTCTGGGAGGATGTCGAGCGCTTCAATCGCAATTCACCGCACGTGAATGCGGCGAGCTTCAAGACGCCGACGCTGGTCATTCACGGCCAGAAGGATTTGCGCGTGCCGGTGAATCACGGCATCGAGCTGTTCAACACGCTGCAGAACAAAGGCGTGCCGAGCAAGCTCGTGCTCTATCCGAACGAGAATCACTGGATATTGCAGCCTCAGAACTCGCTGTTCTGGTACGAGACGGTAAGGAAGTGGCTGGAGCAGTATGTGCCGCCGGGGGCGGGGAATAATGAGGTGATCAAGTGATCCGGTGATCCGGTGATCGAGGTCAGAAAATGATCGCCTTCCCGCCGACTCTTTAGGGAAGCTCTGATTTACCCGTCATCCCGACGAAAGTCGGGATNNACTCGATCACCGGATCACCTCTCCTCTCTTCAAACCGCACCACCGGCACACCACTCGTCACCGACATCGCGCCGTCGATCAGTGCGCCCTGCGCGACGGCGATGCTGCGTGCGGTGACGCTACCGCGAATGCGCGCGGTTTTGCGAATCTCGAGTTTTTCGGCGACCAGGATGTCGCCGACGACATCTCCCGCGATCACCGCATTCGTCGCTTGCAGCCGGCCTTCCCAGGCGCCGCCTTCCGATAACGTGAACGAACCGCCGACGGTGCAATCGGCTCGCGCCGTGCCGCCAACGACCAGATCCCCCTGGCAATTCAGGGTGCCTACGAACTCGGTGCCGACTCCCACGAACGTCGGCGTGCTGGACGTCTTGTCGGAAACGCGGCGGCGAGGGATATCGGACATGAAGCGCTCCGTGAACATGAAACGTGGGCGCGGAATACTACGAGACATAAGCGGGCCCCGTGGGTGAGTCGGGTCGCAGAAATCGTCTCGCGCATCCCTCCCTTCATCGGCCTGCGGCGTGTGACGCGCGTCACATTGATCGACAGCGCGCACACCGCGCGTGCGCGGTTCATTTACATTGCGGGTCGAGCGCGACGATCACCATGCAATACCGACGCAGCGATTTCGACGTCACCAATACCGTGCAGGTCAGCTCGGTCGAAGCCGTGCGCCGCGCCGTTTGCGATCTCTATCGCC
>JRYD01001417.1_pt1 | contig 13228 bp, 12 predicted proteins | sample 235311 | NCBI WGS metagenome assembly JRYD01 (sample SAMN03074213, study PRJNA261472) | activated sludge metagenome | biome: Common Effluent Treatment Plant; feature: Wastewater; material: Activated sludge; isolation source: activated biomass in a lab-scale reactor treating industrial wastewater at... | reverse complement strand
TTGAGATTTGCGAAAGGGTTCGGGCCTCCCATCCGTCCCTGACGCTCGCGGCGCTCTGCCGGAAATAAATAATCGTTAAGTATAGCCGACCGCCTGCCCGCCCGGTTTTACGGGCCCGGGAAGGGCGGGGAGACCGCGCCGGCGGATTACGGGGCGGCATAAATAACATTGAAAGTAAGGAGATAGCTTAAGGTAGTGGGTATTAATAACCTCGTCAGCTTCCTCGGAATTTTCATACTTCTCGCTGTGGCTTGGATCATTTCGACCAACAGGAAAAACGTCAATTACAGGGTCGTGATATGGGCCATAGCGATCCAGCTTGTTCTGGGGGCGTTCGTTTTTCAGGTGCCGGCGGGAACGAAGGTCTTTTTATACGTAAACGACGTAGTGATAAAGGTGCTCGATTCGGCCACCGCCGGGGCGGAGTTCCTGTTCGGGAGGCTTGCCCTCCCGCCGGGGCAGAAAAACCCCCAGGGCGAGGAGTCCCTCGGGTTCTTCCTCGCGTTCCAGGGCCTCCCTACCATTATCTTCTTCTCTTCGCTGATGTCGGTGCTCTATTTTTATAAAGTCATGCCACGGATAATAAAGGCGTTCGCCTACGTTTTCACGAGGCTCATGCGTATATCGGGGGCCGAATCCCTGAGCGCGGCGTCGAACATATTCGTCGGAGTTGAATCCACGCTCACCATAAAGCCCTACCTCGGCCGCATGACGCGCTCNNCACTACGAAAGGGAGGACGGGCTCTTCGAGGCCATAATCAACGGGGCCGAGAGCGGCGTCAGGCTCATAGTCGGCATCGCCGCCCTTTTGGTAGCGGTCCTCGGCCTCGTAGCCCTCCTCGACCTTTTTACGGGCGGCGCCGGGGGATATATAAACGGGCTCTTCGGCATAAACGTGGACTGGTCGATTAAGGGGATGCTCGGATACCTCTTTTATCCCTTTACGCTCGTCATAGGCGTCTCGCTCGACGACGCCTATGCGGTCTCGAAGATCATCGGCGAGCGCTCGGTGGTGACGGAAGTCGTCTCGTACCGGGACCTCGCGAGCGCCGTGAGCAGCGGGCTCATTACGGACCCCCGCTCGACTATTCTCGCCTCCTACGCCCTCTGCGGCTTTGCCCACGTCGCCTCGATGGCGATATTCGTCGGCGGGCTAGCGGCACTCGCGCCCGGGAGGAAAAAGGACATCGCCGCGGTCGGCCTCAGGGCGCTGGTCGCGGCCACCCTCGCATGCCTCATGACGGCGTGCATAGCCGGAATTTTTTACACAGGTCAATCCGCTATCCTCGGAGCCTCCGTAGTTTCATATTAGAACCCCTTAGCATCCCGGGGCTCTAAAACTGTGATCAAGGAGGCTGTCATGCAGAGAGGACCCTCGTTCGAAGCGATACCAACCGGGCTCGGCCAAGACTCTCTCGGCTTTCTCGACGACGACTACTACGAAGACGGGGACGGGGATTACGGTTTTATCGAAGACGCCGAAGAGGAAGAGAGCGCGGCCGGGGATGAAGCGCGCGCGACGGAAGAAAACCCCTACGAGCACAACCATGAGCTAAGGCTCGTAAACGCATATTTTAAGGAAGTGGGGATGGAATCCCTCATGAACGCGGAGGAAGAAATAAGGAACGCGGCGAAGATAAAGGAATGCGGGGCCGAAAAGCAGCGTATCGAAAAGAGAGTGAGGGGGATCGTAGGGAGGAAAAACAGCCGGGATTCGAAAGAGGTTCTCCCGGAGGCGCGGGAATTGATAGCAGCGGATGCGGACAACCCCGGCCTCGACAAGCTGAGAAGGCTCGTCTGCCTTTACGACGTTTATACCACCGCCGAAGCGCGGCTCAAGGGGAGGTTCGTCAAGGCAAACCTCAGGCTCGTCGCAAGCCTGGCGAAGAAGTACACCGGAAGGGGCGTGCCGTTCCTGGACCTCATTCAGGAGGGGAACCTCGGCCTCATGAAGGCCGTGGACAGGTACGACCACACGCGGGGGTACCGGTTCTCGACTTATGCCTGCTGGTGGATAAACCAGGCCATGATAAGGGGCATATTCAACCAGAACAGGACGGTCAAGATACCGGCGTACGTACTCGAAAGGGCGGGGAAGGTGTGGACCGAGCGGGCGAAATTCATGGAAGAGAAGGGAAGGGAGCCGCTCCCGGCGGAGATAGCCCCCGCGGTCGAGATGAGCGCCGAGAACGTAAAGCAGGTGCTGGAATCGGCGAATACGAGGAACACCGTAAGGCTCGATTCCCCCGTCTGGAACGGGAACCGGGCCACCTTTGCCGACTACATCGCCGACGAGGAGAACATTCCCGTCGATTCGCTGATAGCGGAGTTCTCGATACCCGAATGCATACGGCGCGCCCTTTACAAGCTCGAAACCAGGGAAAGGGAGATACTGGAGATGAGGTTCGGCATAGGGTACGAGGGCCGTCTCACGCTCGACGAAATAGGGAAGAAGTTTGGCCTGACGAGGGAGAGGATACGGCAGATCGAAAAGAGGGCCATTTCGGCCATAAGGAATTCGAGCTCTGCCCCCGCGCTCAGGAGCCTGATAGAGCAGAACTAACTATATGGGAACCGCGGCGGGGCCGGGGCGGGTGAGGTGCGAAAAAATCCCGGTCCTGCCGCAATTTTTGCAATTCTTCAATTATCAAAGTGACTTCTACGGCTCTTTCGCCGGTTGCCCCCTGAAATAAGTGCAAGAATATGTAAAATTTTCTTGACAACCTTTCCATGTAGGATATATTTTACCGTACGGTCAACTATTCAAGGTATTAACGGAAAACAAAGGTATTAACGGAAAACACAATGGGTAGAACGAGCGACGCAAGGGAAAATCTGATAGAAAGCGCGATAGAGCTTATCGGCAACCGTAGCTATAACGCCGTCGGAGTGCAGGAGCTCTGCGAGCGCGCCGGCGTAAAGAAGGGGAGCTTCTATCACTTCTTCCCCTCGAAGAGGCACCTCACCCTGGAAGCCATAGACACCATATGGCAGAGCTACAAGGGGGAGATGCTGGAACCCATATGCTGCGCACAGGTTCCCGCGCTCAAAAAGCTCGAATCCATGCTGAGAAGGTCCTACGAATCCCAGACGAAGTCCAAGGAGTGCGGCGGGTGTATGACGGGATGCGGATTCGGGAATCTCGCACTCGAGCTCAGCACGCAGGACGAGGTCATAAGGCAGAAGATAGCCGACATATTCGAGGATTGGGCCGGATCGCTCGAAAGGGTTATCGCCCAGGCCGTGAATGAGGGCGACCTGCCCGCAGACACCGACACGAGGGCGACCTCGCAGGCGATTATCTCCTATATCGAAGGGATATACGTACTCGCCAAGGCGTTTAACGATCCGGGCATGATTCCGAGGCTCGGGGAAGGGGTTTTCAGTATATGCATCAGGCGCGTGGATGACGCTGCCGTGGCGGTGGAATCCGGCGCAAAGGTTTAAGCTGTTTCCGGCTTTAAGAGAAGACCGGTCAACTATACAGGCCGGGGGAGGTAGTAAAAAATGAAAGGCCACAACGTTAACACCGAAGAAAGACACGGAGGGGTAATCATGAACGGCGAGTATTTGTTGAGCGATGGGCACGATATCGAAGACCTTCGGGACGAGGAGCTCGTCGCGCTTTTCGTAGAAGATCGTAACGAGGAAGCTTTTAACGAGCTCATTAACAGGTACTCGGACAAGGTATACAGGCTCGCCTATAGACTGACGAGCGATCCGAAGGACGCCGAGGAGGTCCTCCAGGAGGTCTTTATAATACTTGCCGAAAAGCTGTCGTCGTTCAGGAGCGAGGCGAAGTTCTCGACGTGGCTCTACAGGGTTGCGTCGAACGCGGCATACATGTTCCTCCGGAACTCTTCCAGGTACAGGGACAGGAACATAAGCCTGGAAGATTACAAGCCTTACAACGATTACGGCATGATCGAGGGCGTAAAGGAAAAGGACTTCAGCGACGCCCCCGATTCGAAGCTGCTCGGCAGGGAAGGGGCCGAGCTCATAGACAAGGCCATCCAGGAGCTGCCGTCCGATTACAGGATCGTCTTTCACATGAAGGACGTCGAGGGAATGACGAGCAAGGAGATCGCCGAGGCCCTTGGTCTCACGGTTCCAGCCGTCAAGTCGAGGGCCCTCCGTGCGAGGCTCTTCCTCAGGGACAGGCTTTCCGATTATTTTTACGAGTGGAGGAATAAATGAGGGGGGACTGTTATTCCCTGAACGCCTCTTTTATGAGCCCGCCCAGCTCACCGTTCTGGTCCATTTCGACACAGATGTCGCAGCCGCCGACAAACTGCCCGTTTATATACAGCTGGGGGATCGTCGGCCAGTTCGAATAGTCCTTTATGCCCTGCCGTATCTCGGGGTCGGAGAGGACGTCGACCGTTTCGTAATCGACGCCGTAGGAGTTCAGGATATTCACCACCCTGGCCGAAAAGCCGCACTGGGGCATATCCCTGCTGCCTTTCATATAGAGGATTACCTTATTATTCGCTATCTGGGATTCTATCTTTTTCGCTACGTCTTCCACTTTTACTGCCTCCTGTACGAATTAACAGAAAAACCGGCCGCCCGCCTCAGGCGCCGGCCTTCATGCTTTCCCATTGCCCCGGGGTGTAGGTCTTGAGCGAAAGGGCGTGTATGCGTTCTTTCATTGCGTCGCCCAAGGCATCGTAGACAAGCTTGTGCCGCTCAAGAAGCGATTTTCCCTCGAATTCGGGAGATACTATCACCGCTTCGAAATGCGTGCCGTCCCCGTCGACTTCGACGGAAGTGCTCTGCAGTTTCGTTTCTATCATTGCCCTTATTTCCTTGGGATCCATGGAACATAGTATATATACTTTTGGTATCCTTTCAAGGAAGGGACGGAGCATTCGGAGGCAGTTGAAGTGCATATACAAGAGGCCTATAATTGAAGATTATGAGCCTCCGAATCGTGGCTGCGATTGTCCTGATTGCGCTCCTTCTTCTGGGTGCGTCGAGACTCTTCGAGGGCCTTCAGGCCAAAAGAGAGGGCACGTCTTCTTACATCGGCGAGGCCGTGGGGAAGACTGCCGAGCTAAGAGAGATGAAGGCGAAGAGCTCCCGGATGATAAAAAGCCGCGAGGAAGCTGTCTCGGACGAGTACGAGTAGCGCGGGATAACGCGCACCGGTCAGGCGCTTCACAAATCTAACCATTCTCTTCGGGGGTTTACATGTCTATTAAAGCCAAGGATGTAATGTCAGAGCCGGTTGCGGTCCTTTACGAAGACCGGAACCTCGAAGAAGCCGCCCTGCTCATGCTCGACAAACGTGTGAGCGGGCTTCCGATCATAAGCTCGAAGGGGAACATCGTCGGAATCATCACCGAGTCTGACTTCTCGGCGAAGAGACACACGGCGCCGCTATCGCGGATTTTCGCCCCGAGCCTTTTCGGCGAGTGGATGACAAAGCCCGAGCTCGAAAAGGCCTACGAAGAGGCCCGGAGCATCAAGGTGAAGGAGATAATGTCAAAGCCCGTCATAACGGCGACCGAGGACGAGCATCTGTCCGATGTCGTGGTCAAGATGCTGGAGAACAATATCCACAGGGTGCCCGTCGTGCGAAGCGAAAAGCCCGTCGGCATTATCTCGCGCCACGATCTCTTAAAGCTCGTGGCGGGGAAGATGAAGTCAAGGGACTGGTCGTGAGTGTTTTCGGAGTCAACCCCGATAAGGAGGCCGCACTCAGGGAGCGCATGGCGGGGTGCGGCATACTCGAAAGCGACCTCGAAGAAACATTTATAAGGTCCCGGGGCCCTGGGGGCCAGAACGTGAACAAGGTCTCGACGTGCGTCAGGCTGAAGCACGTCCCCAGCGGTATCACCGTCAAGGTGGACAAGGACCGCTCGCGTGGAGTGAACCGCTTCCTCGCGCGAAGGGAGCTCCTTTCGAGGTACGAAGAGACCGTCCTCGGAAAGAAGCCGGCGAAGGAAGCTCTCCGCGAAAAGATACGAAAGCAGAAAAAGAGAAGGGCCCGCAGGGCGGGCGCTAAAACATCGCCTCCTGCGCCCGGCGCGGACAAGGACGGCTAACGGACCGTCTTATTATATCGCACACTATTTTGTCGGACACATATGTGAATTCGCTGCCCGTACGACTCCTGGGCGCTTAATGATTCACGAGATTACAAAGTACAATACCGGATTTTTAAAAATACATTCCTTCTTTGCATTCGCGCCGTTTTATCGTGGTTATAATGTAAATATGAGGCTAATTGACAAAGCTTCTAAATGAACCGTAGAATTAGCTGACAGTCCCTCTTTTTCCGGGGAAAGGTGTTGCCGCCGGTTCTTTTTCCGATTTAGCAAAATCAATGGAGGATGATATGTCTAAATTGAAAGGGAGAAAGCGTTTCTACGTATTTCTCGCACCCGCTCTGGTATTACTCCTGATCCTGATCCCGATAAGCATTAACAGGGCCGTTGGAGGGCCGACTACCGGCACCCTCAACGTCAGGACGGAAAACGACTTCGTCGCAAACCCGGATATTTTTGCCATACCCGGGGAAGACCTCGTTGCCGTTTTCCTGGAATCGCTCGACTGTATGACGCTTACGAGCGATACGGGAACAAAGGGGAGCGACGTCATTCCTTATAGATATACGGCTAAAACGGAGCAGACGTTCTGCTGGCAGGACAATGACAAGACGGCTACCCATTACATGGCCCTCGTGGACGACCTCGGAACCGAAGTCGTAAAGGCCGCGGCCAACGGCGACTGCGTGACGAAAGAAATAGAACCCGGGGATTACGATATGTATCTATACCACGGTAACGACACGGGCAAGAGCGTGACCGTATTCATCGTTCCCGTGGACGGGAGATCCATCATCAGCACGGCCCCCGAAGAGACGCTCGAAAGCGTGTCGACGATAGTCGATACCGACAAATGCGCGGGATGCGACCTCAGCGGGGCCAACTTCTTCGACGCCGATCTTAGAGAGGTGGACCTGAGCGGCGCTATTCTCGACGACGCGATACTTTCCGACGCGAACCTCGCCGACGCGAACCTCTCCGGCGCGAGCCTCAGGAACGCAGACCTTTCGAAGGCCAACCTCGAAGGGGCCAACCTNNACCTCGAAGTGACGGCGGCATGCACGGTTCCGGCAGGGACGTACCACTACCGTAACGTCCACATATACAACGGCGGCTCGCTTACGTTCGAGGACGCTGTTATAAACTTCTGGGCATACAACATCCTCATAGAAAACGATTCCAGCCTTATCGCGGGGACCTCCGCGGCTCCCATCGGAACGGCGGGCGGAAAGCTCACGATACACCTTTACGGCGACGACCAGGGGAACGGCGGAAGCGGCGTCGCCTGTAAGACCGACGTGAGATGCGGCGTGCCGCAGACGATCTGGGATTCGGCCGGGGCGTCGAAAGAGACCCTGCCCGGAGGCGTCTCGGACTACTTCTATCACTATCATCCGCTGCCTGCCGATACCGGCGACCCGAACGCCTACTTCGGTTACAAGACACTTGCAGTATCGTACGGAGGCACATTGAACCTGTTCGGCAAAAAGGGCTCGACGCTTCCGGACGGTCTCCCGAGCTCGAGCTCGGGGACGAGCTGGGTGCGTCTTAAAGGCACGGTCAACGTAGGCGCTACGCAGCTTACGGTCAACCGTCCGGTGGACTGGGAGGTAGGCGACAGGCTCGTCCTTACCACTACCGATTATCTTCCCGGCAACTCCGAGCTTCTCGAAATCATAGCACCCGCAGTAAGCAACACTACTTTTAACTTCAAGGTGCTTAACGCGTATACCGGGGCCGAAATAGCGGGAGGGCTCAAGCACAGGCACAACGGCGAGCCGTATCCGTTAACCGCGGTTCCGTCGTCTTTCGGCATCGATCTTACGGTCGAGGGGCAGCCCGCGGCGGAAACGAGGGCTGCAGTCGGGCTCCTTTCCCGAAGCATCAGGATAGTTTCTGCGGGCGATACGTATAACTCGGCCAACCCTACATGCGTGTACGACTGCCTCGGCAGCTCGCCGGCGACGTATCACTTCGGCGGACATACGAGCGCAAGGCAGGGATTCAAGCAGGTGCAGATACAGGGCGTCGAATTCTTTCAGCTCGGGCAGGGCGGCCGCATAGGCCACTATCCGGTCCATTTCCACATGGCCCGCGAGACCCCCTCGGACACATTCGTCAAGGACTCTTCCGTATGGGATTCGATGACCCGCTTCGTGACGATTCACGCGACGCACGGCGTGCTGCTTGCGAGGAACGTCGGATTCATGTCCATAGGCCACGGCTTTTATCTCGAAGACGGTACGGAAATTAATAACAAGCTCTATTCGAACCTGGGCGTTCTCGCACGGGCCGCGGTGAACAACCCGCAAAACCCTCGCCAGGTCCCGGGGATTCTGGCCTGGAGCGGCAACCCTACGGCGCCGTTGGTCCCCTATAACTCGGACATATTCAATCCGACAATTTTCTGGATAATGAACGGCTGGAACGATTTCGAGTACAACATGGCCGCGGGCGCCACCGGGTGCGGCGTGTGCTACTGGCTGCTTTCCGGCGCAAACAGCGGAGGTTCGCAGGGCATGAAGTGGGAATCCTACGCGTCCATGCAGAGCGGCCCGGTGATGACGGACGGCGGCGAGACTTACCAGGTTAACTTCGGCAGGGCCGGTATGACGCCGCTTAAAACGTTTAAGGGTAACTCGTGCAGCTCGGCCATGATGTCCTTCAATACGGTCGGGGCGACCGATTCCTGCATTGGAGTAAACTTCTTCGGCACGCTTCCGAACTCTCTGGCCCCGGTGCCGGCTATACAGCCGGTGGCTCAGGGGGGGAAGGCGGACGTCAATAAAGAAACGTTCTATCCCAAGGTAGACGCCGGCGGCGGAAGATTCGCCACGAGATGCGACGGCACGGACTGCGGCCCGGCGGCGATTCCGAACAGGTGCAGCGATACGGACCGGAGCAGGTGCATGGTCACGGTTCTCGACAACTATATTTCGTCCTTCCACTGGCCGCAGCAGAACTTCGCGGCCATATGGCTGAGGCCGCAGTGGTACCTGGTCATAAACAGCTTCCTGTCCGACACCCAGAACGGCGGACTCGGCTTCGTTACGGGCGGAGACTATACGCTTTCGAGCGTTATCCCGGGGCTGTGGCAGCTCGCCACGAAATCCGTTTTCGTGGGACAGACGCAGGGCGACAACCCGCTGGCTTCGGATGCAGGACCGTTCAACCCGCTCAAGAGCGCTGACGGGAAGATCTCGGGCCTGGTCTGCGATACGGGCGACGCCAATCACTGCAGGTCGGCAAACCAGGGCATAAGCATGCCGATCGATAATTTCGGCGTAAATCAGCGCTTCTTCAACATATACGACGGCCCCAATTACCAGGATTCGAACGCCTATCTCGACATAAAAGAGAGGCCGCTCGGGTCGATATGCGAGCCCGGGGGCGTGACTGATTGTCCGCAGCTCGGACCCGGAGCGGGCCAGCCTGCATGGATATACACGCGCGTTCCGGGTATACCGATAAACAAGGCAAACAACACCTGCGTACTGCCCAATGCGGCGATAGGCTGGAAGCAGCCGAACGGGTTTTATTATCCCCCGGCGTTTCATTCGGAGAATCTCTTCTTCCATGAGGTCGACGTGCGGCACTATGTTCTCGAGCCGCTGTGGGAACCGGGCACATACACTACGAACGAAGATCAGGTCAGGGAGAATTACTGCACGTTCCCGATTAACAACATGTTCGGCAATTTCAGCAGCGTCGACAGGCAGACGGTGCTTAACGACGACGACGGCTCGCTTACGGGGTTGTTGAGTCCGGCCGATAGTACGGCCAAGGGCGAGACGATATCCGTAAATCTGGATCCGTTCTTCAACGCTCCGGTAGAAGCCATTGAGTGCAAATCGTTCGACACTGCGAAAACGAGCCCATACGAATATCTGTCAACGATCATCTATCCCCACTGTGCGACAAATAACACATGCCAGGCGCAGTGTCCGAACGTTAACAGGCCGTGTACATGGGATGGGGATTGTTTCGTCAGCGAGACTAACCAGGCGCAGTGCCCGGCGACCTGGGGAAGGCCCTGCACTAACGCCGAGTGCTTCGGGGTTCCGCTAGAAAGGCAGCTCCTTACCTCCGAGGACAGTGCGGACCTTTCCACCACCGGGATAAGGATGGCGGGAATGGACCTCTTCCAGAGAAGCATGATGACGCTGGACAAAGGCACTTACTACGTAGATACGACGGTTTCCGAGCTGGAGCAGAGAAAGAGCGCGCAGAGCCTGAACGTTTTTAAAGCGGGAGAGACTTATTATGTGTTCTTCCTCTACGCAAAGCCCACGACCGAGCAGACATACGAGTTTTACGTCGGGCCCGGACTCGACCTCGGTAACGATGTGAAGATACAGAGGGCGAACATTGCGGGCTTCCCGATCACATTCAATCCAGGCGCCACGGACTGGAGCACCATAAACTGGGAAAAGAGCTACGAGGACGGCGTTCTTACCGTCAAGGTAAACATGGAGAGCTTTGCCCAGGAGTTCGCCGATACAAAGAATGATTATTGCCAGCCGGGAGACTTTTGTACGCGGAACGGAAACACTTGCGAGTGCTCTGGCTCGCTTCCGGAGGACCAGCTAGAGGCCTGTAAGGCAGGCAACATATGCGGCAAATTCGCCGGGAAGGACATCGATTGCCCGCTGGCCGGCTGTCTCGGATTCTCGTTCAAGCTACCGGATGGGTTCGACACGGACAACAAGGGGAATATACTTCAAGACAAAGGCGGGCACAGGCCAGAGCCGACATGTTTTGCATCAGCACCGCCCTGGGATATCGATCTGTTGCGCGCTCCGGCAGGCGTAGCGGGCTCGTGTTCCACGACACCGATTGACGATACCAAGTTCTGCGGCAATCTGGGCGGGGGACCGGGAACGCCGCCGGCGTCCCCTAGGCCTACGCCTCCGCCGTCTCCAGCGCCTTCGGCCGAGCCGACCCCGGTGCCGACGCCAGAGCCGACGCTCGATACCGACGGCGACGGAGTGCTCGACCATCTCGATTCAGACGGGGACAACGACGGCATACCAGACGATCTGGAGCACGGCTCGAATTATCAGGGCTTCTTCGCTGCGCGTGATATCGAGGGCGTAGACCTGAACGACGTCGACGGCGACGGCATACCGAACGATCTCGACCTCGACTCGGACGGCGATGGCATATACGATCACGAAGAAGCCGGCGGAGCAGGCGACCCGAATGGCGACGGCAAGGTAGATGACTTCCTCGATACGGACGGCGACGGGCACCACGACGCGTATGACCCTGAGACCGGCGGCTCGCCGCTTCCGCTTCCTGATTCGGACGGCGACGGCATACCCGACTTCCTCGATGCGACAAACGACGGCCCGACGGACGGAGGGTCCGGAGGGTCCGGCGAAGGATGCGCCATAGCGCCGCCGGGAACCGGAGCGGGCAGCCTCTTCGGCATGCTCGTGGCCTACGCGCTTATACCGGCGGGGATATTTATCAGGAGGAGGCTCCGCTCGGGCGCCGCGTCCTGAAGCAGGAACTTAAATCGATAACCAGCCCCTCCGTTAACCGCCAGCGCTGTTAACGGAGGGGATTTTTTTGCACTCATCCCGGAAGTTTTTCTTTCTTCGACCTGTAAGTGTAGTAAACGAGGAATGCCAGAAGCGCGAGCCATACGGCGACTGTGCCAGTTCTGAAGATCGTTCCCACCGGAGGCCCCAGCCGGAGCAGGAAGCCCAGCGACAGGAGCGCGAGCCACGAGACGAAAAGGAGCGCCCCCGCGATCGCCCGTTCGCGCGGGGAAAGCCCGCCGGATCTGAAAATTCTGAAAAGCGCGACGACGGGGATTATTATGAGGAGGTCGTCGTAGAGCCTGTGATACGTCCAGAGCCGCGCGACGATTGCCGTTACCCCGAGCACGATCCATATGTCGGCCTTCCTGTTCATGTAAAGCCACACGGCCAGCGCCGCGAGAAGGGCAAGGGAGGCAGGCAGAATGAGACCCGAAAGCCCCGCCGAACCCAGCCACTTGTGTACGTTTCCGAAACCGTCTTGAGAAGCCAGATGGGATGCATCCCTTATCCATAGCTCTATGTTCGCTAAAAGCCCTTCGCTCCTGAAATGAACGGCGAGGAGTGTGAGCAGGATGTATCCCAGAACGGCGAGGGCAACCGGCCTCCACGCCCTTTCGGATATGAGGGTCACGAGAAAAAACGGCGCCGACAGAGGGAGCTTGATCGTGGAAAATAGAAGGAGCAGCGTCATCGCCGCCTCCCTCCCGGCGCTCGGCCGCCCCTGTCCGAGCAGTATTGCCGTCAGAACAGCGGGAATGATAAACAGCGTTAACTGACCGTTCCCGATAATGATGCTTGTCGGATATATGGCGATCAGGAAAAGAGCCGCGAAGATAATTTCCTTCTTTTCCCGGAGACCCGCCCCTGACTTTATTATGTCCAAAAGCCAGAAGAACGAAATTATATAGAAGAGGAGCCAGAGCCATCTCGAAGCCTCGAACGATAGCCATCCCGTCAGCGGCCAGAGGAGGGGGTACGTCGCGGGCAGGAGGTTGTGGTGGATGAGGGGCTTGTCTCCGAACCAGAAGGCCGTCCAATAGCTGAACATCTTGAGGTCGAGGGCGCCGTTCGAGCCCGTATCCGCGAGGAGCCTCCAAAGCTGGTAGGCCAGCCTCGGGACCGCAAGGAAAATCATGAATATCACCGCCACCCGGAATAGTCCGTTCCGGTTTCGGCTGGCCCATTTTCCGGCCGAAAAGAGAGCGTCGTAAAACAGCGATTTAGTCGGGGACATCATTTGGATTATGGAGGATCTTTGTAGGCCTTATTGCGGCAGCTTCGAAATGAAGCCGTAATCGGGCTTTCGATCCAATATCTTACTATTCGGCGATTATAATGCCAATAAGCGCAAATGAGATTATAATCATATTTTTATATAAGCAGTAACTTTTATTCAGCAATCGACAGCGGAAACGAATAAATGAAAATATGCGTTATCGGGGCAGGACCCGCCGGGCTCGCGTGTGCGTACAAGCTCGCAGCCCGGGAGATTAAATCCGAGGTGTACGAAGCCGGTCCTTCCGTAGGCGGGCTGGCAAAATCCATCAGGCTCTGGAATCAAACCGTCGATCTCGGCCCACACAGGTTCTTCAGCAGCGACAGGCGGGTGAACGAATTGTGGCTGGA
>JRYD01000087.1_pt1 | contig 13243 bp, 17 predicted proteins | sample 235311 | NCBI WGS metagenome assembly JRYD01 (sample SAMN03074213, study PRJNA261472) | activated sludge metagenome | biome: Common Effluent Treatment Plant; feature: Wastewater; material: Activated sludge; isolation source: activated biomass in a lab-scale reactor treating industrial wastewater at... | reverse complement strand
GCACCAGCGCGCCGACGGGCGCGAACACGAGCGCGGCGTCGAGCGGCACCGGCGGCAGCTCGTCCGAACCGCCAGCCCAGACGCAGCCGAGCGCGCGGGCAAACGCCTGTGCCTCGGTATCGCCCGTGCGCGTGAAGGCATAGGTCTCGATGCCCTCGTGGCGCGCAACCTGGGCGACGATATGGGCCGCAGCGCCGAAGCCGTAGATGCCGAGGGTCCGGCACGGGCCTGCCATGCGGAGCGTGCGGTAGCCGATGAGGCCGGCGCAAAGGAGCGGGGCGGCTTCGACGTCGCCGAGCCCTTCGGGAAGGGCAAAGCAGTAATCGGCATCGGCGACTGCGTATTCGGCATAGCCGCCGTCGATCTGGTAGCCGGTGAAGCCCGGATCGTCGCACAGGTTCTCGTGCCCCATGCGGCAGTAGGGGCAGACGCCGCAGGTGTGGCCGAGCCACGGAATGCCGACACGATCCCCGAGCGCGAAGCGTGTCACGCCGCTCCCGAGCTTGTCGACGCGCCCGACGATCTCGTGGCCCGGAACGATCGGGAGCTTCGGCTGCGTGAGATCGCCGTCCGTGACGTGCAGGTCGGTCCGGCAGACGCCGCAGGCCGCGACCTTGACGCGAACCTGGGACGGACCGGGCTCGGGGACCGGCAGATCGCGGAGGCTGAGCGGCGTCCGCTGCCGATCGAGGAGCATCGCTTTCATGGTGTCGGGCATCTCTGCCTCCCTTCACGGACCCTTGCCGGAAACGCCGGATTGTCGACTATGGTGCCATCCGGGGCTTCGATCGAGTTCCGACGGGCGCGGCCGGCTCGACACCCTGCTCCACTCTCACTTGGGAGACACGCGATGACGCTCAAGCTCACGTCGACGGCGTTCACGGATGGCGGGGCCATTCCCTCCACCTACACCTGCGAAGGCAACGACATCTCGCCGCCCCTCGCATGGAGCGGCGTGCCGGCGGGGACGCAAAGCCTGGTGCTGATCGTCGACGACCCGGACGCGCCGGATCCTGCAAAACCGCAGCGCGTCTGGGTGCATTGGGTGCTCTACAATCTCCCCGCTGACGCGTCCGGGCTTGCCGAAGCCGTCGCGGAGGAGGCCCTGCCCAAGGGAACGGAGGGCGGCCTCAACGACTGGGGACGGACGGGCTATGGCGGCCCCTGCCCGCCCATCGGGCGCCATCGCTACTTCCACAAGCTCTACGCGCTCGACGTTCGCCTGGAGGGGCTGGCGTCGCCGCGGAAATCCCAGGTCGAGGCGGCCATGGAGGGGCATGTGCTGGCGCAGGCGACGCTGATGGGCACCTACATCAAGGGCGCGTGAGGCTCCCGGCAGTCCTGCTGCGGAGGTACTCCGCCTGCCACTTGTCCCAGCGCAACTGCTCCTCAGGCGTGCACCACGGATTGCCATAGAAACCGAAGTGGCCGTTGAAGCGCGTGCAGTCCTTGACCGGCGGCGGCGCCTCGCCGGGCGCGGAGGGTCGGGACGGACCGGCCACCGCCACTGCGGAAACGACCATCGTTGCGGCAACCGCAGCTCCTGCGGTCTTCATCCATCGGCGCATGGCATCCTCGCGGGCTGCGGTCCGAATCCAATAATCGCATTCTTGGCGGGCGGCTGTCGATATGACGCCGCTTGGTCAGCAGTGGGGGAACACCCCTACGGCTGGTCTGCAGTCCCCCCACCAAGACACCCCCCCAAGGGGGGGGGGGCAGGGGCGGGGGNNTCAGACTCAGGACACTAGCGGTCGATGCGCGAGATCTTGGAGCCTTCGAGGGTGAGGTTGTACATCAAGCCCTTCTGGTTGAGGATGAAGCCGATCACGGGCTTCTTGATCTGGTTGGTGTCGATCGAGCCGCCGACGCCGACCGTCACCAGGGCCACCGAGCCGTCGACGCCCACTTTCCAGCCGTGCTTGCGCTGGAAGCTCGCGAGCGCGTTCTCCGTCATGAAGAGAATGATCACCGTGCGCGCCTGCACGCCGAGCTGGAAGCCGACCGAGGCGGATACCGTGTTGTAATAGCCTTCCGTATAGCCTCTGCGGCGCAGGGCGCCTTCGCCGTACTCGCCGCCGAATCCCATGCCGGCCTTGACGACCGAAGGGAACACCAGCACGGCCGCGGCATCGCGGACGAGGCCGCGCGCGCCCGGCACCGTGCGATAGAAGCGCTGCAGGGCCGCATCCACGTCGGCGTCGATCTCATAGGCCGAGCCGGCGCCCGCGGTGCTTGGCGCTCCCAGCAGGAGGGCAAACGCAAGCAGCGCGTTCAGCAGAAGCGTTTTTGACGACATCTTGTATCCCCCAGAGCGCAAATGTGGCCGGACTCGCTCCCAAACGAGTCGAAGCCCGGGCATCATCTATCGAAAACAATGGACTCAATGTGGCGCGACGGCCGCAGCCCAAACCAGGCTACGGGCCAGACGGGCGGCTGCGGGCGCTCAGCAGAAGATGCAGGCGCTGCACATGGATGCCGCCTCGGCGATGTGCGCGTCGAGAATGCGGGTGTACTCGGCCATCTTGGGCTTCTGGTTCGCGCACAGCGTCTTCTTCTTTTCGGGATCGGCGAACGCCGTCTCCCACGCCTTGACGTATTCCGCCTTCTTGGCGCGGAACACGGAGGCGACCTTGCGCAGCGAGGTGACCTCGACGCAGGGGCTGACGGCCGCCCACGTGCGCCGCTGCAGGTTCAGCTTGCGGCCGCAGAACTCCAGGAGCGCGTCGACGGTGGCGTACTCGTCCACCCGGCGCCAGAGATCCGCGCGCTGCTCCTTGCTGATGCTTTCGAGGCCCATCTTGACCTCGAGGTAGGCCATCCGGGTCTCGGCGGCGCGGGCCAGCCCCAACGCGGCGACGGCGGCCGCTGCGGCCAGCAACGCGCCGGCCACCCATCGCGCACCACGGGTGTTCAAGCTCAGCATGCTCCCTGCGCCTTTCCGCTTCGCCTTCGGTGGGAGTCTAGTTCGGGGCCGGGCGTTTCGGCAAGCGCTCCGCTCGCAGGGGTTGAAGGCTATTCGATGGCAACGATCTCCACATCGCCCCCGCCGACGCGGGCGGTATCGCCCACGCCCTTGCCCAGGAGCGCGCGGGCGAGCGGGGACACATAAGAGAGTGTGCCGCGCGCGGGGTCGGCTTCGTCCTCGCCGACGATGCGGAACGACTGGCGGCGCCCATCGGCGCGCACGAGGGCCACACGGGCGCCGAACCGCACCTCGTCCCTGTCGGAGGGCGCGGGGACGAGCTCGGCGGTCGCGCGCCGCTGGGTCCAATAGCGCAGGTCGCGCGCGGCGACATTGAGCGCGGCGCGGTCGCCCGACGCCTGGGCGTCCGCATAGGCGCGCGACAGGCGCGCCACCTCGTCCTCGATCTGCCGCAGCCCCTCGTCGGTGACGAGGTTCGGATTGTCGGAGATCAGCCGCTCGGGCAACTCCTCGAACGCGGCGAGGCCGTCCGGCTCTTTGACGAATGCTCTGCTCATGGTGGTTCATGCACTCCGCTGCCGGATGCCAATATAAGCATCAACCTAAAAAATAACGAGGAGTGCGGACATGCGCCAGCGACAGAGAGAAATCACCGTCCCGACCACGGGCGAGGGCCTCTACGAGATCAGCGACGCGGCGCGGGCGTTCACGGCGGAAGCCGGCCTGTCGACGGGTCAGCTCACGGCCTACTGCCGGCACACCTCGGCTTCGCTCGTCATTCAGGAGAACGCCGATCCCGACGTGCAACGCGATCTCATCGCGTTCTTCAAGAGACTCGTTCCCGATGGCGATCCGCTCTTCGTGCACACGCTCGAAGGTCCCGACGACATGCCCGCGCACATCAAGTGCGCGCTCACGCAGACATCGATCACGATACCGATCGTGAGATCTTCTCTTGCACTCGGGACGTGGCAAGGTCTTTATCTCTTCGAGCATCGGCGTCATCCGCATGATCGCAAGGTCGTGTTGCATGCGGTGGGTGATTGATCCCGCGCCGTGCTCGTTGTGGTCTCGCTATGCGACAGGAGCTCCAGATGGCGAAGAACAAGGAAGCGGGCGACAATCGCCGCGTTGGTGCGGTGAAGAAGCGCTCGCAGATTCCGAACAAGCTGACTGGCACCTGGACCAAGCGCGACGACACGACCGGGAAGTTCATGGACGTGAAGGAAGACAGCAAGCCGTTCAAAGGCGTGCGCAAGGAAGGACAGAAGACGATGGCCAAGAAAGTTGCCGTGAAGAAGAAAGCGACCAAGACGACCGCCAGGAAGCCTGCGGCGAGGAAGCCCGCGGCGAAGAAAACCGCCAAGAAAGCCACGAAGCGGGTGGTGAAGAAGGCGCCGGCCGCAAAGAAGCGGGCCGGGGCGCGCCGCTGAGGGCATCGGGCCGTTAACGATTTCCCTTACGGCCCACTCAGGGCGGGCCATCGCGGTACGATGCGCTTTGTCGCGCGGCGATGGCCCGCCGCCCGTTTGAGAAGGGCCCCGCAACCTGCTAAGGAGGCTTCCGAGTTTCAACCTCGGGAGCCTTTCTCATGAGCGACGCCGAAAGCCAGACCCGCATCGCAACGGCCAAACTGATCCGCAGCTACTACGACGCCTTCAACGGGGGCGACAGCGAAGGCATGCTGGCGCACCTCACCGACGACGTCATCCACGACGTGAACCAGGGCGAGCGGCGCGTGGGCAAGGACAAGTTCCGCGCCTTCAACGCCCGCATGACGCATCACTACAAGGAGACGCTGACCGAGCTCGTCGTGCTCGTCTCCAAGGACGGCACGCGGGCCGCGGCCGAGTTCAACGTCAACGGCACCTATCTCAATACGGACAGCGACCTGCCGGCGGCCAAGGGCCAGACCTATGTGCTGCCCGCCGGCACGTTCTTCGCCATCCGCGACGGCAAGATCGCCCGGGTCACCACCTACTACAACCTGACCGACTGGATCGCGCAGGTGGCGTAGTTCGCTCGCGGGCGCCGTTCGGATCGCCTGCGGCGGATCCGGCGCCCGCGCCAATCGGAGCGCGGCTTCGCCAAGACGCGGAGCCTAGCTTCGCCAAGACGCAGGGGCGGCGCTCGCGCCGGGCCGCCTGTGGCCTTGCCCCTTCGAGGCGGAGAGTCGTCAGGCCGACAAGGAAAGGATCACGGAATGAGCATCGAGGTTCGCGCGCTGACGGGCGACGACATCCAATCCGTGCTGCCCGATCTCGCTCGGCTCCGCATCACCGTATTCCGCGACTGGCCGTATCTCTACGACGGCACGCTCGCCTACGAGGAGGAATACCTCGCCAAGTTCGCCAAGGCGAAGGGCGCGGTGTGCGTCGTGGCGCGCGACGGCGATCTCGTCGTCGGAGCCTCGACCGGCGCGCCCATGGTCGAGCACGCCGACGAATTCGGCGAGCCGTTCCGCAAGGCGGGCTACGACCTTTCGCAGATCTTCTATTGCGGCGAGAGCGTGCTCCTCAAAAGCCATCGCGGGCACAGGCTCGGGCACCAGTTCTTCGAACTCAGGGAGGCACAGGCGTACAAGCTCGGCGGCTTCACGCACTCGACGTTCTGCCGCGTCGTGCGGCCCGACGACCATCCCCTGAAGCCCGCCGACTACATCCCGCTCGACCGCTTCTGGGGGAAGCGCGGCTATGCTCCGGTGCCGGGGCTCGTCGCCACCTATGACTGGAAGGACATCGATCAGCCAGACGAGACCACGCACACGATGCAGTTCTGGATGAAGGCGCTCTGATGGCTGCTCCCCACCTCCTCAAGGTCGCCGCCGCGCAGTATCCGATCGGACAACCCGGCTCGCTCGCCGAATGGGAGGCGAAGATCGCCCAATGGGTCGCCGAGGGCGCGGCGACGGGCGCGGAGCTCCTCGTCTTTCCCGAGTATGCCGCCATCGAGCAGGCCGCGGCCCTCGGTCCGGAGGTCTACAACGACCTCACGACGACGCTCGAGCGTGTAGCAGCGCTGGCGGAGGCGCGCGTGGCGCTGCATGCGGCGCTGGCCAGACAGCACGGCGTGCACATCCTGGTCGGCTCGGGGCCGGCGGTGCACGCGGATGGGCGCTTCGTCAATGCGGCGCAGCTCGTGACCCCGTCCGGCAAGGTCGGCGTGCAGGAGAAGCTCATCATGACGCCGTTCGAGCATGATTGGGGTGTCACGGCCGGCGGGCCGCTCCGCGTGTTCGAGACCAGCCTCGGAAAGCTCTCGGTTCTCATCTGCTACGACAGCGAGTTCCCGCTGCTCGCGCGGGCGGCGGTCGAGGCGGGCGCGGACGCGATCCTGGTGCCGTCCTGCACCGAGCGCATCTCGGGCTATCATCGCGTGCGCACGGGCTCGCAGGCGCGCGCGCTCGAGAACACGATCGCCACCGTGCAGAGCCCCACGGTGGGCGATGCGCCATGGTCGCCGGCAGTGGATTTCAATGTGGGTGCGGCCGGCATCTACGTGCCGCCGGAGCACGGCGTGAGCGATGCGGGTGTTCTGGCGGAAGGGACCCTCAACGCCGCACAGTGGGTCTATGCGGCGGCCGATCTTGCCGCTCTCCGCCGCCTGCGCACGAGCGGCGAGATGCGCAACTTCGCCGACTGGCCCGCGCAGCCCGGTGCGGCGCCGCTCAAGCACACCGTCGAGGTCGTTCCGCTCGTCTAGAGCGTTCTGTTTCAGGTGGAAACAGCAGAAGCGCGTGGCTGGACTCCGGCCTACGCCGGAGTGACGTTGCGTTTAGACTACCCCGCCCCACACCTATAAGTCATCCCGGCATTATGGCGGAGGCATGCTTTGGATGGACGGCCGGGCGGATGGCTGCCGCTCCGCCGAGCTGGCCGCGCCCGGCGCAGGCGCCCTTGTTATTTCCGCCTGCGTGTCCAGTCCATCAGGGCCTCCCAGAATGCCGCGAGGCCGACGAGGGCGGCGATCAGGAACACGGCGACGACCATCTGCACGACGCCGAAGTTCGGAGCCTCCTCCGCCACGAACCAGCCGGCGATGATGGCGGCGAGCAACAGGATCGGGCGAATGAGCCAATACAGGATGGGCATTGGTCACCGGACTTTCCTGTTGTCGTTCCTATCGCCAATCAGCCGTTGGCCGCATGACAGGTCTCGAACGATCTCACCCGGCAGCGCGCGATCGTCGCGCCGCGGGCCCGAAGCACGCGGCGCGAGGCATCCGCTCACTTCAGCGCCCAGGTGACGGTGACGCGGGCTTCCAGCGTCTCGGTTCCCGCCTCGATGGGCACCGCATCCGCCCTGGCGGCGCGCATCGCCATCGGCCGGGGGCCGCCGTAGCTCACCTCCTCGGTGATCGTGACCACCTCGCCGAGATCGGCTCCTGCGGCGGCCGCCAGCAGCTCGGCGCGGCGGCGCGCATTGGCGACCGCCTCCTTGCGCGCCTCATCCTTCAGCGTCTCGGCCCTGCTGACCTCGAAGGCGAGCCCATTCACCTGGTTGGCGCCGAGAGAGACGAGCTTGTCGAGCAAGCCTCCCAACGCCTTCAAGTCGCGCACCACGAGCGTGACCTGGTTCGAGACCCGGTAGCCGTCGATCGTCGGCGTGCCGTCGCGCGGATTGGTGTAGCGGGGCTCGACGTTGAAATTTCTGGTCTGGATATCCTTGGCGTCGATGCCGCTCTCCTTCAGCCCGGCAATGACCTTCTGCATGAGCTCGGTGTTGGCGGACAGCGCGGCGGCGGCCGTCTCGGCCTCGGCGGCGACGCCGGCCGAGATCGTCGCCCGGTCGGGCTCTGCGTCGGCGTATCCGGAGGCGGAGACGGTGATCAGGCGATGCATCGGTCTTTCCTCGGCCCGGAGCGGGCTCGCAAATGTGACGAGCAGGACTGCGGCGGCCAACAGTGCCGCCGGCGTGAAGAGGGTGACAGGGCGCATACGGATCCTCCAGGTCGATGGTCGCGGATAGAACATTCCCGCGGATGAAGGAAGCCTGAACGATGTTGATCTCATGACGGCCCTGGCCGCTGGAACGGGGCGCGAACTCTGTTATAGAGGGCGGCCACCCTTCGGGCGCCACAGCGCGGCGGCCTGATCTTTCGCTCGGGGGCCCGTAGCTCAATGGTCAGAGCTGGCGGCTCATAACCGCCTGGTTCCAGGTTCGAGTCCTGGCGGGCCCACCAATGTTTTCATACGTTTATGCCGACATTCGGCTTGTCGCATTGCCGTCGGCGGTCCATCCGCTGTCCCTAAATTGCGGAACTGAATTTTTGAGCCCGTTCCCCTCGGAACAGCGGGGATGACCCCGCAGGGGTCATAGTGCTCTCAACAGACACCCTGGCACTGGAGAGAGCCAAATGACCAAGATCAGCACCATCCTCGCCGCAGCGATCGCCCTCAGCACCGCCACCCTCTCCACCCAGGCCGGCGCCGTCAGCCTCGNNACGCCCACTGCAGCCAGCACAATCCGGACAGCCCCGGCGTCAGCAAGTGCATGCGCTCCGTCGGCAAGAACCTTTCCCAGCGTTGCCTGAGCGCCCTGGTCGGTGCCGGCCTTGCTCCCAAGACGGCCGTTGCCCAAACGAAGGTCGCAGCCAACTAAGAACGGCACAATTCAAGTCCGGTCTCTGAGCTGGACACACGAAAGCCGGGGCGCCTCTCCACGCTCCGGCTTTCTCATTTCGACTAAAAATCGCTATCGCCGCCAGGAGGCGGTAGTGACCATGGCTGCAATCAGATCAGTCGGGCGCGAAGCTTGCCGTATTCCGCCTCGGTAATCGATCCCTTCGCCTTGAGTTCGTCCAGCTTCCTGATCTCGTCAGCGGCGCTGAAGCCCACGATGCTGCGCAGTTCATCGCGCGCTTTTTGCGCTTGAGCCTGCTGCCGCTCCGCCATGCTGCTGCTCTGCGTCAGCAGATAAGCGAGCACGGTCAAGTAGGGCAAGAGGACCAGGAAGATCACCCAGACGACTTTGTTGAAGCCCGAAATGTCAGTCCGCCGGAACAGATCGGCGAANNGACGTATTCGTAATTTTCATGAAAATTACGAATACGTCGAATAGAAAGTTGCCAAGGTTCAGATTTCCGAGATGCATAGGTCGCACTCCATATTGCTACGCGAGGGTTACCCTACTTTGGGACCACTATCACCACATATTTCCGAGAGACTTAAGGAACCGCGCCGGCTTTCCTCGTGTCCCGAACGATGCGTGCTCTTGCCGCCCGCCGCCTTCAGGTCGCGCGTCGAGGAAGGGTAACGACAAGGTCGGTGTTAAATCCTCGCCTTCACCATACAGAACGTAGCTGCGAGGGTAGCCTCCGGCTCCGATTATTTGCCGTCGTCTGACGCATCTGGCTCTTGCAGATACCGCTGCAGGCCCGATGCGAAGTCCAACTTTCGGAAGCTGTCCCGGCTCACGAGACGTGGGCCCTGCACAAGCCTTAATCCCCGGATCACCGGTCTCGGGGGTGAGCGCAACATCACCAACTCGCGGGCGAGCGAGGGCGACACCGCGAGCTGGGGCCTCGGTACAAGTGCGGCAGTTTCAACGGCCGCGGCCACGTCGCCGGCCAGCTGCTCGCCGTCCTCACGGACGCCGACGCGCTCCTGGGCCGCCTCGAGCGCGATGTCGAACGTTTCGAACCTGCCAAGGTAACCTGGAACGCGCGGATACACGCGCCGCCGCACATAGCTTGCCTCGGTCTTCGTCGGAGATTGCAGGACGCTGATGACGAGCGCTGCCACTCCTTGCGTGCGGAAGCCGAGCTTCTCTGCGGCGGCGCGCGATACGTCGAGCTTGCGCTTTCCGCTATAGGGACCTGCGTTGGTGATCCGCAGGACAGAGGCGTCGCCGGTCTTGGGATTGTAGGCGAGGATGACCGTGCCATCCGGCAGCAGCGGGCTCGCCGCATTGTCGGGGAGATCGGGACGGAAGACGGCGCCCGAGCTCGTCAACCCGCAGGGGTTCAAGCGGTCGAGACGGCAGCTATCGTAATAGGAGGCGAGCAGGTAGCCGCGCCATCCGACGAGCGTGTCGGTCTGCGCCAGCGTCCCGACGCGGTGACAAAACCCATGGAAACAGTACCGGGTGCCGGGAGACTTGGCATTCGCCGTCGTCACGGTCGTAGCGCCGACGATCAGGATCACGGCGGCCCCAACCAAAGCCGGCAGCACAAGCCGCCAACCCATGACAAAATCCGAGGCTGCCCTAAGCAGTGGACGCTTTTCCCGTAGCATGTGACGCGGGGCGGTTCGCTAAAATCAGTTTCTGACTTGTGAGACAACCGTGGCGAATGTTTGAGCAGCCTCGCTCACACAGGGTAAACGCGCACTTAATGACGGGACGAAATGGTTGTCTGCAATCGCTCCAACCTGTCGAGAGGCGAAGTGACCGAAGCTCGGAGATGTGGTCAACTTGACCGGGCGACCGCGCTGGTGCTCGCCGCCTACGAGGCTACTCAGAGCAGCACGATCACGCGATGGCCCGGCTGACGCCAGAAGTGGAGCTTGCGGTACTGGGCCACGTTGTCGACGCCCGCATTGGTGCGGGCAGCTATTGCTGCTGTTGCTGCTGACCGCCCTGCTGATCAACTACCACCCTGACGTCAAGGGCTTCTTTCTCGCCGCCCCTCTGGATGCCGCGAATGGGGGAGGCGGAGCCGGCGTCGAAACCCCAGGCGAGGCGGACGTAGCGCTCGGTCGGGCACATGCCGTTGGCCGGGTCGAACCCGACCCAGCCCAGGCCGTCGATCCAAGCCTCCGCCCACGCGTGGGCCGCTTCCGAAGGGGCGAGGGTGCCGGAGAGGAAGTAGCCGTTAACGTAACGGGCCGGGATGCCGATGATGCGCGCCGCCGAGATGAACACGTGCGCATGGTCCTGACACACTCCCCTACCGGCGGCCAGCGCCTCGGCCGCCGTCGTGTGGTGGTGGGTGGAGCCGATCTCGTACTCTACGGCATCCTGCACCGCGCGCATCAGGGCGTGCATGCAATCGAGGACGTTCCTCGGAACCTTGCCGTTGCTGACGCCGCGGGCGAGCTCGCGGATGCCCTTGTCGGGCACGGTTCGATCCGTCTCGCGCAGGAAGACGCGGCGGGGCGCAAGCTCCGTCAGGCCGCGCACGATGCCGCTGCGGTCCTCCGTCTCGACGATGCCCGATGCCTCGATGGTGATGCCGTCGTGAAGGCCGCTCACGGAGGCGAGGTGGACGATATTGCCGAAGCCGTCGCGGTATCCGATCCCCGTCTCGAAGCCGGGTGCCGAGATGGTCCAGGCGGTCACGTCCTGTCCGTCGAACGAGGGAGGCGTCAGCCGCAGGCTCTGGATCGAGTAGCGCACCGGCGTCTCGTAGCGGTAGGTCGTGACATGGCGAATCTCGATCAGCATCCGCCCCTCAGTAAGTGAAGTGATAGGCCTCGGAGATCTCGTGCGCGACGCGGCTGTTGCGACCGATGAACTCGAGCAGGAACTCATGCAGCCCGGACTGGAAGACGGTGTCGATGTCGCTCATCTCGAGCAGTGCGAGCGTAGATTTCGCGGTTTCGAGACACGGCTTCTGCTCGCCGTAGAGTGCAGAAAGGTCGGCGAGCGTCTGGTCGATCTCGTCGTAGCAGGCGCGCAACGAGCGCGGCATGGCGCGGTTCAGGATCAGGTAGTCGGCGATGCGCCAGGAGCGGTAGCTCTCCTTGTAGACCCAGCGGTAGCTCATGTGCGCCGAGACCGAGCGCAGGATCGCCTCCCACTGGGCGTTGTCGACGCCCGAGCCGATCATGCTCGTCGAGGGCAGGAGCACGTAGTATTTCACGTCGAGGATGCGCGCGGTGTTGTCGGCCCGCTCGAGGAATGTGCCCAGCTGGCTGAAGTAGTAGGTGTCGTTGCGCAGGATGGTGTTGAGGAGCGCGCCGCGGTAACCGGCCGAGCGCTCCTTGATCCAGTCGAGCATGCGCGGCAGCGCGTCCGACCGCAGCGTGCTGGGCCGAATGGACTGCAGCTCGAGCCATGTGCTGTTCAGAGATTCCCACATTTCCCGTGTCAGCGCCGTGCGCTGAGCACGGGCGTTGCGCCGGGCGGTGGCGATGCAGGAGCTGATGCTCGACGGGTTTTCGCCATCGAACAGGAGGAAGTCGACCACGTTGCGCGTGTCGAGCGCGCCGTGCTTGGCGTAGTACTGATCGGCGCAACCGGCGCTCTCGAGGGTGGAGGCCCACTCCTGCTTGTGGTCGTCGCCGATGCGGGGCAGCAGCGCGATGCGGTAGCCGGCCTCGATGAGACGGGCCATGTTCTCGGCGCGCTCGACGTAGCGGGAAAGCCAGAAGAGATCGTTTGCCGTGCGCCCTAACATTGCTGTGTGCGGCCCCTGCCCTCAGGCGTTCTTGGTCGTTATCTGATCTTTTCAGTCCTGGAGCACCCAGGTGTCCTTCGTTCCCCCTCCCTGGCTCGAGTTGACGACCAGCGAGCCCTTGCGCAGCGCGACGCGGGTGAGGCCGCCGGGCACCAGGCGGACCTCGTCACCGATCAGAACGAACGGTCGCAGATCCAGATGGCGCGGCCCGATCCCTTCCTCGCCCAGCGTCGGGCAAGTGGAGAGCGCGAGTGTCGGCTGGGCGATGTAGTTCGCGGGGTTCGCCTTGACGCGCACGCGGAAGGCCTCGACGTCCTCCTTGCTGGCCGTCGGTCCGACGAGCATGCCGTAGCCGCCCGAGCCGTGCACCTCCTTGACGACCAGGTCGTCCATGTTGTCGAGCACGTACTTCAAGGCGTCGGGCTTCCTGCAATTGTAGGTCGGCACGTTCTTCAGGATGGGCGGACGGCCCATGTAGAATTCGATGATCTCGGGGATGTAGCTGTAGATCGCCTTGTCGTCGGCGATGCCGGCGCCGGGCGCGTTGACGATGGTGACGTTGCCGGCGCGATAGACGTCGAACAGGCCGGGCACGCCGAGGACCGAATCGGGCCTGAAGGTCAGCGGATCCAGGAAAGCGTCGTCGACGCGCCGGTAGAGCACGTCGACGCGGCAGAGGCCCTGCGTCGTCTTCATGTTCAGGAAGCCGTCCATAACGACGAGATCCGGCGCCTCGACCAGCTCGAGCCCCATCTGGTCGGCGAGGAAGGCGTGCTCGAAATAGGCGCTGTTGTAGATTCCGGGCGTCAGAACGGCGATCACGGGGTCGTCGTCGAGGTTCTCCGGGGCGACGCTCTCGAGCGTCTTTCTCAGATAGTCCGGGTAGGTCTCGACCGGGGCGACGCGGTTCTCGGCAAACAGGTTCGGGAACATGTGCATCATCGTCTCGCGGTTCTCCAGCATGTAGGAGACGCCGGACGG
>JRYD01008960.1_pt1 | contig 13267 bp, 16 predicted proteins | sample 235311 | NCBI WGS metagenome assembly JRYD01 (sample SAMN03074213, study PRJNA261472) | activated sludge metagenome | biome: Common Effluent Treatment Plant; feature: Wastewater; material: Activated sludge; isolation source: activated biomass in a lab-scale reactor treating industrial wastewater at... | reverse complement strand
CCATCAAGGCTCGGTCATCGCGATGGCGGAGGCCACGGGCAACGCGACGAACTGCGCACCGGGCGTGAACTGCCAGCGGCTGTCCTACGATGAGTACGGAAGATTGGGGACGGGCAGTGTGACGACCGGTCAGCCTTATCGCTACACCGGTCGGCGGTTCGATGAGGAGACGAAGCTGTACTACTACCGGGCGAGGTATTACTCGCCGGAGTTGGGAAGGTTCCTGCAAACCGATCCGATTGGGTATGAGGATGACGTAAATCTCTATGCGTATGTGGGTAATGATCCGCTGAACAGAGTCGATCCGACCGGGATGTACAGTTGCGGGAGATCAATGATCGAAGGTCAGTGCGAGACCTTCACCCAGGCACAGGACGCAGCGAAGCAGCAGATCACGTCTGCCGTCGGGACTCTGAGAGGCATCCAGTCGAAAGTGAATTCAGGAGAGAAACTCAGCGCCGCTGAGCAGAAAGTTGCGGATGGCGTGAGTAAAGCCTTGGGGAAAGGAGCCGGCACCGATTCGAAGGTGTTGGGGGCGCTTATCGATACCGGAAATAAGATGCTGGCTAAGCTCAACAGCGATATGCCGGCGGAGTTCGGTGGAGATCATGGAAGCAGGCTTGCTGAAGCGCCAGGGAACCAGTTAACGCTCTACAGCGGATTTTTCCGGCAGACACCAACCGGGCAAGCGCAGATCACTGCACACGAATCACACCATCATGCGGTTGGTGGTCTAGACATCGAGCTGCAATATCGAAACGAGCGCATCAGCCCGTACGGTTATCCTGCGGCGGTGAGGCGCGCAGAGATCTTGAATAATCCGATGAGGTCTTTGCGGATTCCGGACCCGACGACGTATGCCTTGGGTTTTCAGGACGAGATCCTGCCATGAAGAATGCAATATTGCTCGGTTGTCTCGTGTTCGTCCTCTCTGTCACGGGTTGCGGCGATAAGTCGAACGTTGCGGATACGGTCGCTGTGGCTGATGACGAAAGTCGTGCGTGCGCAGAGCAGGGCGGAGATTGGCGGCGGGTATGCATGGTGCAGAGATATCAGTGTGTCAAGCCGTATTCGGATGCAGGGAAGGCTTGTGGCGACTCTTCCGAATGCGAGGGAGAGTGCCTTGTGGAGCTTGTTAGCGCCTGTAATGAGGCGGGCGAATGTAAGGATCCAGAGGTTCCAGAGCCTGGTGCCCAGGTCACTGGTATCTGTCAGCGCAATGATGATCCATGCGGCAGTTTTGTAATCGTTCGAGAGGGTCGCGCTCAGCAGATTATCCATCGAGACTAGCGGACGTGATTACTTCTCAGCCTCGACCCTGCGCATCGCCTCGGCGGCGGTGACGATCGGGACATCATGATACGAGCCGAGCACGAGCAAATCTTGATCGCCGGTGACGATGAGATCGGCGCGAGCGGTGAGTGCTGCGGCGAGCACGTGATCGTCGTCGGGATCGTGCACGATCTGCGGCACGGTGTCCGGCTCGACGACGATGGCGACGTTGAGGTATCGCGTCAGCAGCTCATCGAGCGTCAGTCCGCTGCGCTCGATGCGCTTGGCGAGGCGGTTGTAGTTCAAGGTGGAGCGCAGCTCGGCCACCAGGACCGGGCTCGTATAAAGCGTGATCCGGCCGTGAGCGGCGGCTTCCATTAACCGTCCTGGGTTGCCGAGCCACAGCAGCCCGGAGACGACGACGTTGGTGTCGGTGACGCACCTCACTGCGTCTGTGATCCCTTGCGCGCCGCGCGTGCGGCTTTGACTTCCTCGGCGATATCTTCCTCGGTGAGCGGCGGCACGTTGGCGTCGCGCAGCCGCTGCATGGCATCGAGCAGCTTCTTGCCGGCTTCACGTCGCACGGCTTCCTCGATCAGTCGCTCGATGGCACGGCCGTTCAACAGGCCGGCGCGCTTGGCTTCCTGAGCAATCTGGTCGGGCAGGTTCAACTTCACTTCCAGGGTCGTCATGGCGGTGATCTCACGTTAGCGGCTGGCCTGCGCCAGCACGGTCTCCAGCATCTCCATCACGAAACGCTGCTTGGCCTTGGGCAGTTGCCCGATGCGCTCGAACTGCTGCTGCAGCTTCGGCGCTGGTCCGCGCTTGGCGGCTGCGCGCGCAGGTTGCCGGCCAATCAGTTCCTCGACCGAAATCGTCAGTGCATCGGCGATGGCCGGTAGCAGCGACACCGGCACGCGACGCCGGCCGACCTCGTAGGAGGCGACCATCTGCTGAGTCAATCCTAACGTCTCGGCGAGTTGGGCCTGGGTGAGGCCACCGCGTTCCTTGCGCAACTGCGCGATACGTGCGCCGAGCTGCTTGAAAAACAGCTTCTCGTCCTGGGTCATCGGAGTGCAATCGGGCTGAATGAGCTGACCCATACGGTAACCCCAGCTATGCGGAATGCCGTTGACGATACGCCAAAACGGCGTAATATGCATCCAGGTTTTTATCTCCCCAACCTCTTGACAGGGTTTTGCAAGGAGCCGCCGGATGAATGCGCGTCGCTTGACCGTCAGCCGCCACTATCCCGAAAGCCACGCCGCCCGTTCTCGATATCTGCCTGCTGCCCCGATGCCGTTCTTGCGCCTGCAAGGCCGCTGGCTGGACCAGGCCGGCTTTGCGATCGGTGCGAACGTGCGCGTCGAGGTTGCGGCTGGTCGGCTGGTGCTCGAAGTCATCGAGTCCGGTCCCGAGCAAGCTCAACGTTGAACACGGAGCGTTCATGCCGCGCATCCCGCCCGCCGACCTCGAACGCCTGAAACAAACGATCTCGTTGCAGCGGCTCGCGGAGGCGCGCGGGATCGAACTGAAGCGCCACGGCGCGGACCTGATCGGCTGCTGTCCGTTCCACGACGACAAGACGCCGTCGCTCGTGATCACGCCGGCCAAGAATCTGTGGCACTGCCTGGGTGCCTGCCAGGCCGGCGGCACAGTGATCGACTGGGTGATGAAAGCGGAAGGTGTGAGCTTCCGTCATGCGGTGGAACTGTTGCGCAGTGACGCGGCGTTCACGGCGGGGAAGCCCGTGCGGCAATCGACGGTGCCGAAGCTGCCGCCGCCGGTGGCGTTCGATGCGGATGAGCGAGCGCTGCTGTTGCAGGTCATCGACTACTACCACCAGACGTTGCTGCAGAGTCCGGAAGCGCTCGATTACCTGAAGCGTCGGGGCATCGGCTCGGAGGAAGCGATCCGCCACTTCAAGTTCGGCTATGCCAATCGCACGCTTGGCCTGCGGTTGCCGGAGAAAAATCGAGTGGCCGGCAGTGAGATCCGCACTCGGCTGCAGAAGCTCGGGATCCTGCGCGCCTCGGGACACGAGCACTTCAACGGCTCGATCGTCGTTCCGATCCTCGACGAGCACGGCCAGGTCACGGAAGTCTACGGCCGCAAGATCCGCGATGACCTGCGTGAAGGGACGAGCTATCACCTGTATCTGCCCGGTCCCCATCGTGGCGTCTGGAACGGAGCTGCGCTCGGCACAACAAAAGAAATCATCCTCTGCGAAGCGCTGATGGATGCGCTGACGTTCTGGTGTGCAGGCTTCCGCAATGTGACGGCGAGCTATGGCGTTGAGGGCTTCACCGCCGATCACCTGGCGCTGTTCAAGCAATGCGGCGCTGAGCGCATCCTGATCGCCTACGATCGTGATGACGCCGGCGAGCGCGCGGCGGAGAGGCTTGCGAAGCAGCTCACGGTCGAAGGGCTCGACTGCTATCGCATCCTGTTCCCGAAAGGGATGGACGCGAACGAGTACGCGTTGAAGGTGCGGCCGGCGGAGAAATCGTTGGGCCTGGCGATCCGCAAGGCGCAGTGGCTCGGCAACGGTGCCGCGAAGCCAATAACGACGACCGCGTCGAGTATGACTGCGTCAAGCACAACGATCGCACCGATCGCTGTTCCGACATCGAGCGATGAGGTGCGCGATGTTGGCGCTGCGAAGCCTTCTTTAGTTGTTGCTGAAGACCTCTCGGCATCTATCGCGCTGTCTTCGGCATCTGTGGCATCCGCAGGATCTGTGCTGGACGCAGTCCTGCCGGCGCAGGTGATCCCGGATGCGCCGAGTGTGCCGCCGGCTGCGGAATGCAAGACGGTCGGCAACGAGCGTGAGCATGTGCTGACCTTCGGCGAGCGGCGCTATCGCATCCGGGGACTGGAGAAGAATCTGAGCTTGCAGGTGCTCAAGATCACTCTGCTCGTGACGCATGCCACGAGCGGCCTGGTGCACGTCGATACGTTCGACCTGTATAGCGCGCGTCAGCGCGGTTCGTTCGCCAGCCAAGCCGCGACCGAGCTGCATCTGCAGGACGATGTGATCAAGGCCGACCTTGGCCGCCTGCTGCTCCAGTGCGAAGCCTTGCAAGAGGAAGCGGTGCGCGCCGCGCTGACCCCGACACCGACCGCGATCACGGTGAACGAATCCGAGCGCACCGCGGCGTTGGAACTCTTGCGCAGTCCGGATCTGATCGATCAGATCGCCGCCGACTTTAGCCGCGCGGGCATCGTCGGTGAGCGCACCAATGCGCTGGTCGGGTACCTGGCAGCGATCTCGCGCAAGCTGGATCGACCACTCGCGCTGCTGATCCAATCCACGTCCGCGGCCGGCAAGTCCTCGCTGATGGATGCTGTGCTCAAGTTCGTGCCGGAGGAGGATCGCATCGTCTACTCGGCGATGACGGGGCAGAGTCTGTTCTACATGGGCGAGATGGACTTGAAGCACAAGATCCTCGCCATCGCCGAGGAAGAAGGTGCGCACCGCGCGAGCTATGCGTTGAAGCTCCTGCAATCGGAAGGCGAGCTGACGATCGCCTCGACCTCAAAGGATCCGGACACGGGCCGGCTGGTGACGGACGAGTATCGCGTCGAAGGGCCGGTGATGATCTTCTCGACCACGACGGCGGCGGACCTGGATGAGGAGCTGAAGAACCGGTGTCTCGTGCTCGCGGTCGATGAGAGCCGCGAGCAGACGCAGGCGATCCACCGGGCACAGCGTGAGCGGCGGACGCTTGCGGGGCTCAAGGCCAGATCCGAGCGCGTACAACTGCTGAAGCTGCATCAGAACGCGCAGCGGCTGATCGAGCCGCTGGCGGTGATGAACCCGTATGCCGATCGCCTGACGTTCATCAACGACCGTACGCGGACAAGACGCGATCACGAGAAGTACCTGACGCTGATCGATGTGATCGCGCTGTTACATCAGCACCAACGCGAGCTGCGCACGACAGACCACAATGGCGAACCGCTGCGATACATCGAGGTGGAGCTTGCGGACATCGCGATCGCCAATCGGCTTGCGCACGACGTGCTGGGCCGCACGCTCGATGAGCTGCCGCCGCAGACACGGCGGCTGTTGCAGCTCATCGTGTCGATGGTCGAGGGCGAGTGCGCCGCGCAGCAGGTGAGCCGTGCGCAGTACCGCTTTAGCCGCCGTCAGGTGCGCGAGCACACACGCTGGGGCGACACGCAGCTCAAGATCCACTTGGGCCGCCTGGTTGAGCTGGAATATCTGCTGGTGCATCGAGGCGGGCGTGGTCAATCGTTCGAATACGAGCTGCTGTATGACGGCAGCGGCGACGACGTGCGCCACCTAAGTGGGCTGATCGACATCGAGACGCTACTCGTGGCGCATGCCTATGATGGCGAGCGGTCGGGGCAAAACGCTGAACGGTCGGGGTCCGGTCGGCCCCCGGTTGGGGGTCGGTCGGCTGGTAGTCGGGGTGATGAAACGCGCGAAAGCACTGGAAAAACCAGCGTCGCAAGCGAATCTGTCCCCGCTGAGTCCAAAACGCGCGTCTTGTCGACCAAGACGGGAATCGTATCGTACCCGCAGCGTTCCACCGTGCCAGCGGGGCGGTGAGCGGTGCGTGCGCTCAATCCACACCGGCGCCAGCGAGGCAAGGCGAAAGTCGCCTACGATCCGGCGCCGCTGAATCCGCTGCGCGGCTATCAACGTGAGTACGAGGGCTGGGCGCTCGCCGCTGGTCAGTCAGTGCACACGGTGCGGACGCGCACGATGGCGATCCTGCGCTTCATCGTGTGGTGTGATGAACGGAGCCTGACCCGCCCGCAGGACATCACCCGGCCGATCCTGGAGCGGTACCAGCGCTATCTGTATCACCTGCGCAAACGCAACGGCCAGCCGCTGTCCGTGACGGCGCAGCTCGGGTTACTGACGCCGCTGCAAGCTTGGTTCAAATGGCTCGCGCGGCAGAACTACCTCCTCTCGAATCCCGCCGCGGATCTGGAGCTGCCGCGCAAGCCCAAGAAGCTACCAAAAGGCATCCTGTCGGTCGCCGAGATCGAGCAGGTGATCAATCAGTGCGATGTCACGACGCCGCTCGGCATCCGCAATCGCGCGATGCTGGAGACGTTCTACTCCAGCGGCATCCGACGCCTGGAGCTGGTCGGCTTGAAGCTCTACGACCTGAACATCGAGCAGGGCACGCTGATGATCCGCCAGGGCAAGGGTGGCAACGATCGCATGGTGCCGATCGGCGAGCGAGCCTGCGCCTGGATCGACAAGTATCTGCGTGAAGTGCGGCCCGAACTGCAAGTTGGCGCCGACGATCACACGCTGTTCCTGCACGACGACGGCAAACCTTATCCGCCCGGCCGCTTGGGCGATCTGGTGAAGCGCCACCTCGAGCATGCCGGCATCCGCCATGCCGGCGCTTGCCACCTGTTCCGGCATGCGATGGCGACGCACATGCTGGAGAACGGCGCCGACATCCGTTACATCCAGCTCATCCTCGGCCACGCCGACTTGGCGACGACGCAGATCTATACGCAGGTCTCGCTCGACAAGTTGAAGGAGATCCACGCGGCGACACACCCTGCGAAACTCACTCGCACGAGTGCTACACCCGGTGCGATCAGGAAAGCTGACGCCGACGCGTTGCTCGCTGCTTTAGCTGCCGAAGATGCAGACGCCGACTGACCGCCTGTCACGCGGCTTGCTCACGTTGCGCTTCGCTCGTGCTGCGCTTCGCGCAGCACCGCTTGGCACTGCCGCTATCGCGCGCAACCGCAAGCCGCGCGCCAGGCTGCGGCAGTGGGGCTTTGATGCGTTGGCAGCTTCGTTCGGCGGCGGTGGAATGAGTCGGTCCGCACCCGCGAAGACGCGCGTGCGGGAAGTTGTTTTACTGCTTGCACGTCCAGGCGATCACTGTCGGCGGTACCCATCGACGTTGCGCTCGCCTGCACGAGCAAGCAGACACCCCCCGTCCCCCTCAAGGGGGCTTCGGGCGGGCATCGAACATAACGCCGAGAAAATATGCGCACTGCGCTCCGCGCAGTGTCCGGCTGTCGCCCGCATATTTTGCGTTCATGTTCAATGCCCGCCGCAGCGAGCGAAGACGCTCGCTGTAGAGAGCGGCGAAGCGCCGCAGTGTTTTATGCCCGCCCACCCGCTGCGCGACGCACGTTCGCGAACAACCGTTGTTCGCTTCCTGAAGCGCCGCTTCGCACCCTGCTTTAGTCGCTTCGCTCTTGCGCTTCGCGTCTGACCGCTCGCGCGCACGGCGCGCCGCTTCAAGAGCAGCGCCCGCGCCAAGCGCCGAAGACGGCACTTGTCACGGCCGCTGCAATCCAGAGCGCCGCAGTGGGTGTGTGCCTGCTCGGATGTTCTCCTGTGAATGAGGGGCGGGGCTCGGCGAGCCCCTCATCCACAGGAGAACGAAGATGAAAACCATCGAGATCACCGTTACGCTCACCGACGCCCAGGCGTGGCAGTTCGCTCAGTTCCTGAAGCGTGTCAGCTTCCGCGAGTACCGCAACAATGCGACCTGCGACGACGAGGCGTATCTCATGCGCGATGCTGGCGAACTCATCCGCGAGGCGCTCGCTGAGCAAGGCTACGCTCCGCGGTAGCCAGAACAGAGGGCCGGCTACCGCCGGCCCTCTTGAACTGCGCGCGGCTAAAAGAAAGAGGCGCCTTGACCGAGCGAGCGAGTTAAGCCGAAACTCGCGTCCAGGAAAAAATCGATGTTGCCGGAGGTGTGCGTCGGGGGCGAGCGGGGTTAAGTCCGCGGATCGCATCGGAGAAATCGTCATCGGTATGGCCGACTCGCGTCGGGACGACTTGATGATGACGTCAATCTGTATGCGTATGTGGGAAATAACCCCGTCAATGCGATTGATCCCGATGGACGGGCTGCATTCCTAATCCCGCTGGCGATCATTGCCTACCGTGCTTACTCGGCTTATGACACGGTTAGCTCGACGATCGACAATGCGAAGACCATTACGAGCGACACCGCGTCGACGACTGACAAGATATTGGCAGCCGTTGATACGGCGAGCAATATTGGATGCGGAAAGATTTGTGGGAAAGCGTCGGACGCGCTGAGTACAGCGGTCAGAAACACGGATAACGTTAGAGATGCGGCAAGGGTCGCCAATAAAACTTGCTGCTTTGTTGCCGGCACTTTGATCGATACTGAAACGGGGCTAAAACCAATACAGGAGATCAAAATCGGTGACAAAGTCTGGGCGCGCAATACGGATACAGGGGAGACGGCGCTTAAATTCGTAACGGATCTAATCCGCCGACATGAACGAATAATCTGGGATGTGAAATTAACCGGTCCTGTGGGTGAGGCCGAATGGTTCGAAACGACCGACGATCATCCTTGGTGGGTTGCTGGACAGGGTTGGCGGAAAACTAAAGACCTTGTTCAGGGTATGTCTGTCATTACTAAAGACGGTCGTGGCATGGTTGTCTCTTCGACGGCCGAGACTGAGCGAGTTGAAACAACCTACAATCTCACCGTCGCTGATTTCGAAACGTACTTCGTTGGTGAGCAACGAGTATTGGTTCACAACTGTCCTACAGGCTCATATACGAACACACATGCTTCTGGAAAAAAGTACCATGGAAAAGGCGATGCGGATCGGGCGGCCACGTCGGCAAACCGCGTGGCGAAAGAAAACAAAGATCCCCTCGTTAAGACTGAAACACGCACAGCCTCTAGTGATCGAGAGTCCTTCAAACAGGAATCGCGTAGCCTTGATGCCGACGGTGGCCCAGGCAGCCCTAATAATTACAATAAGATTGACTCGCCGGGCAAAAAATTTCGCGAAGAAGATGGTGAGTTGTAGGCGTGAGAGGAGTTGCTTGTAATGAATACTTCTCGATCAGATTTTCCCAATGATGACGATGGTGAGGTCTTATACCAATTAGCTAAGAAAGGTATCGACTTAAGTCAAAAGCGAAAAATCGAATTCACTTGCTACGCTCCAAGTGAAGAAGTAGCGCAGCAGGTTGTCGATGATCTAGCCACATACGGTTACACGTCGTCTGTTTTTGTTGACGATCATGATGGTAAGCCGCGAACTGTCTCTATTTACGCTGCGATCACGATGATCCTGGAATATGAGCTTGTTGTCATCGAGCAAAGGCGATTGAATCTAATACTCAAAAAATACAACACAAAATGTGATGGGTGGGTAACCGAGTCATGAACCACCTGTGCAGGCTTGAACCAGGATTTCGGACTAGAGAGGTGGCCCCACAAAACGAGACGGTTTTCGCGGTCCGGATAAGTGGAGCTCTGCGGGTTAGGCTGCCACCGCGAGGGACAGCGATTCGAAGTACACGGCATCAGGCGTGCGCCGGTCAAGCGAACTGTGCGGCCGTCGTGTGTTGAAGAACGTCATGTAGCGCGCGATGCCGGCGCGCGCGGCCGAGACGCTCTCATAGGCGTGCAGATAGACCTCCTCGTACTTCACCGAGCGCCACAGCCGCTCAACGAAGACGTTGTCGCGCCAGCGGCCCTTGCCATCCATACTGATGCGGATATTGCGAGCCTTGAGCACGCTGATGAACTCGCTGCAGGTGAACTGCGCGCCCTGGTCGGTGTTGAAGATTTCCGGCGTGCCATGCCTGGCGAGAGCTTCCTCGAGAGCCTCGACGCAGAAGTCGGCCGCCATCGTGTTGGAGAGCCGCCAAGAGAGCACCTTGCGGCTGAACCAGTCGATGATCGCCACCAGATACACAAAGCCGCGGGCCATCGGGATGTACGAGATGTCCGCGGCCCACACCTGGTTGGGCCGATCGATGGTGAGCTTGCGCAGAAGGTAGCGGAACACCGCGTGGTCCGGATGCGGCTTGCTGGTGTTCTTCCTGCGGTAAATGGCCTCGATGCCCACGATGCGCATGAGCGTGCCAACAGCCTTGCGGCCGATCCGGATGCCTTCCTGGACCAGCAAATCGCGCAGCATGCGAGCCCCGGCGAACGGCAGCTCCAGATGCAGTTCGTCGATCCGGCGCATCCGCCGAAGATCTTCGGCCGATGCCGCCACAGGTTTGTAGTACACGTTGGCGCGGGAAATACCCAGCAGCTGGGCCTGTCGTGTGATTGAGAGCACGTGCGTACGATCCATCAGCGCTTTGCGCTCGGCCCGTCCAGTTTGCCGAGCGCGCCGGATAAAAAATCGATCTCCAGCGCCTGCTGCCCGATCTTGGCGTGCAGTTCCTTCAGGCTCGGGCCGTCCTGCTGCGAAGGGTTGCCCGAGGAAAATACGTCCGCAGCGCCTTCGAGCAACTGCGAACGCCATTGCGTGATCTGGTTCGGATGGACATCGAACCGCTTGGCGAGCTCGGCGAGCGTTTCCTCGCCCTTCAGTGCTGCCAGAGCCACTTTCGCCTTGAATGCCGGTGAGTGGTTCCGGCGGGATCGTCTCGACATGAATGCTCCAGAAACTGGCGATATCTTCGCCTGTCAGAGCAGAGCAATCCACTTATCAGGGTGTCTCGGGAAACGGGGCCAGCTCAGATGTATCTGGTATTTTTCTTGAAAAGTCGGTGGAAAACGCACAAGGGACGTTTGTGATTCAAAGGGTTTGGGACTACAAGCGTTTGGAAGGTGAAGATTGGAAAACCGAGAAATGAGCTCAGAGCAATCCACCTAAGCCTACTGCCACCAATCACCAGCGATCGGTGATTGCGATGGCGAACGCGGCCGGGACGATCACGCAGCGACTGGCCTACGACGAGTACGGCAACCTCACCTCACAACCGCCCGCAACCACCACGGGCGAACCGTTCCGCTACACCGGTCGGCGGTATGACCCGGAGACGGGGCTGTATTACTACCGCGCGCGGTACTACTTGCCACAGTGGGGCCGGTTCCTGCAAACCGATCCGATTGGGTATGAGGATGACGTTAATCTATATGCGTATGCGAAGAACGATCCACTCAATGGCATCGATTGCGCATTTCGCCAATGCCGGTCACTGATTTCACGCGGTGTCGGTCGCGCAGTTCACCGCAAGCCGGTCGGTGAGCGAGACGGGACGATGATGACGTGGACAGTGTATGGGTCAGTCGGCCGCCACGGAAGCCGCACCCGCGCCCTTTCGCTTGCGCATCGATGCACCTTTGAGGTTGACCCGATGACTGTTGTGCACGAGCCGGTCGAGGATGGCGTCGGCGAGCGTTGGCTCATCGATGTACGCGTGCCACTGATCGACCGGGAGTTGGCTGGTGATGAGCGTGGAGCTCTTGTCGTAACGATCCTCAAGGATTTCGAGCAGATCGCGTTTTGACTGATCGGCGAGCGGGGAGAGTCCGAAGTCATCGACGTACAGCAGATCCACTTTCGCGATCTGCTTCAAGAACGCCGATCGATTGGCCTGCGCGTGGTGACGAGCGAGTTCTTCGATGAGCCGGGGTAGGCGGAAGGATCGCACTGAGTAATCGGCGCGACAGGCTGCATGCGCAAGGGCGCTTGCGATAAAGCTCTTGCCGACACCGCAGGGACCGGTGATGAGCACATTGAGCTTCTCCTTGATCCAGCCGAGCGCAGCCAGTACCGCAATGAGCTTCGGATCGATACCGCGCGGCGTACGCGCATCAAGGTCCTCGAGCGCCGCACTCTGCGGCAGCTTCGCCCAACGCAGGCGTTGTGCGAGGCGCTTGGAGTCGCGATCGGTGATCTCGTGCTGGATCATCACGCTCAAGCGCTCCTCGAAGCTCAAGCTCTGGTGCTGTGCGCTGCGTAGCATCTGCTCAAGACCTGCGGCCATGCCGCGTAGTCGCAGTTGCTGCAGCTGCTGGATCATCGGTTCGATCAACATGGGGGGGGTGTCTCCGTTAGTGGAAGTACTCAGGCCCGCGCACGTTCTCGTGCACGAGAGATAACTGGCGCGTGTCGCCAGATTCGGTTTGCGGCGTGAGGATGAACGCGCGCACGCTGCGGTAATTGCAGGCAAGGGCCGCTGGCGCGACAACGTCTTCGTTGAGCGGCTGTGGCGCTCGGTGAAGTACGAGGAGGTCTATCTGCACGCCTATGAGAGCGTCTCGGCCGCGCGCGCCGGCATCGCGCGCTACATGACGTTCTTCAACACACGACGGCCGCACAGTTCGCTTGACCGGCGCACGCCTGATGCCGTGTACTTCGAATCGCTGTCCCTCGCGGTGGCAGCCTAACCCGCAGAGCTCCACTTATCCGGACCGCGAAAACCGTCTCGTTTTGTGGGGCCACCTCTGAGGTTCAAATGATTGTGGAGAGTGAATTGCGCTTGTCTGCGCAACGGGCATTTCTTGGGCGCACCCATCCCGAAATGCGGTTGATAAAAATCAAGCAAGTAGGGAACGACATTCGCCTCTCTGTCGTGCTCGATTGCGCGCCGACGGATCGGATCGTTGACGACATATCCAGTGCCGCCGCTGAGATCATTGCCGACTTTCCTGCAGCAAAAAAATAGAAGAATCGATTGAAGTGAATGCCGGGTCGCTAACGGTTGAGGACGTTCTCGTTGAAGGCTGGGTATATAGCCGGGCAGAATGGGATCGCGCGGAGGCGGGAGAGGAGAGAGGAACAAAAACAAATACGGACACCTCCATCTTGAGCGGAACCCCGGGGTCTGTAATCTGAACTGTGTAACTGCTCCCTGACGTAAGGTAGCGGCAGATGTCGCGAGGAGCCCGCCGGGTTGCAGATTGAATCCTGGTACACGCCGACGGACAGTTATCCATCGAGCCCGCTGACGCGCGTGCACTACGACTCGTTGCGGCGGGTATCGGGCGTGGACTCGGCGCCGAACAACCTGGCGGGCGATCGTCCGCGCACGAATTACTTCATCGGCGGACTGGGCTTCAATGAACAGCTGCATCGCGGCGAGAGCGTCGATCCCGTCGGCGCACGCACCACGCGCTATTTCGACTCATTCGGGTTGTTACTGTCGGAAACGAACGCCCTGGGCCACACCAGTTGGAAGGTGTACGACAGCCGCCAGCGACTGCAGCGGGTGATCGCACCAGAGGGCAAC
>JRYD01008426.1_pt1 | contig 13275 bp, 10 predicted proteins | sample 235311 | NCBI WGS metagenome assembly JRYD01 (sample SAMN03074213, study PRJNA261472) | activated sludge metagenome | biome: Common Effluent Treatment Plant; feature: Wastewater; material: Activated sludge; isolation source: activated biomass in a lab-scale reactor treating industrial wastewater at... | reverse complement strand
ATCTCATCACTCAAGTAACGGAGCCCATCGGCTGAAGCGCTCCGGCCGAGTCGCACAGGGAGGTGCCCATGACCGCGGGACCACCCGGCGAGAGAAACTAGGGGCGACCGGGAAGCCGGCACAAGCCCTGTACCCCCCAAAGTCACCCCAAAACGGGGTTTTTGCCGAAACGTCCTAGTCGCGATTGAAGGTCTTCCGGGAGAAAAATCGCGAGGGCATGCGGTGTGCCGTGCACATGAGACCAATGTCGCAAGTCAGTTCCTGTGATGTTGTAGTAGCGTGCTGCGTTGTGCCCGGTTCCCGGAATCGCGGTCTCCGGGACCAATGGCTGCGACTGTAACCCTGGCCGTTGAGTGGTGGACCGACCGGTTTGTGCGGTCGAGCCGGGCGCAACATTCGTCCCGCGCAAGGGGGCATCGGCGTGGTTGGCCGTACCGCAGTAGCGATCGTTGACGAGATCAATCCGTCGCACATACGATCCAAACATGTCTGCGTCTTGTTTCAGTCGCTCGAATCATCATCGCCATTTGAACCATCGATGGCTGGGAGCGCTATTGCTCGGATGATTTGACCTCGAACGCACCGAGAAAGCCCCAGCCTGCTTGCGAGGGCTTTTCTTTCTTGGTGTGTGGGAGGAGCGATGGAACTCAGAATCGATGCGCAAGTGCGCGGCGTCCGAATCATCGGTGGCGAGGAAGCGAGGAAGCGTCGGGAACTGCTCAACGCGTTGATCGCGCTTGCCGAGGCAAAGGGATTCGAGGAGATTGTCTTGCCCAGTGTTGAACCCGCCCAGGTCTACGTCGACAAGGCCGGTTCCGAAATCTTGGAACAGATGTATGTGTTCCCTGACAAGAAGCAGCGAGCGCTGTGTTTGCGCCCGGAGGGCACGGCGACGATACAACTCGTCGCGGNNGTCGCGGACAAATACTTCGGGAAGCGCACGGATGTCAGGTTATGGTACTTCGAAAAGTGCTGGCGGTATGAGAGACCGCAGTCCGGGCGCTACCGTGAGTTCTTTCAGTTCGGCCTCGAAGTTCTCAGTCCATCACGACGCGACGCGCAGGATGAGCTGATCGCTCTGGCCGAACAGATGGTCGCGCTGAAAACGGACAGTTTCGAAGTCAAGAGATCAGTGAAGAGAGGTCTCGCGTACTACGTTACGGAGGGATTCGAGATTGCGGTGCCGGAGCTGGGGGCACAGAAACAAGTCGTCGGTGGCGGCGCCTACCGCCAGGGCATCGGGTTTGCGGTGGGCTTTGATCGACTCATGCTATGCGGCCGACCATCCAACGATGCCATGCAGGCGACGTGCGACGACGCCCGCGCTTGATGGCGACCGTATAAGCTGTGCCGTGCGCAAGCTGCGCAGAGGAGCGGGGGCAACCACCGGCGGATACCGGCACGCGTTGTTTCTGCGGTTCGGCACCGGCGCCGCCGCTGGGGCCATCGAGAAATGCGAGTGGGTTGACGGACGAAGCAAGAGGTTCAGCGCTGACTCACGCATCGGGTAACCCGGGTGTGCAGTTCACGCTGGCGGATCCCAGCGCCGACCACGTCCGGCGCGCCTACGACGCTCTTCGACCAAACGCGCTTCAAGTGAGTCGGCCTTGCGCTCGATGCTCTCGTTGTAGATGTACTCGGTTTCACGCCAGAACCCATCGACGGCTGCTGCGAGTGATGTCAACAACGCGATAGAGATCTGCAGCCCTGCAACAGTCCGCGCCGGTTCCACGAGCGGTCTGGGTGGCGGTGGTATGGCGAGCTCTGGTTTCTCCTCATGAGCCCACAGCTCGGGGTGCTCGATGGCAAGACGATGCAACGACGGGCCGCGGCCGTGACGGCAGACGTTTCCCAGCAACTGGAGCAGGTTCAAGCGGGTGTACTCGTCGAACGCCGTCAGCGGCACGCCGCGGAGCTTCTCGAAGATGGAGTCGAGTTGTTTCCAAGTAGCCTTCTCGATCGTCGCGCCCACCTGCGGATCTGACTTCAGATCCCGCGGACAGCCCTCAAGGTACGCGCGGAATTGCTTTTCCCACAGCGATTGGAGCGCGAGGCAGTAGCCCATCAAGGTCGCTCGATGAAGTTCTCGCGCAGGCCCGATGCCAAACACCGCTGCGGGGTCATCGTGCCGCTCACTCATTTCACGGATGTGAGCTTCCAGCTTGGATAGCGACGGCTCCACGACGTCCTTGATGTACCCCATCGCCATCTCGCCATTTCGGTTTGAGAGCACGTCCGAATAGCAGTTTTTCCACCGGAAGGGTTGGTTCATGTGACTTCCCGTGTCGCTGCCAGCACTTCTCTAGGCCAAGAGGTAATACGGCAGAACCTGGCGAGGCTGAGCAATCGGCGTCAATGCGGCGAAAGCGGGCACGCCAGCGGCAATTCCGTGACGGACAACCACGACATTGAACTGCTCGCGAGCCTTTGGTGAGCCAGCGCTGTTGTCGGCGCAATAGTTCCAGTCACTCAGCTCGACGTCGTGGTCCTCGCCGTGACACAGCGAGGGACTCAGCGCGCACACGTGTGGGCTTGAGGCAGCGCTCACCGCAGTGACTGCAGTCTGCTGCTCAATGATCGACGTGCCCGTCGTGCGCTCAACGTAGCGTGCGATCAGCAAAACCAGAAAGCGATTGAGCGCATAGAAAGGGGTCAGATGCTCACACGTATGCACGAGCTTCAAGTCTGGCATACCAGCAAGTAGCACTCGGAGGTTCGACCGCACGCCCGGATCGGACAGCGCCACGGCGACCTGAGCGCCGTGTTCCCTCTCCAGTTCCATGTGCAGCGCGTGATCGTGACCCGCGTGCTCGCCCCAGTGATACGAACAGGCCGTTCTGCGCTCGATGTCCTTCAGAGCGGCTGCGATCGTCTGGGGAATGGCGCAAGCGTCAAACACCTCTCGCGCACTATTCCGTCCGGTGCTGATCCGTAGGAAGTCCTGTAGAGCTCCGTCGCCGGCCCCTGAGATCAAGACGCGGGGAGTCACACCCGACGGAAGCGCGAGGTTTGCGCTTGCGAACGGATCGGTCTCCCAAAACGCGAAGCCGCGAAATGTCGAGCCGACCTTCGTGTTCTCGGATCCGAAACCAGTCGTCACGAGCACGGCACCGAACGTATCGATCTGCATACCGGCGGCGTTGACATACTTCACGTCGACCGTTGCGGCGCCGGGAGAATGAAAGAATGGGGCAGGTGCGACCAGGTGCGCGCCGACGTGCACTCTAAGCAGCGTGCCAAAGGCAACGGACGCTGCATGCAGATGCAAGCGCCACAGATGAGCGAGCCGATTTGCCCAGTCGGACAGAAAATAGAGCGGCATCGTCGCCCCGGCCCACGGGAAGTATCCCTGCGTCCAATGGTCGAGCGGCCAATCGTACTGGGAAGGATCGAGCCACCGCGTCGCGCATCCTGCCTGAAGGCCAAAGAGACGTGGCGATCTCTCGAGCACCGTTGCGGTTACACCGAGCTGTGCGGCTCGAATCGCGGCGGTGATACCGCAGGCTCCGCCGCCGATGATGAGCAGCCCTCGATCGGGGGCGGAAGAGATTTCGGCGCCCTCAACGGCGCGATCGACAAAGAGCCGCGCGCGAATCATCTGATCCTTCAGACTGACGGGCGTGAGCTTTCCGGAGATATTGAAGACCCGAGGCGCAACGTAGTGCGCACGCAGAAACGGTTCACCCATACTTCAGGATTCAGAGTCGAAAGCGTCTTCTGTGCGCCAGGGCTGCGACAGCTTTCCTAGCCATTCGCCGTAGAGCGCTTGATTGAAGTATGCCGGCGTGCGAGAGAACTCGGACTCAGTGTTCGCATGACCCGGCGGGTTACTGGGCGATGAGGGGTTGTGAGAGCCCGCGCGAGCTTGGCTTGTCGCAATCGCCTGAAATTGTCCTGCTTGCTGCAGGAACTGTTCGATGACTTGGACAGCGGGAACCTCCCGCGGTGCCTCCAGCACAACGACGCCACGATCCATCACGGATAGCGCCAGTGCATCGGACGGCTGCGGGGAAACGAGAAGAATCGCGCGCAGCCAGGGCATAGGGTCAAAGTGCGAGACCTCGGCAAACTCAAGTTCGCGCAGTAGGTGAGGAACCCGCTCGCCCAACTGACGCTGCGCGTACGTGCGCGCATCCCACACGCTCACAGTCTGCCGCTGCTCGGCCGACCCACGGCCTCGCGGTGACCCGACAGAATGCATGAAATGCGTCAGTTCCATATGGCCATCATCCACTTCCACACACATGTGTCAAACGCCTACGTCACTGCGATTGGTCCATCATTTATACCATAAAAATCAATATCTTGAGACTAGGAATCCCCAGGCGAAATGCTGTCTCGTGGGTGAAGAGCGCTTCGCGCTTAGGCTCGGACCGACGTAAGCGCATGCCGAGGGATCTTGGCGGAACCTACTCCACCCATGTTTCGTATCCACTTCGAGTTGCCCTGCCAGATGCCTTCACGTGTCACGCGACGCTGAGGGTCGACCCAGAACACCTCCAGATTGAGCTGACGCAGTGCTAGATCGATTCGGCGCACGCGGTCGATATGTGGCGCCGTGCGGGGGAGGGCCATCGCACTCAACCGATTGCTGCCGACCGACTGAGCCGCTCGGTAGAAGGCCCGGGAAACGTGACTCGACACCTGCGCCGAGTTGAACGGCTGCCCATGCCGCCGTGAGCTCGCCTTTGAACTGGTTTCTCCCTTCGCTTCGACCACGACGGTGCGTCCGCTGCCACGGTGTTCCGCGACGATGTCGTCGCCTCTCTGCAGCTCGTTGCAGATGCTCACCACGGTCCAGCCGTTTCTCCTTAGATATCGGCATACAGCCGCAATGATCTCGGATTCTGTGAGCATGTGGACTTTCTCGCTGGTCGTCTTTCTGCCTAACCGTCAGGGCTCCGCGACGCTGTCCTCGTTAGCTTTCGGCTCGGATGGGCGAAGCATTGCGATCAGAAGGACGCTGTGCATGACGAGGTTGCCGTTACCGCGGTGAAACGCGGACGGGTGCATCAGCCCGTGCGCCAAATGGTTCCGGAGATTCAGAGCGCGCGGGTCGGTATAGAGCGCTCGAAGGTGAAAGCGCAGGTCCGACGGGAACTTCGCCTTGAAGGCTGACGCGGTGAGGACGTCGCCTAGAGTGATCGAGTAGAAACCACCATTCTGATTCGGTCGCAAGACCGACCCGCCCAGAGACGCGAGACAATCTCGTAGCGCCGCTTCGATCTGCGGCACGAGAACATGAATTGTGGTCACGAAGTCATCCACCAACCATGCCTCAACACCTCTCTGCACGAGTGGAAGCCGCTCTTCGGCGAAGAAGGGGCACGCACTCACGTGCGCCATGATCTGTTCGGCAGTGAGTNNTCGCACGTTGGAGGGCGGCGTTCAGAAACGGCGATTGCCAACTGAAGAGCTGACCCGCATGCATGAACGCGCGGCCGTCGGGATCGTCCGTGAGCGACCCAACCTTGGCTTCGGTGAAGCCGCCTGGACCTGTCAGCGTGATCGGCATGACCGAAAGAAGTGCGGCGTCCTTCAGCATGTTCTCGGCGCTACGACGCGTCGCTGCCTCCTTCTGCAAACCCGCTGCGGCGATGTGACGGAGAGCGTCTGTCGGCGTCTCGCCAGCGACTCGGTCGGCCCATCGCTCCAAATCATCAGCAGGAATCTCAACCGGAACTGACGTTGTCTTCATCTCGGCCGCAGCGTCATCGGCTCGGTCGCGGATCGATTGCTCGACGCGAGCGGTATCGGCATGCAGGCCAGCGTTTCGGTAGCGAGTCAGGAGATCTTCCAGCCACGAAACTGCGACAAGCCCTCCGGCCTTACTCGACATCTGCTCGAACGCATGCCCCGCCTGCAGCAGCGCGCGCTTCGCTTCGTCCTTCTCACCGGCTTGCTGCCTCCACCGTTGGAGTCTGTCAGCTATGCTCGTAGCGGCGTGCGGATCGAATGTCGCAGGATTAGAGATGTCCGCTCGAACGTTCAGCTCGCGTTCTAGCGCTTCGACGATCTCGGTTCGTTCCGACTGAGCCAGCGGGCGCAGGCGGTAGGTCCAGAGAATGTCATCGAAGCGCCAGTGAGAGAGTGCAGTGACCTTACCGACCGCGGTGAGTGAGCGGAAGAGCGCGAACCCTGCCACTCGCGCAGCGAGAAATCGGTCTTCATCCTTGATCGTCTCGGAGAGATCGGCGGCGCGATCGAGCCAGAGCCACGCATCCATCTCGTCCTCGAACAGAGCGCGCTCGACCGCCAGCAGGTAGGCGTCGATCGCTCGTCGCGCAAGATCCTGAGTGAGCCCTCCAACCCCGTTGCGACGTCCGATCTCCCACGCGAGATCGGCGAAGCGTGCCCGGATTGTCGGGTGCGTCGCCTCTTCAGAGCGCTTGATCCAGTGAGCAACTACATCCTCGTCGGCCAGTGCGGCATCCGGGGAGTACTGCACAATCTTGCCGTCCTTCGTGGACCGACTCGTCAGCTCGGACCAATAGATGCCCCATGTGCGCCGACCGTCCTCTCGCGACCGCTGAAACCGCCATGCCTCTACCTCGGCGAACGCACCTTTGCGCTCGTCGTCGTTCAACTTGCGATCTTTGTCCAGCGCGCGCAAGAGCTGACTGGCCAAATCGAGTTCGTCGATGGCCGCGGCGCTATGGTCAGCGGCGTCGAGGATTGTGGAAAATTCGATTGGAACGACAATCGGCATTACGGCTCTTCTCAGTCCTTCGCCGGCCAGAGACGAATGAAGTGTCGCTTCGGGTAGCGGGCGGCCAACATCGCGTGCAGCTCAGCCAGGAGCTTCTTGAATGCTTCAACTTCCTCCGGGATATCCTCAGCTAGCCACGCGGTTTGTTCCTTTAGGCGCGCAGTGAGCGCTGCGGATGCAGTGATTCCGGGTAGAGCATCCTCGCCACGTCGGAATTGCGCAGCTGCTCGAACTTCATTGAACTCATGCCAGAGCTGCGATCGCTGATTCAGTCGCGCGAGGATCGACTTGAAGTTGGCCTCGGCTCTGTACGCACGACCGAGTACAAGAGGGGCTCGGCTAGTTGGATCGTCGTCTTCGAGGAGGAAGGTGTACTCGCCGATGATGAACTCCGGACCCGCTGCAGGCGCGCCTTCCAGTGCGCCGATTTCATTCCATTCGGGCGCACGCCCAAGCCTCTTGCGCGGACCCTCGAACAGCGACTCGTTGATATCCTCAAGCGCTGACAGCATCTGCCCCAGAATGAAGATCAGCTTGTTGCATTCGCCGATCTGACTGCTGACAGTCTCCTGCTTCCGATAGTGCCGCTCCAACAGAACGGCGGCGGCGGCACCTACGAGCGCACCCCACACGGCTGGCCAGAACGCATTCCAGAAGTCCGCGTGCTCTCCGAAACGTGCCCACCAGTCGGGTATCGAGTCCATTGCGCGTACCCCTCCCGCGAATCGATCTTCTGTTCATGCAGGGAGCAGGTGCGGCCCTTGCGTTGCACTCAGGTTGCTCTGGGCTCAGAAATCCAGCCCCGACGCCCACTTACGGGCTCAGGAAACCCTTTTTCCTATCTGCACTTATGTGCGAGAGTGTAGCGCGGAAACGCGTGTCAATCGACTTGAAACCCGAACAGAGTGTCGAGGCCCATCGCGAACGATCCTTGGAGGAGGCAAAGAGCGAAACCGTACTGCGGCCGTGTGTCTGGGCCTGTGCGATGTATCACAAACCGAGTCGCGGGTTCCTTTGAGAACAGCCTGGCGGCTTGAACGGGCCGTGATGCGCTGAGGCATTTGCCGGGAAGTGCCATCATCATCGCGCTCGGCGCCGAGTTGCATGCGGTCGCGCAGACTTCGTCTTCTTCTTCGTCGATGTCTTGCCCTTGGCTCGCTTCGCACGATTGGGCGACTTAGGCTTCGACGCGCTTTTTTTGCCGCCTTTCGTTTTCCGCGATGAGCGAGCGTTACGTCGCCGCGCGGTCTGCACGGACGAGACGTCGATCAGAACCACGGTCGCTTGTGGGGCGTGGGGATCCTTCGCGGCGGCGCGCAGTGCCAGTGATCGCAGATGTTTCACAAGATCGCTGATCGTCAGCCAGCCTCCGTTGCGTGATTGCCAGCCTTTTCCCCGCTTGCGCTGATGAACGAGGAGCAGAATCCCGTGCCGACTGTCNNCCGTCACTTTCGCGCGGGCGCGTACATCGGGCTCCTTCTCGTCGACGACGTGGGGCTCGCGCTCAACGGAATAACTGCGGCCCTGGCGTTCTCGCAGGAGATGCGCGATCGCGATCTGAACATCAACTTCCGCAGGTGCGCGCGCGAGCGATGGTCCCTGAGGAAAGTCTGCATTGATGAGATCGTGCTGCAGGTCCTCGAGACGCCGGATCAGCACACGTTGCAGATCAGCGGTCGTCCGAGGCGCGGTCAGGTGATCGTGTTCGAATGCCACGACATCCGCAGAGGTCCAGGACGCGTGTTCCGAATCGGTGGCGGCGCGCTGAAGCGCCAGATCCGCGAGACGTTGGTCACCGATGGGGACGCTACGATCTTTTCTAAAGCGCTGGATTGCCTTGTAGGTGGCGAGTCCTGGTGTGTCGACAAGGAACCTGAAGAGCGCGGAGCGTGCGCTCTCCGCATCGTCGCGCTCGTCGGGCGTGTAGCTGTCCTGGTCGCTGTGATCGGTATCGTCTTCGATGCGCACGGCTCGATAGGCGATCCGCACGAGCCTCTGCAACGTATCAAACGGCAAGTCGTGCAGGACTTGAGGGATGTCGTAGCCATTACCGGCGAGGCGCGGCAACAGCGCCAGCAAGAGACGTGTCTGAGCATCCGGGTCTAGCTGCGCGAGCTTGCGCGTGAGAGCGACCTGCGCTGACTTCGGCGCGACGCGGAACAAGTGTTCCAAGTAGGTCGCCAGTTCGCCGCGATTGTCGACGTGGTCGACGCGATCGAGCAGCAGATTCGAGTACGCCGCGTCTGGACGTGACGCGGACAGGATGTCGAGCACGCGATTCAGGACCTGTGGACGCAGCGTTTCCGAGTCGCGCAGGGTCTGAAAGAGATAATCCGCGACAAGCCTGCCGATGATGCCGTCGTCGCGCTGGATGTCCTGCAGCACGTCTGGGTGTGAGTTGGGATCCTCCATCGTGAGCTCAGCCCGGAACTCGCGCGTCAACACTTCGCGCACCGCGTCAGGCTGCGCTCGCGCAAGCGTTACAAGCCATGCAGGAAAGCCGTTGAGCTCGAGGGTCGCGTACTCGGCTGCGCGAACGGCTTCGGCATGATCGAGTGACTGCGCCCACTGGGCTGAGCGTGCGGCTTCGAGCGTCACACCAACGATTCCGATGTTATCGAACGCGTAGACCAGGTTGCGCTCGTTGGGGAGCCGTCCGCTCTGGACGCGCGGTTTCCAGTGCCGCCAGTACAGAATGAAAGCCTCCTCTGCCGCGGAGCGCACGGATGCATCGAACAGCGGGGAGAGAACGTCGAGATTGTCGATCGCGTGCCGCGAGCGATTCTCGCCGATCGAGGAGAGGAGCTTCCACAAATTGAACAGCCGCCAATCGATCCCCTTCTCGGTCGGCGGCTTCAGCGAGCGTAGCTGGTCGGGATTGGCTCGCAGGCTGTCCGCGAACGCCACCCACGACGCTTCGGCTTTCGCCTGCTCGATGGCGGTCCGTCGCTGGTGGACCTGCCACTTCTTTTGCCTCGCGCGATCTTCTGCCGGACGTCGCTTCGGTGTTGTCCGTGCGCCAACGACTGCGGCCACGTCCGAGAAGCGATCGGTGATGGCTCGCAGCTTGTCCAGCACCTCATTCGTGCGCGAATGGATGTGCCCAAGTTCGATGGCAGCGTCCGCAGCCAGTGCTCTCTCAGCTGGCGTCTGCCGTGTCGCTGCGTCCCTGAGCAGCCACTCGATATCGCCGGGCTGCAGATCCAGCGGGAAGCCCAAGCCTCGGAACTGCCAGTACTCAGTAACGGGCTTGCCTTGGAGATGCGGGTCGTCGGCAAACCATCGCGCAGCATACCACAGCATCGCTCGGCGCCGATGTGGGCTGGCAAAGATCGCTTGGTGCAGCTCGTCATGTTTTCGGCGGTGGCGCCCGCGCCGACTCAAGCGCAGCGCGATCTCCATCGCGACGTCCGATGCCTGATCCGGTTTGATCAGTTCGAGAATCCGCAAGCCGCAGGCCTCGATCGCGGTGTATCGGGCGTCATTGGACTCATCAAGCGCATCCTGCCGAAGATCGAGCTGCGCGATGAGACCCGATGCGAGTCGCTCGATGAGTCGCGCATCGTCCAGGCGATCGGCGAGTTTCGCGGCAAGCGCATCGAATCCCGCGTGGCGCGCACTTTCGACGTCGAGCTGTCCAACGAGTGCGACGAGCGCGTCCACGGAGATGATCTTTGGAAACAGTCGCTCGACGGCATCCCAGATCAGCGTCGGCTCGACGCTGTGCGCATTCGCGAGCAGGTGTTCGGCATAGCGTCGACGGTCTTCGTCCGGCGCAACGGCGATCAGCGCCCGGCCGGCAAACCGCTGCGATCGGCGGTCGGCGTACCCAGCGAAGGCGGCCGCGCTCGCGAGATCGGCGCAGTCCTTGAGGTCGCCGAGCGCGATCATGAGCAGCAGCAGGCTTCGAATCGCGGGCGATGATTCGTGCTTGCGCCACAACGCGCGGATCGTGGGGCTCAAATCCGGCCGGCTGAATCGCTGCAGCTGATCTTCGTTGAAGTACTCGAGACGCTCCTGTCCCTGGGCGTGCAAGACTGCCGCGCGCAGCACGCGTTCACGAATCGGCAGCGGCAGACTCGCCGGATCCCCCGCGTTCATCAGCAGTCTTGGCTCACGGCGCAGAATCTCGTTGGCCGTGTCCGCATCCGACAACGCGAGCCATGCGGCCGTCTCGCGCATCGAGGGCAGGATCACCTGAACGTCGTACGTGGTGGCGAAGAGGAGGTCGGCAACGGTCTGCTTCGGGCAGCCTTGATGGAGGAGCCGCTGGAGCCAGCGCGCGGTCAGAAAACTGCGCACCGATCCCTCGTTGTCGTGATGGAGACGCACGAGACCGGACACGACGGGATCGAAAACAGCACGGTTGAGGAGGAACCTCGTCTGGTGGTCGGACCAGTCCGGTAGCACATCGCCCAGCTTCAAACCGGTACGTCCCTCCGTGAGATCGATCGCCGTGTCTGGGACCTGCAGGTATTCGATCTTCTCGAGGATGAGGGCAGCGCCGATGCGCTCGAGCGCCTTGAAGGCATCGTCGATACTGAGCGAGTCCTGCCGCGCTCGCTGAGAATCACTCTCGCGAAGACGGTGTCGCAGACTTCGCTCAAGCATGTCCCGATACGGACCGAACTGTCTGCGTGATCGCCATTCGTCAACCAGCCATTCCAGATCGAGCGGGCGGCGCGCGAAGCGCCACAGGTCAGCCTTGTCGAGTGCCGCGGTGAACGCGTCACTGTCGGTGACCCCTTTGGCTTGCGCGAACCGTTGGACCTGTTCCTGGTCAAGAGGCTCCATCACGACAACGCAGGGCAGTTCCGCGGGTGGAGGCGGGCTGCGCGCTGGCTTCGCCTTACGCACGAACTGCACGATGAGCGCATTCGCGTCGATGGGTGCCACCTCGTCATCGGGTGGCGGCAGCGGAAGTATCGTCGTCAGCTGCTCGAGGTCGCTGCGAAACTCCCAGTCGGTATGTCGTCCGGACAGGACGATGTATGCGCGGCCGACGGCGCCGGAGATGCCCATGGCGACCGCATCGAGCGCGTCCCGCAGGCGGATCTGCGCTCCCTTGGCCTCGTCGACCGAGTCAAGAAAAAACCAGCCGGCGTCCGCAGAGCCTCGCCAAGCGTTGAGCTGTTCGGGGGCTCGCACGGCACCGTCGAACCCGAACCGACCGACATTCTGCAGGGTGGCGTAGAAGCTGAATTTCCCGGCCGCTCGCAGTCGACGCGTCTGCTCCTCAAGTTCGGCGGTCTTACCGCTGCCTGGCTCCGCCAGCACGACCACACGTCGTCTTGCCAACAGATCTGGCCAGGTCGAGGTCCCACCGTCCGGATCGAGAAGACGGGTGAAGTCCTGCGAATCATGCGCATCTTCACGGGTGTAGGGCACGAACCGGCGATCGAGCGCGATATAGCGGGGCGGCACGTTGAGCGAATCGTTGGTTGTTCGGTGCGGCAGGGTGCTCAAGCGCACATTTTACCGCGGCCGCGCGGATCACGTCTGGACCCCACAGGGCGTCCATCTCGGATCCATCACGGCTCAACTGCCGGCGGGCGGGGCCCGGGCGCACCAGCAGCCAATTGCGGAACTGGGACTGTATGCTGGTACGCCTGAGCATCGGGCCGCGTCTGCGTCGGGTGAGCCGGCACCGTTGCCACCTGCGAGTGGCACTGAGCGACGTCGGGAGCCGCGATCGTGGGTCGGCCCAACTGCACCGGTCGGAACCTCAGCCCCTCGCGCCGCAAGAGTTGCGGTATCGAGGCGGGTTCGTAGTGNNGCTCGCGAATGAAGCGAGCAACAAGCGCCCGCGACCAGCGCGCCGCTGTGAACCCTGACTGCGCAGGTGACGTCGCCAGTGCGCTGGCGAGCAAACGGCGCTGCTCAGTACTCAATGCACATGCACTCCCAGCGCTGGCGCGCCGTGGGACGGACACACGCCATCGAGAGAGCCGTCGATACAACGCGCGCGTCGGATACTGCAAATGAAAACGCTCGGCGATCAACCGCGCGATGTGACGCTGCTCCCAGCGTGGCGCCGTGATGCCCGCCTCCGTCGGAGCGCTCGCGAGGACTCGGGCAAGTTCAGCGAGCTGCTCAGCATCTGGACGCGGGCCACCGACGCGTGCCGTGGCGAGCACAAAGTGAATGCGCCAGCGCTTCAGCAAGCCAGGGATCGACTGAGCGTGGTAGCGCACACCGAAACGTTGCTCGATGAGCGCCGCAACCTGCGCCCGGGTCCGCGACGGAGTGGTGGATGACTGGCGCCCCTTCGGCAGCAGGAATGTGCGGAGCTCGCGCGCCTGGTCACGCGTGAGTCGTCGATCACGAGTCGTGCCCAGCCCTTTCGTTTTCAGTCGGCGAGCGAGTCTGCCGGCGTGTGCGGGCGTGAACCGTCGCTTGTGCCGACGTTCGATGAGCTCGGCTATCCGTTTGCGGCTCCAACGCTCACCGGAAAGGCCCGCGGCTCTCGGCGAGCGACGCAGCGTGCGCGCGAGTCGCTTCAGCGCCGAAGGACTCAGTCCAGGCTCCCGGGCCCGCTTCAGTTTAATGTGTAACCCCGCATCGCG
>JRYD01002689.1_pt1 | contig 13396 bp, 12 predicted proteins | sample 235311 | NCBI WGS metagenome assembly JRYD01 (sample SAMN03074213, study PRJNA261472) | activated sludge metagenome | biome: Common Effluent Treatment Plant; feature: Wastewater; material: Activated sludge; isolation source: activated biomass in a lab-scale reactor treating industrial wastewater at... | reverse complement strand
GCAGCGGATACTCCTTCCGGATCTTGATGAACGCGCACGAGTGGAAGACGCCGAACATCGGAAGGTCATAGTCCACAATGTCCGGCACGATCGTCCGAAGCAGCGGCAGGAAGATCCGCTCCGTCGCCTTACCCAGGAAATAGTCCTCCTGCGGCGGCAACCCCACGACCGTCGTCGGATAGATCGCGTTCTGCCGGTGCGTGATCGCCGTCACCTCCAGAATCGGATACCGATCGGGCAACGAGTAGAACCCCGTGTGATCGCCGAAGGGCCCCTCGAAGACGGCTCCCTCGCCGAGCAACTCGCGCCAGTCCGCGGGCGTCTTCGGTGGCGACACCGCACGCTTGGCCACCTCATCGGGCACGAACCCGATCCCGCCATTGGGTGCCTCGACATCCGTCTTGATGTACCCCTCGATCACGATCTCCGCGTTCGCCGGCACGTCCAGCGGCACGCTCACGCCACGCACCAGCGGGATCGCCCCGTGATTCAGGAAACCCGCCAACAGCAACTCGCTGATCCCCGGCGGCATCGGCGCCGTCGCGGCATACGGCAGCACGCTCTCCCCACCCAGTGCGATCGCCACCGGCATCGCCTTCCCAGCCTTCTTCCAACTCCGCCAGTGCCGCGCCCCGTCGTGGTGCATGTGCCAGTGCATCGCCAGCCGATCGCGTCCCAGCAACTGCGCCCGATAGAGCCCGATGTTCCGAGACGCCGGCACGCTCGCGTCGGCATCGTCCGCGTGGATCGTGTGCACGTGCCCCAGCGTGATATACCGCCCACGGTGATGCGCATCCCAGTGCTTGCCGTGCTCAACGCCGGGCACCGCATCATTGATCCCCTTGGGATACCCCAGTGCTGCAAAGTCGCCGTCGTGGGGCCAGCAACGCAGCATCGGCAGCCGCGTCAGGTTCACGCCGTCCTTCCCCTTCCCCTCCTTCTCGTGCACCACCTCCTGGCACACACCCGATCTCACCTTCTTCGGCGGGATCCTCGCCAGTTCCAGAAGTTCGGGCACCTTCTGCAACTTCGCCAGCAGCGTCGCCGGTGGCTCGGGCTTCAGGAGCGCCCCCAGCCGCGACGCCAACCCCTCCAGTCCCCCATCCCCGCCTTCGTCTTGATCTTCGTTACACTTGAGCGCTCGCTCCACGCGGCTGTACGACCCGAACGCGTTGATCAGCACCGGGAACTCGCTCGACGAACCCTGTGTGGCACCTTCCACGTTCTTAAAGAGCAGTGCAGGCCCGCCGAGCATGTGGAATCGAGGATCCGTCGCCCGCGTCCCCGCCGAGGGCAACTTGGGCGATTTGGACCGACTCGCCCGATGCGCAATCTCCGTAATCTCCTGCACAGGCGAGACCAGAGCGGTTACCGTCCGCAACTCCCCGGCCTTGTCCAACGCCTCTACAAAGTCACGCAGCGTCTCGCTCAAAGGTTCTACCCCATTTTGTGGCACACGCGTTCCGCTCGTGCCTACTCGTTCTACATAATCGCGAACCAGTTCCTCACCGATTCACTCACTCCGTGCTGACCGGATCTAAAACAATCGAAGCCACAGGATATCGACATGCCCCTCCCCGATCCCGAACGCACAATTTCCGAACGCTACCAGCGTGACTGGCCTCGCTACTTCGACGCCGTCACCGACCAGCCCCCTCGCGACACGCTCCTGCGAGCACTCGCCGCCTTCGATGCCGATGATGCACAACATCCCACGCGCCCGCGCCCGCTCCGCCTGGCCTTGGACCTCGGCTGCGGTGAGGGCCGCGACACCCGCGCCATCATTCGACACGGCTCACAAGTCGCCTTCAACCATCCCGATCGGTCGAAGTGGGGGAGGCCCACCGGCTGGATCGTCGTTGCCATCGATTCATCCGATGAGGGACTCTCTCGAGTGTCGCGCGGGCTTCTCATGACCGAACTCGTCCGCATCCATCGCGTCCGTCTCTCCCTCGAGGAACTCGCGGACACGCCCATCGAACGCCTCACCGGCCCACTCCTCGAGGCGCTCGCCGGGCACGGTGCGCCACCCCAGTGGCTCCCCGCGCCTCACGATGTCTCTCTCATCAACGCGAGTTTCGCCCTCCCCTTCTGCGAGCCGTCATGCTTCCCCGCGCTCTGGCGATGGATCGCGAACACACTCTCGAGCCAGGCGCACCCCACAGCACGATTCAGCGGCCAACTCTTCGGTGACCGCGACGACTGGGCCGCCATACGCCCGGGCAGCCATCACTCCCGCGAACAGATCGAAACCCTCCTGACACGCGCAAATCTCACCCCCGAGTATCTCGACGAGATCGAAAAGGACGGCAGCGACGCCATGGGCGGCACAAAGCACCACCACATCTTCCACATCGTCGCCCGACGTGAAGACTGACCCGAATCTCAGATTCTCCACCAGCGAGCAAGGTCGAGTCACCCGCACGCCTCCCATCGGGACCACAACGGTCGTGGACGCCGCGCGACCGCGATGGACCGTTGGGCACCACGATGTCCGGTGTCGTTCAAGGCTCGGCGGCGTGATGCGGACTCACGACCGAGATTGCTTCCGAATCCGAAGAATGGAATAGGTGTGAAGGAAGTGACGGGGTTGAGAGATTTCGGGTTTGGCCTTGAATGACAACGGCGACCCTGGTGTGGGTCGCCGTGTGAAGCGGAGAGGGGGAGATTCGAACTCCCGATACGGCAAGCCGTATACTGGTTTTCGAGACCAGCTCATTCAACCGCTCTGACACCTCTCCGGCGGCTTTGGATTGTTTCGGCGGCGTGGCTTTCGCTTTGGCCGACGTGCACAATCTTTGGGGCGGTCGGTGCTCGAATCAATCGGCACAATGGACCTCGTGATTCAGTTCAACGCCGCGTCGAGCGAGTGGATTTCCGTTGCCCGCGGCAGAGTCCGGCGAGGCGTTCGAGGATGGTCTCGGGCTCGGACATTCGGCCTGTGCCGCTGGTCCGGCAGGCCTGCCAGCCGTCGTCGGGGCCGATGAACCGGAAGGCGTCCTCTTCGAGTTGACGGAGGTTCCGCTGGGTGCTGGGCTGGGACCACATCGCGGCGTTCATGGACGGGGCGAGAAGGACGGGCGTCGTCGTTCGGTCGATCGCCGAGAGGATGAGAGAGACGACGTCGTCGGTGCGGCCTGTCGCCAGTTTGGCAAGCATGTCCATCGTGCAGGGGGCAACGAGGGCAAGGTCGAGATCTCGCGCGAGAGAGACGTGCTGCGGGTCCTTGGACTCGATGTGCTCCCACGCGGAGGTGTACACGGGCCGAGCACTCAGGGCCTGGAACGTGAGCGGCGTCACAAACTGCGTGGCGCTCGGGGTCATCGCGACGGTGACCTCGGCGCCGGACTGGGCTAGTTTGCTAACGACGGTGCAGACCTTGTACGCGGCAATGCCACCGGTGACGCCCACGAGGACGCGCTTGCCACGGACAGCGCGCAGATCGAGCGGCGGCTCGGCTCGCACGGGAGTCAAGGCCGGCGATGGATTCGATGGTGATCGACGTGCTTTGCGGGTCACTCAGTGTCCCTGCGGGCGCGCGGCGAGATTGGCAACTCGACCGAGACTCAGGCCTTGGCCGGCTCGAGGCCCGCAGCGGCGGGGTCGAAGTCGGAGGTGATCTTGTCCTGCAGGATCTCCTCGATGACGATCTCGAGGTCGGTGCGGCCGTGACGCTCGACGAGGGGGCGTGCGCCCTCGAGAAGTTGGACGAGCCGGCGCTGGATGAGGGCGCAGAGCTTGAATCGTCCGCCGACCTTGTTCACGATCTCTTCGCCCTTGAGCGCCTCAATCATCGCGATCTCCGTGGGAGTGTGTGGATCCGCCCCTCGTGCCGCTGTGACCGTGTAAAGGTTCGCGGCCTGGGACCGACCGAACCAAGTGCAAACGCGGATACGGGGACTGGAATACTATGCATGTCTCGGGGGTTGAGAAGGGTAGGGGGATTTGTTTTGGCCATCTTGTGGGGGCTCCATCGTTGTGGCTCTGGGTTCACGGGTTTGGCGCCCGCGTGTTGGGGTGCCGGTAGGAAGCGAAGTTTTGCAAACGAAATGGTCGAAAGGCGATCGGGTGGTTCACTCCGGACGGCCTGAGTGGGGGAGCGGGCAGGTGATGCAAGCGGACCCGGCCAGCCATGAGGGGAAGGCGTGCCAGCGCCTGGTAGTGCGATTTGATCGTGCAGGGCTGAAGACCCTAACCACGGCGTTCGCGCCGCTAATCCCGGCGTCGGAGGCGCCCAGCCTGCCGGCGGTCGTCCCGACCGAGGACGAGGGTGAGGCGAATCCGTTTGCCGAGGCAATGACGGCTGGGGAGACCGAGGCGGCGATGCTGCGGTTGCCCGAGGCGGCGACGGACCCGTTTCTGCCCTTGGTCGCGCGCGCAAAGGCGTCGATCGGGCTGTACCGATTCGGTGAGACGCCCGGAGGACTACTGGATTGGGCGGCGACGCAGACGGGGCTCAAAGATCCGATGACGCGGTTCAATCGGCACGAACTCGAGGAGTGGTACCGACGTTTTCGGACCAACCTCGACGCCCATGTGAAGAAGTTGGTTCGCGAGTTGCGCAAGGCCGACCCCGGGGCGCTCGCATCGCTCGCGGCGGAGGCGTCGCCTTCTGGGAAAGTGGCGCTGCGTAAGGCGGACGGCGAGCGTTGAGGCCGGGCAACAGCCGGTACAATCGATCCACGGACGAGTGAGCCCAGGCACGGACGCGGAAAGCCCGATCGAGGCGGAGCGTGTGCGAGGCGTGTTTTTATCTGACATCGCAGGTTTGGCACGTCGGGATCGCGGTTCCGGCGCGGGGTTCGCCCTGTGTTGGCGTGGCGAGGGACGCGAGAGCGTTCCGGGTTCTGATCGCTGCGGGGGCCACGACGAGTGGCGTTCGCGCCAACCAAAGACGAGTGAGAGGGGGAATCGATGAACGAGTCCGAGTTCCAAGCGAAGTTGGGCGACCTGATCGACCAGATCGACAAATTGCCCGAGGACGAGCGTGGGCCGTTGCAGCGGATGGCGCAGGAGACGCGTGAGCGTCACGACAAGATGAAGCGGACGATCTCGGATCTTCAGGACTCGCTCGACTACCTGCGCCTGAGCGTGAAGTACCTGGTCTTTGATCTCGAGGCGACGCGTCGCGAGAACCAGTACCTTCGGAAACTGCTCGAGACGCAGAACAAGGCACAGGAGGGCGGNNGGAGGGCGGCGAGGCGAGCGAGGAGACTCCAGAAGACTGAGTGACCGAGCGTGGGGACCCGCGCGCTCGATGATGGATGATGCTCCTTTCGCGCAGCCCGGCCGAGTTGGTCGGGCTGTGCTTGTTTTGAGGCCTGTTCATGAGCCGACGCGTGTGAAGCGGCGGATCGTGTGGCGGTCTCTGCCCTGGTCGTCGGTGGTGACCTCGACGGCGATGACTTCGATCCAGGCCTGGCGGTGGGTCCAGTTGTTGGCGGTCTGCAAGGTTTTCAGCACCGTGTGGAGGCGGTCGCGTTTGGCCTGGGTGACGCTGGCTTCGGGAGCAGGGGTTCGTGGACCAACGCGGCGGGTTTTCACCTCGATGACGACGAGAGGGCGCGGCTCATTGGGGGCCTTCGATGGGGCTTCGGCGAGGATGTCGGCCTCGCCGCCATGGACGCGGACGTTGGTGGCGAGGATGCGGTAACCGGCGCGTTTGAGTTCGCGGGCGGCGAGATGTTCGCCTTTCCGCGCGAGAGGACTTGTGGGTTGGAAGGCCCAGCCGTCGCCCCACCAGGCCCAGGCCCAGGCGCGGGTCCATAGTTTGGCCCAGGGGTTTGAAGCCCGTGGTCGTGGCGGTGGTGTGAGTCGTGTGATGGGTGGCGACTCGGGCACGGCAAAGGATATTGGGTGTAGGAGTGTCCTGGTTTGGGCTGAGGGATTGTGGGCGACGGAAGGAGACACAGGCGGGACGCCCGTGGCACGAGCGGAGTTGGGTGTGCGAAACTCTATCGACTCGCGGCCTCGTTGCTTCGTGCCTTGGGATTCGGGCGGGCGTAGGGCTTGTAGTACCAGTCCTCGGCGATCTCGAGGAGTCGCTGGCCCATGGTGTCGATGGCGGTGTAGTTGCCGCGTTCCATCATGCGCTTGACCACGAGGTCCTGGTTCTCGGCGAAGGCCTGGGCCTCGAGGATCTGTTTGATGGCGAGCTGGGCCTCGACATAGGAGACGGGCTTGCCATCGATTCGTTCGAGGTAGAGCCACTCGGTGTAGTCGTCGGAGGTGATGGGCGGCGACCACTGGCCAATGGGGATCTCGCGGGCGAAGGTGTTGAGGGATTCGGTGTTGTAGAACTTCGCCTCGGCGCGATCGCCCCGGACCTTTCGTTCTTCGATCGCGCCCGAGGATGGTGAGTTGAGGTTGAGGCTGGAGGAGGCAATCTGGTCGACGGCGACCTTGGCATCGATCATCGACTGGATGGAGGCGACGTTCTCGGCTCGGGCCGTCGGGACGATGACGTGGCGAAAGACGTAGGTCTTGGGGGGCTGGTACTTGTCGATGTTCTTCTCGTAGTAGAGCCGAATGTCCCGATCGGTGATCTGGATCTTGCTGCGGATCTCATCCTGGATCCACTTGCGGACGAGGAGTTCGGACTCGTCGCGTTTGCGCTGGGTCTGTTCGGGAATGCCGGTCTCGCGTTCGGCGCGGAGGGGGCTCCCGCCGTGCTTGCTGGCTCGCTCGTCGGCGAGCATGCTCACGCGGAGGGAGAGCATGGACTTCATCTCCGGGGTGAGATTCGCGAGGGCGTCGGCGCGGACGAGTTCGTCACGGACGATGGCGACGAGTTCCTTGCCGATGGTGTCGATGGCGGTCGCGCGCCATTGGTCTTGTGAGACGTCGGGGTCCTGGGCGGTGGCGCGGAGGCGGTCGGCCATGGAGGAGAAGAAGGACTTGGCGACGATCTGACGGCCGTTGATGTCGCCGACGATAACGTCGATGAGGACGCCGTCGTCGGAGGTGCCGGGCATGGGGGCGGGCGTGTTGGAGAGTGGGGGCGGGCCCGCCGAGGCGGTGACATCAACGATGCCCTCGTCGGCGATGCTGGTCCCGACGACGGTCATGTTCGCGGTTGTGCCGGATTTCGAGGCGTTGGTCTGTTGGCGTTCGGGGTTCTGGTTCTGGAAGTCGGAATAGGAGAGAGCGGGCTTGGGAGTGTTGGAAGCGCACGCGACGAGGGCCGAGGAAACGAGGAGGAGAGCGAGAGACGCCGTCATTGGGATGGATGTGTTCATGATGGCGTGTCTCATGGATGCCCGTTGGGATGCGTGTCGGCCGTCTCTCTGTCGCGATGGCGGGGAGCGGCGGGGTGCCTTTTTGGAGAACCGGCCCTACGCTCCCCCTGACGATACCCGGACGAGAATATGAGCAACGAAGAGCCGAAACTTATTGTTGACACGGATTGGAAGGCCCAGGCGCAGGCGGAGAAGGAGCGTCTGGCGGCGTCGAGCGCCCCGACGGGGCCTGGAGCCTCGGGAGCGGGAAAGGCGGGGGCGCCCGGGGCTGATGAGCCGGTGTCCTTTGACGAGATCGTGCGCATGCTGGCGATCCAGGCGCTGACGTTCCTGGGCGAGGTCCCTGATCCTCGGTCGGGTCAGCGGGTGCTGGCCCCGGAGTATGCCCGGTTGTACATCGACATGCTGGGTGTGCTCGAAGAAAAGACGAAGGGGAATCTTTCGGCGACGGAGGCGGAATCGCTGACGGCGACGCTGGGTGATCTGCGGATGGCGTATGTCGAGATCACCAAGGCCGTGGCCAAGGCCGTGGCGGATGGGAAGATCAAGCCGAGCTCGATGGGTGGTCCGATGGGTGGTCCGATGGGTGGGCCCGTTGGTGGTCCGGGCGGGGTGGTTGGGCCCGGAATGGGTGGGGCGGGATTGGGTGGACCGGGTCTTGGCGGGCCTGGACAGGCGTAGGCGTCGAGCGAGAATCGCGTAGGATGGAGTTCCAGGGGTCGTGGCGTCACCTTCAGGACGAGGAGACCACGTGGCAGAGCGAGCGTCGTTCTTCAATCGGCACTATTTCTTGCTGCGTCGGCTGCACTCGCTGACGGGGATCGTGCCGATCGGCGTGTTTCTGATCGCGCACCTGACGACCAACTCGTCGATCGCGTGGGGCGGGCTCGCGACGCGTGGCGAGCACGCGGATCTGGGGCTTGTGGAGCGATCGGTGGCCTACTTCAACGAGGAGGTCACGTGGATCAACGAGCAGGTGCCACACCTGCTCTTGATCGAGATCGTGCTGTGGGTCTCGATCGCGTTCCACTCGATTCTCGGCGTGGCGTACGCGGCGAGCGGGAAGCCGAACCAGCGGCTGTATCCGTACCAGGACAACTGGCGGTACACGCTGCAACGGATCTCGGGATACGTCGGGATCCTGTTCATCTTCTATCACGTGGCGACGCTGCGGTGGGGGTGGACGGCCCTGGTGCCGGCGGGGACGACCTGGAGCCATCACGCGGCATCGTCCACGCTGGCGATGGCACTCCGCGGTGGCGAGGATTGGACGCCGGCAGGGATGGCCGTGTCCGCCGGATACTTCATCGGCGTCTCGATGCTGGTCTTCCACTTCGCGAACGGGCTGTGGACGGCGGCTATCACGTGGGGGCTGACGGTCTCGGTCAGGGCGCAGCGGCGGTGGGGCGCGGTGTGCGCGGTGATCGGATTGGGATTGATGGGGATGGCCTGGGCGTCGGTGATCGGGTTTGCGATGATGCCGCCGAGCAAGGCAAAGGCCGTGGAGGATCGGCTTCACCCGCCGGCGATGCAGGAGGCGGGTGGGGCGAGTCACGGCTCACGGACAGGGATGGCGTCGCGTGCATCCTCGCTCACGAGTGTGGCGAATCCGAAGGCGGGTTCTGGTGACGCACTGACTGGAGGGAGCCGGGAATGAGCGGACCTCGCGTGATCGTGGTGGGGGGGGGCTTGGCCGGGCTTGCGGCGTCGGTGCGGATCGCCGAGGCGGGCGTGCCCGTGGATTTGTTCTCGGTGGTGCCGGTGAAACGTTCGCACTCGGTGTGCGCGCAGGGGGGCATCAACGCGTGCAACGAGGTGGCTCGGCAGCAGGGATACTCGGAGTACGAGCACTTCGACGAGACGATTTATGGCGGGGACTTTCTCGCCGACCAGCATCCGGTCTTGGAGATGGCGAACTGGGCGCCGAAGATCATCGATCTGCTCGATCGGATGGGCGTGCCGTTCAATCGGACGAGCGAGGGGTATCGGGATCTGCGTCTCTTCGGCGGGTCGCTCTTCAAGCGGACGCACTTTGCGGGAGCGACAACGGGGCAGCAGTTGCTGTACGCGCTGGATGAGCAAACGCGTCGGTACGAGGCCGAGGGGAAGGTCACGAAGTATGAGTTCTGGGAGTTTCTCCGCCCGGTGATAGTCGATGGGCGTTGCGTGGGGATTGTCGCGCAGGATCAACGGACGATGCAGATCCGCTCGTTCCGGGCGGACGCGGTAGTGATGGCGACGGGCGGGTGCGGTCTGGTCTATGGCAAGAGCACGAACTCGATCATGTGCACGGGGGCGGCGGCGGCTCGCTGCTTCCGCGAGGGCGTGCACTACGCGAATCCGGAGATGATCCAGGTCCACCCGACGGCGATCCCCGGGGCGGACAAGTTGAGGCTGATGTCGGAGTCCGCACGCGGCGAGGGCGGGCGCGTGTGGGTGCCCAGGCAGAAGGGCGACACGCGCGACCCGATGTCGATCCCGGAAGAGGAGAAGTGGTACTTCCTCGAGGAGCGGTATCCGGCATATGGGAACATCGTGCCACGCGACATCGCGACGCGTGAGATCTTCGACGTGTGCGTAAATCTGGGGATGGGTGTGCACGGCGAGAACAGCGTGTACCTCGACCTGACGCACAAGGACCCGGAGTACCTCACGCGGAAACTGGGCGGGATTCTGGATATCTACCAGAAGTTCGTGGGTGTCGATCCGCGATTCACGCCGATGAAGATCTTCCCGGCGGTGCACTACTCGATGGGTGGGCTGTGGACGCAGTTCACGAAGGGGACGTACAACCCGTCGTCGCCTCGCGAGAAGCACAAGTCGGGTTCGCGGGCGCCGATCGCGGCCGAGGTCGGGCAGGGAATGCAGTTGGGCGCGATCAACAACATGCAAACGAACGTCGAGGGGCTGTACGCGTTTGGCGAGGTGAACTTCGCGTTCCACGGAGCGAACCGGCTGGGGGCGAACGCGCTCCTCTCGTGCCTGTTCGACGGGCTCTTCAGCGGCGTGAGCGTCGTGAACTTTGTCCGGAGCGAGCACGTCTCGAGGCACTCGGCGGCGGAGATGCCGGCGGGGGCCTTTGAGGATGGTGTGAAGGCCGAGGACGAGCGGGTGAAGTCGCTCTCGAGCGGTGTCGCCCGCGGCGGCGGCGCGGCGGAGACGAATCCATACCTGATCCACAAGGAACTCGGAAACGAGATGACGGCGGCGTGCACGGTGGTGAAGACCGGCGAGCGGCTGGCGCGGTGCGTCTCGAAACTGGACGAGTTGGACGACCGGGCCTCTCGATTGACGCTCGCGGACGATGCCTCGTGGACGAACCAGACGCTCTGCTATGCCCGGGCGGTGCAGGACATGATCCTGATCGCGAAGGCGATCGCGGCGGGAAGCGTGCAGCGGAAGGAGTCGCGCGGCGCGCACTACCGGACCGACTTCCCGGATCGCGACGACGCGAACTTCATGAAGCACACGCTGGCAAAGTGCGACGGCGGCTCGCGAGCCGTGTCGGTGTCCCTGATCGAGTTGGACGCGTCGCTGATCACGCCGACGGCACGGACCTATGGGAAGACGGCGTCGAAGTCGGCGAAGCCCGAAACGGCCGGAGTGTCCTGATCTCGGTTCTCCTCAACAGCATCGGCAAGGACATCTCATGACAACGACACCCACACGATCCACGACGAGCGTTTCGAAGCCCACGCCCAAGGCCGGCCGCAGCGTGAGGCTGCGCGTCAAGCGATGCGACGGTCCGGGGAAGCCCTCGCGTTGGGAGGTGTTTTCGGTGACGCCAGATCGCGGGGCGAACGTGATCTCGTGCCTGCAGCAGATCGGGGCGAACCCGGTGACGGTGGAGGGGACGAAGACGACGCCGGTGGTGTGGGACTCGGGGTGCCTCGAGGAGGTCTGCGGGGCGTGCACGATGGTGATCAATGGTCGAGTCCGCCAGTCGTGCTCGGCGCTCATCGATGACTATGCGCCCAACGAGGGCGATGAGATCGTGCTCGAGCCGATGTCGAAGTTTCCCGTGGTGCGTGATCTGTGGGTGGATCGCCAGCGGATGTTCGACTCGCTCAGGCGGCTGAAGGCGTGGGTGCCGATCGACGGGACGTACGCGCTCGGCGCGGGCCCTCGCGAGACACCCGAGAAGCAGTTGACGCGGTATCAACTCTCCGAGTGCATGACGTGCGGGTGCTGCCTCGAGGCGTGCCCGCAGTTTCTCCTCCAGGAGGATCCCGCGGCGTGGGAGTCCTCGTTCATCGGAGCCCAGGCGATCTCGCAGGCGAGGTACTTCAACGACCACGAGACGGGAAAGCAACTCAAGGGAGATCGGCTCGACGTGCTTATGGGGCCGGGCGGCGTCTCGGACTGCGGCAATGCCCAGAACTGCGTCAAGGTCTGCCCCAAGCACATCCCCCTGACCGAGTCGATCGCGGCGATCGGGCGAGCGGTCGTGCTCCACTCGATCGGCACATTCTTCCGAGGTTGACGCGAAGAGGGCGAGTTTGCCCGGTTCACCCAAGCGGGTCGCGTGGAGTTGGTGGCGGCGGCGTCACGGCTTCGCCCCGATAAGGGCGTTGGGGCTCGTTGGGCTTGTGCGTCGTGAACGAGGCTCCGATGTTGGGGGCCTCATGACCACTGTACCGACCAATCTCCATGCTGTCGCCGCGCCCCGGCGTTCCCACCTGTCGAGGCGTGTCAACCTTCCGGTTCTCGGAGCCTCCGGCCCGACGCTCCTGGACCCCGTGCTGATCACGCTCGCGCGGGCAGCCGAGGCCGGCGCGGACGTGCTGCGAGGCGTCGGGATTTCGGGCGATCGTCGGGCGGCGAGTGTCCGGTCGTGGCTGGACCGGCGTTCGTGGCCGACAGCGCCACTGCGGATCGGGCTTGGTGTGGCGACGCCCTGGATCGATGCGATTCTGGCGTCGTCGGGACAGTCGAGCGTGATGTTCTTTGACGCTCGGGCGGGCGATCCGGAGGAGGTGTTGCACGACGCGTGGCTGGACGCGGTGCTGCACTCGGACCGGCAGGGGACGCTCTGGATCTCGACGCCACATCGTCGAGGCGGGGAGGCAACGTGGCACGACTGGAGCATCGAGCCGCCGCTGGCGTATCTGACGATGTTCCCGACGCGGCTGGATGTGGCGCGGGTGCGACTGTCGCGACCCGAGATGCCGGATGCGGGAGTGATACGGCTGCTCGTCGAGTGTGCGGCGACGCTCTCACGCAAGGCGCACCGAGTGAGCGTGTGCGATCGGCTCGCTGGTCGCGGACGTGTCCTCGCGGGGCAGGAGGGATGGAGCGGCGAGGACGAGGCGCTGCACCTGTTGAGCGCGACGCTCGAGTCGATGTCGGGTCGCCACGCGCCCAGCGAGGCGCTCGCGGCGGCGGCCCGGGTGTGCGGGGCGTGGCTGGCGACGACGGACTCGCCGCTCGATTCGGAGATTCGTGTCGAGCCATCGATCGCGATGTCGGCGTTCGTGCCCGATGAGCCGCAAACCCTGCTGCGTTCGGCGGCCGTCTACTGCGGGGCGCGTCAGGGCGAGATGGCGCTCGAGGCGTACACGAAGTCGCACGCGATGCTCCGGCGTCGGGCGTGGGTGCCGGCGGACGACGCGGCGACGCTGGTGCACTCGGAGTTGCAGTATCAGGCGAAGTCGGCGCTCGGATTCGGGCGTGTGCTCGCCGGGGCGGTCGTGGTGTGCTCGGGGTTGTCGCCGGACCGGATCCCGTTCTTCCGCGATGACCTTCTGGACGATGCCGAGGAGATGTTCACGTGGGAGGATCGGGAGTTTGAGCAGCGGTTGATGCTGGAACTCTTCTCGGAGTTGGTGCGATCGCGTCGTGCGGAGAGCGCGATGCCTCTGGCGGCGTAACGACCGGCGCTTCACGCCACGATGTCGATGGGCTGGGTCGGGGGTGGAGCGTCGGGGCTTGGTGCCGCGGAGGGCTTTCGCTCACGCGATGGCGCGGGCGCGTGTTCCTGGTGGTCCTCGTGGGCCTGTTCCTGGTCGTTGCCCGCGAGGTCGCGGACGCGCTGGGCGCGTTTGGCCTCATCGATCACGGATTCGAACTGGTCGTCGTCCCGGCGGAGGCTACGGGTTCGATTCGGCTCGCGTTTGTCGGGAATGCGAGCGCTGCCACGGTCGGCTCCGGCGACCTGG
>JRYD01010379.1_pt1 | contig 13441 bp, 23 predicted proteins | sample 235311 | NCBI WGS metagenome assembly JRYD01 (sample SAMN03074213, study PRJNA261472) | activated sludge metagenome | biome: Common Effluent Treatment Plant; feature: Wastewater; material: Activated sludge; isolation source: activated biomass in a lab-scale reactor treating industrial wastewater at... | reverse complement strand
CATTTACCCTTGCCCTTACCCTTTCCCACATATCCATCTCCTCCTCATCTATAATGTCTATTATCCCTAATACCTTAGCATTGTCACTATGACCCTGATATGCCATATACACAGTCGCCCGACTGTATCCACTTAATTCCCTAACCACATCTATGCGGCTAATCTTTTTTCTCTTTACTTTCATAATTATTAACTTTTCCTGCAAACCTATACCCTTTTTTTATACATATATACAATTGTTAATAAAAAAATATAGATAATGTGATTAATGTATATGGTTATCATGTGATTAAGTTACTAAGTGATGAAGTGATTAAGCCAAATACCCACATCGCACCTCCCTCATTTCCGCCCGATATCCCATCAGAACAGTATAACAACTTACATCATTGAAGCATTTAGAAACGAATAATAACACATAGGTTCAGCGAAACTTATACTAACACATACTAACACACAGTAACAGTCAAACTTATAGTAACATACTGAAACAGTCAAACAATAGGTTGTAACGTATAGTAACAGTGAAACAGTGTGCCCTGTCTGCGACCTGAAAAGGTCTGCCTGCTTGTAGGGGGGCGTGTTCTGTGTGGCTGTCATCGTCCTGCACAAAAAGGAACTAAGGAATGAGCGGCAAGGACTAACCTTTGAGCGGCAAGGTAAGACAAGGGCTGCGCCTATGTGCTGGGCGTGGTGGCTGCGCTACCTTATGGCAAGTTAATAGAGGCGTATCCAGGCAAGGCAAGGGCTGTGCTGCCGTGAAAGGACGGCAGGGGCGGCAGCCACTTTGCCCTATTACGGTCACTTTGCACCCTTCAAGGTAGGGCAAGGCAAGGAATAAAGCCTATATAAGCTCCAAACAACCCGTTTTAAGGCACTAAAACCACAGCTTAACACATCAATACAACCCCAACAGACCAGGCCTGCAAATAGTTGTCTCCGCACGGTGGCACAACCTGACTTTGCCCCTGACAATCAATAGTTTGCAAAATGACCGTTTTGGGCTAAAATGGCACTGTTTTGGGCTAAAATACCTGCTTTTGGCTGCTTTGAAGGTAAGGGAAGGGCATAGGAGTACATCCAGACACTTTCTGATACCTTTCTGATCCTTTCTGGTACCTTTCTGGTACCACAAAGCCTCCAGAAACAAGATATTCAGTAGCTCGCGGGCAAAGCAGATACATAGTTGTCTCCGCCCCGTGAGCAAAGTAGACTAACTATCTGTTAATCACCTGTTTATAAAATACCCCTTTGGGCCAAAATACCACCGTTTTTGGCCTGAAAGCACGTAAAACAGCCATGCGCAGGCTATTTGCGCTCCGTTTTGTAAACCGGAAAGGGTAAGGATAAGGGGCAGGAAAGGTAAGGAAAGGCAGGGCAGGGCAGGTAAGCACAAGGGAAAGGGTAAGGGTAGGAAAGGGAAAGGTAAGCACAAGGGCAACACAGCACCTACTCTCAAGGGTAGCCGCCCATCTCAAGGGTGGACACTAACAGCAGGGGCGGGGGTTTCCCACCCTTGAGGTCTGCAAGGGTGGTTGTTGGAGGATGCGAATTGACATGGGCTGTAAGTATATAGTTGGCTAATGGTAATAGGTAATAGGTAATAGGTAGTAGTTGTATGCTGCTATATCTATATGCTACCTGGTTACTCAATTACTCAATTACTTATTAAGCCAAAAACTGACGTTGTAAAGGGGTAGTTTTGGAGGGTGTTGAGGGTGCTTGCTTGTATATTATTGATTAACAGGCGAATTATTTTTTGTAAATTTGCGAAAATATTTGCAAAAGTGAAATTATATATTGTATATTTGCGTATACATTTAAACACATCAAATAACGATTAAAACAAAATGGAAACAGTTAAAATCATAGGCAGAATGAATAAAAACAAAAATATTTATTTCTGCAACTACACACCTTCTTTAGACGAAGCAATTAATAATTTCAAATCGGCAAAAACCGTAAAAGTTTTTAAAGGCGTTTGTTATATTAGTTTTGTTTCTCTTGGATATTTTACCGAGATACTTAGCAGAAATAAAGTTAATTTTTCAGTAATAACAACATTAAATTAAACAATTATGACTATCAAAAAATTTGATTACTCAAAAAGCACGGAGGATATTTTTTACAAAGTAATTTACCCTTTATACCCAAGAGAATTTTTGTTTGGAAGCAATTATGAGCAATTTGCTTTTTTAGTGTCTTCAAACTTTATTCTGAACGCTACACAATGGGAGTATATTTTAGAACATTGGGAGCAAAAAGAAAGCATATTAATTATTGAAACTAAATAGTAATGGAAAAGAAAAAACGAGATGTAAGCCTTCCTAAAAGGTTTAATTTAACAGGCGAATTATTTTTAGTAAATTTACGAAAAATATTTGCAAAATCAAAACCATTTATTGTATTTTTGCGTACACATTTAAACACATATCAAATAACAATTAAAACAAAATGAAATAATATGTACAACGAAAATCACATATCAGAAATAAAAAATGGTAGAGTAGTATCATTTGTTGAAAAATCTCAGTTCAGTTCAGTTGCTCTATTTAAAGCGTTTGAACACAAAGACCTTCAAATGAATAAACATATTGCTATTGTTACCTATGACGGGTTGACAAGCTATCGTAATATGCACGATGCTGTTTGGAATGGTAAATTAGGGGTTGATTATTTTATATTCAATAATAGTTCTGATGCTGTAAATAAAATGAATGAAATAGCAGATGGAAAAAGAAATTAAACATGGAGGCAACCGGGTAAATGCTGGTCGTAAATCAATAATTTGTAATTATAAACCAATTAAAAACAAAATGAAATGGCAACTTTAAAAGGAAATTACCCAACAAAAACAAAAACATTTGATGGAAAAGTTTACATAAGCAATCTTAAAGCGATGACTAAATCTGATGTAGAAAAAATTAAAAAATTTATGTCAGGAGCTAAAAAAGTAGATTATAAGTTACTTCAATGGGAAAACTATTACTTTTTATATTGCAAATAATTTAATACTTATCAAAATGAACAATACACCACTTAACACCCACCCGCAGCATGACGCAAAACTGCCTGTTAGCGGATGGCGATGGTTTGATGCTGTAATTAAATTCAAAGATGGAAACATCTGTGATTACGCAAGTACAACTAATGGAAGTATAGAAGATGCTAAAAAGCAGGCGGCAAATGTAGAAATTGGACAAACAGCAGAAATTTTGTCTATCGCTTTCCGCTAACGTATTGGGTATTGCCGATGGTGGGGATTTATAGCACTACTGCTCCACACAGGCACAAAAGTTCAATAGTAGTGCAATTGTTCAATGGTGCAACGTCAGCCCCACTATTGGCAATATAATGTTATGGGCTGGTGGTTAAATACTTTCAGATATGGAAAAATATCCTAAATTAAGAGTTGTTCAAGTTACTTATGAAGGCGGAGATGTTATCACTACTTCAATGGCTGGACACTTAACCAACAAGGAAATAGAAAACTATTTCAAAGTTGGTAGGAAATTCAACATTGGTTCTGTCAAAGACAAAATCAGAGCTGTTAAAAGTGTTGTAATTTTAAAGTAATGTTATCGGGTAGGTGGGTTCGCCCACTTACCCGGTAACGCTATGTGCAAGGCGACTTAGATAAGTATGATATAAACTGGGATGAACCACGTAAAAGCACACGAATATTTTAAACAATAAACACAATGACAAGACAAGAAATGGAACTAATGACAGAGGAGATGCACTCCTTATACACCAATATGTTAGCAAGCTGTCACAACCCCGACTTTTTTCAAGGGTATAAATTACGACAACAGATGCGCCACCGATACCACTACGTGCGCCACTGCGTACGATCATCATTTTACCCAGACATACGTCTGTCTTACAACGATACCTTCAAGCGCATTTCCGACATTCTAAAGTCCGGGTATGGCAATAATCCTAATGGTAATGAGGAGCAATAATATGCAAGAAAGTATCACTTTAACCGCAAGGGACTACCAGTCTGATGCTGTGAATGTTGTGATGGGCAAACTGTCACAGGGTGTGGCAAGGCAAATAATAGTCCTCCCTACCGGGTCAGGGAAGACTGTTTTTGCCAAACTGCTGTTTAGTCACTTCAAGAAACTACTATTCATCACCGACACAGAAGAGTTATTGCTGCAAAGTGCAAACAGCGTGTCTGGTGGTGCTTATGGCATCATTAAGCAAGATGAGTTAAACACATCTCATCCTTGCACCTTTGCAAGCATACAGACTTTGCATAAGCGGCTATCACAGATTGACAAATCTTTATTCGACCTTATAATCATTGACGAGTGCCACCTATCCATGTCTAAGAGCTACCGTAAGGTAGTGGACTGGTTTACACCAAAACTATTGGTAGGGCTAACAGCCACCCCTCAGAGGCTTGACGGCATGAGTTTACTCAACCTGTTTGATGAGATAACCGTAAACAAGGACATTAAATGGGGTATAGACAACGGCTGGCTTGTAGAGATAGAGGCTGTCAGAGTTCGTACCGAAGTCAGCCTGTCAGAAGTCCGTAAGACGGCAGGGGAATTTAATCTTTGGCAGCTTGAACGTGCCGTTAATACCACTGTCAGAAACAGCCTTATAGTACAGAGGTATAAAGACCTGAGCATCGGCAAACAAGCCTTAGTGTTCTGCGTGGACGTGCAGCACTGCATTGACCTGTGCAAGGCGTTCACCGATAGCGGCATCAGGGCTGCCTTTGTCGTTGGTGACAAAATGCTATGCCCCGACAGACAGGGCATTGTAAGAGAGTATAAGGCAGGGGGTATAGACGTGCTGCTGACGGTCATGGTGCTGAACAAAGGCTTTGACCATGATATGATAGAAACAGTCATCATGGCTCGCCCTACCATGAGTACAGTAGTGTACATGCAGGGTATAGGCAGAGGTACACGACCACAGAGAGGGACGGTAGATGGGCTGTCAACGGCACAAGAAAGAATATCTGCCATACAGAACAGCCGCAAACGAAAACTGCTTGTTATAGACATCGTGGACAACACTGTAAAGCACTCTCTCATTAACTCATGGTCATTGGATAGAGGCAAACCCCTGTCAGGGAAGGTCTTTATGACAAAGGTACAGGTTGCCGAGCAGGAACAGAGGCAAGAGGCTATCAAAGGTCAGGGTACAAGACTCTCTCATGTGCGAACAGAAGATGAGTATGTAAACTTACTCTCCCCCCCTGTGCTTACCAACAGCGTAAGTAAGGCTAACATGCACGCCCCTGCAACAGAAAAACAACTTGCATGGCTCTCTAAAGAAGGGTATGACGTTGAAGGGTCTGACATCACCAGAGGGCAGGCATCGGAACTTATCAGTGCCATCCCTGCACAAGAGTGGATGATGCGCAAAGCAGTACAGTGGGGCTACAACCCCTATAACCTCACTAAGACTCAATACCTGTACCTTAGCAAAGAACATAAACGGCAATCAGCAGAAACAGCATTATTAAAAACTATTTATCTACCATTTATAAACATTCAATAACACATATTGTATTATGACTACACAAGCATTATTACAGAACGTCCCTACGGGTCTGATGTTCACAGAGCAAATCTCTAAAGAGAACGCTAAAAAAACCATCGCTAAGGCTGTTAGCGACCTCAACGCCATCCCTATTGACAGCGACCACAACGTTAAATTGGTGACAGAGAAAGCAAAAGAGCTGTCATCAAGCATCAAGGCACTTGACGACCTGAGAAAAGTGATGAACGCCCCCGACCAAGCACGTATCAACGAGCGCATGGAGGCCTTCAGGTACATCACCGGTGAGGCTGAGGCGGCTATTCAAGCGGCTAAAAAGGCATCATCAGCGTATCTTTCTGAGATAACCAGACAGCGTGAAGAAGAAGAAAGAGCGGCAAGAGAAGCTGCCGAGCGTGAGAAAGCAAGAATATCTGCGCTGCAACAGAAACTACTAAACTACTCCACCTACTCGCTGAGGGCTATTGACGAGGTTCATACCCTCAAAGCACTGGCTGACGTATTCAAGCGTTACGACCCTGCCAACAAAGAGAATGCAGCCTTCGACCCTATGGAGTACGCCCCACAGTGGAAAGAGGCTTGCAGAAACTTCATCAAAGCTCACGAACTCAAATATAAAGCATTAAAAACCAAAGATGCTGATGCAGTAGAAAGACTATCTGAGAAGATAGCCTCTAAGACAGAAACGATTACCTCTGACATCTTGCACGAAACACAGGCTGACATTGCCAATGCAGAGAAAGCCACAGCAGTAGAAGCAGTGGTCAAGACCGGGTTGCAGACAAGAAAACTGCTAAGAGTAGAAGTAGTCAATGAAGGCGACCTCGAAAGAGAGTTTATGTCCTTTGATGAAAAGAAAACCCTTGAGGCAGGGAAGAAGTTTATTGACGTAAACACCCTCCCTAAAGAAGGGATGATAGTGTCAGGGGTGCGGTTTTATACAGANNAAGATAGTTTTTATGTGTTTACATGGGGGGCGGATGTCATAACCCACCCCTTTTTTTCACGAAAAAAAATGATAACATTAAAAAAAATATATACAATGAGAACAGTCTATAATATAGGGGTGGAACGATACTTCCACCTGTTAGAGAAAATCGAAAAAGAGCCTTTAGGTAAAATCAAAGACATGCTCATGGAGATGCTNNACAATACAAAACAAGTCTAAAAGTGAAAAATCAAAAAAAAAATGATAACAGACAAAGCGTTTAAGACCTCCTCCATTGATACCTCTACCTATGGATTAGGCAAGTCATTAGGGCTTACCCATGAAGCGTTATATACCAAGAGCCATGCTACTGTATGGTGGACATTAGATATGGATGTCAGGGAATGGGGCATCAAATTCGTTAATATCAATATACTAAAAGTTGTAGTTGAAATACAGTGGAGTACAAATGTAGAAGACTTAGAGGGGCAGGATATACAAACACTTATTGCCGCCACCCAAGCTGACTTTACAGGTGATACAGCAGAAGGGACGATAGTTATCTCCACTGACGAACAGTGGAAAGGTAAGACGTGGGAGGTTATTAACGAGATGGACATTGAAGACGCTATATACCCTGCCGACTGTGAAATAGATTTTAGTAATAATACAATAACAATTAATTAACTTTGCCCAATGAACGATAATATAGAAGTTACAACAGACATGGTAATAACCCTTGTCTTTGATAAAAATGGAGAAGGCACATACCGTTTTTCTACCAACGAACTAACCATGCCCTTTGCCTTCGCTGTGGTGTCTGAAAAAATGGAAGAGATACTGACTAAAGACGATCAGAAAGCACGTCTTAAAAAGAACAGGACACTACCTAAAACCACTGTCCTGCTAAACAAGAAAGTACGAAGGGATATTGCTGCGGCATTACGTATATTAACCCCTGTCCTTATTGAATGTCACAAAGAGTTATTCGCTAAGTACCGCTTGCAGATTAGTGAAGATATATTGCAGCAAGAAGGAATCAAAAACAAACGCACAGAAACTGTGCTTAAATCGTTGAATTGTAAATTTTAAAAAAGATATTAAATTTCTTAAAGAACAAAATGAAAAGTAACAAAACAACAACAAAAGAAAAGGCTGTAAAAGCCAAGCCTGTAAAAGCCAAGCCCACAGCCTCCACNNAAAACCACTAATGCTAAGGGCGTAAAAGATGGGCAGCAAGTATGCTCCTCTTGTGGCAAAACAGCCACACACATCGTGTTTGATGGGGAAGTGTCAGTGCATACCTGCATTAGCCACATCACCGACTATACCACCGCTGACAACTCTGTAATCATCACTAATGTCAGAAGAACTGTTTAACCCTAAAGGAGTAGAAGCGCAGAGCTATCGTACACTATCGAATAGAGATGTGTACGATATTATTGCCAACGAATTAAACATTAAAAACAATGTTGTAAGAAAAATCGTAGGCATTGTATTCAGGGGAGGGGTAGGCAGATATGCCAAAAAAGGGTATGTTATCAACATAGAAGGCGTTGGAACGTACACCCCAACAAGGCGACTGAAAAGACACCTCAGAAGAAAACCTGCTGCTAAAATGATTATAATGAGGCTTAAAAATAAAAAAAGAAAATCAGACACTAAGAGATGGTGAAGATAAGAACTGTCGTTGCAATACGACCAAGTCAAGACTACTGCCCATTAGAGGTAGGGGATGTATGCACTATAAGGCAGATGATTATAACTAAATGCTGCAAAGAAACACTTGTAGATGTAGGCATAGAAACAATACCATACCTGTATAAAGGTTCTGCCTGCCCATGCGGAAAGACTAAGTATGACGATAATGTCTGGTGGTTTAACATTGCATATTTCACAAACAAAATCATTAAATAAATATATTATGAACTACGTAACAATAGATTATTGCAACAGAGATGTAGAAGTATCATTCTACATAGAACCGGGTGATAACGGTGACTACTATCAACCGCCATCCCCTGATACAGTTGTTATCAGAGAGGTGTGCTACGAAGGCAGGGATATTACCCGGCTTGTCAACAAAGAGAAGGTGGAAGAGATTGTATCAGACAAGTACCTCGATATGTTTAACGGTAATAGCGACTTGTGGAGGGATTAAAATAGTAATTAAAAATATAGACAAACTTACACAAATATAAACTTTGGCATAGATATTGTAGTAATATGTATATGATTGGAATAAAAGAAGCAGCAGAATTACTTGGAATTACTCCTAAAACATTGAGATTGTGGGAGAAAGAGGGGAAAATTATATCTCATAGAACTGAAGGTAATCACAGAAGATATAATGTTTCTGAACTTATTGCCAGTCGTGGAGATAAATTAATGACAATTGCGTATGCCAGAGTGTCATCACACGACCAAAAAGATGATTTGAAACGACAAGAATTAGTACTCGAAAGTTATTGTGCAAGTAAAGGATATGAATTTGAATTGATTTCAGATTTGGGTTCTGGAATGAATTATAAGAAAAAAGGACTTACAAGGCTTATAAAACTAATTTGCAGTAATCAAATTGACAGATTAGTAATAACACATAAAGACAGATTGTTAAGATTTGGCAGTGAGTTAATTTTTATGTTATGCGAGATTTTTGCTGTTGAAGTGTGTATAATTAACAGAAGTGGGGATAGTACTTTCGAGGAAGATTTGGCAAATGATGTACTTGAAATAATAACTGTATTTTCTGCTCGATTATATGGAAGCAGAAGTCATAAAAACAAACATATTATACAACAATTGAAAGAAGTTGCAAAAGAATTGAAATGAAAAGCATTAAAATAAGATTAGAACTCAATAATAAACAGACAACACTTGCAAATAAGCACGCTGGAGTGGCTCGTTATGCGTATAATTGGGGAAAGTCTGTATGTGATAATGCTATTCAAAATAAAGAAAAACGACCAACTGCCATTGATTTGCATAAGAAATTTGTTGCAGAAGAAAAACAGACAAAAGATTGGTTATATGATGTAAGCAAATGTAGCCCACAACAAGCATTAAGAAATCTTGATGAAGCGTATAAAAGAACATTTAAAGTAAAAGGAACTAAATATCCAAGATATAAAAAGAAAGGACAACACGATAGTTTTTACCTTGAAGGTAACATCATTACCGATGGTAATAAAATTAAAGTTCCTATTTTTGGTTGGCTGAAGTGTTCTGAAATACTACCAGAGTGTCAGATAAAGAATGTTGTAATCAGTAAAAAAGCAAGTCATTGGTTTATTGCTTTCAAAATACCTTTTGAACCACAGATATACCCAAAAAACAATGGCGTTATTGGTGTTGATTTAGGTATAAAAACATTTGCAACATTGTCTGATGGTGAGACATTTGAAAACATTAAACCATATAAAAAAAATAAGAGAAAATTAAAACTTTTACAGAGAAAATTAAGTAAGAAACAGAAAGGTAGTAACAACAGGAAAAAAGCGTGTGCTAAAGTGGCTAAACTACATTGTAGAATATCCAATATACGCAAAGACAACATTCATAAACTTACAACATATCTTGCCAAAAACCACAGCGAAATTGTTATTGAGGACTTGAATGTTCGAGGAATGTCAAAAAACCACAAACTTGCATCAGCAATACTTGATGGTGGATTTTACGAACTAAAAAGACAATTGGAATATAAAGTCAAATGGTATGGTTCGGTACTTACAGTAGTTGATAGATTTTTTCCATCGTCAAAACAATGTTCTGGATGTGGCAATATAAAATCTGATTTGAAATTATCGGACAGAGAATATATTTGTGAGTGTTGTGGATTATTAATTGACAGAGACCTTAACGCATCAATTAATTTAAAAAATAAGGCGGTGAGTTACATCGCATCAGCCTGTGGAGCGTCAAAACAATTAAGCTCATTTGAGTTTGATGATGCTGTGAATCAGGAAGTAAACATCAATGTTCAACATTGTGTAAGTTTTATGTAACGGCACTACTGCTCCACTATTGCACAAAAGTTAAATAAGTAGTACCATTGCTGAATGTGGTTACGTCCGCCCCACTTTATGCAATGCAATGTTGGCGGTAGCGTTTTATGTCGCAAGAGTTATTTAATTATTTAGCAAACGAGTTGGGTGCAACAGCATTAGAAACCAACTTGAATGAAATAAAAAAAATTGTGAAGTCTGAATATAAAAACGTCAGCTTACACAATGTAGAGGAAAAGGCTATTGTCGTTTACGGAAAGTTAAATGGTAAATTGGTTTACTTCCGAATATTTGATTATCCTATCGAAGAATTTGACGCAAAAGTTCAATTTGATAGGCTTATGAATGATTTGTCAATAGGTGAATATAGAATGATGACTATTGATAGATTTTCAGAAGTCATAGAAGAAGGTTGTCGGGTTGTTGATTAACATTACCGCCAACGGTCGGGTGCTTGGCGAAGTGGCTTTGCGTGTCGGCTTTGAGCGTTGGGAAGCCATTTTGCCAAACACCTGTTATCGGCTGCCCTTTTCACGAAATCAAATTAGTAACAACTTAAATTCAAAACAAAATGTCAAAACAAACAGTAACAGCAGAAGTTGAAATCGACTTCAAAGACGGAAAAAGAACAATCGAAATGGTAATGAAAGAGCCATACGAGATTGAAGATTGCGAAGAAGGAAAAGCGGTAATGCTCAACTTACGCAACGGAGAAACCTACACAGGTATTTTTAAAGGTATGGATGGCGATGAAGATATTATGCTTGGTTCGCTATCGGGCAAAAATACTATCGGTCTAAAAGTCGAATGGCTCAATGATTATTTTGAGCAGGTCGGTTCTTAGGGTTGCCGATAACGTTCCGCAGCTTGGCGAGGTGCGGGGCTTTTACCCGAAAAGCCACAAACGAAGTACAAATTTTAAATAAACCAGAATATGTCAAACGAAACAACAAACCCCGCATCTTGCCAAACTGCTGTTAGTGGCAGTACGGATATTTTAGGCAAATATCTTGCTGAAAGACTAACAAAAAAAGTTGAGCAATATGAGCAAAACAGAAAGTGTTTAGAACTTTGTATATCTACCGATACAACCGATAAGGTTTGGCGTTTAGATAAAATGCGAAACCTTTTGATTGAGATTGATTGTATTAAATCTATGTTAAAAGATGTCAGGTAGTATTGCCACTAACGGCTCACGGCTTTATGCAGGTCGGGATTAAAAAGTCGGAAGTTGAATCCGTGAGGATTCAGCCCGACTTGCATAAAACCGATGTTATATGATGTAGCGGATATTATTAACGAAACAAATAATAAATTATGACAAGTAGAAAAGTAAAATACAAACCAAACAAATTCATAACTCCTTGCCCAAAATGTGGTAATAATACCGAGTTCACGGTTAATAGTGATTATTGTGCAGAATATTGTTGCTAAATATGGGCAGTTTGCAAATGCGGTTATGACCCAACTAACGAAGACAATGGTTACGGAAATAGATTAGAAGATGTATGGGGTGGTGTTTCAGATGATAATTGCCAAGATGCGTTAACTTTTTCTTGGAACGAAACACTTGAATTGATAGCTGAATCGTAGCTATATCATATAACGTTTAGGGTGTTTATGAAGTGTGGGAAATAGAATAACCAGAGTTCAATTAAGCACTAAAGCTAAATAGTAGCACAAGGGTTGAGTGCTTGACTTTCAGCCCACATTTAATAAACACCTTGTTAGCCGTAGTTGCGGTTATTCAGGGAACAAACTTCAAATTATGAGTTACGATGAAAATAGAATATCCGACCTGATTGATGGCGGGTTAAAAGAACTAGAAAATAGCATCAAAATCGACTATGCGCTTTATAGGAAAATATCTGATACAAATCCATTAATCAGATATGAGACATTAAAAGAAGCTAAAGACGAATATTTGAACTCAAAGGATTATATAATGATAGTCTGCGAGGTTTCAGAATTGAGAAACGGCAAAAGAATTATAACTCAAGAACGAGTTATAAAAGCTCCGCAAATATGGCTACCTGCTGATAGATTTATTCCTGAGTTTGATGACATGTACTTATGTCATATTGTTAGAAAAGAAGAATGTGGGAAATTCAAGAAATACCAATGTGTACTTAATTTTGAAAAGGGCAAGTGGAAAACGGTATTGGCTGAAAGGGTAACACATTGGATGATTGTCGAAGAACCAATGTCTAAAATAAAGATGTTGTGAAAATGTCTGTAGCAATTACGACTAACGTTCAGCCCGCTTTGCGCAGGGCTGGAAATAGAATTACGAATGTTTAAAATTTATTCAAATGCAAAATAGAAATTCAAAAGTTGATGGTAGCACGTCTGCCAGCCTTGTGCAAAACGGCATGTTAGCAGCATACCCTTTGGAAGTTGCTCAAAAAATTGCCGTTGATATTTGTTATAAACTTCAACCGTTTTGCGAAAAGATAAATATTGCCGGAAGTGTCCGCAGAAAAAAACCTGAAGTGAAAGACATTGAAATTGTTTGTGTGCCAAAACAGGAAACTCAATATGATATGTTTGGAACACCTTTTACAAGTGGCAGAAGTACAGGCTTTAGGGATTCTGTATTGGCGCTCGGTGAAATAATCAAAGGCGGCACAAACGGGAAGTATATTCAAATTAAATTGCCACAAGGCATCAACCTGGATTTGTTTATCCCTGATGATTTTGATTATTACCGGCAATATGCAATAAGAACTGGCAGCGCTGATTATGCAGCTAAAATTATCGCTACCGGATGGAAGAAAAAGGGTTGGTGTGGTTCGGATAAGGGTCTAAGAAAAATGTCTGATTGCGTAGAAACAAAAACACCAGACGGAAAGTCAAAGTGGAAATGTGTCAAAGCAAATGCAGAGTTGCCGCCTGTTTGGAAGTCCGAAGAAGATTTTTTCAACTGGATAAATGTCAAAATGCTGCATCCTTCACAGCGTGTTGTGTAGGGTTGCTGCTAACG
>JRYD01005513.1_pt1 | contig 13507 bp, 7 predicted proteins | sample 235311 | NCBI WGS metagenome assembly JRYD01 (sample SAMN03074213, study PRJNA261472) | activated sludge metagenome | biome: Common Effluent Treatment Plant; feature: Wastewater; material: Activated sludge; isolation source: activated biomass in a lab-scale reactor treating industrial wastewater at... | reverse complement strand
CCGATCATCGTACACCAGGCATTCCCACTCGTCGGCATCCTGCGTGGTGTCCGCGTCGGTGTCGTGCCAGGCCCGCACACGCTGGCCCAGGGCGTCGTACTGGTATTCGCAGACCAGGGCGTTGCTGTTCGACTTGTCCTTGACCTGCACCAGGCGGCCGAAGGCGTCGTAGACGTAGAGCCAGCGCCGCCCGTCGTCGGTCATCTGGCCGGCGTCGTCGTAGACGGGGTCCAGGTCGGCCGCCGAGACACCCCCCGTGAGGTCGCGGGTCTCGACCTCGTTGACGTTCGAGTGCGTCCTGGAGTCGGTGTACTCGTTCCAGCCGAAGAGGCCGTCGACGCTGCTCTCGTTGGTGTCGGCGTCTCCGTTGAGAATGCGGGTGTACTCCTGCCAGTTGCCGGTCTGGGTGAGGGTCCAGTCCTCGGTGAGACGCAGACTCCCGCCGATGGTTCCGCTCAGGACGCCGCGATCGGCGGCGGTGACCCGGTTCAGCCCGTCCATGGTGTAGGCGGTGCTGTAGGCCAGGTCGGCTCCGTTGCGCAGGAGCGTGTCCTCGCTCTGGGTGATGTTGCTGCTCTCGTCGTAGGAGATGTTGACCAGGTGCGCGTTATTGGACCCCAGGGACCAACGGTCCTTGATGGTTCGGTTGAAGCGATCAAGGGCGTCGAAGGCGTTGGAGGAGTTGTAGAGGTGACGGTAGAACGACGTCTCGTCGTAGTCGGTGCCGACGAGGGTGCCAAAGCCCAGGTAGGCGTAGGTCACGCGGTTCGAGCCAGCACTGTCGGGACGCACGCCGTTCACACGGCTGGCGAGGTCGTCGATGGAGCCGGACGATCCGAAGGAGTAGTCCACGTCGTAAGTGCCGGAACTTTTGGGCAGGATCATCGCCGTGCGGCGGACCGACTCACGCCCGCCGACGCGGCCCCCGGTCGGCTCGGCGTGGGCGTACTCGAACGAGATGGAGAAGTCGTAGCTGGCATCGCCGGGGTCGAGGTTCTGCTCGAGCTCGGTGGTGTTGCCCCAGTCGTCGTAGGTGTACGTGACCTCGTTGAGGAGCGTGCCGCTGGTCGTGGCGTTGTACTGCGAGGCCGTCTCGACCTGGCCACGCTCGGTGTAGGCGAGCTCGATGCGCCGGACCGTGCCGTCGATGTTCGTGCCCACGGTGTCGACCACTCGCGTGGTCTCACGCCCACCCTTGTCGAGCGTGGTCTTGATGATGGTGCCGTTCTGGTTCTTGGTCCAGACCTGCTCACCCAGGGCGTTGTAGGCGTAGAAGACCGTGCGTTCGGCCTCGGTCGTCGAGTTGGCTCCGGGCGGGTAGATGGCCTTGAGAAGAGCCCGGCCCGAGGCGACCTGGGAGACCGGCGGCGTCCCGTCGCCGGGGACCTGGCCCATCCCGACCTTGGTCGTGCCGTAGACGTACTGAGTGACCTGGTCGTCAGCGTCCTCGACGTCGTCTCCGTCGAGGTCCACCCACATCTTCGTCATCTGTCCGTCGGTGTACTCGTAGCGAACGAAGTTGTCGTCGTCCCCGGTCGCGGAGCTGGGTGTGCCATTGACGTAGTTCGCGATGGTGGCGATGGTGCGGCCCGCATCGTCGTAGAGGGTCTTGGCCACGATCCCCCGCGGGTCTGTGGTGGTGTTGACCGTGCCATCGGGGTTGTAGGAGGTCAGCGTCACAAGCTTCGTGGCGTCGGACGAGGTCGGCACTGTGCCGCTCCATGTGAAGCTCGACGGGCCGCCCCCCTCGTTGAGGCCGTAGGTCCCGTAGTTGGCCGACGCGATGGGACGATCGAGATCGTCGTACCACATGGCGTGGATCTGGGCCCGGGCGACGACCACGCTGGAGCGCGTGAGGTCCGAGGCGGTCAGGGTGCCGAGGGTGTCCGACCCCGAGTCGAGGTCGCCCTTGACCGACGTGCCGGCGTCGTGGTGACGCTGCAGGTTCGCCGTGAAGAGCACGTTCCCCGTCTCGGCCTCGTAGATCGTCTGGTCCTCCTCGAGGACGAGGTCGTAGTCCACGTCGAAGGCGGCGGCGTAGTCCGTGTCGGCCTCGGCGGCGCTGTTGCCATAGACCTGGGCCAGGGTGTACGCGATCGTCCGGCGGCCCAGCCGGTCGTAGCGGTACTTCATGAGCGAGCCGCCCGTGGTCTTGATCAGGCGGCCCACCGGGTCGTACCAGTTCCTGGTCGTCAGGTACTCGTCCTTGGTGCCATCGGCCTCCAGAACCTCCCAGCGCACGGACGTGTGGATCTGCCCCCGTTCGTCGTACGAGGTCTCGCTCAAAGAGAGGCGGGACTCCGTGGCCGTGGTCGCCGTCGTGGTCGGATCGGTCGAGGTCGTGAGGTTCGCGCCGGTGCCCTTGTACGTCGCGACCGCCAGCGTCCGGCCCCGGTTGTCGTACTTGGCCACCACGTGAGGCTCGACGGGGTTGATCGTCACGATCGTGCGGCCTCGGTCGTCGTGCTTGTAGGTCGTGGTCCGAGCGTCGCTCGAGCCCGTCCAATCGCCGTCGGCGTCCTGGGTCGTCGAGGTCACGTAGCTGTTCCCCACACCGCCCGAGTCGTAGACCGTCGACGAGACCTTGGTCATGTCCCCGCCGCCGGTCGAGTCGTTCCAGCTCGTGTCGCTCGTCCCCACCCACCGCGTGCTCGGACGGCCGATGGCGTCGAAGACGCTCCGCGTGATCGTCCCGGTCGGGTCGACCACCTTGGCAACACGCCCCATGTCGTCGTAGGTGTACGTGGTCTGGTCGTAGTTGGTCCCCTCGGTGCCGTCGCCCGAGCCCGGGATGTCGAAGTAGGCCCACGAGCTCTCGAGCCTCGTTCCCGTGTGGTCGTAGGCGCTCCTCGAGAGCCGGGCGATCGAGCCCTCGGGCACGACCGACGTGTCGAGCGCGGTGAGGAGGTCCGACTCGGTGTAATCGATCCACTGGTCGAAGTCGGTCGCCGAGGTCGGCTCCCCGGTCATGGAGTCGGTGAGGGCGATGGTCATCGCCGCCTCCACGCGGCCGGCGAGGTTCCGAACGGTGTAGCTCGCCGGGCCGTAGTAGTCGCCGCTGTCGACCAGCGGCGAGGAGAGGACCACGATCCGTCCGTCGGAGAGCTTGGTGTAGTGCATGGCCGAGACCCGTCCATCCGGACGCGTCATCGTTGCCGGCCGGCTCTGGTCGTCGTACGTGGTCGAGGAGACCAGGTGGAACCTCGGATCGGTCGAGTCATCCGGGAGCGTGATGCCGAACGTGGACGCCGCCGAGGCCATCGTCGAGTACCCCGTTCGATCGTCGGGGTCCTGGATCGACGTGACCAGCTGCCGGGTGTCCGCGTCGTACTCGAAGTAGGTGTACGTCCCCTCCTGGTTCTCCGTGAACGCCGCGCGGCCGTCCTTCCACGTGTACCGGGCCGTGGTCGTCGCCGAGCCCGAGCCGTGGTTCGAGGTCGCGACCGTCGGCGCCGTCACTGTCTCACTCTCGACCAGCCAGCTCGTGCTCCCCCAGTACGTGCGGGCGTGCGTGGTCTGGTCGAAGTTGGCGGCGTTGGCCAGGCCCGACGAGTCCGTTGTCGCGATCTCGTTCTTGTACCGCGTCACCGAGGCCACCATCGGCTTGCCCACGGCGCTGTCGCCCAGGGCTTTGTACCAGTGGTCCCCGGTGTCCTCGTACGCGATCACGCTGTCGACGTGCTTCGTCCCCGAGGTCCCCTTCCCGTGCAGCACGCGCGTCACGGTGTTCCCCAGCAGGTAGTTCGGGCCGCTCGAGGGGACGTAGTACTCGAAGTACTGGACCAGGCCAACCGATGTAGAGAGCGTCAGTGTGTGGTCGTCGTACTTGTACAGGCTGACCGCCTCTGGCGTGCACACCATGGTCGTGCGTCCCTCGCTGTCGCGCTCGTACCGCGTGACCCAGAAGTTCGGAGGGGACATCGCCGCGGGATCACCGTCGGCCACCACATCGAGTAGCACTTGCCCGTACTCGTCGATGTACATGATTCGGTAGGAGCCGTCGGGAAGCTCGATGGTCGTGCGAGACTTCCATCCACTCACCTTGCCCCACGAGCCCGAGCAGTCGTACGACGATGTGTCGGTGAAGCTTCCATTATCGTCGTAGGAGTACACGTACTCCCCGTCTGGGGAACCGCCTCCGCACCCGCACTCTCCATTGGATCGGATCGTCCAGATCCTGCCGTCGGCGACGTAGGTCACCGTCGAGGCGGCGTAGGACGCCAGCTGCGCGTCGGTGGCGTTCTCGACCGTGGGCGAGCCACCATAGTCCTGCCCGAACCGCCGGTACCCCTCCGCGTCGAGCCAGAGCTTGAGCTGGCCCCGGAGACCCGGGCTCGTCGAGGAGTTGTACGTCGCGTCGGTGTAGTACCGGAAGTACTGCGTCGACGTGTTGGTCACCTCCGTCGAGTTCGAGGGCGAGAGCACCGTCGTCACCGTCGCCGTCTTGAGGTACCCGTCCAGACCCTTGCCACTATCGGTGCTCGAGTAGTAGCCGTACTCGACCTCGCCCCGGAGCACGTCCGACATCCCCACGTGCTCGGTGACCTCCACCGACTCGAGCCGCCTGGTCCCATTGATCGTCGTGTACGTGTACGCGTACTTGCGGCCCGCGCTGTCGAACATGGTCGTGGCGCGGGGCGTGAGAAGCCCAGAGGCGGACTCGAAGGCGCCCAACGCCGACGCCTTGGTCACCGTGCCCTGCGTGTCGCTGGTGTACAACGCCGCCGACTCGCCGTCGGCGTTCTCGATCTTCCACAGCTGCCACTTGGCGCCCGCGTTGTCGCTGTCGTCGAAGTCGCCACCGATGAAGGTGTAGATCTCGCCCCCACGCCCGTGGTACTCGTAGGTGTCGAACTCGCTCGTGCTCCTGTCGGTGTGCACCATCACCCCGGTCGTGCCGTTCACGCCCACGAACGTGTCCGAGTCGTCGTCGAACCGCTTGAGGTCGAGCCACGCGTTGGCGCCGGTCAGGACGTACACCCGGTCGTCGGCGTCCTTGGTCATCTCGTCCACCGCGTACTGGACCACCATCTCCGGCCGCGAGGTCTGGAACCAGTTCACCCCCTGCGGCGAGTCCCCGGGCTTGCTGGTGCCGGAGCACACCGGCTGGTTGCTGTTGAAGTTCGCCGCGACCGGCACGGACATCTCCGCCGCGAACGACACCGAGCCGACGGGCGGGAGGATCAGCTTGCCGTTGGCGATCTCGTTGAAGGCCGTCCTCGGCTCCGGGGCCACCTCCGGCGGCGCGTAGATGATCCCGTCGTAGAAGTTCTGCCAGTTGAGGCTGCATGTGCTCGGCTCCGGCGGCGTGTGCACGATGCCCCCACCGGGCTGCGGATGCGTGTCGGTGTCATCGGGCGTCACGCCCTGGCCCGGAGAGGTGGGCGCGGTGCACGGGTCGGGCTTGTCGGCCAGTTCTCCGGGACTAGGTCCGCTCGCAGGCGGCGCCGACAGGAGCGCACTCGCGAGCGTGAGCCCGCACGCCGCCGCGAGCAATGCCGCGGTCACTCGACGGTGTGATTGGGTCGTGCGACGCGAGAAGAACTCTGCCGTGAACGATGCAGGAGTCTGTGCCATGGTGCGCTCCAGCGGATCGTGCGTGCTCGACGAGCACGCACGCGAGCCAACCCGGAGTCTCGTCTCGGGCGCGGAACCTCTCCGGCACGAGACACTCCAAGATCACACCAACATACCGGATCGATGAAGCAGAGTGTGCGGTGTGCATGAGATTTTGCGAACATTGATCCAAACACACCACAACCCCACGATTGCACCGGGATTGCTGCTGCTGAGTGTTCGTTATTACACTCGCCGTCGGGTTGTGCGTCGTAGGGGGCGAAGACATCGATGCGGAGGATCCTCTATGTGCGCATCCGTATCCTCATGGATGTGTCATCAATCCGTCAATGTGCCACATATGTGTGGCATCATTAAGAGTTGCGCATGGTCGACTCGAGACGGTCATCCGGGCTTGCGGTTTGTTCGGGGTGGATTATGAGTTCCAAGATTCTGATCGAGAACGCAACCGCGAACGCGGGGTTTCCGGTAGACTGAATGAAGGAACGCTCCTCCATGTGCGAGGAGCCACGCGTCTCGTCCTCGAGTCTCAACCGGAGAACTCGCATGCCACGCACCACGACACCCATGCCGTCCGCCACGCCATCGAGGTCCAAGGGCGCCGTGCTCCTGCCCGCGGCCGCCAGCGTGGTCGCCATCGCCGCGCTCGGTTTCGCCTCCTTCTTCTACGCGCATCGCACGCCGAGCATGGTGATGACGCCCACCATGCCGCGGCCCGTGGAGACCACCGAGATCACTCTCGCGAACGCGGTCCAGGCCGCGGCCATCCGCGTGGGGCTCGGACCCGAAGCGCTCGCCGCCGCGGGTGTGAACGGTGGAGCACTCAATCAACTCTTCACGGACCTCGCCGAGCACATGCTCGAGCACCAAAGCGACCTCGAGAGCGCCGATCGCGCCGTCGACACGGCAAGGCAAGCCGCCAAGGCGGCCCAGGGCGCCGAGGAGATCGCCACGGCAAACGCGGCCCTCGAGTCCGCCATCACCAGCCGCAGCACCGTCCTCGAGGCGGTCCGCGTCGCGGCCACCGCCAACCTCACCGAAGCGCAGCGAGCGACGATCCTCACCATCCGGGGCAATCGGGCCCGAGGCGTGCCCCCAGAGTACGCCGTGACCAGCCGCACACCGCAGGAGTGGATCACCCTCCGCAACGCCCTCGCCGACGAACGCATCGCTCAGGCCAAGGGCGAGGACGTGGCCGACTCGGTCCAGTCACTCCTCACCAGCGTGCGTGCCGAGACCGCCATCGCCGCCGCGCGGACCAACGTCGCCAACGCGGGGCAGAACGTTCGGACCGCCTGGGCCAACGCCGCGAGCGCTGCCGCGACGGCCGCACAAGAGAACCAGTGAATGGCTCACCTCCAAGGCACGGATCACTGCCGAGCTTGCGACGGTCGGCATTGGGTGTGATAGCGTGTGTGGGAGCGTCGTGCCTTGTTCTTACGGCCTGCGCACTACACAACTCAGGCCCCTACCAGTCCCAGTCCGAGACGAACCGCGACCCCGTGCGGGCCGAGCGTCTCTCGCGCGAGGCGGCCGACCTCATGGCCACCAACCCCGCGAAGGCAGAAGACCTCCTCCGCGAGTCCCTCACCGCCGACCTCTACTGCGGCCCGGCGCACAACAACCTGGGCGTGATCCATCTCTCGCGCGGCGAGTTGTACGAGGCCGCCAGCGAGTTCGAGTGGGCCCGCAAGCTGATGCCCGGCCATCCCGACCCGCGCCTCAACCTCGCCCTGGCCCTCCATCGCGCGGGCAAGTCCGTCGACGCTATTGCTGCGGCCCGCGCCGCCCTCGAGGTCCGCCCCGAGTACGTCCCCGCCAAGCAGGCCCTGGCGCTCCTCCTCGTCCACGCCGGCACACGCACCGACGAGACCGACCAACTCTTGGGTGACGTCTCCCTCGCTGGCGAGACCGATCGCTGGCGTTCGTGGGCGCGCATGGAACTGGCGAGGCACGAGCACGATGAGGCCGGTGTGTCCAAGTGATCCAGTGCGAGGCCGAGACATAGAAGGCGAGAACGGAGGCACGCGACCGCGTTCATGGTAGAATTAGTCGGCGTGAGCGATCACGCGGGATGTCGTTGGACACGTGGCGTGGCGGGCGTGGCGGGCGTGGCGGGGGGGTGGGGGCACGGGGGCGGTTTATGCGATCGACACAGCGTGTGAAGCGGTTGGAGACCAAGGCGGCGGACCTCATCCCGTGCCCCGAGTGCGGCGGGGGTGGCAAGGGGGGGCGGCGTGACCGTGGCCAGGCGGAGAAGATGTCGATCCGCCTTGCGTTCCCGGGCGATCCGGTGCCGAGGGACGAGCGTGAGCGCTGCCCGAGGTGCGGGCGACGGCTGGTGATCCACATCAAGGTCAGCCTGGGCCAGGGGCGGTAGCGGCGAACCTGGCGACGTCACCGCACGCGTACCCACATCCGCTCACACCGGCCGGACCCACACTCGCGCCCGCATGGCCTCGACGACGGCGAGGGGCGCGACGTGGTCCAGGTACAGGGCCGTGGTGGCGATGCTGGCGTGGCCGAGTTGCTTGGATACCGTCCTCTTCTCTCGGACAGCAACTGTCGGGAAGGCCACGATACTGGGGCGGGACGGCGCAACCAGTCAGGACTTTGGCCAAGGACTACGTCTACGAGAAGGACGGCAACCTGATGCACCGCCGCCCGGTGCGGTGGCTTGAACGAGTGATCGCCAAGTCCGAGATGAGCGATCCGCTCCGGGGGTCCGTATTCACCCAAGGGACGGCGGTGTCGCTGAACAAGCACGCAGCGGAGATCGAGAGGCTGCTGGGCGCGGCCCCCGCGCCCGGAGAGCCTGGTGGAGCGTTCGGCGTCGCTGGCGGGGTCGAGGAGGTGCAACGATACTGAGGGCGTGCGCTACGGCGTGATCGAGACGCCGGAGAAGTACTCCCTGCACTGGAAGGAAGCGGGCGAGGCCGCGGGCGATCAAAAGCCGCTGGAGGCGGGGCTGGTGTGCCTCTGGCGGCCCGAGCGGTTCCTGGAGATCGTGCACGACTTCATGGTGTTTGATGCGGGGATCAAGAAGACCTGCAGGCACAACCAGTACTTCGGGATTCGGGCCGCGCAGGCGGCGATCAGGAAGCGCGAGGGCGGCGTCATCTGGCACACGCAGGGGAGCGGCAAGAGCCTGACGATGGTCTGGCTCGCGAAGTGGATCCGCGAGAACGTCAAGGGCTCGCACGTGCTGCTGATCACCGATCGGACCGAACTCGACGAGCAGATCGAGAAGGTCTTCAAGGGCGTGAGTGAGGAGATATACCGCACCAAGAGCGGGGCGGACCTCGTACGGGTGCTCAACAAGGGCCAGGAGTGGCTCATCTGCTCGCTCGTCCACAAGTTCGGCACCTCGGAAGACGGGGACATCGACGCGTTCATCGCGGACATCCAAAAGCACTTGCCCAAGGGCTTTCATGCCAAGGGGGAGATCTTCGTCTTCGTCGACGAGTGCCACCGCACACAGTCTGGGAAACTCACTCAGGCGATGAAGGGCAAATCGACAGGATCAATGAGATCGTGAAGAGCCAACGTGATTACTGAAATGACCCAGATCCGAGTGAGCGGTATGCCGGTAGACGTTGTCCGCAAGGACATCAAGAACGTCCACCTCGCCGTGTATCCGCCCACGGGTCGGGTCCGGATCGCCGCACCACGGCGACTAAGCGACGATGCGATTCGGCTTGCGGTCGTAACACGCCTTGGGTGGATACGCCGGCAACGGCTCGTCTACGCCGGACAGGAGCGGCAGAGCGAGCGAGAGATGGTGTCGGGTGAGAGCCACTTTGTTCAAGGTCGCCGCTACCGGTTGAGAGTAATTGAGAGCGAAGAGAAGCCGTATGCTCGCATTCAAGGCACGCGGACGCTCGACCTCGTGGTCTCGCCTGGCAGCAGTCGTGAAGTCCGAACTCGAGTGCTGGATCAATGGTACCGCACGCTTCTTCGCCAAGAGGCGCGAGCGATGATCGAGAAATGGCAGCCTGTAGTGGGGGTTCGAGTCGCACGCTGGGGCGTCCGCAAGATGCGCACCCGTTGGGGGTCATGCCACGAGGCGAAGGGGCACATCTTGCTCAACTTGGAGCTGGCGAAGAAGGAACGGGATTGCCTGGAGTACATCGTCGTCCACGAACTCGTCCACTTACTGGAGCGTGAGCACAACGATCGGTTTCGTGCACTCATGGATAGCTTCATGCCCGCCTGGCGGAACTATCGTGTCAAGTTGAACAAAGCACCGCTAGCAAACGAGCACTGGCATTACTGAGTGAATGATGTTGATGTCACTGGTTGCATAGGTGGGTCAACTCGATTCGATTCGCGATGACAAACCTCGTGACAATGCGCCGCTTTTCAGCCACAACCACCTCATAACCCGTGTTCACTCCGGCGCGAGACTCCGTGAGACTTTGGGCAATAACTCGCCAATCAGCGTCCTGTTCCTCGCCCGTCCGGTTATCCCCTCGCGTGACCAGAGACACGTGGGCCACACCACCGAGCCACCAAAACCCCGCTACGCCCTCGCCACAAACGACAAACGCCGCCGAGGTCTCTCGACGGCGTCTCGCCGAAACCAAAGGGCCGGCTGCTTTCGCAACCGGCCCGGCAATAGTGGGCGTGGGATGGTCTGACAGCATGCTTTTCAGAGCCCCAGAGACTTCTATTCCGGATGCGGCCTCCCGGCAGGGTTATGCCGCGTGTCTCCGGTTAATCCGCACGGCGAGAGACCGATCGGAGACCTCCAGATTCCGCATGATTTCCCGGGCAGGGGGCGGATCGGCCGCATAGGGAAATGTAGCGCGAGCGGCCTCAGGGCCGCGAGGTCTCCACGACACGTACAACTGTTGGTGTGACGGCGTTTGCTGGATGATGGGCCCGCGTGCTCGCCAAAACGATTGCGATCAATCGGACGCGTGTGGAGGTCGACGAAGCAAGCGAAGCCCATTGCCAACGACCAGCAGGCTGGCCCCCATGTCCGCGACCACCGCCATCCAGAGGGTGGCGATGCCCGCGAGCGCCAAGGCGAAGAACACCGCCTTGATCCCCAGGGCCATCGCGATGTTCTGCCGGAGCACTCGTGCGGTCCGCTGGCTAAGTCGAATGAATGCCGGTACGCCCCGAAGGTCGTCCTGCATCAGTGCGACATCGGCGACTTCCAGAGCCGTATCCGTCCCTGCCGCGCCCATCGCGAACCCAATCGAAGCCTCGGCGAGCGCGGGAGCGTCGTTGACACCATCGCCCACCATGCCGACGTGGCCCCATTTGTCTGTCAGTTCTCTCACTGCAACAACTTTGTCATCCGGGAGCAGTTCGCCTCGGGCGTCATCGATGCCCACGTCCGTGGCGATTGCTTCCGCTGTGCGTTGATTGTCCCCGCTCAGCATCACGGTTCGGAGACCATGGGCGTGCAGCTGGCGAACCGCCTCAATGCTGGAGTCCCGCGGTGCGTCCGCAACCGCGATCACGCCCAGGGCGGAGCGATCATTGGTCAGTACGATCGCGGTTTGCCCTTTAGCTTCCAGTTCAGCGAGGACGTTCTCAACTTCAGGTGTGCAGACGCCGCGTTCATGTGCGTAGCGATGGTTGCCGAGGAAGTACGACGTGCCGTTGATTACGCCCGCCACGCCCTTTCCGGTGACCGACGTGAACTGCTGCACGGCGAATAGCGCGCCAGCTGCCTCGGCCTTCTGCGGCGTCCACGCGGTGATCACCGCACGCGCGACGGGATGGTCGGAGCCGGCGTCGATGCTTGCCGCCAGCTGCAGGATCGCGTCCGAATCCAGCGCGTTCAGCGGCCGCACGTCCTGCACGCGGGGCTTGCCCTCGGTGATCGTTCCCGTCTTGTCCACCGCGATCACGCGCAGCCGGCGACCTTCTTCCAGGTAGACCCCGCCCTTGATCAGGATTCCTCGCCGCGCCGCCGCCGCCAGCCCGCTCACCACCGTCACTGGTGTCGAGATGACCAAGGCACACGGGCACGCGATGACCAGGAGAACGAGGGCCTCATAAACCCACCGCATCCACGGCTGCTGAAACAGGAGCGGCGGGACGAGAGCGACGAGCATCGCAAGAACCACCACGGTGGGCGTGTACACGCGGGCAAAGCGATCCACGAACCGTTGCGTCGGCGCTCTGACCGCCTGGGCATCCTGGACCGTGCGGATGATCCGGGCGAGCGTCGTGTGGTCCTTGCCTCCCGTGACCTTGAACTCCAGCACGCCGCTCTCGTTGATCGTTCCGGCGAAGACCTGATCTCCTTCGCTCTTGTCCACCGGAACGCTCTCGCCGGTGATCGGTGCCTGATTCACCGCGGATGCGCCGGCGACCACCGTGCCGTCCAGCGGGATTCGCTCCCCCGGACGAACGCGCACCACTTCGCCGACGGACACATCGCTGGCGGGCACTTCTTTCCATGTCCCCACTCCCCCAGAGCTCTCCGGCTGCTTGACGAACGCCGTCTCGGGCGCCATCTCCATCAGGCCGCGCACGGCGTTCCTGGCGCGCTCCAGCGAGTACTTCTCGATGAGTTCCGCGACCGCGAAGAGGAACACGACCATCGCGGCCTCGGGATACTCGCCCACGGCGAACGCGCCCGCGACGGCGACGGTCATCAGGAAGTTGATGTTGAGCGTCAGAGTCTTCAGCGCAACGACGCCCTTGCGCAGCGTGGGCACTCCTCCCAGCAGCACCGCCGCTGCGCTCATCGCCAGCACCAGCCATGAGTGCTCGGTCTTGGACCACCATGCGAGCGCTTCGGCGGCAAATGCCAGCACGCCCGAGGCTCCCAGCAGCGCCATCTCGCGCCCGGACGCGATCGCCGCGACGGGGAGCCGTGCGCGTCGATCCATGCCCGACCCGCCAGGCTCACCCGGTCTGGACCGCCCGCCTGGAGCCTGAATCGCCGGGGTCATCCCCACCGACCGGATCGCGGCGAGGATGGCCTCCGTGGAGGTCCGGTCATCGTGCTCGACCGTCACCCGCTGATTCATCACGTCGAACGCAACGTCGGAGACACCCTCGATCCGCCCGATCGCCCGGCGCAGAACGTCCTCCTCGGCGGCGCAGTCGAGTTCGCGGATTTCGACAATGATGCGTGCAAGTCGACGTGACACTCATTCATTCCAACTGATCGTCATTTCCCGTGCTTTTTGGCCTCGCGCCACTGATTCCTGGCTGAAACGAAGCAAATCGTACCGCCAGTCACCGCGAGGATTGTGGCGTACATGTTGATGGCGAGGTGCCCGTATTCACGATAGTGCGAAACCGCTGTCCACACGAGCGCGACAAGACCCGAGGCTGCGATCGACCCGGAGACGATCGCCACGTGCGCCTCGGCCTTCGCGTCCGATGGACTGTCCTTGGCTGATCGGGCGGGCCGATTCCCGTTCCGGTCCTTTCGTTCCCGCCTACTTCTTCGGCGCCTCTTTCCCATGATCGTGCCCGTCGCCTTCCTTGTGGTCGTGGTCGGCCTTGTCCCACGGGCATCCCATCTTGCACTCGCCGTGACCGACCACACGGAGATTGGTTCCCTCGCGCACCCAGAGGTGCGCGTGATCGCCCTCGCCCGTGACGAAGTACTGCGTCTCCGACTTGACCGGCTGGGAGGCGCCCTGCCCCATCAGGATTCCGGCGAGGGCGGTGAGCCCGATGCCGGCGACGAGGCCGAGCATCACGTTCTGACGGCTGGTCTGCATGTTCGACTCCTTGAGAACACGGGCTCAGGCCGAGCCCTTGGGTGGTTCGCCGTCCTGGCCCCCGTGCGACGGGCGCGGGAGTGAAGGCGGCGATGGTGAATCGGGACTGGACGGGATCGGGGGAGAGCCTGCCGGCGCGGCGGCTCCCGATGCCGCGACCGCCGTGGAACCGGCATGGACCTCCAGCGGGCCGGTCTCAGGCCTTTCCCACTCCTGTGGCAGAGGTA
>JRYD01004541.1_pt1 | contig 13508 bp, 13 predicted proteins | sample 235311 | NCBI WGS metagenome assembly JRYD01 (sample SAMN03074213, study PRJNA261472) | activated sludge metagenome | biome: Common Effluent Treatment Plant; feature: Wastewater; material: Activated sludge; isolation source: activated biomass in a lab-scale reactor treating industrial wastewater at... | reverse complement strand
CGCGGGCCGGCTGTTGAAAGATATGGATGACGGCGGCGAAAAATGGGAGTCGGTGCGGCTGGCGGCCCTGGCCGAACCGGAAGACGGCGATGGACTTGACCCGCTTGGCCGCGCCGAGGGCGAGGCGTTGTGGCCGGAACGGTTTGATGCGGATGCTCTGCTTGCGATCAAGCGGCGGCTTGGGCCGCGATCGTTTGCCGCACTTTATCAGCAGCGGCCGCAGCCGTTGGGCGGAACGATATTCCGGCCGGAATGGTTCACGCGGCGCGTGGCAAAAGCACCAGCGGGACTGCGTTGGGCACGCGGCTATGACCTTGCGATCTCGCAGGACACGCGTGCGGATTATACGGCGAGCTTCCGATGTGCGTTCGGCGACGGCGGAATCCTCTACATCGCGGACGGTTTTCGGCAGCGGCTGACATACACGCAGCAGCGGAAATTCATCGCCGAGCGAATTGCGAACGAACCGAAAACGCTGCACGGCGTCGAGAGCGCGCTTCACGGACAGGCTCTCGTGCAGGACCTGATCGCGTCCGGCGCCTGTCGCGGAAAGCCGCTCAGGTCGGTACGCGTGACGGATGACAAATGGATACGCGCGCACTCGTGGGCTCCGGTCGCAGAGGTCGGCAGCGTCGTGCTCGTCGCGGGCAGCTGGATAAAGGAGTTCGTTGACGAGGCGTGCGCATTTCCCGCATCTCCGCACGACGATCAGGTCGATGCGGTGAGCCTGGCGGTGAGTATGCTCGCGGCACGCGACAGGAAATTCTTGAGGACATTCTAGAGAGGAGACGAAATGAATAACGACATCGAAAATGCTTTGCAGACGCTGTCCGCGAACGCGGCACGGTATGACAAGACCGAGCGATATTACAACGGGGATCACGACCTGAAATTCGCGACGGAAAAATTCCAGACGGCTTTCGGCGATCTTTTCCGGGAGTTCGCATTGAACCTTTGCCCGGTCGTGTGCGATTCGGTCGCGGACAAACTTGCGGTCGCGGGCTTTAGCCTCGACAGCGGCCCGGAAGATTCGGGCAAAGCGGCCGACCTGCTTTGGCGTGGGCGGCGAATGCCGATGCTGAGCGCCGAGGTGCATCGCGAAGCCCTCAGGAACGGGGACGCGTACGTGATCGCCTGGCCGAACGCCGATGGCGAAGCGATATTCCATCCGAATCGGGCCGCGCAGATCGCCGCGTTCTATGACGACGAATCTTCGTCCGAGATCACGCTTGCGGCGAAGTGCTGGCGTGCGGACGACGGGCGCGTGCGGCTCAATCTTTTCTATCCGGACAGAATCGAGCGCTACATCACGCGACGCGAGCAAGAGGCCCGCTTTCCGGATGCGAAAGAGTTCGTCGCCTTCGGACGCGAGAGCGTCATTGAAAATCCGTTCGGCAAGGTCCCGGTGTTCCATTTTGCGAACAACGCAGGCGTCGGGATGGCGGGACGTTCTGAGCTCGACGCCGCGATCCCGATACAGGACGGGCTGAACAAATCGGTGCTCGATATGCTCGTCGCGATGGAGTTTTCGGCGTATCGGCAGCGTTGGGCCGCCGGCATCGAGATCGAGTACGACACGGAAGGCAAGGCGATCGCACCGTTTCGTTCGGGCGTCGAACATCTGTGGATCGCGGGCGATTCGAATGCGAGATTCGGCGACTTCGAATCCGCAAAGCTCGACCAGTTCATCAAGGTCAAGGACAGTTTTCGCACGGACATCGCGAGCGTTACGGGCACGCCGCTCTTCTACTTCCTGCAGCAGGCGGGAACGCACCCGAGCGGCGAAAGCCTGCGGCAGGCGAGTTCAAGATTTATCGCGAAAGTGAGGATGCGGCAGCTTGCGTTCGGGCAAGTTTGGGCGGATGCGATGAATTTTGGGCTGCGGATCGAAGGCCGCGAGGACACGCGGCTCGTCACGCTCTGGCACGATCCTTCGCCGCTCTCAGAACGCGAGATCCTCGAAAATCTGCTTCTTAAGAAACAGCTCGGCCTGCCGCAAACACAGCTCGTCGCCGAAGCCGGTTATGGGCAGACCGATGCAGACGATGCGGCGCCTTTTTAGGCCGCGAGAAACTGCGGATTCGCACCCTTCAGAGCGTTAAGGGCCTTGTTGACCTGCTCCCAAGTGAGCCACAGGATCGTGCCTTTCTTCATCGGTTCAGGATCGTAAACGAGCACGCCCGTGTCCGCGGCTCCGCCGAAAACGACAGCGTGGCCGTGGTTGTTCCCGTGCCAGTTCTTCTGGACGCTCGCGAAGATCGGCCCGTGTTTGGTGAAGGCCGCGACAAGCGCGTCGTAGCTCATTTCGAGACTCGAGATCTGGGTCATCTTGAGCGTCGTCGCCATGAATTGGTTGTCATTGGAGCCCCAATCACCGTTGTTCTCGTAACGCCATTTGAAGCCCGGATCCGAGAGCGGATCGATCATCGTACCGCGTCCGGAGGCCTTCGACCATTTGTAAAGCATCGTGTCGCTCGCCCACCAGCAAACGCCATCGGTCGGCTGAGAGACGAGCTCAAGATTCGCAACTTTATAGATAGACATTGTTTATGCTCCGCAAAATTAAAGTTTTCAAGCTTGGGAGCAGTTCGCAACGTACCCGCGGACCACCTGAACTTCCATAAGAGACGGGAGGATCGGAAATTTTTGCACAAGAAGATGAGGAGGATCATGCAGACAGAAAATGAAGAGGAGAAGCCGGGCGAACAAGCTCCGGCAGTCGAGACGAAGAACGAGGACGCGTTCCGCGCGTCGATCGATGAGCTGAAGGCAGAGGTCGGCGAGCTGCGGAAAGCCCTTGCGGCGCGTCCCCCGGCAAAGGTCGCGGACATCGACGCCGCTGCGGGCCGCCGCGAAGAACCGCGATTGACGAAAGAAGCACTCGCGAAAATGACGCAGGCCGAGATCGCTCGGCTTGATTGGAATGAGGTACGCCGCGTGCTGAGCGCAGGCTAAAGACAGGAGAGAGAAAGGAAAATGGCATTGGATTTTATTCCCACAGTTTGGGCCGCGAGATTGCTCACCGCCCTGGAAGAATCGCTTGTTTACGGACAGGCAAAGGTCGTTAACCGCGACTACGAAGGTGATATACGCGAGGCCGGCAATACGGTGAAGATCGCGTCGATCAGCGACGTTGCGGTGGACGATTATGTAAAGAACATCGATATCAACGACCCCGAAGTGCTGACCGACACCGAGCTTACGCTCGCGATCGATCAGGCGAAGTATTTCAACTTCTTTGTCGATCGGATCGATCAGGCACAGCAGAACGTGAACGTCCTCGACGAGGCGATGCGGCGTTCGGCGTGGAAGCTGCGCGACATTGCCGATGCGTACATCGCGGCAATTATGGAGGCCGCAGTGCTCGGGCCGAACACCATCGGCACGACCGGAACTCCGAGAGTGCCGACCAAGGACGACGCGTATGAATATCTCGTCGATCTCGGGACGATGCTCGACGAATCGAACACGCCGATCGACGGGCGATTCGTCGTCGTGCCCGCGTGGTTTCACGGCCTGCTCCTGAAAGACGACAGATTCGTGAACGCGGGAACGATGCGTTCGGACCGAAGGCTCGCGAACGGAGCCGTCGGCGAGGCCGCGGGCTTCGAGATCCTGAAGTCGAACAACGTGCCGAACGATTCGGGCACGAAGTTTCGCATCATCGCGGGCCACTCGTCCGCAACGTCGTATGCAGAGCAGATCCTCGATCTTCATACATTCAAACCGGAGAAGCGTTTTGGCGATGCAGTGAAAGGGCTTCACGTTTACGGAGCAAAGGTCGTGCAGGCAAGCTCGCTCGCGATGCTAATTGCCAACAAGTCGGCATAAAGGAGGTGAACGATGTCGGCTTTGGACGAACTGAAACTGATGACCGCGTGGGATTCGGAACCGGCGTTAACGGAAACCGAACTCAACGCGACACTCGCAAGAGCTGCGTTGCCGGACGCCGCGGGCATTCTTCCACTCGCGACAGGCTGGACGGCAACCTATGACCTGAACGCCGCCGCTGCCGCTGCCTGGCTGATAAAGGCCGGACGCGCTTCGGCGACCGTCGAGGTCGATCCGCCCGGTTCGGGCATCGTGACCTCGAAGGTCTTCGATAACTGCCGCAAAATGGCGGGAATTTACGCGAAAAAGCGGAATTCGACCGCGTTGGCGACATAACTTACGCTGTATCAAGCACTTAGGCGGCCCGCAACGGCCGCCTTTTTGTGGCGGCTTGCCGCGTCGCAGTGCGGTCGGGCGTCTGACTGCAGGTGCGATTTCAGATTTCAGATTTGGGAATGGGAGATCGCGTTCTCCGTTCTCAATTGTCACGGGTCGCCTTACTGCGTGCGGCGTTCTGCAACACGCTCTGTGTTCTCTGTGCCTCTGTGGTAAACCCGCCTTCTGACCGCCCGCTGACGCAGGCGGTTCTGACTGGGATCTCGTAAAACTTCTCTATTATGTCGATGAAATCGCAATTTATCGACATTTCCACATTCTCATGTCGATAAAATCGCAATTCATCGACATAAAATGTTGACATGTTTACGTCATCGACATATCCGTGATCTTCATCGCATTTGTGTGAGCTGCGTAGCGAGATCCGAAATAAGGTAAAAGTTGAAAGTTATAAGGAAGAACGCAAAGAGAGAGATGAACGGCTTGGTTTCGGCAACCTGACGGATTGTGCCAAACTCTACCTTCGCGATATGAAAGACACGATCAACGTAATTGGCGGTGGGCTTGCGGGTGTTGAGGCGGCGTGGCAGGCGGCGCGAATGGGAGCAAAGGTGCGGCTTTATGAGATGCGGCCAGTCGCGACGACGCCTGCGCATCGCACGGACAAACTTGCCGAGATCGTTTGCTCGAATTCGCTCAAGTCCGACGAATACGGCTCGGCTCCATTCCTCTTAAAAGAAGAACTGCGTCGCGGCAGCTCGCTCGTGTTGGAGGCTGCGGCGGCAACGCGTGTGCCCGCGGGTGCGGCGCTTTCGGTAGATCGCGGAAGGTTCGCGGAGTACATCACAGAAAGGATCGAGCAGCATCCCGCGATCGAGATCGTCCGCGAAGAGATCAAGGAAATTCCTGCGGACGGCATTTCGATCATCGCGACCGGACCGCTAACGAGCGATGCTCTGACAGCCGAGATAATGCGTTTTACAGGCGACGATCAGCTCTATTTTTACGATGCGATCGCGCCGATCGTCGCGGCGGATTCGATCGATATGTCGATCGCGTTCAAGGCGGCGAGATACGGCAAGGGCGGCGATGATTACATCAACTGTCCGATGTCCGAGGACGAATACGCGGCGTTCTTTAACGCGCTTGTCGAGGCCAAAAGCGTGCCGTTAAAGCGTTTCGAAGAGACGCATTGGTTCGAATCGTGCCTGCCGATCGAGGAGATCGCTCGTCGAGGCGTGGACACTTTGCGTTTCGGGCCGATGAAGCCGAAAGGGTTGCCCGACCCGCGAACCGGACGCGAGCCTTATGCGTGCGTGCAGCTGCGCCAGGAGAACTTAATGGCGGACGCGTACGGCATCGTCGGGTTTCAGAATCACCTGCGTTACGGCGAGCAGGAACGCGTTTTGAAACTCATTCCCGGCTTAGCGAACGCGGAGTTTCTGCAGTTCGGCCAAATACACCGCAACACGTTCATCAACAGCCCGCAGATCTTGAACGAAACGCTCGAGACGCGCCGCTCACCGAACATCTTCTTTGCGGGGCAGATCACCGGCGTCGAGGGCTACGTCGAATCGGTCTCGACCGGCTGGCTCGCCGGCGTGAACGCCGTGCGAACGCTCGATGGCCGACCTTTGCTCGCCGCCCCGCAAACTTCGGCGATGGGAGCGCTCTGCCGCTACGTTTCGTCCGTTACGACAAAGAATTTCCAGCCCGTGAATATCACGTTCGGCCTGCTCGAACCTCTGCCCGCCGAGCTCCGCAAAAAACACCGCAACAAACGCGAACGCCACATCATCCAGGTCGAACGCTCGCTCGAGGATTGGGACCGGTTTATCGGGGAATTGAGAATGCAGCCTTTGGACGAAAAGAAGAAGGAGGAGAAATGAGCAACGGTGGAATTTGGCTAAAAGAATGATCCCGTGCATTTACGTCGGGCTTGCATTGATTTCATATTTATGGGATTTCGAGATCGTGTTAAACCTTCTTGGAATTCCGTGGAGCATTCCGTTGATGATGTTTAGCGGCCTTATTGTTCACGCAACGGCGAACGGGAATCTAATAATATCTGTCGGCAGTTTGATCGGGGTCTTGTTGAACGTAGGTATTTTCAGCTTTATTTCCAGACGTACCGATTGATATTTCAACGGTCGGCGTGAGTGGCACAGATCGCCGAGGGCGTCCGCCTCTCCGTCGAAGGCGGTTCTGACGCTGCGGACGAGGGCGTCCGCGTTCCGTCGCAGACGGTACTGACACGCGGCGTTGCGGCAACGCGGTGTTCTGCGATACGCTCGGTGATCTCTGTGGCCTCTGTGGTAAACCCGCCTTCTGACCGCCCGCTGACGCAGGCGGTTCTAACAAGAGGCGGACGAGGGCGTCCGCGTTCCGTGGCAGGCGGTACTGACAAGAGGCGTTCTGCAACGACCCGTCCGCTCACGCAGACGGTACTGACACGAGGCGGCGTTCTGCAACGCGGCATTCTGCAACGCGGCGTTCTGCAACGCGCTGTCGTCTATGAGTTATCTGTAGCCAAACCATCTGGCCACCCAAGTACGTAGGCTATCCAGTCTGGAGGCCTTCGGCAACGCAACCTTCTGCGGCGGGATAGCTTGGTATGGAATGGGGTTGGCGTCGAAGGGAATCTCCAAATAGGCGGCGTCAGCGGGATTCTTGAGCAGTTTGAACCAAAGCAGATTCGCATAGAGATCTTTTGGAGCCGCCAAACGGGTTTTTGTTGCGTCTTTGTTTAGTTCTGCACGCACCTCGATCCAGTATCCAGCCTCGTCATTGCCACACCCGCCTGCGAAGAAATGCCGATATTTTAAACCGGGCATCATGTCGAACGGGCGAAGCTGTCTTGCCCTTCGAAGTGCAAGGTATCCACGCCTTGAGACCCCAAATTTGTAGCGTCGTGAGGCGACTTTGACAACTGCAAAATAGTGGCCTTCACTTGCGAAAGCATCTAGTATCTCAGGCATGCCGTCGTGGTTATCCCGCATTGAGCAAAACCTGACGGACGGTGAGTTTTTTGATGAGGTCGTGGTTTATTTCGAAGCCGATGCCGGGGTTTTCGGGTGCTGTGATGGTGCCGTTTGTGGAGACGGTGACCCCGGGCGAGATGATGTCTTCGTGCCAATAGCGTTTCGAGGCGGAGACGTCGCCGGGCATCGTGTAGCCGGCGAGGGTCGAGATGGCGATGTTGTGCGCGCGGCCGATGCCGGATTCGAGCATGCCGCCGCACCAGACCGGAATGTCGTTCTCGCGGCAGACCTTCTCGACCTTTTTCGATTCTGTATGTCCGCCGACACGTCCGTTCTTCAGGTTGATGATGCGGCCTGAGGCGAGTTCGATCGCCTTTCGCGCGTCTTCCGCGGATTTGATGGGTTCGTCGAGGCAGATCGGCGTTTCGATCTGCGATTGGAGCTTGGCGTGATCGACGATGTCGTCGTGAGCGAGCGGCTGTTCGAGCATCATCAAACCGAATTCGTCGAAGCTCTTGAGCCGGTCGATGTCCGCGAGCGAATACGCGGAATTCGCGTCGGCCATCAGCGGGATGTCGGGGAATTCGCGGCGCACTTCCTTGAGTACGTCGTAGTCCCAACGCGGGCTGATCTTGATCTTGATGCGTTTATAGCCCGCATCGACCTCGGTGCGGATCTTTTCGAGAAGCTGCGGGATGTTGTCCTGAATACCGATCGAAACGCCGGACTCGATCGTCTTATTCACACCGCCGAGATGCCGCCAGAGCGGGACGCCGTTCCGTTTTGCTTCGAGGTCCCAGCACGCGGTCTCGATGCCGGATTTCGCCATTCGATTGCCGCGTGCCCATTTCATCAGGCCGGCGATGTCAGCGGCGGAATCGACCTTGTTCCCGATCACTAACGGAGCGAGGACCTTCTCGATCGTCACCCACGCGGAACCGGTCCATTCTTCCGAATAGCCGGGCGATTCGCCGCAGGTTACCTCGCCCCAGCCTTGTGCGCCGTCAGCGTCGGTAACGCGGACGAGGATGATGCTGCGCTCGTAGGTGCGCCCAAAGCTGGTCTCGAAAAAGTGCACGAGCGGCATCTTTATCTCGACGAGCTTTATTTTAATGATCTCCATAAAGGAGATTCTACCCTGTTACGGTGAATTCAACATACTGGACGGCGGTCGCGTGTTTTTCTTTTGCGTTCGCGTCTGTTACGGATATCTCCATAATGTAATCACCGGGAGCGAGCTTTGTTCCGAGATCCAAGCTGCCCATAAAGGCGACGGAGTTAGCGGCTTGCGTTCCTTGCGGGACGGCTTGCGGCTGGCCCTCGAATATCTGCTTGCCGTCACGGTAGAGACGCATCTTTGAAGAGAGCGTCGTCTTGCCGGCATCCGCCTTTGCGTTGAAAACGACCGTACCGTAATCGATATGCGAGCCGGGCGAGAATTCGCGGATCGCGGTTGCTGTCAGCGGGTCGCCGGTCGAATTTGAGCCGCCGGAATTCAGAATGATGCCGGCGAGACTCAGCCGCCTATTCTTCAGATTCGGCACCTCGACAAACTGTCCGGCCGAACCGATCTTGCCTGAAGCTCGGTCGCGGACGGCCATTCGAAGCTGGTAGGCTCCGGGCGTTGCCATGGGGAAAATGAAGTTGTAAACGATGCCGCGGCTGCGGACCTTTTCGTATTCCTCGGGCGTGAACTTGACCGCGAAGGCCTTTTCCTTCTTGCCCACGATCACGCCGTTATCACCAAATGCGTAGGCGTAAATGTCGAAGGTCGCGTGCATCAGTCCGTCTGACTCCTTCTTGAAGTCAAGATCGGAAAGGTTCAAATGAACAAGCGAACGCAGATACGAACCCGACTTCGCATCGGAGTTGAAGATCGCATTGAAATGGACCGGAAGATCGCTCCGTGAGAACGGCGAGGTGAGTGCGTCATAGACCGAGACGTCGCCTTTTGGGGCCTTTGATGCCTCCATTCGAGCGTCATCCACGTTAAAGAAACCGCGGCGGTATCGAACGCGCGCACCCGGCCGATCTACCTTGACCTCGATCTTGTTGAATCGAAGTTTCTTCGGGTCGAACGACGCATCATCCGGCTCGTAGGCGAGCAGGTAATAGCTCTGGTCGTCGAGTATCTTGCGAATTCCCTTCGAGAGGTTATTGTTGTTTACGATCGCGAAACCGCCTGTCTCTTCGGAAAGATAGCGAAGGCCGTCCTGAGAGTCTCGAAACTCTTCGTTGCGAAGAGCTACCTTTCGGTCGATATCTTCGCTGCTCCAGCCGCTTGTGTTGTCTTCGGCGGAAAGCATCGGGACCTGAAGGCCACGCGGATCGAGCGAATAGACAACGACACCGGCACGATTCGCCGAATCGGTGATCTTCTGAATAGCGTCAAGGACGCGTCCGCCTGTGATGCTGCCATTTTCTTCGCGTTCGAAGAGGCTGAAGCCTTCCGAGAGCATCAGCATCGATTTGCGTCCCGGAAGCCGTTCCATTCCGCGAAGCACGTAACTTAGAGCACCGAGTGACCCAGCGGTGAAAATATTCGTACGGGTGTTCTGGCTATCCAGATTGACGTCGTCCATCGCACGGCCGGAGGCGATCGGCCCTTTTCCATTCAAGACAGTGCTTTCGGGGATATCGAGCCGTGCGTCCATCGGTGCGAAAGCTCCGACGCGGCCGTTCGCAAAGGCGTTCCATTTCAGCTGATTGATCGCCGCGTAAAGCTGCCGCTTGTCGCTTGTAAATTGTTGGAGGGCGCCGAGCCCGCCGCTGCTTCGGATAATCGCGACGAGGTCGCCGGGCTGCATCTGTTCGTCAACGAACTTTCGCAGGACCGTGCGGACATAATCGACGCTCTGGAACGAGAGCGTGATGTCATCGACGACTATAGCGATCGTGCGTCGAACTTCATCGGCAGAGAGTTTTTGGCCGGGAAGAACCGGAGCGTGCTTTGCCGTTTTAGGGTTGGGCTGTGCGGAGTTGTCCTGCGGAGCCTCCGCGACGAACGTGAGGCCGGAAACCACACGCTGCTTGCCGTTTTCGAAGATCTTGATCTCGCCCGGTTTCAGATCCCTGATCGGGCGGCCATCTTTGTCCACAACGGTTACATCTACCTGAACGAGCGATGTCGTTATTTTGACTACATCATCAGGTGTTGAAGACGGGGTTGGGACGACGCGAGACGTATCTTGCGCCGCAACGTTGGCGACCATCAAAGCCGCCGCGAGAATCGAGAGGAATATTCTTGACATAGGTTCACGGCGAGGAGAGCTTTGGTTTTCTGTTAATATATATGCCTAAACGGGTCGATTGTCAACTGAAAAATGACGCGCCCTTAGGCTCCGAATTCGCAGTTTTATTGAGTAATATGCTTTCAAACCTCGCTTCTGTTGCCGCATCATTCCTTTTTTTGGCCGTTTTCTTCACCGTCGGGTGTTCTGCACAGCAGACCGAGGAGCAGGCGCTCGAGAGTTTGCGTGCGGTCACGGCCGCGGGCAAGACGCCGTCGGAAGCGATGGTCGCGCAGCTTGAGACACGGTTCAAGGGCAAACGGACCGGTGCATTGGCAAAGCTGCTTCACGCGAAGATTAGGTTCGATGCGGGCGATTTCGACGGCGCTGCAAAGCTGCTCGATTCGAACGAGTTCGGACGGCTGACGAAGGTCGGCGGCTACGCTTTGCTCTTGCGCGGAAATGCTCTCGCGGCCGCAAATCGTCCGGCCGACGCGGCGAAAGTTTACGAGCAGCTGCTCAAAGAATATCCGACCTCGATCCGCGTGCGTGAAGCGAAGATCGCGTGGGCGAAGGCCGCGACCGCTTCAGGACGCGCCGTCGAAGTGCCGCCGATGCTTGTCGAACTTATCGAGAAGAATGACGGCGACGCTTTGCTTGCCGCCGCGAAGGCGTACGAGGCTCAGAATTCACCCGTCGAAGCCCGCAAATACTACCGACGCGCATACTTTTTCGCGGCCGGCTCGGATGCAGCGAAGGCCGCCGCCACGACGCTGACCGCCGCAGGCGAATCGCTCGATCCGCAGGACGGCGACGAGCAAACGGCACGAGCGGATCGCCTTCTCGCCGCGAATCAATTCTCGGACGCGGCGAACGAGTTCAAGACGCTCGAAACAAGATTTCCGCAGTCGCTCACGCCCGCCGTTCGGCTGCGCGCGTTGACGGCATATGCTTCGGCGGGGCGAACGGCAGATGCGAAGGCGGCGTTCGCCGCGGTCCCGACGGGTTCTGCGGAACGCGAGGCCGCGTATCGCGAGCTTGCGCTCGGGCTTGCAAAGGCGCGTATGTGGCCCGACGCGCGGCAGTTGATGGACGAGATGCGTGCGAAATTCCCGCAAGGCAAACTCGTGCCGAAAACCTTCGTTGATCTCGGCCTCGCGGCGGAGAAAGTGAAGGACCGAACGCAGGCGAGCTATTTCTACACGACGGTCGTTGCGGCGTATCCGAGGTCGGTCGAAGTCGCGGACGCTCAGTTCGGTGCGGCCTGGGACAAACACGAATCGGGGAACTTCGCGATCTCTTCGCGGATGCTGATCGAACATCTTGCGCGTTACGCTGATAAGGATACGGACAATCGCGGGCAAGCAGGATATTGGTCGGCACGCGATTCGGAACGAGCCGGGAACACGGCAGATGCATGCGTACTTTATGATGCGACCGCGTATCGATACGGTGCGAATTGGTACGGATACTTGGCGCTCGACCGGCTGACGTCGATGAAAGGCCGCGGGCTTTGCAAGGGAAATGAGAACGTGAGCGAAGAAGTGCGAACGGCCGCCGCGAACCTGCGGACCGTTACGGTCGCACGCGAGACAGCCGGCCCGAACGAGATCGAACGCACCGTCAAGAGCGACGAACTTTCCATCGTCGGGCTTTTCGACTGGGCGATCGACGAACTCAATGAAGCACGCAAAACTGCTCCGACGAGCCCGAAGGTGAACCTCGCACTCGCACGCCATTTTCGTATGAAGGGCGACAACGTCTCGGCGCTCGTCGCGATGCAGAAGAGCTATCCCGATTACGCGCAGATGTTCCCCGAAGAGATGGATCGCGAGGCGTGGAGCTTCTTTTATCCGCTCTCGAATTGGGACGACATAAAGCGTTGGGCAACGGCACGCGGGCTTGATAAATATCAGGTCGCGGGATTCATTCGACAGGAAACGGTCTTCGAACCGCGCGCAAGATCCGGTGCGAACGCGTATGGGTTGATGCAGCTATTGCTGCCGACGGCTAAAGGCGTCGCACGGCGAAATTCCGCCTCGCAGATGCCAAGCTCGGCCGAGGATCTATATCAGCCCGCGTTGAACATCGAGCTCGGGACAGCATTCATAAAAGAGCTTTTTGCGAAGTTCGGGCGCGTCGAATATGTCGCCGTCGCATACAACGCCGGGCCCGGACGCGTGCCTCAATGGCGTGCGACTTTGCCGCCCGAGATCGACGATTTTGTCGAAGAGATCCCGTTCAAGGAAACAAAAAAATACGTCCAGGGCATCATCCGCAACACCGCGCAATATCGACGCCTTTACGATGAGAACGGCAGCTTCAAAACGAACGTCGGCGTACGTCCGCTCCGCGGCGAGATCGACTCGAAAACGCAGGAACAGTTCACCGCCGAATTCCCGGAGGTGAAGGTTGTCGCGGATTCGGGTGAATAAAGGTATAGAAATAGTATATTTATGGTATGATCGCTTATGGAGTTTGAATATGATCCACATAAGAGCGAGACGCACAAACTCAAGCATGGGATCGACTTTGAGGAAGCCGAAAAGCTTTGGAATGACGAATGGGCACTGCAGGTGCCGTCTGTATTCAGCGGCGAAGAACGATTCCTTATTATCGGAATGATCCGCGATGTCGGGTGGACGGCGATCGTTACCTATAGAGACGGATCGATCCGAATAATTTCCGTTCGGCGGTGGAGAGAGAATGAAAAAAGGGCATACGATAACAGCAAAAGAACTGGATGAAAAATTCGATAACGGCGGAGACGTTTCGGAGTATTTTGACTGGTCGAAAGCTAGACGCCTGAACCAGGAACCGCGGCGTGTGAATATTGATTTCCCGCGATGGGTCGTTGACAGGCTCGACCGAGAATCCAAGCTCCGCGGCGTCTCACGTCAGGCTCTCGTGAAAATTTGGATCGCAGAACGCCTCGAATAGGTTGGTTAAATCATTAACAAAGGACTGGATTACGCCTTTGGGTGGGCTTTGTCGTAAACCTCGATCAACTTTTCCATTGAGACGTGGGTGTAGATCTGGGTGGTTGATATGTCGTGCGTGGCCGAGGAGTTTCTGGATGTCGCGGAGGTCGGCGCCGCTGTCCAGGAGGTGGGTGGCGAAGGTGTGGCGC
>JRYD01005638.1_pt1 | contig 13555 bp, 11 predicted proteins | sample 235311 | NCBI WGS metagenome assembly JRYD01 (sample SAMN03074213, study PRJNA261472) | activated sludge metagenome | biome: Common Effluent Treatment Plant; feature: Wastewater; material: Activated sludge; isolation source: activated biomass in a lab-scale reactor treating industrial wastewater at... | reverse complement strand
GCGGCGGAGCGGCTGCTCGGGATTGCCGTGCCCCGGCGCGGGCAGCTCATCCGCGTGCTCTATTCCGAGATCGGGCGGCATCTCTCGCATCTTCTCAACGTCACGACGCAGGCCATGGACGTGGGCGCGCTGACGCCGCCGCTGTGGGGCTTCGAGGAGCGCGAGAAGCTGATGGTGTTCTACGAGCGCGCATCGGGCAGCCGGATGCACGCCAAGTATTTCCGCATTGGCGGCGTGCATCAGGACCTGCCCAGTGAACTGATCGACGACATCCACGCGTGGTGCGATCCGTTCCTGAAGACGCTCGACGACCTCGAGGGGCTGCTGACCGACAACCGCATCTTCAAGCAGCGCAACGTCGATATCGGCGTCGTCAGCCTCGAGGACGCGTTCGCGTGGGGCTTCTCGGGTGTGATGGTCCGCGGCTCGGGCGCGGCGTGGGATCTGCGCAAGGCGCAGCCCTACGAGTGCTACTCGGAGATGGATTTCGACATTCCGATCGGCAAGAACGGCGACTGCTACGACCGCTATCTCATCCGCATGGACGAGATGCGCGAGAGCGTGAAGATCATGAAGCAGGCGTGCGAGAAGCTGCGCTCGCCTGCCGGGCAGGGTCCGATTTCGGCCGACAACAAGAAGGTGGTGCCGCCGAAGCGCGGCGAAATGAAGCGCTCGATGGAAGCGCTCATCCATCACTTCAAGCTCTACACCGAAGGCTTCCACGTGCCCGCGGGCGAGGCCTACGCCGCCGTCGAGGCGCCGAAGGGCGAGTTCGGCGTCTATCTCGTCGCCGACGGCACCAACAAGCCGTACCGCCTGAAGATCCGCGCGCCGGGTTTCCCGCACCTCGCGGCGATGGACTATCTCTGCAAGGGCCACATGTTGGCTGATGTGTGCGCGGTGCTCGGCTCGCTCGACATCGTGTTCGGGGAAATTGATCGCTAGCTACTGATAGACGGAATCCCAAACGCGCTTTGCGTGGATGAACCCAAAACCCGTCTGATCGTCGATGTCGAACACCATCTCTTTGAACGGAGACATATGTTGCAGATCTATCTCGACCTTCCACAGGGCGAGCAGTAGGGCTTGAACGCCGTCGTTTCCGAGAGCATAGCTTTTTCGCTCAAACATATCGTCTACAAATATTTCGTACGTGCAGATATGTGTATTCTCGTCATCCCTCTTGGGAGCGAAGATCCTGACTTCAACTGTCTTGCGCACCTCTCCGAGTAGCGCGCTCAACTTAGAAGTCGCGAACGACAAGTCGGAACTGTCAATTCCTGGGTCGGATGGCATGTTTCTCCTTCTGGGCGCCTAGGGTTCAAGCCCCTCAAAGATCGGGGCGTCGGCGTGCTGTGCGGCGACGCGGCGGTCTTGCTCTGTGCGGACGGTCCAGGTGAAGAGCGGGAGGCCGAGGTCGTCGCGGATGCGCTTTGCGACAGGCGAGGGCAGCGCGCGCACGTCATAGGCGTAGAAGTACGGGTCTGCCGGGACGCTCTCCTCGAGATTGGCAAGGGCCGTGCGGCGGGCGTCGCTGAGCTCGTCTGCGTACCAGGGTTTGCCGTCCGGATCGCGATAGGAGCCGGTGACGATGCCGCGCGGTACGCCGGGCGCGAGGTTGCGCATGGCCGCCATGACGGCTGGATCGAAGGACATGAGGGCGAGAGGGCCGGCATACGATGTTGTAAGCATTGCGATGCCGGCCATGAAGGCCGGGTTGGGTGCGCTCCAATCGCTCTTGATTTCCGCGAGCACCGGCACGCGGCCGGCGACCAGGTCGAGCAGCCCGGCGAACGTCAGGATGCCGGTGATGGGCGCGCCCTTGAACGGCAGCCTGGCGGCGCAGCCGGGCTGCAAACTATCGACACGGCCGCTGCCTGTGGTCAGGCGCTCAAGCTCGAAGTCGTGGAAGACGAGCGGTGTGCCGCCGGCCGCGGGCTGCAGGTCGCATTCGATGCCGTAGCCCCTGGCGATGGCAGCCTCGAACGCGGGGGCCGTGTTCTCGACGATTCCGCTCGCGGCGTCGTGGAGGCCGCGGTGGGCGATGGGCCGGAGGAAAGCCTGGCGGTCGAGCATGGTGCTGGGATGTGCTTCGTGCCGATCGGGGAGGAGTGCGGGGGGCTCCCGCGGGGTGCAGCGGACGGCGGACGCATCTTTTCGGTGCATCCAGCCGCAGAATGGTCCGGGTTTGTTGTTACCCGCCGGATCGGACTTTGCAATGGCCGCAGCTCTCCCCTAGATTCACGGACGGGCTGATGGGATCGGACAGGGAGGCGGTGGCCTCCCTTGGCAACAGGATGAGAAGAATGCGGGATCGTGCTCGAAAGCGGGCGTGGGGCGTTGTGGTGCCAGCCCTGATGGTGTTCGGCGCCCTTCTCGGGCCGGGTGCTGCGGGCGCGGAGCCTGCGCTCAAGGAGGTGGTGTTTGCCCCGCACCGGGCCGTCTACGATCTCTCGCTCGAGAGCGCACAGTCGGGATCGGGGGTGGTGGGCGTCAACGGCCGGATCGTCTACGAGCTCAGTGGAAATGCCTGCGAGGGGTATGCGCAGAGCATGCGCTTCGTCAGCCAGACCCTCAATCAGGACGGCGATACGCAGACCACCGACCTCAGGACGTCGAGCTGGGAGGAGGTGCCCGCGCGGCGCCTGCGCTTCTCGACGAGCACGTTCCAGAACGAGATCGCGGCCGAGCAGACGCAGGGTGTCGCCAAGCGCGCGCAGGCGAGCGGGCCGGTGACCGTTGCGCTCGTGCGGCCGGAAAAGCGGGAGGTCAAGCTTTCCGGCGACATCTATTTCCCGATCCAGCACTCGATGGCGATCGTCCAGGCGGCGCGGGCCGGCCGGACTATCCTCGCAGCGGATCTGTTCGACGGATCCGAGACCGGCGACAAGGTCTACTCCACCTCCACGGCCATCGGCCGCCAGCTCAAGCCCGGTGCGGGGCCGGTGGTGTCGCTCGCCAAGGGCACCGCGGATCTCGACCGCGTGCCGTCGTGGCCGATCTCCGTCAGCTACTTCCCGGCGACACAGGGGCCGGGGGATACGGTCCCGCTGTACGAGATGTCGTACCGGTTCCACGAGAACGGCGTCACCGCCTCGCTGCGCATCAACCACGGCGACTTCGCGATCAAGGGCGAGCTCAAGGAGCTCACCTATTTCGAGCCGTCGCCCTGCAAGAACCCGGCGCCGTAGGCGAGGCAAGTCAGGCGGCGGTCCAGAGCCATGCCGCGCCGCGGACGCCGCTGGCGTCGCCCCACTTCGGCGGGCGGATGTCGATGTTCTTGACGTCGGAGAACACGTAAGGCGCGGCGAGGCGCGGCAGATCCTCGTAGAGGTGGGCGAGCTTCGAGAGCCCGCCGCCGAGCACGATCACCTCCGGGTCGAGGAGATTGATGACGTGCGCGATGCCGCGGGCGAGACGCGAGGCATGGCGCTCGAGGCTCGTCTGCGCGGCCGGCTCGCCGAGTGCGGCGCGTGCGACGATCTCGTGTCCCGAGACGAGCTCGCCGGTGCGGCGCTGGTAGTCGCCGGACAGCCCGGTGCCGGACGCCCACATCTCCATGCACCCCTTGCGGCCGCACCAGCACGTGGGACCCGGATGCTCGTCCGGCTCGCTCCAGGGCAGGGGATTGTGCCCCCACTCGCCGGCGATGCCGCGCGCGCCTTCCAGAACGCGGCCGTCGATCACGATGCCGCCGCCGCAGCCCGTGCCGACGATGATGCCGAACACGGAGCGGGCGCCGGCCGCGGCGCCGTCTGTCGCCTCGGAAAGCGCAAAGCAGTTGGCGTCGTTGGCCATGCGGATCGGATGGCCGAGTGCGTGCTCCAGGTCCTCGCGCAGCGGCCGGCCGTTGAGCCAGGTTGAGTTGGCGTTGCGGACGAGGCCGCTCGCCGGCGAGAGCGATCCCGGCATGCCGATGCCGACGCTTGCCGTGCCGCCGACCTCCGCCTCGAGGGTGCGGACCATGTCGATCAGCGCTGCCAGCGTNNCTTGGTGCCGCCGAGGTCGATCCCCATGCGCAGGCCGTTTGCGCCTGCCGGGGCGCTCATGCGGGCCCCTCGACGCCGAACGCGCGGGCGAGGGCGGCACGGGCCGGAGCGAGGCTCTCGGGCGGGATGCCCTTCGATGCTGCGAAGACGAGGAGCAGGGATTCGTCGCTCATCAAGTGCTCGAAGACCGCGAGCAGGGTGTCAGGCGCGTCGGCGACCGCCCGTAATCGGTCGGGGCCGATGCCGGTGAGGGCCAGAAAGCGGCCGAGCCGGGGGCCGTCCTCGGCCAGGAATGCGAGGCCCTGGAGCGCCAGGGCGGCGGCCTCTTCGGCGGTGGTTTCGGAGCGTCGTTTCGGCATGTCCGGGCGCCTCCTTTTTTCTTTCTATTTCTGTTAGTTGCGTTGGGTTCCCTCTGTGCGTGGAATGTTTCAACAGTTGCTTAAGCTAAGGGGCGCACACTGCCCTCCATACGGCCCGCAGAATCGGTGCAGGTAATTGCAGGGCGTGCAGTGCGGACCTTCGACGATGACCTACCAGGAGACACGGATGGCCGTCGAGGGCCAGAAGCAGGGGGGCAAACCCCGGGCGCCGAAAACGGTGCTGATCGTGGAGGACAACGAGCTCAATATGAAGCTCTTCCACGACCTCCTCGACGCCTACGGCTATCTCACCGTCCAGACCCGCAACGGGCTCGACGCGCTGACGCTTGCCCGCACGCACCGGCCAGACCTCATTCTGATGGACATCCAGCTTCCCGAGGTTTCGGGACTCGAGGTGACGCGCTGGCTCAAAGAGGACGACGAGTTGCGTGACATTCCCGTGATCGCCGTCACCGCCTTCGCGATGAAGGGCGACGAGGAGCGCATCCGCTCCGGCGGCTGCGAAGCCTATGTCTCGAAGCCGATCTCGGTCGCCGTGTTTCTCGAGACGGTCAAGCGTTTTGTAGGGGATGCCTGAGCCACGCGGGGTTCGCCGCGGGTCATGCGTAGTTGAGAGTTGGTCATGACTGCCAGAGTTCTCGTTGTCGACGACATCCGGGCGAACGTCAAACTTCTCCAGGCGCGGCTCGAAGCCGAGTATTTCGACGTCCTGACCGCCAGCAACGGACACGACGCGCTCGAGATCTGCCGGACCAACCGCGTCGACGTGGTGCTGCTCGACGTGATGATGCCCGGCATCGACGGCTTCGAGGTCTGCCGGGCGCTCAAGGCCGCGCCCGAGACGCTGAATATCCCGGTGGTGATGGTCACGGCGCTCGACCAGACGTCCGACAAGATCCAGGGCCTCGACTGCGGGGCTGACGATTTCCTCACCAAGCCCGTCGACGACATCGCCCTCGTGACGCGCGTCAAGAGCCTCGCGCGGCTCAAGATGCTCAACGACGAGATGCTGATGCGTGTCACGACGAGCCGGCAGATGGGGCTTTCGGACGACGATACGCTGGCGCGCATCCTGAGGGACGGCCCCGGGCGCGTGCTCGTGGTGGACGACCATCCGCGCTCCTCGGTGCGCGTCATGAGCGCGCTCGCCAAGGCGCACGAGGCCGTTCTCGAGATGGATCCTCATACCGCTCTGATGCGCCTTGCGGAGCAGCCGTTCGATCTCGTCGTCGTCGCGCTCAGCCTCCAGCACTCGGACGGTCTGCGTCTCTGCTCGCAGGTCCGCTCGCTCGACCGGACGCGGCATCTGCCGATCCTCTTGATGGCGGACTCCGGAGAGGAGGCGCGGCTCCTGCGTGCGCTCGACCTCGGCATCAACGACTATCTGATGCGCCCGGTGGACCGGGCGGAGCTGCTCGCGCGCGTCAAGACGCAGATCAAGCGCAAGCGCTTCTCGGACTACCTGCGCAATCAGATCCGCGAGAGCGTCGAGCTGTCGATCACCGATCCGCTGACCGGGCTCCACAACCGGCGTTACATGGAGCGTCACCTCAAAACGCTGATCGCCGATGCCGAGCGCACCGGGCGCTCGCTTTCGGTGCTGATGACCGACATCGACCATTTCAAGCAGGTGAACGACACCTACGGGCATGACGCGGGCGACCTGGTGCTCAAGGAGTTCGCAGACCGCTTCCGCCGCTACACGCGCGGCGTGGACATGGCGTGCCGGCTCGGCGGCGAGGAGTTCCTCATCATCATGCACGACGCCGACAAGGCGCTGGCCCGCCAGGTGGGCGAGCGGGTGCGTGAGTGTGTCGCAGCGGTGCCGTTTAAGATCGGCCCCGGCGTCGAAATCTCCGTGACTGCCAGTGTCGGCCTTGCAACCTGGGAGGGAGAAGGCGATACGTCCGAGGCGCTTTTCAAGCGTGCGGACAATGCTCTCTATGTCGCGAAGCGCCAGGGGCGGAATCAGGTGGTTGCCGATGCCGCCTGAGGGCTGAACGCAAGCCCTTCATATCTCGATAGAATTTCATAGGCCTCGGTCCGGCAGAACGGTCCGGCTCGCTTCAGGCGCCGGAGGAGCGGAGAGGCGGAGGCCATTTTGGCCGATGCAGGAATCTGCAATTCCCGCTGGCACTTCGCGGGTTAACCTCAGATCAATCAAAATGTGTGACGGCCACGCAATGGTCAAGCTCTAAACTTGCAATAGCCAATCTGTTCTGCCAGACTTTTGCGGTGGAGGGGAAATTCACAAGAGATTTCACCCGGAAATCGTCACGCTGTCCGTCGCCCCTCGCGCCGACTTTTTCCGGGACAGGCGGTTCCAGCGGCCCGTTCGCCGCATCTCCTCATTGGAGCGGAAAATGCCCAGGAGTCGCGACGTTTGAAGCGACTCCTCGAAGATACCGTTCTGCTCCGCTACGACACCAGATGGGACGTCAACGCCCTCTTTGACCCCATCTGGTCACCAGGCCAGGGTCCGTGGCTTTCTCGGAATGCTTACCCCGCTGCCGAGCCGGTTACGGACCCTGGTTGAGGGCCTTCGCTCCAAATACAACTTGGATCTCGGTGCTTGGGGTTCGTCGATTCCGCGCCGCTAAGCTGCGGATCGGCTTCGCCTGTTTCCGGGCCCGTGGCGAGGGCGAAGACCCTTCCCCCCCCGTTCCGCGGCAGGTGCAGGTCCCGTGCGCGGCTTATTTGATCTTCGTTTCCTTGAACTCGACGTGCTTGCGCACGACGGGGTCGTAACGCTTGAAAACGAGCTTCTCCGTCGCGGTGCGCGGGTTCTTTTTCGTGACGTAGAAGAAGCCGGTGCCCGCGGTCGAGAGCAGCTTGATCTTCTGGGTGATCTGCTTGGCCATTGGTCTCAAGACCTCGAAGTGAAATGCGCCTCAAATTCGGATTGGGCACCATACTGACCGCGCTTTCGGTGTCAAGCCGCATGGGCGCGTGTACATTTCACGTTTCGGGCGGCCTTTGGGCGCGGGGCAGGAGCGTGCGCTCCAGGCGGCCGTAGCGATGGACATAGAAGGGCACGGCGTCCGTATGGGGGCGATCCATGAGGGCCGCGATGTCCTCGATGACGTGCCGCGTGATCGAGGGAAGTTTCAAGGTCCGTGCGCGCGATAGGGTGAACCAGTCGATATCCAGGAGCTCGCCGTCGCTCCGGTCGGTGCGGTGGGCGATCTCGGAGGCATCGGCCAGGAAGAACCGTGTGTCGTAGCGCCGCGGCCGCCCCGGCGGGGTGATGGCGCGCGCAAAGAAGGCGAGCGCGCCGACGCGTGGCCGGAAGCCTTGCGCCTGGAACCCGGCCCAGCCGCCGGTTCGCGCGGGCGCGTCGTGATCCCCGGGCTCGCCGACGATCACGCCCGTCTCCTCGAATGTTTCGCGCACGGCGGCCAGCGCCAGGGCCGTGGCGCGGATGTCGGAGGCGCGGCCGCGCATGGCGATCTTGAGGCACTGCTCCTCATGCGGCGGAAGCCTGTGGCTGCGGGCCAATGTCCTGTCCGCCATCTCGACGCGCCCGCCCGGAAAAACGAAGGTGTCGGGGAGGAAAACCTGATCTGGGCGTCGGCGTCCCATCAGGACGCGTGGGGCGCTGCCGCCCGTGCGATCGACGAGCACAAGGGTTGCGGCGTCGCGCGGTCTCAACGCAGCCCGGGCGGGTCGTGCGATGTCGGTGGGGCTCGCGCGGTGCGTCTCCGGCATGGCGTCTACTCCGGGCCGTCAGCGCGCCGACGGATCCGGCATCGGGTCGTCAGTTTCTCCGCCGAAGCCATGCATGCGCAAGGACCATTGCAGCCCCACCAGCGCGCCCTTCACACGCGGCAGCAGCCAGAGGCTCAGCCCTACGGTGAGGGGCAGCCAGAGGGCCATGTGGACCCAGGTCGGCGGCGCGACGTTCTTTTCGAGCATGAGCACGCCGCCGACCACCACATGGCCGACGATCACCATGGTGAAATAAGGGGGCGCGTCGTCCGCGCGCTGGTGGTGCAGCTCCTCGCCGCACGCCGGGCAGGTATCGGCGACCTTCAGATACTTATAGAAGAGCGCCCCTTTTCCGCACGCCGGACACTGCTGCCGCCAGCCGCGCAGCAGGGATTCCTTGACGTCACGCTTCGGCTTTGCGTCGACCAGCGGTGCGGTCTCGAATTCGATCATGCGCTTTCCATCCTGTCGGCCTCAACAATAAGGGCTCCGCGACGGCGGATAAAGGCCACACACTGTCCCGTCGCGTCTCAGCGGCGCCTGCCGAAGCGGCGGCGAACCTGGCGGACACCTTTGAGATGGGACAGGGTGCCCGTCTTGCCCAGCGACAGCATCTCGAAGCGGATGGCGCCGGCGGAGGGGATGACCTCGACGAGGCGCACGCTGACAGCGTCGCCGAGCTGGTAGGTCTCGCCCGAGCGGCTGCCGACGAGGGCGTGTGCCTCCTCGACGTGCGTGAAGAAATCCCGGCCGAGCGTCGAGACCGGCACGAAGCCGTCGGCGCCGGTGTCCTTGAGCTTGACGAAGAGTCCCGAGCGCGTGACCCCGGCGATGCGGCCTTCGAAGGTGGCATCGATGCGGTCGGCAAGGTGGGCGGCGATCAGGCGGTCCACGGTCTCGCGCTCGGCTGCCATGGCGCGGCGCTCGGCGTTCGAGATCTCCTTCGCGGTGTCCGAGAGACGCGCGATCTCCCGATCCTCCAGGCCGTCGGTGCCGAGCTTCAGGCCGCGGATCAGCCCGCGGTGCACCAGCAGGTCGGCGTAGCGGCGGATGGGCGAGGTGAAGTGCGCGTACTTCGCGAGGTTCAAGCCGAAGTGGCCGATGTTGCGCGGCGTGTATTCCGCCTGGGCCTGCGCACGCAGGATCACCTCGTTGACGAGCTCCGGCACGGGCAGCGTTCTGGCGCGCGCAAGGATGCGGTTGAACGCCTCGGGCTTGAGCCCCGTGCCGGCGGCGAGCTTGAGGTCGAGCGTTTCGAGGAACTCGCGCAGGTTCTTCAGCTTCTCCTTCGACGGCTCGTCGTGCACGCGATAGACGGGCGGCATCTTCACCTGCTCGAGCGTCTCGGCGGCGGCGACGTTGGCCTGGATCATCATCTCCTCGATCAGGCGATGGGCGTCGAGGCGCTCGGGAATGACGACGCGGGCGACGCGGCCGTTCTCGTCGAGAAGGATCTTGCGCTCGGGGAGATCGAGGTCGAGGGGGCCGCGCGCGTCGCGGGCGCGGGCGAGCGCGGCGTAAGCCTGCCACAGCGGCAACAGCGCGCTCTGCATGAGAGGCGCGCACTTTGCGCTGACATTGCCGTCGATGGCGGCCTGGGCCTCCTGGTAGGAGAGCTTGGCGGCGCTTCTCATCACCGCGCGCTGGAAGCCGTGGCGGCGCTTCTTTCCGTTGGCGTCGAACACCATGCGCACGGCGAGGCACGGGCGATCCTCGTGCTCGCGCAGCGAGCAGAGGTCGTTCGAGATGCGCTCGGGCAGCATCGGCACGACGCGATCGGGGAAGTAGACCGAGTTGCCGCGCAACTCGGCTTCCTTGTCGAGGCGCGTGCCGGGGCGGACGTAGTGGGCGACGTCGGCAATGGCGACGATGACGACAAAGCCGCCGCGGTTGTCCGGGTCGTCGTCGGGCTCGGCGTAGACGGCATCGTCGTGGTCGCGGGCATCGACGGGATCGATGGTGAGGAGGGGCGTGTCGCGCAGGTCCGCGCGGCCATCGGCCGTGAACGCCGTCAGGGCTTCGCTCTCGGCGAGGACGGAGGCGGGGAAGTCATCGGGGAGCCCGTGCGCGTGCACGGCGATGAGGCTGATCTTGCGCTGGTCGTCGGGGTTGCCGAGGCTTTCGAGCACGCGCGCTTCCGACACGGAATGACGGTGCCTGACCGAGAGATCGAAGCGGACGAGATCGCCATCGCCTGCTACGCCCTCGTTGCCCGCGTGGACGGACCACGCGCGCAGCTCCTTGCGGTCGACGGGCTCGATGGTGCCACCTCCGCCCTTGCGCGTGCGGAAGATGCCGAGCAGGCGGCGGCGGTCGCGGGGCAGGATCCTGATCGCCTCGGCCTCGTAGGAGAGGCCCTCGACGTCGGGTTCGTCGAGCTCCGTGATGCGCGCGAGAATGCGGTCGCCGACGCCGATGGCGGCGTCGCGCTCGTCGTTGCGCGCGCGGTGCGTGAGGACGAGAACGGCCGGCGGCGGGCCGTCGCCGTCCTTCCAGACGGCGGGGCGGGCGATGAGGTCGCCGTCCTCGTCGCGGCCGGTGACTTCCAGCACGGTGACGGGCGGCAGCTTGCCGCGCTCGCGCAGGTCGCGCTTCGTGCCCGCGAGCAAACCCTCGGCGGCCATCTCGGCGAGGCGCTTCTTGAGGGCGATGCGGGCGTCGCCCGTGATGTCGAATGCGCGGGCGATCTCGCGCTTTCCGGCCGTGCCTTCATGCTCGCGCAGGAAGGCCAGGATTTCCTCGCGCGAGGGAAGCGCTTCGGTGTCGCGCGGCCGCCGCTTGGCCGGCGCGGTGCGGAAGCCTTTGCGTGCTCCCTTCGACGCCGGACGTTTCCCGGGCGGCTTCTTTGCCATCAGGCGATCCCTGTGGTGCATGCGCCGGTTTGGCTCGGCATTGCGGGACGGCGGACGCCTGCTTCTACCCGGACTTGTTGGGACACCGGCCTTCGCCGGTGTGACGTCAGTGGTGGAGTGACCGGTATCCGCCCAGGTTCGTCATCCCGGCGGAGGCCGGGATCCAGATCCGCAGGTTTGTTCTGACACCAGGCGTCCTTGCGCTGGGCCAGCTTTGGGACGCCGACGCAGCGAGACGGTTGGCGCCGGATTGCCATGCTCTCAACCTTCGGCGTCGGCTTTGGCGGCGCTTTTCTTCGCCTTTGTGGCCGGCTTCTTGGCGGCTTTCGGCTTGGTCTTAGCTTTGGCGGGCTTGGCGTCGTCGCCCTCGGCAGCCTTCGTGGTCTTGGTCGCCTTCGGCTTGGCCGCGGCTTTCCTCGCGGGCTTCTTGCCGCCGCCCTTGGCGATGCGCTCCTGCAGCAGGCGCACCGCCTCATCGATGGTGAGTGCTTCGGGGCTCGTGCCCTTCGGCACGGTAGCGTTGACCTTGTTCCAGCTCACATAGGGGCCGTACTTGCCGTCGAGCACCTGGATCTTGCCGCCACCGCCCGGATGCTCGCCGAGGTCCTTGAGCACGGTCTTCGCCGCCGCGCGGCCGAAGCGGCCGCCGCCTTTGCCGGCGCGCTTCTCGGCGAGCAGCGTCACGGCGCGGTTCAAGCCGACGGTAAACACGTCCTCGATGCTGTCGACGTTGGCGTAGGTGCCGTCGTGCTGGATGAAGGGGCCGTAGCGGCCGAGGCCGGCCGTGATCGGCGTGCCGGTCTCCGGATGGATGCCGACCTCGCGCGGCAGCGAGAGGAGCTGCAGGGCCTTCTCGAAATCGATGGTGGCGGCGTCGATGCCTTTCGGGATCGAGGAGCGTTTGGGCTTCTCGTCGCCTTCGCCCTCGCCAAGCTGGAGGTAGGGCCCGAAACGGCCGCTCTTGACCAGCACCGGCAAGCCGCTCTCGGGATCGAAGCCGAGCTCGCGCTCGCTGCCGGCGCCGGTCGCCTCGCCCGTGAGCTGGCGCGTGTATTTGCAGTCGGGGTAGTTGCCGCAGCCGATGAAAGCGCCGTTCTTGCTCGAAACCTTGAGCGAGAGGCGGCCGGTGCCGCACTTGGGGCAGAGGCGCGGGTCAGAGCCGTCGGGCTTCGGCGGGAAGACGTGCGGACCCAGGAGCTCGTTCAGCGCTTCCAGCACGTCGCCGACGCGCAGATCCTTGATCTCCTCGACCGCCCGCGCGAAGTCGCGCCAGAAATCGCGCAGCACCTGCTTGTACTCCAGATCGCCGGCGGAGATGAGGTCCAGCTTCTCCTCGAGATCGGCGGTGAAGTCGAACTCGACGTATTTCTTGAAGAAGCTCTCGAGGAAGGCGATGACGAGGCGGCCCTTGTCCTCGGGAACGAGGCGCTTCTTCTCGATGCGGACGTAGTCGCGCTCCTGCAGCACGGCGAGCGTGGAGGCATACGTTGACGGGCGGCCGATGCCGAGCTCTTCCATCTTCTTGACGAGCGTGGCTTCCGAATAGCGCGGCGGCGGTTCGGTGAAGTGCTGATCGGCCTTCACGTCTTCGACCTTGACGCTCTCGCCTTGCTTCAGTTGCGGCAGGCGGCGGTTTTCTTCGTCTTCCTCGTCGTCGCGGCCTTCTTGGTAAAGCTTCAGGAAGCCGTCGAAGAGAATGACTTGGCCGGTGGCGCGCAGTTCGACTTTGCCGGTCGGCTCGGTGAAATCGACGCTGGTGCGCTCGATCGAGGCCGATTCCATTTGGCTGGCGACGGCGCGCTTCCAGACGAGATCGTAGAGCTTCGCTTGATCGCCATCGAGATGCAGCGATTGCGGCGTGTTGGTCGGATCGGTCGGCCGGATGGCTTCGTGCGCTTCTTGCGCGTTCTTGACCTTGGAGACGTACTTGCGCGGTTCGGCCGGCACGTAATTGTTGCCGAACTGGCCGCCGATGGCGGTGCGCAGTTCGCGGATGGCGCCTTCGTCCATGCTGACGCCGTCGGTCCGCATGTAGGTGATGTGGCCGGCTTCGTAGAGGCGCTGCGCGGTTTGCATCGTGCGCGAGGCGTTGAAGCCGAGCTTGCGGGCGGCTTCCTGTTGCAGCGTCGAGGTCGTGAACGGCGGCGGCGGGTTGCGGCGCGTTGGCTTCGCTTCGACGGCGCTCACCGTGAACTTGCCGTTCTTCACCGCGTCGCGCGCGGCGTGGGCCATCGCTTGGTTCTCGATGTCGAGGCGCTTCAGCTTCTTGCCTTCGAACGCCGAGAGGCGGGCGGTGAAGCTCTCTTTGCGCAGGCTCTGCATCGTCGCGTCGACGCTCCAGTATTCCTGCGGCTTGAACTTCTCGATCTCGACTTCGCGGTCGACGATGATGCGCAGCGCCACGGATTGGACGCGGCCGGCCGAGCGCGAGCCCGGAAGTTTGCGCCACAGAACCGGCGAGAGCGTGAAGCCGACGAGGTAATCGAGGGCGCGGCGGGCGAGGTAGGCGTCGACCAGCTCCATATCGATGTCGCGCGGAGCGGCCATGGCGGCCTGCACGGCCGGCTTGGTGATGGCGTTGAAGGTGACGCGTTTGACGCTTTTGCCCTTCAGCGCCTTCTTCTGA
>JRYD01002878.1_pt1 | contig 13574 bp, 12 predicted proteins | sample 235311 | NCBI WGS metagenome assembly JRYD01 (sample SAMN03074213, study PRJNA261472) | activated sludge metagenome | biome: Common Effluent Treatment Plant; feature: Wastewater; material: Activated sludge; isolation source: activated biomass in a lab-scale reactor treating industrial wastewater at... | reverse complement strand
GCAGCGCCGCCGCGGCCGCCACTTTCTCATCGGTGACGACCGCGGTCTTCTTGTTTACCGTGGTGCTGGCGATGTCTCCGGCGCTCGCGTGGCGCCTGGCGCCGGCATGTACCGCGGCCGCCGTCATGTCCGCCGTCTGCGGGGCGCTGCTGCTGTTGCATACACCGAAGCCGGAAAAAGGCGAAATCGATCTGGGCCGGCCCGCCAACCTCAGAGCGGCGCTGGTATTCGCCGCCCTCGTCACTGGCGTGCTGATCGTATCGGCGCTGCTATCCCGGTGGCTCGGCAGCGCCGCCGCAGTTGCGAGCGTGGCCATGTCGGGATTCGCCGATGCGCATTCCGGCGCGATCTCCGCCGCGATACTTCATCGCAACGAGGTCCTCGAATCCGCAGCGGCGGAAATTGCAGTGCTGTTCGCTTTCAGCACGAATGCGATAACGAAAATCGTCGTGAGCTTCTTTTCGGGAACGAAAGGATTCGCGGCGAGAGTCTCGATCGGCGTCGTCGCGTCGGTGGCGGCGGCGTGGACGGCGTGGGGATTGGTGTAATGCAGCGCAAGAAGCTCGATTCACCTCTTGTTCGTCATTCCGGCGGAAGCCGGAATCCATGTCCTTCAAGAAGATGGACCCCGACTTTTGACCACAACGAGAATCCTGGACGCCGAAGTGACGAGCAAGTCAGAGCCTCCCTCAGCGGGCGGTGGCGGTGTGCTTTCCGACGACTTCATGAGCGCCGTAGGTTCGTTTCGAATACAGCGCCTATTGGAACCCCAAGCGACACGATACGTATTTCTCGATGCGAGGCTTTGAGCCCACAGGCAATCGAGGTGCCCAATGAGCAAGTCGCCCGGACATCGCAAATGGCCCGATCACCGGATTCGCGAGACACACCTGCTGGGACGAGTGCAGGCCATCGTTCACGGCGAGGTGATCGCGGACTCACACGACGTCATCAAAGTGGATGAAGACGAAAATCCCACGCGCTATTACTTCCCCCGGACCGACGTGAACATGAGCTCGCTCGAGCGGAGCGACACCACGACCGAATGTCCCTTCAAAGGAAAAGCGCGGTATTTCAACGTGCGCACGCACGGCACCGAGCTCCACGACGCGGTATGGACTTATGAAGAGCCATACGAAGAGCACATGGACTTACGAGAGCGCCTAGCCTTCTATGACGATCAGATGCCGGAGATCGAAATCCGCACGGAGGCACGCGCGTAAGTAGCGCTTGCGCTCGTACGCCATGACGCGTAATCGCGCAACCGCGCATGGGGCGGCAAATCGTGGGAGGGGCTTTTTCACGCCGCGGATGATCATCATCCACGGCATGAATGGATATCCTGAGAACTGGAACCCGGCAATTTAACGGCTGCCGTTGCGAGCCATTCACCCGGTGCGGCTTCGGGCTGCATCAGACGCTTTAATGAGCGACTCCGCAGGTATGCCCAACTTGCTGTGGAGGCGTTGAATCATCGGTAGCGTCAGCGAACGTCGATGACTCAAGATCTCATAGACGCGATTCGGCCGTCCGATCACATCCTCCAGATCCTTGACCGTCAATCCACGCTGATCCATCTCGAACTTGATCGCCTCGACGGGATCCGGCAGATCCAGCGCATAGTGCTTGCGCTCGTACGCCTCTACGAGCGTCACCAGAACATCCAGCTTTTCGCCTTCTGGCGTATTCGCCTTGGCGCCCATCAGCTTTTCGATCTCTTTCAAAGCAGCACGATAGTCCGCTCGCGTTCTGATCGGTTTGATATCCATCGTAATTAAGTCCTGCCCCTGATGCCCGAGGCGCAGCTGGCAATCAAACCCGCTGAACATCTACTTTGTCGTACTCAGCATGTGTGCCGATGAATCGGACGTAAACGACCCGATATGGATAATTGATCCAGACGACCATCCGATATTTGTTACCTGCAATGTTGAACACAACACGGCCGTCCTGAAGAATACTTGCAGATCCAAAGGACCTCTTGACATCCACCGGCGTAGCCCAGTCCGCCTTCAGCACATGTCGGTACCACGCGAGAATGGGCTCTCGGGCATCGGCAAACTTTGGACTCTTCTCCCAAAACGACTTCAATGTCGAAAGCGCGATAACCCGCATCTCAACTCCCATGTCCCACTGCGGGACTCATGTTAGTCCCATATTGGGACTAAAGCAATCCAGTGCGAAGTCGGACGGCGCATGGGGAATGCGGATCGTGAATGCAGCCCTCCAGCGTTGTGATCGATGCGCAGCAACGCCATTTCAGGCGCACGCTGATGCTGCAGGGTCCGCCGTCCCAGTATCAGACGCTTCGTCCGTGTCAGCAGGGGATGCCAGTGATCTGCGGATTGCGGGCGCTTGGCACGGAGTCAAAACTGTTGCGCGCAGCAAGCGCTGCGAATCGAGGAGCTCCAATGACCAACCCGCAAGATGTCGCTTGGCCGGAGCTTCCGTATGCAGACTGGGTTGCGACGAAGGAAACACTGCACCTCTGGACGCAAGTCGTCGGGAAGATCCGACTCATGTTGACGCCATGGCTGAATCACGGCTGGCATGTTCCTCTCTACGTCTCCGCTCGTGGCCTGAGCACGTCGCCGATTCCGACGCGATCCGACGTCTTCGAAATAAATTTCGACTTCATCGACCAGACACTGGACGTCGTCGTGAGCGACGGCGGTTTGCGCCGTCTGCCCTTGAGATCTCAGTCCGTCGCCGAGTTCCATCGGACGGTCATGGATACGATGAAGCAATTGGGAGTAGATGTGCGCATCAACGATCGGCCCTGCGAGATCGCAGGCGCGGTTGCGTTCGGCAGCGATCACGAGCAGCGGACATACGACGCGAATGCAGCACATCGCTTCTGGCGAGCACTCATCCAGATCGACCGCGTATTCAAGCGATTCCGAACGAGCTTCGTCGGCAAGAGCAGCCCGGTGCATTTCTTCTGGGGAAGTTTCGATCTCGCAGTGACGCGATTTTCTGGAAGACGTGCGCCGCAGTTTCAAGGGCAAGTGCCGGGAGTCGCCATCGATGTCATGCGCGAAGCGTACTCGCACGAGGTCAGCAGTGCCGGATTCTGGCCCGGCGGCAACGGCATCGACTATGCCGCCTTCTATTCTTACGCGTATCCGACGCCCGAAGCATTTCGACACTCGATCGTTCGACCTGACGAAGCCGTCTTCAACGAGGCATTGGGAGAATTCCTCCTGCCTTACGATGCCGTGCGCCACGCTTCGGATCCCGACGCGGCTTTGCTCGAGTTTCTACAATCGACCTACGAGGCAGCGGCGAACGCAGCCAGTTGGGATCGCGCCGCACTCGAATGCTCGCTCGGGCAATGCGGTGTGCCGCGCGAGGTCACGATCAGCTAAGCGCTCAGTCGACTCGGTTTGCGCATCGACATGACCGACGGTCGACCGGTGCACGAATGTCTTCGAGTCTCTGCAAGCCGCTCGTGCGAGGGTTGTGCGTCAGAGCACACGCATTGAATAGGCATTGATTCACTGGGCCGAATTGATGCGTGTCAGTGATCTCCTCGAAGGGCTTCAACGGACCGTCAAGCTCTGGGATGCTCGACGCCTCACACCCAATCCGCGCACAACAGCTCCGCCTGCCGCAGCACAGTCTTCACGGCCTCTTCCTGTAGATCCGGCGGGTATCCATACTTGTTGAGAATGCGCTTGACCATCACTCGAATCTTGGCGCGGGCACTCTCGCGCAGCGTCCAGTCGATGGTTACGCTCTTTCGCACTTGCCGGATCAGCTCGCCGGCGATGACTTTGAGCTTGTCGTTGCCCATCGCTTGCACGGCACTCGCATTGGCGGCGAGTGCGTCATAGAACGCCACTTCGTCGTCGGTGAGGCCAAGTTCCTCGCCGCGCTTGTTGGCCGCATCAAGCTCCTTGGCAAGCTTGATGAGCTCCTCGATGACTTCCTGGGTCGCGATGGCTCGGTTGTGGTACGCGTTGAGCGTCTTCTGCAGCTTTTCACTGAAGAGCTGACTTTGGACGAGATTGCGCCTGGAGCGCTCTTTGATCTCATCCTTCAGCAATTTTTCCAACAACTCCGCTGCCACATTCTTGTGCTTCAAGCCGCGCACTTCGGCAAGGAACTGGTCCGACAGGATGCTGATATCCGGCCGCGACAGGCCGGCGGCCGTAAACACATCGATGATCTCGCCCTCGGTCGTGATCGCCTTGGACACGAGTTGGCGGATCGCGGCATCGATCTGCTCCGGAGTCTTCGTGCTGGTTGCACTGTGTTTGCTCAGCGCACCTTGAACGGCCTGGAAGAAACTGATGTCGTCGCGAATGGCGATCGCCTCATCCGTCGATGCGCACAGCGCGAACGCTTTGGACAAGTCCGCAACCAACTGCACGAAACGCTTCTTGCCGTCATCCTGCCCCAGCACGTGCTCTTGGCCGGCCGGAATGAGCGCGAGCCGTTCCGTGGCCTTTCCGGTCACCCACTGGCTCCAATCGAATCCATGCAGCATGTCGCACACCGCGCCATGCTTCTCCAGCATGACTGCGATGGCTTGGCTCGTGTCATAGGCGGGATCACCTTTGCCGCCGCTTTCCGTGTAAGTGACCAACGCCTGCTTCAATTGATCCGCAAGCCCGAGGTAATCCACGACCAGGCCGCCGGGCTTGTCACGGAATACGCGGTTGACCCGCGCGATCGCCTGCATCAGCCCGTGACCTTGCATCGGCTTGTCGATGTACATGGTGTGCAAGCACGGTGCGTCGAATCCGGTCAGCCACATGTCGCGCACGATGACGATGCGGAACGGGTCTTTGCTGTCCTTGAAGCGATTGGCCAGCGTCCGGCGCTTCTGTTTGTTGCGGATGTGCTGCTGCCACTCGGCGCCATCGGCGGCACTGCCCGTCATGATCACCTTCGCGACGCACCCTTTCGTCCGCTCCGATTCCTCATTGTCGTCAACTGCACTCGCCCATTCTGGCCGCAGCTTGATGAGCGCGTTATACATGTCGACGCAGATCCGCCGACTCATGCAGACGATCATGGCCTTGCCGTTCATCGCCTCCAGCCGCTTCTCGAAGTGCGTGACGAGATCGGCCGCAATCAATTCGGTGCGCCGCGGATTGCCGACCAACGCCTCCAACGCCGCCCATTTGCTCTTGAGCTTTTCGCGGCGCGACTCTTCCTCGTCTTCGGTGATCTCCTCGAACTCTTCGTCGAGCGTCGGCAGCTCGCTGGCATTCAAGCCGAGCTTGGCGATGCGGCTTTCGTAGTAAATCGGCACCGTCGCCTTATCAGCCACGGCGCGCTGGATGTCGTAAATGCTGATGTAGTCGCCGAACACGGCTCGCGTGTTCGCATCCGTCTTCTCGATCGGCGTTCCGGTGAAGCCGATAAATGATGCGCGCGGCAACGCATCGCGCATGTGCCGGGCGAGCCCGTCGATCAGGTCGTACTGACTGCGATGCGCTTCATCGGCAATGACGATGATGTTATGCCGGTCGCTGAGCGCCGGCATCTTCTCGCCCTTCTCGGGCAAGAACTTCTGGATGGTCGTGAACACGACGCCGCCGCTGGCCACCGCCAACAATTCGCGCAGCTTCTCGCGGCTGGCGGCCTGCACCGGCGTCTGGCCGAGGATGTCGTGGCATCGTTGAAATTGCCCGAACAACTGATCGTCCAGGTCGTTACGATCGGTCAGCACAACCAATGTTGGGTTCTGCATTGCCGGATGTCGCACGACGCGCGCGGCATAAAACAGCATCGAGAAGCTCTTGCCACTGCCCTGCGTGTGCCACACGACACCGGCGCGACGATCGCCTGGCGCACCACCGTGCATCTGGCCAGCCCAGTACGCGCCTTGCTGTTCGGCATCACGTACTCGCAGATCCGCCATGCCGCTCGCGCGAATCGTTTCCGACACGGCGACATTCACCGCATGGAACTGGTGATAGCCCGCGATGATCTTGTGTACCGCGCCGCTGTCCGGATCTTCCTCGAATACGATGAAGTGCTGCAGCAGATCGAGAAACCGGTGGCGATCGAACACGCCACGCACCAGCACTTCCAATTCGAGCGAACCCTTCGGCACATCCGTCTCGCCGTCGATGGTCCGCCAGACCTTGAACCATTCCTGATTCGCGGTCAGCGACCCGATGCGCGCCTGCAGGCCATCGGAAATTACCAGCGCCGCGCTGTATTGAATGAGCGAAGGAATCTCGGCCTTGTACGTCTGGAGCTGCGAATAGGCGCTCCAGATCGTCGTGTCCTCGTCGCCCGCGTTCTTCAGCTCGAGCATGACGAGCGGGAGACCATTGGCGAAGACGATGAGATCGGGTCGCCGGTTGTGCCCGGCTTCGATCACGGTGAACTGGTTGACCACCAACCAGTCGTTTGCATCGAGACTACCGAAATCGATGAGCCGCACGTCACCGCCGGCAATGCTGCCATCGCCACGTGGATACTCGACGGGCACGCCGTCGCGAAGGAAGCGATGAAAGGCGCGGTTGGTCTGAATCAGCGACGGTGTCGCGACGCGCAGCACTTTGCGCAGCGCATCCTCGCGAGCATCTTCCGGAATCTCGGGATTGAGCCGCTGGATCGCTGCGCGCAGGTGGCCGACCAGGACGACGTCACCAAACGAATCGCGTTCGGCATTCGGCTCGCCCGGGGCCAGCTTCGGTCCCTCGGCAATCGAATAGCCCAACTCCCCGAACCACTCCAGGGCGGCTTCTTCGACGACGGATTCAGTGAAATTCATGGCATCCGGCCCTGTTTGCTGTCTCTCGGATGCCCTGGCCACGGGCACGACTACCCTTATTACCTCTTCTATTACCCCTATGAAGGGGTAATTACCCCTTCGGCTGCCCCCTCGACAGCCATAGAGCAGCAGGTCCCCGGCCGCGGCACTCCAGTACGCCCTGGGACTGCTGCTCACGCAATACACGACGGACCATATCCCGGCTGACCCCGGGGCTGGCTTGCTCCAGTTCGCTGATCGTGAATCCGCCGGACGACGTCGAAGACAGCCGCGCGATTCCCGCCAGCACCTGTTCCCGCTTGGCGCCCCGCGGCGCCTTGATCTCCCCCACCCGTTCCTCGAACTCTCGATAGGCCAGCTTCATGATCGAGAGCACGTAATTGATGAAAGGCCAGGGATCGTGCTGACCCGAATGCCAACCCTGAGAGCTCTGCTCCAGCGTCTCGTAGTAGCGATCCTTGTTCTGCTCCACCAGCCGCTCGAAACTGATGTAGCGCCCGACCTCGAACCCCAGCCGGTAGCTCTGCAACAGCCACAGCAACCGCGACACCCGCCCATTGCCGTCACGAAAAGGATGGATGCACAGGAAATCGAGATTGAATGCGGCCAACCCGACCAGAGCCGGCGCCCATCGCTCTTCGGGGAAAGAATCCCAGTCGCGAATCAGTGTCGCCATCGCCTGTGGCGTCTTGTCAGCGGTCACTGTCCTGAATCGGACACGCTCCGTACCGTCCGGATGGCGCTCGATGATGTCGCCACCCTTTTCCTTGTACTGCCCGGCATCCCAGATCTGACCGCGCGCCCGCGCGTGAAGACGCTTGATCGTCTCCTCGGAGACCGGAATGTTGGCGGCGTCCTGATGAACCCATGCCAGGGCATCGCGGTAGCCACGAATTTCCTCTTCGTCACGATCGCGGAACAAGGGCTTCGGTGCCGCAAGTACTTCGCGCACCCGCGATGGTTCGACCTCCACGCCTTCGATGCGATTCGAAGACACGGCACTCTCGATCAAGGCATGCTCACGCAGCACTTTCAAACGCTGCGGCGACTGACGCGTATACAGCTCCTGCTTGCCGCGGAATTCGCCCAGGTCGGAGAGATACCAGGCGGTTGTGGCTGGAATCGAAAAGGTACGTTGGGAAAAGAGGCGGAGGGTGTTCATTCCGTCTCTTCCTCGACTTCATCCCGATCGACCACCGCCACCATTGCCTTGTAATGAGCTGGATCTTCCTGTTCCATTAATTCCAGAAGATCACTGAGCACCGCCCGAGTCTCGCCCAGCAAGGACGGATCGTGCTCCGGCTCTGCGATTTCATCAGCATGAGAATGCGTATGCAGAAATCTAAGAACCCGCAATTTTCTGGCCTCATCGAAGTCCACACTTTGTAACTTCTGACGCAGTTCTCCCGCGATCTGCGGTCGGCGAAAAGCAAGGAAGGTTTCCAGCAGTCTCCGCGCCATATTTGGGAAGACGTAATTTGCTTCCAAACCAGCCTGTCCGTTTGCCTGCGCTCTTCGGTATATTCGTGCGAACAGGTAATGATATTCGGATTCAAACTGCTCAAGCAGTGGATCAAGAGCCACAATGCTCGAACGTCGCCCGTCGTGCGTTAGCGAGCACTCCATCATGTAGAACCGTGATGGACGTTGCGTTACATCTCTCTTGTTCTGTCCTTTGGTGTGATGAAACCAGTTTCGGACTTGACGAAACATCGCAAAGTTATGAGTGAGTACAAAAAGCTGTGCCACGCCATCCGTGCATCGCTTGATGAAGCCGAACGCAAGAAATAGAGCATTGGCATCAAGACTGGAAACTGGGTCATCCAAGACCACGACACCTCTGCTTAGATCGAAACTGCGATCCTCCAGACTCTTCAGGAAATAAAGCAAAGCAATAGCTGTCTTCTCGCCTTCGCTCAATGATTGAGCCACGACGCCATTTCGGCTAATTACGTAGCCGGTATCTTTGACTTCAAGCTGAAGCTCAGCATGCCCGAGATACTTATGCAGATCCTGATTGAGATCTTCTGCAGGCTTGCGGTGCTCAATGATTTCGCGCTCAAGATTCTGAATTTCATTGAGAAGCCGACGAGTCTCCGTACCTGCTTTATCTAAGGAAAGCTGAGAAGACTCGACAGCGCCAACCAGCGATTGGTACTCATCCAGCATCATCGCGACATAGTTTCCCTCCAACTTCGCTCTTGCTGATGAAACAAGATTATCGAAGTCGATGCAGGCGACATTGTGCCGACGGATAACCTGATTTATTACTTCATCCACGGATGAGGGGATAGAAGGAACTGTTGCAGTAAGTGGCACAGCCTCGAAGACGTGCCGCTTCTTGTCATGCAATGCATCTACCAAAGAGCCGATGAAGCTCCCGACTGCGTGGGCCGCATCGTGAAATATCCCCTTCGCGAGATCATAGTCAGCAACAAGGTCTTCATAGAATTCAGCGCGACTTGGAAGGGAAACCGACGATGCAGAACGAGAAATAGTCTCCAGCTTCGTGACTAGACCGTCGATATCACGAATCAGCTGCTCATACTCAGCGCTGAAATGGGCTTGAAGCGCGCCGATGCGCCCATCCGGCATAGACTGCTCACAGAACAGGCAATGCGTCGAGCTACGATGCTGATGCAACCCAAGACCTTCGCGTATCCAAGATGAGAGAGCCGAGTCCGACTTCAGCGCAGCTATCGCGGAAGAAGTAACTGACTTGCGTAGTAGAAGCTCGGCTGCATCGAAAAGCTTTTGCAACTCCGGAATCGAGCAGTGGATTTCGCTGATTTTGCTCTTAGGAATAGCTCTGCTCTGAGCGAACAATTGCTCTCGAGCTGCCTCGACGAGAAGATGGGCTCCACGATCGCCAGCGGCCACCATGGCTGATGCACGTTGCCTGTAGCGTGCCCTATCGTAGTTGTTATAGGGATTGTTGCCGCCCGACCTGAGCGCTTCTCGAATTACAGTCGCTCGATCAACGCAGTGTTTGGCGGCAGTCTTTTCGGCTCTGGCCTTCTCTTGACTCGCCGTATCTTGTTCAGCGATGGCTCTGTCTCGCTGATTCTTCATCTGTTCAACGCGAGCCTGCTTCTCTGCACTCTCCTTACCAAACACAAATATTGGAGGCACTTCTCCACCACCAACAGGGAAAACACTCTCGGCTATAAACTCACGATTAAACACACGCACCGGCACGGTCGCCTCACCGAAGCTGCCCCCAGTAGTCGGCACATTGTCGATAACAAGTGCAACTTCTCCCTCCGGAGATTTTCGCTGCTCCAACGCACGGAGCAGATTGCTGATCGTAGTCTTCCCAGTGCCGTTCCAACCGTAGATCAGGTTGTAGCGCCCGAACGTTGGCAGCGTCATTGGCCAATTGAAGTCGCGCAGCACCCCTGGATGCCGAAGGCGTGCAATCTTGGCAATCCGTGTCACGTTACTTCTCCACTATGCATTTTGGAATATTGGCTCTTAGCTCACCTGAGATCAGTTTTGGCAGGAGTCCGTTTCGAATTTCCTCGGTCACCAGCGACTCTTCCCGATTGAGCGCTATCTTCTGGAGTATCGGCGAAATCAGAACATCGAACGTTTCGATAGTGGCCTTGCGCGGAACAATGACACTCAGTGCTGCGATATTTGAAGGTTGCGCACGCTGTCGGCTGCCGGTTGAACCGGTGACTCGTTTTATAATCTCCGCCTGCACACTATCCGCACTCATCATTAGGTAGAGAAAATTCCTTGCCGCCGCAATCCGCGGAACAAACTGCATGAATTCTGTGGAACAAACTGCCCGCTTCGTCTTCACTCGGGGCAGCCATACGCGAGGTGTTTGTGGATTCAGTTTGGATACCAGAACCGCGCCGGGTGACACAACGTACTTGTTGCTTTTGATCGTGCTGCCACGATCGTACGTCGGTACAGCTCCCGCATCGAAAGCGGGAATGCTGTAGTGCTCAAAGATTTCGTCCGGTTGAGCGGAGGGCGAAATACTCGCGGTATCAAGTAAAGCTATCGTATCGAGGCCACGAACCTCCCACCCCTCCGGAATCTCCCCCAACTCCGACTCCACGAGTCGATCTGGAAAGAGATCGGCGATGTCTTTCGGAAGGCCGGGATCGCCTTCCGCTCCGGCTCCTGCCTGCGCTTCAGGCCAGGGCAAGTCGGAAGCCACGTTAAGTGGCTTCCTTTGTTGCCCGCTGCGCGCGCCGTCCTGGCGTGCTCGCCCAGCCATCTTTGCGCGGACGGGATCGAAGTCCACGAACCACGACTTGAAGAGTGCGCGGGCCATCGCTTCCAGCGTCTCGTTCATTCGGCGGTTGAGTTCGATCTTGTCGTCGAGGGTGCCGAGGATGTGGACGATGCTACGGCGTACGTCCGGTGGTGGAAGCGATATCGGAAGCTGAGCAACGTCACGAAGATTGAGTGTGGCTTGTACCGTCGTATTGAGACGAGAGTTAATAATGTGTCGAACATCCGGTGACTGCAGAGCAAGTTTGACCCAGTACGAACCAACGTCCTTGCGTACCGGGATCACGGCCACCGCGCGTGCCGTGTTCCAGCCGGCAAGTGAGCCGGGCACAACAGCGGCTTCCCCGACAGTACCTACGAGAGTGAGCAGCAACTCACCTCCTTTCAATCGTGTCCTGGAGTAGTTAGCCTCGATATCTTGAGACACTTTGAGAGGATCAGATGTAGCGATCCTTCCGTCGCGTATATCTGTCACCCGAATAATAGGTATGCCATCAGGTACATCGACACCAGGCTGGACTATGCCGTATGAAATTCCTCTGTCAGGCTCGATCAATTGATCGAGCGCCACGGTACTCCATTCAGTCATACCCGAGCATCCTAAGGCTGGCTTCAATTGAAGCATCAAGCTTCGCGGCCTCATGGTGTTGCTTTCGAAGAAGCGCTGATAGCCGCTTCATCTTCTCCTCGAACAGCTCCCCATCCTCCTCCTGCTCTTCCGCTCCCACATATCGCCCCGGTGTCAGCACATAGTCGTGCGAGGCAATCTCTTCGAGCGTTGCGGCTTTGCAGAAGCCGGGGATGTCGGCGTACTCGGAAAGGCCCCCTCCCTGGCCCTCCCCCGCAAGCGGGAGAGGGGAAGAATATAGAGAGGGAATGGGATCGCCGCGCCAGACTCCGACCGATCGCGACATCCGGCGCCGATGCATCAGAAGCTTCGACGCATGGCCCTTCATCGGATCACCTTCTTGCCCTCGCAGAGATTGATGAGCTCTGCGAGTGCGAGCACCTGCGCGCGGCGGCCGCTGCCTTCGCGCACGACTTTCAGGATGCCGTCCTGTTTGAGCGCGCCCAGCATGTTCATGATCATCGGTTTGCTGGGCATGTCCTTGTGAGCGCCAAGATCGCTGCTGCGGAAAATGGGCCTCACGAAGAGGTGATCCAGCAGCGGTACCGCGTATTGCGAGCGCGTGAGCTCGATGACGCGAGCCTTCAGGCTCTCGTACAGATCCATGATGCTGCGCGCCTTGGTTGCGTTCTGCTTCGCTTGCTCGATCAGTGCAGTGAGGAAGAAGCTGATCCATCGGTTCCATGCGCCGTCTTGCTCGCCCAACGCCCGCAACGCGTCAATGTACTCGGCCCGGTGTGCCTCAAGATATTGCGAGAGATAGAACATGGGCTGGCGAAGAATCTGCTTCTCGTACAGGAAGAGCGGAATGAGGATTCGGCCAAGGCGGCCGTTGCCGTCCACGAACGGATGGATGATTTCGAACTGCGCATGGACGACCGCCAACTGAACCAGCGGGTCGGGACGCTCCATGTGGTAGTACTTTTCCCAGTTGTCGAGCAGTTCGGGCAGCAGCCGCGGCTCCGGTGGAACATAGGCGGCATTCTCCATCGACGTGTCGTTCGAGCCGATCCAGTTCTGGATCGTGCGAAAGCGGCCGCGTCCCTTGTCGCGTCCGCGCACGCTGTCGAGCAGCGTGGCATGGAGCTTCAACAGCAGGTTCAGATTGAACGGCCGACTCTCGAGCTCGCTCTGCGCTTCCCACAGAGCCCGCCGGTAGTTGACGATTTCCTGGACGTCGAGGCGACGCGATTCCAGTCGCGGTTCTTCACCCGCAGGTTCGGCCGGTAGTAGTTCTCCAGGTAGTCGCGGATGGCGTAGTCGTTGGCCACGGTGTAGCCGCGCACGAAGTCATACACATCGGCCCTGCGCACGTTCTTGGCTTCGCGGCCGATGACCACCGCCAGCTCGCATTCGTAGTGCATGTTCTGCACGCCGTCGGGCCGCACGGTGAAGGCGCGGTGGCCGATCAGCGAGGCGGCGCCCTTGGCAAAGGCCAGCGGCTCNNCCCAGCGTGGCCTGTGTACCTTCAATGCGCGATGACAACACAGCTTCCTGGGTCGTCAACGGTGACAGCAGCACGGCTGGATTTGGGACGCCATACAGAATCCCGTCGTACTGCGCCAGGGCCCGGTTCGCTTGGCCGATCAACGGAATGAGCGGTTCCCATTTCACGTCGTCGTGCGGAAGTGGTTGTGGAACAAAGGGTTTTTTCATTGTGTAAAGCGGATGAACGGTTTCCTTGTTTGCGTTAACTATACCCGATTCTGATTTACACAAGAATCGCTTGCGTCTAACGCGCTTTACTCAATTCCGGAATCCGAGCTGCCGCAGATTGACGTCAATGGCAGCATCCAGTTTCGCCGCCTCGGCCTGCTGGTCACTCAGTATCGCCACGAGTCGCTTCATCTTTTCCTCGAACGGCTCCCCATCCTCCTCCTGCTCTTCCGCTTCCACATATCGCCCCGGTGTCAGCACATAGCCGTGCGAGGCGATCTCTTCGAGCGTTGCGGATTT
>JRYD01003088.1_pt1 | contig 13666 bp, 13 predicted proteins | sample 235311 | NCBI WGS metagenome assembly JRYD01 (sample SAMN03074213, study PRJNA261472) | activated sludge metagenome | biome: Common Effluent Treatment Plant; feature: Wastewater; material: Activated sludge; isolation source: activated biomass in a lab-scale reactor treating industrial wastewater at... | reverse complement strand
GTCGAGCGGGCCGCCCGCAGCCTCGACGCCTTTCTCGACAGCTATGGTGAAGACGGGGCCTGCGTGGAGGGTGCTCTCTACTACCGGCACGCCGGGCTCTGCCTGTTCAATGCCCTGGCCGTCCTCGACGCCGCGGCTCCCGGCCTCTTTGCGACCCTCTGGCGGGAGCCGAAGCTGCGCAACATTGCCGAGTACATCGTCGACCTGCACGTCCGTGACGGGCGCTGTTTCAATTTCGCCGACTGCTCGGCGCTGATGGAGGCCTGCGGCGCGCGGGAATTTCTTTTCGGCCTGGCCGTCGGCTCGGACGCGCTGGCCGATTTCGCCATCATGGATGGGGCGAGCATGACGCTCCCGACCTGCCGGAGGAGATCAATCTCCTGTATCGCCTGCAGGCGGCCTTCACCGCCTCGACGATGGTCGCACGCCACCCCGGCCCGATCCGGAGACGGAATATCTACTACCCGAGCGTTGGGCTGTTCATCGCCCGGGACGGCCGCTACGACCTCGCCGTCAAGACCGGCGACAATGGCGACAGCCACAACCACATCGATGTCGGCTGCCTCATCCTCTACAAGGATGGCTGGCCGTTCCTCATCGACGTGGGCGTCGAGAGCTATTCCGCCAGGACGTTCTCGCCGCGGCGCTACGAGATCTGGACGATGCAGTCGGCGTTTCACAATCTGCCGACGTTCGACGGCGTCATGCAGGAGGCTGGCGGGGATTTCGCGGCCGGCGACGTCGAGGTTGCCTTCGGCGAAAACGAAGCCCGCATCTCGATGGATCTCGCCGGTGCCTATCCGCCGGCCGCGGCGCTGCGCAGCTATCGCCGCACGATCCGCCTGCTCAACGGCCGGGGCGTCGAGGTCGAGGACCTTCACGATGGCGACCGGGCCGCCGTGCTGTCGCTGATGCTCTGCTTTCGTCCCATGCTCACCGCCGACGCGCTGCACATCGAAGGGCTGGGGGACATCCGTCTGTCCGGCGCCGGGACGCCCGTCCTCGAGGAGATCGCGGTCGACGACAGGCGGCTGCGCCTTGCCTGGCCGGCGCGCCTCTATCGAGTCCTGATCCCGTTCAAAGGGCACCGGCTCACCATGGCTGTCGTGTGAAGGCGAGCCGGGGCCGAGCCTGGAGCGACGTTTCGTTGTCATGAGCGCGCTTTCCCTCTGCGCTCCGCCTCCACCTGTCCTCGCGCGTCCCGCTGCAAGGCAGGCAGCGTCAAGAGACCGATGCCGCCGCAACGTGTCAAGGCTCATTTCGCAAAAAATGCGAAATTGCATTGCGATTGCAAACTTGACGAACGACGCAATATGGCCGACACCGGCAGCGACAGGCGGCCAGCTATGACGTAGGGGGAGCATGACCGGGCGGCGCTGCGGCCAGCGTGACGTGAGGTTGGCGCCGCACCGGCTGCCCACCCTCCCGGGCTCGTGAGTCCGACGTGCGGCCCCAACCCATGCCGGAAGCCGGCGGCCTGGCACGAGGGCCGAGCATGAAGGTCACGCTGCGCGACGTCGCGGAGGAGGCCGGCGTGTCGATCAGCACGGCCTCTCGCGCGCTGAGCGGAGCACCGGGCATTTCCACGGCGGTGCGTGCCCGCGTCCAGTCCACCGCGGAACATCTCAACTATGCGGGCGCCGTCGCCGCGGCGTCGACCTTCGTCATCGTCTCGAACCTCAATGTCATGGAGGTGGGTGCAGGCGACTTCGTCCACGGCCTCATGCGCGGCATCGAGAAGGAATGCCGCGAGCTGGGAATCGCGCTCTCGCTCAGCCTGCTCGGCCCGGGGCACTCGGCCCTGGAGGGAAGCGGTGCCTCACCCGATGGCTACCTGCTGCTGTCCATGCAGGATGAGGCCCTGATCGAAAGCCTGCTGCGGCGACGCATTCCCGCGGCGATCGTCAACGGCCGCGAGCCGTTGATGCGGCTCGATGCCGTGGCACCGGCCAATCGCACCGGCGGCTATCTGGCGACACGACATCTGCTCGGCTTCGGCCACCAGCGCATTCTCGCCCTGACCTATTCGTCGCGGCCCACGATCCGGGATCGCTTGGCGGGCCATCGAACGGCTTTGCGCGAAGCCGGCGTGCAGAATCCGGACGAGTTGGTGGTCGAGCTCGCGGCGATGCGCACCGATGTCGCCTACGCCGCCGTCAAGGCCCGGCTCGAGCAGCCCGGCAAACGCCGATTCACCGCCGTTCAGTGCTGCAACGACGCTACCGCCTTCGGTGCGATGACGGCGATTCTCGAGGCGGGCCTGCGGGTGCCCGACGATGTATCGGTCATCGGGTTCGACGACATCCCGACCGCTGCCATGACGTCCTGCCCGCTCACCACGATACGGATCGACAGCGAGTGCCTGGGCGCCAGCGGCGTGCGTCGTCTGGCGGAGAGGATCAGGCATCCCGACGCGCTAGTGACCTACACCGAGTTCGCGGTGAAGCTGATCGCCCGCGATTCGGCGGGCCCGGCGCAGAACGCCGGATGATACCGCCTCGCCGTCACGGGCGAGCCTCGCGACAAGACAAGGGCATCGGCCGCGTGAATCCGCGCGCCCTGGTCGACACCCACGGCTCCCATGCCCTCGGCTTTCTGCATCTCGCCAGGCAGCCCGAGGCAGCCGTCGCCGTCCTGCACAACGACATGCCGCCATTCCACGAGAAGCTCGATCTTGCTGTCGGCGATGCCCAGCAAGCTGTTCGGCAGTTGCAGCGGCGATCAGAACCCTTCTCGTGGCCGCAATTCCCAGCCGAGGGTGCCACGCAGCGTCGTATCGAACGGATTGAGCCTCCTGCCCAGGGCTTCAGCTTCAGCCTTCAGAAGATTGACAATGCCGGGCAGGCGGTTCGGGCGCAGTCGGTTGGAGAGTGTGCCGACGCTGAGCGCGGCCACGACGTGGCCACGTGAATCGAACACCGGAACGCCTACGCCCGCCATGCCGGGAATGAGGCCGGTATCGATATCCATCCAGCCCTGATGGCGGGCCACCTCGAGCATGTTGCGCAGCACCGCCTCGTCGAAGAGGCCGCGATCGAGCAGGCGGGGCATATTGTAACGTATCACCGCGTCCCGCTCGCCCTCCGTCAGATGCGCGAGGATTGTGGGGCTGCCCTGGCCCAGACCGAGCGGGACCTTGCCGCCGATGTCGCCGGTGAAGGACCGGATCGGGAAGGGGCCCTCCACACGATCCAGGCAGACCGCATCATAACCGCTGCGCACCAGCAGGAAGACCGTATCGGTCAGGGTCGATGACAACCGGAGCAGGGCCGGGCGCGCGAGATCCCGCAGGCCGTCCGTATGCCCGGCCCGCGACGCCAGCACGAAGAAATCGAGGGCGAGGCGGTAGCGTTTGCCGCCCTTGGCCTGCTCGACGAAGCCTTCGGCAACCAGATCGCGCAGGGCGCGATGCGCCGCCGGCTGACTGCAGCCGGCCTGCCGCGCCACATCGATGAGCCGCATTCCCGCCGGGTCGCCGGAAGCAAGGACCCGGAGCAGGCCGAGCGCACGCCGGGCGCTCGAGATGGGGGAGCTGTTCTCTGCCATATCGGAACCCGAGACCGACAGTTCCACCGTCAATTCCTCTATCTGAAATTTTCATAAGAAAAAACCCTCGGCGCCGGGAATCCGATTGACCCGGTCTCTTCGTGGGCTGCTTTTCCCATCAGAAAAGGGTGCCGGCTGCTCCGGTACCGTGGGGTGGAAGCGGGTGCCGGCGGCCCGGTACCGGTGGGGTCGGCATGACATTCCTGGCACTCGAGTCGCTGAGCAAGTCGTATGGGACAGTGACCGTACTCGAAGCGGTCGACCTCAGCATCGAGCGCGGCGAGTTCGTTTCGCTCCTCGGTCCCTCCGGCTGCGGCAAGTCGACGACGCTGCTCATGGTGGCAGGGCTCGTGGAGCCCACGGCGGGACGGATCTCCCTGGACGGCCAGGACATCACCAGGCTGGCGCCGAANNCTCGACGCCAAGCTGCGCGAGGAGATGCAGTTCGAGCTGCGTCGCATCCAGCAGAGCGTCGGAACGACGACCATCATGGTCACCCACGACCAGGCCGAAGCGCTGTCGATCAGCGACCGCGTGGTGGTGATGGAAAAGGGGCGGATGACCCAGGTCGACGTCCCGTACAGGGTCTACGAGCAGCCCGCCACCCCGTTCATCTCGTCGTTCGTGGGCAAGATGAACCGGCTCGAGGGCATCACGAGGCAGGGCGGCGTCGAGATTTCCGGGCATCTCGTGCCCCTGGCCGCGAACGGGTTCAACGACGGCGATCCCGTCGCTCTGCTGGTGCGCCCCGAGAAGATCGGGCTCGGCAAGGCCGGCAACGGGGGTCTCGATGGCCGCGTGACCAGTCGGTTTTTCTTCGGCAGCTACTGGCTCTTCACGGTGGAAACACCCATCGGCCCGCTGTTGGTCTCGCTGCCCAATCACGGCGCCGAGCCCCCCGGGGAAGGCTCGCAGGTCTCCGTCTCCTGGAACCAGGACAGCGCGCGCCTCGTCGCGGCGACCAACGAGAATGGCGAGGCGAACGGATGAGCGAGCGGGCGGGTTCGAGGCCTTGGCTCCTGGTCGCTCCGGGAGCCTTGCTCTTCATCGGAATGGTGGTGCTGCCGCTCGTCCTGACGGCCATCCTGTCGTTCCACATCTATGAGGAGAGTACCGGAGTTCGCAACGAGTTCACCCTCGCCAACTATGCGGCGGTGTTTTTCGACTCCTACTACCTCGAGATTTTCTGGCGCACGCTGCGCCTGGCTGCGCTGACGACGCTGATCTGCGCGCTGCTGGGTGTTCCGGAAGCCTATATTCTCGCGAGAATGCGCCATCCCTGGCGGTCGATCTTCCTGCTCGTCATCATCGGCCCGCTGCTGGTCTCGGTCGTGGTCCGCGCCTTCGGCTGGAGCATGCTGCTCGGCTCCGGCGGTCTGGTCGTGCAGGCCGGCCAAGCTATCGGGCTCGACGTGCCGCGCCTGCTGTTCACCGAGACCGCGATCGTCATCGCGCTGGTCCACGTCATGATGCCGTTCATGGTCATCCCTGTCTGGACGGCGCTGCAGCGGCTCGATCCGAGCGTGGAGGCCGCGGCCTGGGCATTGGGCGCCTCGCACTTCACCGCCCTGCGGCGAGTGGTGCTGCCGCAGGTCTCGCTCGGCGTCCTGTCTGGCAGCCTCATCGTCTTCGGGCTCTCGGCCAGCGCATTCGCCATTCCGGGCCTGCTCGGCGGGCGTCGCCTCAAGATGGCGGCGACCGTGGTCTACGATGAGTTCATGCTGCAGCTCAACTGGCCGCTCGGCGCGGCCATCGCCGTCACGCTACTCGTCGCCAACCTCGTGATCATGCTGGGCTACAACCGCGTCATCGAGACGCGTGCGCGCCGGGCCTTGGGCTGAGGGAGCAAGTCGTGCAGAACAACGGCGTTTTCGCGCTCACCTTTCACACCATCGTCGTCGGCTTCGTGCTGGCACCGCTCGTGGTCATCATCCTCGTCGCCTTCACGCCCGAGAATACCCTCACGATCCCCACGACATCGTTCTCCCTCAGATGGTTTCAGGCGGTACTGGTCCATCCGGACTTCATGGCGTCGTTCGTCAACAGCCTGTGGCTGGCGACGATCGCAGCCACGATCTCCGTGATGTTGTCCGTGCCGGCCGGCATCGCCATCACCCGCTACAGCTTTCCTGGCCGGGACTGGCTGAACGGTCTCTTCCTCTCGCCGCTGATCATTCCGCATCTCGTCCTCGGCGTGGCGTTCCTCAGGCTCTTCGCGCTGATCGGCGCCACCGGCAGCTTCGCCTGGCTCGTCATCACCCATGCCGTCATCGTCACGCCCTATGTGCTGCGGCTCGTCATGTCGTCGATCGCCGGCATGGACTCCAGCGCCGAGCAGGCGGCTCTCACGCTGGGCGCCTCGCGCAGGACCGTGTTCCTGCGCATCACCGCGCCGATGATCCTGCCGGGCATTACCGGCGGATGGCTCCTGGCCTTCATCAACAGCTTCGACGAGCTGACCATGTCGATCTTCGTCACCTCGCCGCAGACGATCACCCTGCCGGTGCGCATGTACATGTACGCGACCGAGTCGATCGACCCGATGATGGCTGCCGTGTCGGCCATGATGATCGCGCTCACGGCCGCGGCGATGCTGGTCCTCGACCGCGTCTTCGGGCTCGACAAGATCCTGGTCGGGCAGAAGTGACGCGACATGCACCTGCTCCATCGCCTCACGCGCACCGATCAGCCCGCCATCATGTTCACGGTGGACGGGGTGACGTGCGAAGGACGGCGTGGCGATACGCTTCTCACGGCCATTCTCAGCTTCGGCGAGCGCCTGCGGCAGAGTGACTTCTCCGGCGAGCCGCGTGCCGGCTTCTGCCAGATGGGCGCCTGCCAGGATTGCTGGATCACGCTGGAGAGCGGTGACCGGCTGCGTGCGTGCTCGACACCGCTGGTCGAGGGGATGCGCGTGATCACGCAAAGTTCGACGGCGAGATGACAGCACGCGCCAGACCGCTGATCGTCGGCGCCGGCCCTGCGGGCATCCGGGCCGCGCAGACCCTCGTGGCGGCGGGTCTCGCGCCGATCGTCGTCGACGAAGGCGCGGCCTGCGGCGGTCAGATCTACAGGCAGCCGCCGGTTGCCGACGGTCGTGACGGCCGTGCGCTCTATGGTTCCGAGGCCGCCAAGGCGGAGCGGCTGCACCGGGGTTTCGCCGACCTTGCCGGTCGGATCGACTATCTGCCGAACGCGCTGGTCTGGAACCTGCGCGACGGCACGGCCGATGTGCTCGTCCAAGGCGCAAGCCGGCGCATCGTCCATGATGGCGTCATCCTGGCAACGGGAGCCACCGATCGCGTGCTGCCGGTGCCGGGCTGGACGCTGCCGGGCGTGTTCACGCTCGGTGGAGCGCAGATCGCTCTCAAGGCCCAGGGTTGCGCCATCGGATCGCGCGTCGTCTTCGTCGGCACCGGGCCGCTGCTCTATCTCGTAGCGTGGCAGTATATGAAAGCCGGCGTCGAGATCGCGGCCGTCCTCGATGCGGCGCCTGCTGCTGCGCGCTTCGCCCTGCTCAAGGGGCTGGCCTCGTTTCCGGCGATAATCCTGCGCGGCATACGCTTTGTCGCGGACCTGCGGCTGCGGCGCGTTCCTCTGTACCATGGTGTAACGAGGCTGCGCTTCGAGGGCGCGTCACGCCTTTTCTCCATCTCCTTCGAAGCGGCCGGCCGCAGCCGTTCCGTGGATTGCGACGGGGCCGGCTATGGCCTCGGCCTGCGATCGGAGACGCAACTCGCCGATCTGTCGGGATGTCGCTTCGAATTCAGCCCGCGCGATCGCGCCTGGCTGCCGGTCCGCGATGCGGCCGGCCGCTCGACCGTTCAAGGCATCTACCTTGCANNGCGCCGGCGAGCGGGCCGCGCTGGCGCTCTGCGAGGATCACGGCCTGCCCGTCGACGCATCGCGGGCGGCGCAGCTCGAGGCGGAGCTGGCACGGATCGGTCATTTCCGTTCCCTTCTCGAACGTGCATTTCCGTTTCCTGCCCACTGGGTCCGCGACCTGCAGAAGGAAACGCATGTTTGCCGCTGCGAGGAGGTCCGCGTTTCGACGGTTCAGGCCGTCATCGGGCAATTCGGCATCACCGAGCTCAACCGCCTGAAAGCCGTGTCGCGTGTGGGCATGGGCCGTTGCCAGGGGCGCGTCTGCGGCACGGCGGCGGCCGAGCTTCTCGCCGCAGGAGCCGGCCTGCCGATCGATCGCGTCGGACGCCTGCGCGCGCAGCCTCCCGTCAAGCCGCTGCCGCTGGGCCTGGGCGACGAGCACGCGGAGGCGGCGGAATGAAGCTCGACGTCGACGTGGCGATCATAGGCGGCGGTCTCGTCGGCAGTTCCGCGGCCCTGGCACTGCGCGGCAAGGGCCTGACGGTGACGGTGCTGGACAAGGGTTTCTGCGGAGCGCAGGCCAGCGGCGTCAACTATGGCGGGGTGCGCCGTCAGGGTCGACCGCCCGAGCAGTTGCCGCTGGCACAACGGGCCCATGCCATCTGGCCCCACATGGCGGAGCTGATCGGGTTCGACGGGGAATATCGCCGCACCGGGCACCTGAAGCTGGCCCGCACCCAGGCGGAAATGAGCTCGCTCGAGACCTACGCGAGGACAGCGGCGCAATTCGGCCTGGATCTGGAGCTGCTCGACCGCAAAGCTTTGCAGCAGCGCTATGCGTGGATTTCGGACAGTGCCGTCGGCGGCTCCCTGTCGCCCGATGACGGCCAGGCCAATCCGCGGCTGGTGGCGACCGGCTTTGCGACGGCGGCTCGGCGTGCCGGTGCTTCCGTCTTCGAGAACACCCCGGTACTCGACGTCGCGCATGGCGGCAGCAGCTTCGCCATCGAGGCTGCACATGACGTCCGGTTGCGCGCCCGTCATGTCGTCAACAGTGCCGGCGCCTGGTCCGCCCCCTTTGCCGCGGCGTTCGGCGAGGTGGTGCCGCTCTCGAGCATCTATCCGGCGATGATCGTCACCGAGCCGGTCGAGCCGGTGATGACGGTCAACATCGGCATAGAGGGCGGCGGAATCTACGCCCGCCAGGTCGAACGCGGCAACTGTGTCGTCGGCGGCGAGCGGGGGACGGCGCTCTCCGACCCGGATTTCTCGCGCCCCACGGCAGACGGCGCCGTGGCGATCATGCGCCGGGCCGCAGCGTTCTTTCCCGCCTTGCGCCACGCCCACGCCATCCGCTTCTGGTCCGGAACCGAAGGTGCGATGCCGGATCGCAATCCCGTCATCGGCCCCAGCATGACCACGCCCGGCCTGATCCATGCCTTCGGCTTTTCCGGTGCCGGCTTTCAGATCGCCCCGGCCGTGGGTGAGGTGCTCGCCGAGCTGATCTGCTCCGGCTCCACGAGCACGCCGATAGCGGCCTTTTCTGTTTCCCGATTCACCGATCGTGCCGCCGAAGGCACGCGGGTGATGGCGGAACGCGAGCACTAGACATGGGAGAGGCTAGATCGTGACCCACCTTCGTACGATCCTCTGTTCCGGCGCCGCCGGCCTGGCTCTTCTGTCGGCGGGCACTGCGTCCGCCCAGACGAAGACGCTCTATGTCGGCATGAACGGCGGCAATTTCGAGCGCACCTTCACGCAGGCCGTATTCCCCGATTTCGAGAAGGCCAACGACGTCAAGGTCGTGGTCGTTCCCGGCACGTCCTCGGACATCCTCGCGAAGGCGACGGCGGCCAAGGACAACCCCCAGATGCACGTGATCTTCCTCGACGACGGCGTGATGAACCGCGCCATCACCGCCGGCCTGTGCGAGAAGTTCCAGGAGAGCCCCGAGCTCGGCGAAATCGCCAAGTCGGCCCGCATGAAGGACGACATGGCCGTCGGCGTCGACATGGGCATGACCGGTCTGGCGTACAACAAGAAGATGTTCGACGAGGAAGGGTGGGCGTCGCCGACGTCCTGGATGGATCTCGCCGATCCGAAATTCCAGGACAAGGTCGTCTTCCAGTCCGCGTCCGCCTCCACCTACGGTCTGCACGCCTTCCTGATGTTCAACCGGATCCAGGGCGGCGACGAGAGCAACGTGGAGCCCGGCTTCACCAAGTTCGGCGAGACGATCGGCCAGAACGTGCTGGAGTTCATCCCCAACTCCGCAAAGATTTCGGAGATGGTCCAGACCGGCGAAGCCGCGATCTTCCCGCTGACACCGACTGCGGTCTCGACGCTGCAGGAGAAGGGCATTCCGGTGGAGTATGCCCAGCCCAAGGAGGGCTCGGTCGTCCTGATGGTGACGCAGTGCATCATCGCCAACAACAGTGAGCCCGAGCTGTCCCGGAAGCTTGCGGCCTATCTGCTTTCTGCCGACGCCCAGTCGAAGGCGCTGACCGCCGGCAACATCGTGCCGTCGAACCCCAACGCCAAGGCGTCGACGCCGGAGGCGGAGGCGAAGCTGGCTGCGTTCCACGACTACATGAAGACCGCGGTGACGCTCGATTGGGATGTGATCAACGCCAATCGGTCGGAATGGAACGCGCGCTGGAACAGAACCATCGAACGGTAGGGCACGGGCTTCGGCACGCCGACCGCATGGAGAACATTCCCTGCGGTCGGCGGGCTCCTCGGGCCGACAGCTTGTGCCGGTACACAGACATATCGACTCCTCCGGCCCACCGTTCGAACATCGCTCCATCACGGTTAACGACAGTCGGCGCCCACCTCGTCCAAGTCCTCTCGCTACCCCGGCGCCCAGCGATCTGCCGACATGGAGTCAGTCATGGCCCGCAAGCCCAAGCGCACCAACGAGGTCTCGTTCAACCGCTATCACAGCATATGGGAAATGCGGGCCGACGGCTGGATCTCGCTGACCGACGATCTGGGACGGATGACCGACCTGTCGCGCGAGAGCGCCGAATACGACGCCCGCAAGGCCCGGGTGCAGGCCACCCTGGCCACCCTCCGCCCTGTCGAGAGCTACTGGGCCTTCCCCGGCCGGCGGCTCTTCGACGATTTGGTGCTCTGGTTCGAGGCCGGCGACCTCAACCGGGTCCAGACGGCGGTGCGGCGCATCAACCGTATGCTGGCCAACCGGAGCTATCGTCACCAGGTGCTTTCGCTCGATTCGGATGTCGAAGGCCCGTCCGAGATCGAGACCGAGGAGGAGGTGCAGGCCCAGATATCCAGGCCTTATTTCGAGGTGCTCATCGTCGACGAGATGAGCGTGCAGGAGGAGGAGGCGCTACGCCGGCGCGTGCAGCGCAAACGGCGCCCGGACGATGCCTTCGTCTTCGACATCGTGGTCGTGCCGAGCTTCGAGGATGCGCTGATCGCCACGCTGTTCAACTTCAACTTGCAGGCCTGCGTCATCCGGCACGGCTTTCCCTTTCGTTCCGACTATCGGCTCGATCTCCTGCGCAAGTTTCTCGACGGCCTGGACGAGGACGTCGAGCGCCGGCCGGAGTCGGAGCGCGGCCCGCTGCTCGGGGCCAAGATTGCGGAGCTGAGGCCCGAGATCGACCTGTATCTCGTGACGGATCTCAACCCCGAAGAAATCGCGATGCGCGTCGGCGACATTTTCCAGCGGGTCTTCAAAGCCCTGAAAGACTTCGCCAAGCAGCCGCCCGGCGTGTTTCACGCCCTGCCGGTGGCACGCGGCAAATCCATCATGAACTCGAACTGGATCCAGGACGTGACCCAGTTCTACGGAATCAATCTGTTCATGGCCGAAACGTCCGCTACTTCCGGCGGGCTGGATTCCCTGCTCGATCCGGTCGGCCCGCTGAAGCGCGCACAGGAATGTGCCGCCCGCGCCTTCGGCGCGAAGCGGACGTTTTTCGCGACCAATGGCACCTCGACCGCCAACAAGATCGTGGTGCAGGCGCTGATCAGGCCCGGCGACATCGTGCTGATCGACCGCGCCGTTCCCGGGCGCTCAAGCTGTGGATGTCGATCCGCACCTATGGCGCGGCCAAGTTCCGTGAATCGGTGCAACGCGGCATCGGCAATGCCGAGTTCGCCGAGCGTTGCTTGCGCCAACATCCGGATGTCTGGGAAATCTGCACTCCGGCGCAGATCGGTGTCGTCTGCTTCGCCTTGAAGGGCGCGCGCCCAGGCGAGCATGCGGCCGTTGCGAAGGCGGTGTCCGACAGCGGATTCGCCTGCGTCTCCTCCACCAGCCTGCAGAACAGGAGTGTCCTGCGGCTCTGCACCATCAATCCGCTTACCACGGAAGCCGACATCGTCGAGACGATCCGCCGTCTGGCGTCGGCACGGACTGCATGAAGACAGGTCGTGGAGCACCGGGCCTGCAACGCCCGGCGTCGCGGCCGGGTAGGCAATCCGATGTCGATCCTGCGCGACCTCATCAGGAGGCTGAGGCGAATTCTGCCTCGAAGGCTGGAACGTGCCGATGAGCTTCCTTCCGTGGATCGACTGGCCGACGGCACGAGTGACAGGGAAAAGGCGATGGGTGAGAAAGTAAAGCTCAAGGGTCTCACGGAGATATTCACCTATCTCCGCCGCAACGAGACGCCGATCTATGTCGTGACGCCGACGCCTTTCAGCCTGCTGGGACTCGACCAGTGGGTCGGATCGCTGGAATTCGTGAACTACTTCGATATCTTCGATGGCGCGCACCCGCGCATCTTCGTTCCGACCCGGCCGGGGCCCGCAGGCCTTCAACAGCATGGAGGACGTGGCGAACTACCTCGTGGCGCATCCCGAATTCCGCGCGCGCGTCAACAGGCGGCCGCGCGGCAAGGCGATCTTCGTGATGTTCGACGAGGAGACCGAGGAGCTGTGCCGCAAGGTCGGGATCGACATCGCCCTGCCGCCGGCGGCGCTGAGGACCAAGCTCGATTCCAAGATCGAGACGACGCGCCTCGGCAACGAGGCCGGCGTGGGGAGCGCGCCCAACTGCTTTGCCGAGCCCTCGACCTACGAGGATCTCAGCAGGGCAGCGGCCGAAGCCGGGCTGGGAAGCGATCTGGTGGTCCAGACGCCCTACGGCGACAGCGGCCGCACGACCTTCTTCATCAGGTCGGAGGCCGACTGGGACCGCTACAAGGCCAAGATCATCGGCCAGCAGACCAAGGTGATGAAGCGGATCAACCACCTGCCCGGCACGATCGAAGGCTGTGCCACGCGGCACGGGACGCTCGTCGGGCCGGTGATGACCGACATCACCGGGTTCGAGGAGTTGACGCCCTACAAAGGTGGCTGGTGCGGCAACGACATTTCGCCGACGATCCTTCCGGCGGGCGTGCCCGACAAGGTGCGCGAGATGGCGCGGAAGTTCGGCGACCGTCTCTACGCGGAAGGCTACAAGGGTGTGTTCTGCGTCGACTTCCTGCTGGATACGGACACGAACGAGGTCTACCTCGGCGAGCTCAATCCGCGTGTCAGCGGTGCGACGCCGCCCACCAACCTGATCACGACGACCTATGGCGGCTGCCCGCTGTTCCTGTTCCACCTGCTTGAGTTCATGGATGTCGACTACGAGGTGGACCTGGAGGAGATCCAGAGCCGCTGGACTTCCTACGATCACTGGTCGCAGCTGATTCTCAAGCAGACGGAAGACAAGGTCGAGCTGATCGTGGAAGCGCCGAAGTCCGGCATCTGGCGCATGGATCGGGACGGGAACATCTCGTTCGTCCGGCCTGCGTTGAATATCGGCAGTGTGGGCGACGAGAGCGAGGCGTTCTATCTCCGCGTCTACGGGACCGGCGAATACTGCTATCACGGAGCGGATCTCGGCTGCATCCTGGCGCGGGGCCGAATGCAGTCCGACGCCCGTGAGCTCCAGCAGCGTGCCAAGGACTGGGGCGCCGGTATCAAGGGCGCGTTCAGGAGCGTGTCGCTGCAGCCGGTCGCTCCCGTCAACCCGCCCGCCGATCTCGCTGCGGGCAAGTGGTTCTGAGGCCTGGCGGGAGGCGGGCCTCGGCCGTCCCGTCGCGTCTCGCCTTCCGCAGTCTCGCAGAGGCTGCGCCGGGCAGCGCCTGGCGGGAGATTTTCCAGGACGGCTGGCCGGGCTGGCGGGACTGGTACCTCGCCCGCGGCGGCGAGCGGGCGGCCCTGGACCGCTCGCTCGCGGCACTGCACCGATACATGCCGGAAATGGAGCGAATCTGGAGCCGGCTCGTCGAAACGGCGCAGGCTGACGGCGACGCCACCCGCTTTC